>WNFY01000356.1_pt1 | contig 78000 bp, 63 predicted proteins | sample 5400091 | NCBI WGS metagenome assembly WNFY01 (sample SAMN13153364, study PRJNA577476) | soil metagenome | isolation source: 60 cm soil or saprolite under grassland replicate 1 | place: USA:California | collected 2016-06-15
CGGCCAGGCCGGGCCGCCTCCGTTGGACCCGCCGGAGCTGGACCCGCCGGAGCTGGACCCGCGTGCGCCGGAGCTGGACGGGCGGGGAGCGGGACGGCTGACAGGCGGTGCGGACCAGCCGCCCCGGCTCTGGCTCCTGACTGGCGGGGACGGCGGAGCCGACGCCGCCCGCGGGCCACTGCCCGCCGAGCGCCCGGCACCGCGGGACCAGCCCGAGGCCGGCGCGGATGCGGGTCCGCCTGATCCGTTCGGCCCGCCGGCCTCGGTCGCGCCGTGCCGCGGCGGCAGGTCGAGCGGCGGGGCCACCCGGCCGCTGCCGCTGCCGCCGTCCGCCTCGGTCACGTTCCTGGCCCGGGCCGAACCCGGCCCGGGGACCCCGCCGACCACCCGGCGGGAGCCGCCGCTGGCCTCGCCGTCCCCGTCCGCCGGGGGCGGCGCGTCCGGGCGGAGCCGCGACGCGTAGGCGTCGCCGGTCCCGGCACCCGCCGGGTCGGCCGCGGATCCGGCCGCCTCGGCGGCCGCGCCCCGGCCCGCGGCGGTCCCGGACGCGCCCCGGCCCGCGGCGGTACCGGCGGCGGTCCCGGCCGCCGCGCCGACCGCTGCCCCGGCGGCCACGCCGGCCGCCTGGCCCGGGTTCCGGCGCGCCCACCGGGCCGCCCGGTAGCTCGCCATCCCGGGGACGGCCGCGGCCGCGGCGTCCAGGGTAGACCGGCGGAAGGTGTGACTCGCCTCGCGCAGGCTGTACTCGGCCCGCTCGGTCGAGCCGAGGGTGCCGTAGCCGACCGCCGAGAACAGGTGCGAGAACGGCTTGCGGTAGATGAACACCGCCACCGTGACCAGCGCGATCATCAAGATCTTCAGCGCCCAGGGCAGCACGGCGTCCGCCGTGCCCATGATCAGCGAGTAACAGTAGAGCAGCACCGACAGCACGATCGCGACCGCCGCCGATTTCATCAGCACGCCGACGAGCATCTCGAACCAGCGGATCGCGATGACCCGGCCGAACCCGGGATGCGTGCCCACGATCAGGAAGAACGGCCCCGCCACCAGCAGCAGCAGGAAGCCCAGCTTGAGCACGATCAACGTCAGCGCGATCAGCAAGATGAGCAGCCCGGCCACCAGGGCCGCGAACATCGCGGCGAACGCGATCTCCAGCCGGGTGGTCCACTGGTTGCCCTGGAACAGCGGGTAGACGGCCGGGTCCTGCTGCTGCATGGAGCTGGCGATGCCGCTGTAGGTGGACTGCTTGGCCTGGACCAGCGCGGTGCTCGGCGTCTCGTTGGCCGCGATCGCCTGCGACCACAGCAGCTGACGGCCGTACTTGTTGACCACGGTCTGCTGGCCGCCGGCGTCGGTCGCGTACGCGGTGCTGCCCAGCTCCCCGTACAGCCACGGCTTGCACACCAGCACCGACCACAGCTCGTTGGCGTTCTCGTCGACCAGGGCGTTGCCCGAGGTGAACGCGAAGTTGCCGGCCACGCTCTGCGGGTCACCGTTCTGCACCGGCAGGCAGTTGCTGCTGGCCGGGACGGGCAGCTTGGAGAACGCGGTGTTCAGCACGCCGGTGACGCCGTTGGAGACCGTGGTCCCGACCCCGGTGAACGCGGCGGGCCGGCCGATCAGCGCGATCGCGGCCACGCAGGCCACCACCATCCACAGCGTGCCCTCGATGGTCCGGGTGGCGCGCTTGCGGATCAGGCCCTGCCAGGCCAGCCAGATCGCGCCGAGGATGACCACCGGCGCCAGGTACGGGAAGTAGATCGCGTTGCCCAGCGCGCTGATCAGCCGGTCCACCGCGTCCTGCAGCCAGGTGAGGATGTTGTTGCCCGCCGCCGACTGGTACACGGTGATCGTCACCCGGTCGATGGATTTCGCCGCGTCGAAGACCATCCCGGCCACGTTGTTGCCGATCAGCGACGTCATATCCGAGCACTGCAGGCCGTGCGCGGCCCAGAACTGCCCGGCCACCCCGTAGTTGTCGTACAGCGTCTTGCCGCCCGCAGTGCCGACTCCCGGCGCGCCCGGCGGCTGGACCATCGCGTTGATGCCGCCGGTGGCCTGCTCGGGCTGCGGCAGCGACGGCTGGCAGATGTTGTTCAGGTCGCCGACGATCCCGCTCGAGCCCTGGTTGCACAGCCCGACCAGGCCGCCGATGTCGCCGATGCCGGGCACCTGGCAGACCCCGCCGGGCTGCTGCGGAGCGGCCGGGGTCAGGCTGGCGGTGAGGGTGGCCGGGGCGGCAGCCACCCGGTCCGTTCGGTAGTTATGGGCCGAACGGTCGTGGTTCGCCGCGTGACCGGCGGCGAAAGCCGGCGTGGCTACGGCGAGCATCGCCGCCGCGAGCAGCAGCACCCGGAGAACCCAGCGGGTGAGGCGGCGCCCGGGAGCGGGTGAGATAGCCATCGTTAGGGAGCTCCTGGTTCTGCGTTTACGAGGACGCTTCCGCCACTCGCGAGCCGGTCGCGGACGGCTCGTCCGCGCTGGGTTCCCTGCGTGCGAACGGGTCAGCCTGGCTGCGCTTGACCCGGGTTGGGTTGGTATCGATCCAGTCCTGCAGTTCGGCGGAGACCAGATCGACCCCGATCCGGCCGGCCCTGTCGTCCAGGTCCCGGAAAATGCACTCGCCGTTGCCGAGCGAGCGGAGCACGGCCTTGTGCTCATCCGACGGCGCGACCCCGAGCAGCGACATGACGTTGGCCACCTCGCCGCGTTCGGTCGAACGGAACGCGAACACCCCGGACAGGCAGTTGGTCACCTGCTCGCTCAGCAGGTCACCGGCATTCTGCGAGACCAGGATCAGCGCGGTGTTCCGCGACCGGCCCATCCGTGACACCTCGGGTACCAGCTTGGCGCCCTCGGGAGTAGACGTGATCGCCCAGGCCTCGTCCAGGAAGATCGCCTTCGGCAGCCTCCGGTCGATGCCGTTCAGCAGCTTGCGGGCGAACTGGGAGACCAGGTAGAGCAGGGCCACCGAGAGCCGCTGCTCGTAGGAGTAGTCGTCCCGGCTGGTCTTGGTGTCCGGCAGCGTCAGCCCGGCCAGCGTGAACACCGTGGTCCAGCCCTCGGCGTCGATCTGCTCGTCCACCGACGGGGCGAAGCACAGCCGGGCCAGCCGCATCTCCGAGACCGCCCGCATCACCGCGCCGGTGTTCTTCCAGGCCGGGTCGTCGGACTGCTCCAGGTAGTCGATGACCTTGCCCAGGCTGGGCCGGTCGGTCCCGGCCACCGCGCCGACCGCCTGGATCATCGCGGATTCCCGCTCCTCGCTCATCCGCGGCAGCAGCAGCCGCAGGGTCTCGGTGGCCATCGTCCGCTTCTCGGACAAGTCCAGCCCGAACGAGAACGGGTCGAGCAGCCCCGGCGCGGCCGAGTTGAGCGGCAGCACCCGGGCCTTGCGGCCCTGCTGCTTCAGGTACTCCACCAGCGACTCCGCGTCGCCCTTGGGGTCGATCACCGCCACCGTGGCGCCGCGCAGCGCCAGCTGGTAGATCAGCAGCATGGCCAGCGTGGTCTTGCCGCCGCCCGGCTCGCCGGTGATGGCGATCGCGGTGGGGCGGTTGCGCGCGGCCGCCAGCAGCGGGTCGAAGTGCACGACGGACCGGGCCCGGCCCAGGGTCTCGCCGATGTACGGGCCGACCCAGCCGGCATTCTCGTCCGCCCGGTCGCCGATTTCCACCGTCGCCGTCGGCATCCCGCCCGCGATCGTGTAAAGCGGCTGCCGCTGCACATAAGAATTCAGCCGGATCCGCTCGCCCGGCAGTGCCTCGCACAACAGCGAGAACTGATCCCCGGTGGAGTTGACCACGTCGATTCCGATATCGCGGTAATGCTCGACGACCGCCTCTACCCGGCGCACGCACAGGTCCTTCGTCGGGGCCACGACGATCAGCCGGTGCCACCCGTAGACAAAAGGCAGCCGTTCCTTGGTGATGCCGTGCTCGAGCATTCTGGCCGCGGCGATCTGCTCGGCCAGGGCGATCGGCGCCTCCGCGCCCGCCTCCCGGATATGGGAGTCCATATCACGCGCGTGCGCCAGCCGCCGGCTGACGTCTTTGCTCGCCTTGGCCGGCGGAATGAGCTTCATCCGGGCGCTGATCTCCACCGGGAACGGCAGCGAATCGGCGAAATGCAGCCACGGTTCCCCGTCGGGGAAAGACATCACATCGGGAAAACGGGCAAACGACAGGAAAGCGGCGTAACTTTCCCCGGACATGTGCTCCAGGTGCAGATGGGTTCGGCCGTTGTGGATCTGCCCCTCGAAGAGGGTGTCGATCTCCCCCCGGCCCCAGCGCCTGCGCTTGGTCGCGGACGGCAGTGGCTCCCCCGCCGTCTGCATGAGCGTGTGCTGGATCAGCCAGGCGATCTCGCCGGCCGACGCGTGCCTGGCGGCCAGCGCGCTCGCGTTCAGCGCCCGGCCGAGCCGCTCGGCGTTGTCCGTCCACTTGGCGACCTCCGCCGAGCCGACCGCCTCGTCGTTGATTCCGAGTTCCTTCTCGCCGCGGGCGTACACGCCGCGGAACTGGGAGAACACGCCGCCGGAGAGCTGCGCGCGCACGCCGCGCTGGCCCAGCCGGACGCCGAGGTAGATCTCCTTGGCCCAGAAGTCCTTGGCCCAGACATGCTGGTAGGTCTGCTCCAGGTACTCCCGCCAGCCGGGGCCCCCGTCCGAGGTCGCGTCCAGTCCGGTCGCCCACGCGTGCGCCGGGTAGGACCGGTGCACGATGCGCAGGTGCACCTCGGCGTCGGCCATCCTGATCGCGGCCAGCGCGACCGTGATGTTGGTGGCCAGCGCCTCCCGCTCCTCGGCGGTGGTGAACTCGTACGACACCGAGGGCACCCGGTAGTACGCCCACGCGTGCGTGTCGGTGAGCAGGACCCGGTCGTCGAAGTAGCGGATGGCCAGCCGGGAGCGACCCCGGGAACCCCGCGACCCTTTAGTCCGCGTGCTCACCTAGGTTCCTTCCCGGGACGGGCTCGACGTGCGTCGCGGCCAGGCTCGTGACCAGCACGCCGGCCAGGGCCGTGTAGGCCAGCCTGGTCTGCGGCTGCAGTGCCTGCTGGTAAGGGGTCGCCTGCTCGTTCGGGCCGGAACGCGATGACAGGAGATCATCCCACGGCACCCGTACGATGGCCCGGCAGCGGCCCCTGACCACGGATTCGGCCCTGAGCACGTCATCCATTGTCCGCCTGCTCACCCCGTTGACGACCGTGACCGCGCGGGCGGCCAGTTCGCCGTAGCCGTGGGTGCCGAGCCATTGCTGGGTGTTGGCCAGCGAGGTGGCCGCGTCCGGGCTGGCCGGTGCGACCAGCACCAGCTGGTCCGCGCGGGCGAGCACCCCGGTCAGGCCGGCTGGCGCCGGGTCGATCATGGTCAGCGGGTACCGTTCGGCCAGCGTGTCGGCGAGCCGCCGGAAGTCGCCGCCGTCGTCGGCCACGACGTCGACCCGGGCGCCGCGCTGTTCGGCTTCCTGGCCCGCCTGGCCCGCCTGCCCCGCTTGGCCCGCCTGGTCCGCCTGGCCCGCGAGCAGCGCCTGCACCGAGACGGCCGGCGGGCGGCGGGCGGCCAGCGAGGCGGGACCGGGGGTCAGGTCGAGCGCCGCGACGGGAATCCCGCGCACCACGGCCAGGACGTGCCCGGTCATCAGGGCGGTCACGGTCTGCCCGGCGCCCCTGGTGCAGCCGAGCACGACGATGCGGTAGGAGCCGCCCAGCGGCAGCCTGGCCCGGTCGCGGTCCAGCCCCTCCTGGTCCCGCTTGCCGGGCCCCTGGCCGCCGGCCACCACCTTGACCTGGCGCCGCCAGCTCACCTCGTCGCGGCTGCCGGGGCCGCTGAGCGCCCGCTCGATGGACGGCAGCGGCCGCTCCCGCTCCACGCCGACCACCCGGGGCGCGATCGGCGCCTGGGGTTCGGGCGCGGGCGCCGGCGCAGGGACCTCAGGCGCCTCGGCCTGGGGTGCCTCGGCGTGCGTGGCGGGGCCCGGGCGTTGCTGGGCACGCAGCATCCAGCGCGCCCGGGGCTTGGCCGGCGTCGCGGGCGGCTGCGACCAGCCGGGGCTGGCGGCCTGAGCCGTATCCTCCGCGGCTGGCGGCGGGGAGCCAGGGGAACGGTCCGGCTTGCGTCCGAGGCCGGGCATCAGGCTGGGCATCAGGCCGGACAGGTGCCGGAGCGGCAGGCCGGTCCAGGGCCCGGAGCGCGACGGGGAGCCGGAGTCGGAGCTGGCCGGGCGCTGGGTGCCGGGTGCAGGATCCGTGCTGGCTGCCTGATCTGTGCTGGCAGCGGGCTCCGGCTCGGGGAACGGGCCGACCTCAGGGAACGGGCCGGTTTCGGGGAACGGGCCGGTTTCCGGGAACGGGCCTGCCTCGGGGAACGGGGCGGGCTCCGGGCGCGGACGGACCAGCGGGAGCAGGTTGACCTCGGGAGAGGGCCAGGATGCCGGGCCGAAGGAGGCCGGCGTTTCGTCCAGGCCGCGGAAGCCGGTGTCGGAGTCATGTGCGACCTCGAGCGCCCTGGCGTCCGGCACCCCGGCCGGCGGCGAGGTGGTCCACGCCGAGGGCTGATCCGTCTCGGGCACCTGGCCGGCGGCCCGGCCGCTCGCGGCGTCTGGTTCCGGCCCGTACGGCCAGGGAGACCACGACGGCCATGCCACCGGCTGGGCCTCGGACTGGGCTTCAGGCTGGGCCTTAGCAGGCTGGGCCTTAGCAGGCTGGGCCTTAGCAGGCTGAGCCTTGGCGCGCTGGGGAACCCGGCGGGCCGGCGCGCGTTCCTGCACCGGCGCCTGGTCGTGTTCGGCCGGCGGGACGAGCAGCGCGGCGGGCGGCGGCGCAGCGGCGGGCAGCGGCGGCGCGGCGGGCGGCGCGGCGGCGGGCGGCGCGGCTGTCTGGCGCGCGGCCAGCGGCCGCGCAACGGGCCGCCCGGCTGAGACCGGACGCACCTCGGCTGGCGCCAGTTCCTCCGCCTCCACCGCGGCGAGCTGGGGCTCGCGGATGGCCGAACGGGCCTTGGCCGGGGCCTTCTTCACCCTCTTCGGCCGGGCCTTGGGGGGATGGCTGTGCCACACGCGCGCCGTCACCAGGATCTCGTCCTTCTCCGCGAACGGCGCCATCCGGCACCAGGTCCGCGGTTCGGCGACGTACCGCAGTTGCGAACTCACCAGCTCGGGCAGCCGCTTGCTTTCGATGACCGGTCTGGTTGTCAGCCAGGTGAGCACTCCAGGAGGAAGCACGTAAAGCCATACCAAGTTATGGTTGAACGGCAAACCGACAGCAATGAGGAAGACCACGTAAGGGACCGTGATCCCGGCGAAGACTCCGATCCAGGTGATCGGCAAGGGTGCTGGCAACCGAAAATCGTAAAGCTTGTAAAGCCTTTTTTCGATTCGCCAGATATTCGTATAAGTGGGGAGATCCACTAGTAGCGCGCTCCTTCTTCCTGATTCGGGATCAGTGGACTCCGAGCGCGTTCGCTATGCCAGTGGCAAGCGTATGTACGATGCCTGGCGTATAAAAGATGACCGCAATGGCGACGGCAAGAACGATGAATTGCACGAATCGGGTGATCTCGCGGGTGAAGAGGAAGAAGATCGCTACGATCCCGACGATACCAAGGAACAATGGCCCGAACAGACCCTGTAGGTAGGTAACGAGACCCTGCGTACTCAAGGCCACTGGAGTCATCGCGGCGGTGAGGTGAGTATGCATAACATGTCCCTTCCGGGATCAATTGACCATCCAGGTAGTGCTACGGCAGGCCACTCGAGCAGGTACAAGTAAAGCGGATGCGCGAGTGGGGACGATCGGGGACACGGAGGACCGGGCGCCCGGGCGGGCTGATGGGTCTGATGGGTCTGCGTCGAGGCGGGCGCGCGGGGGTCCGGCTGGCGCGGCCGAGACCGGCCCGTCATGCGGTCGACGGCAGGTTTGAAGGAGGCCGACCTAGGGAAGACAGCCCGGACGACGGTCGGCTCGCCGGAGGCGGGCCAGACGGAGACCGGGTCGCGGAAGCCGGGCCGGGCCGAGACAAGCGGGCCCGCCACGGCATGAGCGCATGCTGCCATGACAAAGTCAGCTGGCCCTGTCGTGGTCATCGGGCTTCCACCGCCTCGGTCGACGCTCCAATCTCTTTTACATACCATTTGCCGCTTTGAAGGTCGACAACCGACATACCATACGTCATCTCGAGTTTCGATGCCATCCCTAGATTTCCCGCGGTCGATCCTGGCTGTTCAGTGACAGGGACCTGCCAAATCACGGTCACCGTTATCTGCCGGCTCGCACCGCCCGGCGGGACGTGAAGCGCGCCGATGGAGTCAAAGGTCACCGCACCGCCGAGCCCGGTCACTGACGCGCCATGGGCGAGGAGCCTGTTCAGCGCGCCGCTATCGCCACTGGCGTAGGCCCGGAAAAAGGCCGGCAGCTCATTCATGAGCTGGCTTTGGGCCACCCGGTCCGAACCGCGCGGGGCGGGCGGCGGCGAAATCCGCGGCGGGCCGGCCAGCCAGGCGGGCTCGCCGGTGACCACCAGCCCGCTGCCGGTGGCGGCGACCGGCACCCCCAGCTCCATGAGCTCGCCGTTGAGCAGGGCGAGCAGCGTGACCACGGCGTGCTGCGGATCCTGCACCCTGATGCCCGCGACCTGCACAGACTGCAGGTTGAGCTGGCCGGCGCCGTTCCAGCCCAGGCTCGGGTTGGCGGCCGAGACGGCGGGCGGCACGAAGGCGGCGAGCGCCTGTTCCCGCTGGCCCAGGCTCTGCGGAGCGAACCCGAGATAGACCCGGCCGAACTCGGTGGCGTACGCCTCAGCCAGGGAAACCGGGAACTCCCTGGCCGTGTTCGCGGCGCCGGTCCCGCCCGCTGGCGCCGGGGAGGAGCCGAAGATGATCGCGGCGATACCGCGGAACGCGACGACCACCAGCGCCGTCCAGAGCACGACCCGCAGCGGCCACAGCAGCCATCTGCCGCCCGCGCCCCGCCAGCTGCCGCCGATCCCGGGACGGGCCGCGAGCGACCCGTCGGCCTGCATATCCGCTACCAGCGGATCCAGCTCGCTGTCCACCGCTAGCTCGATGTCCAGGGCGCGGGGCCGCGGACGCGGCGAGGCCAGCCCGGCCGAGGCAAGATAGTACACAGGCGACCGCGTTCCGTTACCGGATGTCGGCCCGCGAACCATCACACCTCCGCACGTTCCCGCCCCGGAGATGCCCGGAACGGCCGTCCCTTTCGTGCTGGCCTCGCGGTCCATTGTGCGACAAGAAGTCTCGGCGCGGAACCGGATACAACTAATCACCGCAACATCTGCATGGACAAAACGACCAGCAACCCTGATACGTGGCGGGCACGTAGAGGGTTCAACTGATCTCGGAATGTGTTCACCCGGGCGGCGGGCGGACCGTCTCCCTCCGGTACCAGCGGTGCGAGACACCGAACGGGACCGGATGGCGCCGTCACCGCAGGTCATCGTGTCTTCAGCGGATGAGCGCCGACCGGGCGCGGCCTGGCCGGCACGCTGAGCGAACGGAACGTCTGCCGTGCTGCCCCGCCTGGCCCGGCACCGGCCGATGGTCTCATTTCTGGCATTTGACCTGGGAAAACGTAGCATCGGCGGTCGAGGATCGCCCTCCGGAGATTAACGAATGCTTACGGCCGCACCTGCCGGGCCGCAGCCACCTTACTCGTACCTTTGCTCAGATATCAGTATCTAACCTTGATTAGTATCAAATACATGTACGATTTTTGTCAATAGGCAGCAGCCTCGCATCGAAGCGATGATCGGCACTCGATGCCGTCGAGCCGGTCGCGGCGTATCTCCTGGCGAGCCGACGGGTTAGGCTTGTCCTGGCGTCCCTCTGGCGAGGAGGTACCCGTGGCGACAGGACCGGCAGGCCAGACCGCGGCAGCACCGGATGGCTACGGCCGCATGCGGACCTCACGCGCCGACCGTGAACAGGCGATCGACACGCTCAAGGCAGCGTATGTCCAGGGCCGGCTGACAAAGGACGAACTCGACGAGCGCCTGGGCCGGGCGCTCGCGCCGCTGACCCACGCGGAACTGGCCGCGCTCACCGACGATCTCCCGGACGGACTGGCCACGGCCGGGCGGCCGCGCTGGGCCGATCAGGACATGACCCGGCTGCGGGAAGGCAACCGCGCCGAGGCGAGAGTGCTCGCGACCCTGGTGGCAGGCGTGATGTTGGTCGCCCTCGTCGGCAACGGCATCGGGAGCCCGCTGCACGTGCTGGCTATCGTGTTGCTGCTCAGCCCGGTCTGGATGCTGGCGCTGGGCGGCCTGCTGCTCCTCCGCTCCCGGCCGGAAGACCGCGGCGCCAGGCGGCTCCCGCCCGGCCCGCCCGGCGCCGGCTGACAGCTCAGCCCGGGCTTGGCGCTCCCTCGCCAGGGCCCAGCGCGTGAACTGGGGTCTCGCTCGCCGTTCCAGCGCCGCTTCAGGCCCGTTCCAGCCGCGGATGCCACACTGCGCCCAGGGCTTCGGCCGGATCCACGGGGGCTCCGGCGAGATTCCTACAATGTGACACTATGGTGTTACTGTACGGAGTAAGACCTGGTTACAGAGGTCGGTAACCACGGGGGGAAACGTGAATGCATGGTGGTGGGTACCGATCGGTCTGGCCGCCTGGTTCTTGGTCGCAGTCGTGATGGCGCTGTGCATCGGCGCGGTCCTCAGGCGCGGCTCTCAGGCCCGGGAATCCCTCGACCGGCAGGTGACAGATAAATCAGACGGCCCTGATCCTTACACGTTGAAGCGGAACTCGACGACGTCGCCGTCGCGCCCTAAGTAGCCCTTGGTATTCGGCACTCTCACTTAATTTCATGACCCCCTGGCCCACCGCCGTCCCTTGTCAATGGGCAGCGTGATCGTGCTTGCCGGCCGCGGTCTGTGTCCAGGGTCCTCTTCGTCTTGGCGATCTTCAGCAGCTCGTACCCGGCGAAGAACGGCTTCAGCAGCACCCACTCCCCTGGACGGTAGTCGGCGGCGCGAACCATCCGGCGGGCCAGATCGGGTCGCTGGTGCAGACTCCCCCCGAGCTCACCCCACGCCAGGGCCGCATCGGCTGCTGCCTGCGAGGCTGACCGGCAAACGCAGGCGCGGGGCCTTCGCCTTCACCCTTCAGGACTTTCGCCACCACGGGCCATCCTCCGGCCGGGCCTAGCACTTGAAGTGACGGGTCAGGCTCAAACCAGACGCGGATGCCTGATGAGGAAGCACCGGCAAGTGAGGTTACCAGCGATCCGGAGATGAAGTAGATGTTCAGGCAGTTGACCCAGGCAATGTCCGGCGCGACCATGCTGAGTGCGCGTGTCATGGCCAAGGCCATAGCGGTGCCGGCGGACACGGCGCTGTGGGCCCGCGAGACCACCAGCCGTAAGCCCCCGCAGTGGCACAGCCGCAATGAGGTCGTGCTCGCCTCGCCGTTCGCGCTGCTGCGTGACTTCAGCGTCGGTGACGATGACGTCGTTCCCACGCTGCTGTTCCCGCCGCTGGCCGGGCACGCCTCGTGCATCATCGACAAGAGGGGCCAGAGCCAGGTCCAGCTCTGCGTCAAGATGGGCCTGACCAAGCTCTACTCATTCGACTGGCTGAGCGCCACGACCGCCACCAAGGACACCACCGAGGCTGACCGCCTCGACTTCATCACCCGCGCGGTGGATCTCATCGCCGGGCCCGAGGGCACGGTCAACCTCGTCGGCGACTGCCAGGGTGGCTGGGAAGCCACGCTGTGGGCGGCCATGCACCCCCGGCGCGTCAGCACGCTCATGGTGGCCGGCGCGCCGATCGACACCAGCGCCGGGAATGGTCCGGCCCAGAAGCTGATGCCCATCGTGATCCCGCGTGGCAACATGGCGCTGTACAAGGCCATGGTAAAGGCCTTCGGCGGCATCGTGCCCGGCATCAGCAACGTCATGGGGTCCATCGCGGTGGACCCGGCCACCCACGTGGCCGAGCATCTCAAGGTCTTCTGGCACGTGCAGGACCGTGAGTACCTCGACCACTTCAGTGACTTCTACGACTGGTACTTCCACCCGGTCAACCTGCCGGGCCAGCTGTACCTGTGGGCCGTGGAGCACCTGTTCGTCAAGAACGAGCTGTTCAAGGGCGAGCTGGAAGTCGCCGGCGAGACCGTGAGCCTGCGCAGCATTACCTGCCCGGTGTTCCTGCTCGGTGGCGACGAGGACGACGTCACGCCGTGGCAGCAGGTCCACAACATGCGGTACGCGGTTGGCTCTGTTCTGGTCCGCTGGTACCTCGCACCGGGTGGGCACATTGGCCTGTTCATCGGCCACCGGTCGCAGGCTGAGTACTGGACGCCGATCCTGGCTCAGGTCCGCGAGCTCTCACGACCAGGGGGTACGGGGTGCCGGTAGCAAGGGGTACCGGTAACAACGGCGCGAGGAACCGCCTTAGCCCCGATCCGCCGCCGGAGGCGCAGAAAGCACCGTTCCCGTGCTCGCGGTCCTGGTGTCGGTGCTCGACGGGGTCATGATGGCGCTGCTGCTCAAGTCGCCAGCTACTACAGTGGCGGGGCTGCTGCCTTTCTGCTCGTCATGACGCGAGGAAGCCGGTGATCAGGGGCGTGAGCAGGCTCGGGCGGGTCACCAGCTCGACGTGGCCGCCGTGGTAGACGTGCAGTGTGGCGTGCGGGATGCCCGCGGCCAGGATGCGGCCGTTGGCCACCGGGATGATCGGGTCGTCGTCGCCGGTGAGCACCAGGGTGCGCTGGCGGATGAGCGGCAGCAGCGGCAGCGTGGTGAACCCCAGCGCGGCGGTGTGCTGGTACAGGTAACCGATGCTAAGCGGGCTGATCCGCGCCTTGCCCAGGGCCCTGGCCAGCGCGTCCGGGTCGGTTTTCGCGCTTCCTCCCCACAGGTCGCCCCAGCGGCGCAGGATGAGGTTCTTCACCGGCGGCAGCGGGTTGGGCGGCACCATCGTCTGCGGCCCGGTTGCGGTCGCCACCAGGATCAGCCGTCGGCACCGGCGCGGGCTGAGCAGCGCGAACTGCTGAGCCAGCGCGCCTCCCCAGGAGATACCCAGGACGTCGGCCTGCCGGTGGCCGAGATCATGCAGCATCTGGCGCAGGAGCAGGGCCAGGGTGGTGAAACGGTACGGCCGGTTGGGCAGCTGAGAGCCGCCGACGCCGGGGGCATCGAAGCGGATCACCTCGATGGCCGGGTCGAGCGCGTCCACGAACGGCCGCAAGGCTTCCAGCCGCATGCCGATGCCGTTGCACAGCAGGAGCGGAGGCCCTGTCCCGGTGCCCGGCCGGATCGCGACACGCAGCTGCCTCCCGCCCGCCTGCATGATCTCTTCGCGCACGGAGTCATCCCTGGCCGTCACGCCCATTCCTCCCAGGACACGCCGTCGCGACCGCGTCTGTGACAGCAGTCACACGGTTACGGGGATAGTAGCGGCGCTTGAGATAGTACGCAATGAGCCAGGTCCACTTAGCGCGACTGGCAGCAGCCCCTGTGGCGTGCCAGAACTCGTACAGAGCATCTGACCTGGGCCTCTACCCTCGGCGGTCGTGCTCTTCCGCCTCGTCTGGCTGCTTATGGTCCGGTCGTTCGGCTTGGCTAGCGCTCCTCGCGCGCAGCAACATCTCCAAGGACGTGGAGATCTTGGCACTCTGGCACGAGGGTCCTGCGCCGCCAGGTTCCCCGCCCGAAGCGGGCCTGGGCTGACCGGGCCGTGATCGCCGCCTTGGCGCGGCTGCCGCCCCGGCACCTGCGGCTGCACCGACCTACAGTCATCGTCACTGCTGGCCGTCGCGGTCCTCGGTCCCGGGCTGGGCGGGTGTTGATCGCGGTGATCGGGGCGCCGGCCGTCCTGGGGATCGACGCCGCCACGTTCGGCGTGCTGCTCGCCGCGCTCGCCACTGTGACACGATTCCCGGCACCCACACAGCGCGGCAAGACCATGTAACGTCGCGGTGGGCGTGCGGTTCCAACTCGCCCCGGCCCCGGCAGGGCCGGGGCCGGGGCCGGGGCGCTCCTCCTAGCCCGGGCCGGTCCGGGGGTGGAACCGGATCACCCCTCGCGGCGGGTTCGGTGTCCAGTTCCGCGAATGGTGCGTCCGGTGCCGGGCTGTATCACTTACTGCTGAAGGACGTAGGTGCCTGGCGCGGGCTCCAGCGGCGGGAACTTCGCGCTGCCCAGCGTGCGCGGGGCTTGCTTCATGTCGCCGCTGCGGTCGGCTAGCCAGGAGGTGTAGTCGGCCCACCAGCTGCCCTGCACCGTCTCGGCCTGGGCCAGCCAGTCACGGTGATCGGGCGGGTTGGCGGGCGCGAGCCGGAAGGTGGCCTTCGGGTTCGATGGCGGGTTGACCATGGCGGCGATGTGCCCGCTGTTGGACAGCACGAACCGGATGTTGCCGCCGAGCATCTGGGTGGCGCGGTAGGCCGACGGCCAGGGCGAGATGTGGTCCTCGGCGCCTGCCACGAGGTAGCTGTCGACGTCGATCGTGGACAGATCGACGGGGGAGCCGAGCATGCTGGCGGCACCGGGCTTGGTCAGCGCGTTGGCCATGGCGATCTCGATGAAATCGCGGTGCAGCCCGGCGGGCATCCTGGTGGTGTCGGCGTTCCAGTACAGGATGTCGAACGGGGGCGGGGGCTTGCCCCCTGCAGGTAGTTGTTGACCCAGTAGTTCCAGATCAGGTCGTCGGGCCGGAGCCAGGCGAACACCTCGGCGAGCGTGCGCCCGTCCATGTAGCCGCGGGCGCGGGAGGCCAGGATGGACGCCTTGGCGGCGGTCTGGTCCATGAACGACACCGTCGTGCCCGCCTCCGTCATGTCCAGCAGCGTCACGCCCAGGCAGAGGGTGGCGACCTGATCGAGCTGCCGGGTCGCGCTCAGGTGCGCGCTGACCATGGAGGACAGGATGCCGCCCGCGCACAGGCCGATGATGTTGACTTTGGGGGCCTTGGTGATCTTGCGGGCCGCGCCGATCGAAGCCACCACCGCATCGCCGTAGGTGTTCAGATCCCAGCCCCTGGCCTGCCGGCCGGGGTTGCGCCAGGAGATCACGAATACCTGGTATCCCTGGGAGACGAAGTATTCGATCATGCTGCGGCCGGGCGCGATGTCGGTGATGTAGTACTTGTTGATCATTGGCGGGACCATAAGCAGCGGGAACTGGTACACGGTGGGCGTGGCCGACTTGTACTGGATGAGCTCGCAGACCTCGGTGCGGGCCACCACCGACCCCGGGGTCACCGCGAGGTCCTTGCCGACCTGGAACGCGTCGCGCTCCACCATGGTGGGGATGTGCGGGGCGGAGGCCATGTCGGAGGCGAAGGCACACATCCCGCGGACCAGGCTCAGGCCGCCGGTGTCGATGAAGGCCTTCCGGGCCGCCGGGCTGAGGTACGGGTTGTTGCTCGGCGCGGATGCGGCGATGAGATTGGTCAGCACGAACTTCAGCCGCGTGTTGTCGCGCCAGCCCAGTTCGGCGTCGGCGAGCAGGTCCTGGGCGCTCCGGCCCAGGGCCAGGTAGGTCTGGACAGTGCGCCTGAGCAGCGGATTCGTAGTCCACGCGGGGTCTGAGAACCGGCGGTCGGGCCGCTGCGGGGCGATCTGCGAGCTGCCCTTGGCGATGCCGGCGAGTTCGGCGGCCAGCTGGCCGGCCCGCCGTGTCACCGTCCGCGGGCGGCCTGCCAGCCGGGCCGCGTACCGCACCATGCTGCTTTCCGGCCAGAACCGGCGCACCATGCCGAGGGCGCCGGGCTCGTAGAAATCGAGCATGCCTGCCGCATCGGTAGCGCCCGGCTCTGCCGACTCACCGGGCGTGAGCATGGTGGTGGTTGCGTCTGTATTCGTTGGGGTTGCCATGGGTGATCACTCCCTCAGCCGGTCCGCTGTACGGAGCTTCCCCCATCTGGCGAGCCGGCCGCCGGCCGGAACCAGCCGTCACTAATGAGGATCCAGCCATCATTAGTGAGGGAATCAGGTAACAAGCCGACCCGCAGAGTCGAATGGCCTTGTCAGGCAGGACATTCGGCCTCCTGTGCCAGGAAACGGCGCCGGCTGCCTGCCTGCGGGTTCCAAGAACGAGCATCGGCGGCTGACCTGCTGGTTCGCCTGCGGCGCGTTCGGCAGCGTCGAAGGATGCCGAGCTGGTGGTCTCCGCCAGGAGGTGGCGGCGGGCGGTCGCGGCTTCAGCTGATGTGGCGGTGGACATTTTCCGCCTTGGATGGCCCTGGCTCGGCGGGGGCGATCCAGGGCCCGGGTATCGACGGGTCGATGATGCCGTCCTCCAGCCATGAATAGCGGCCGGTCAGCACGCGCCGCGCCAGCGCCGAGTCGGCGATGTCGGTGTTGCTCCACAGCTGGCTGAACAGCTCCTCGGCCCGCAGCCGCGCCTGGGCGCAGAACAGGCCGGCCAGCTCGGGCGCCGCTGCACCCCGCTCGGTCCCGCTGCCAGCGGTCGCATCTAGCTGCGCCCGGACGCAGGTGGCGCTTATGGCGAACAGCTCCGCCCCGATGTCTACGATCCGGCCCAGGAAGCCCTGCTTGTGCTCAAGCCGCCCTTGCCAGCGCGCCATGCCGTAGAAGGTGGCCCGGGCCAGCTTCCGGCTCGCTCGTTCCGCGTAGCGCAGGTGCGCGGCCAGCGAGCCGAATTCGCTGTAGGCCCCCGGCCGCTGACCCTCGCCCGTCACCAGTGTGGGCAGCCACCTGGCGTAGAACCCGCCCGCCTGGGCAGCCGCGCGGGCGCGGCGGGCTGGCGGCAGCCCGGGATCGATGAGCTCGCCGACCGCGGACAGGTGCGCGTCTACCGCCTCGCGCGCGACGATCAGCCGCATGATTTCCGAGGATCCCTCGAAGATGCGATTGATGCGCATGTCCCGCAGCATCTGCTCGGCGGGCACACCACGCTCGCCGCGCGCGGCCAGGGACGAGGCGGTCTCATAGCCGCGGCCACCGCGGACCTGCACCAGCTCATCCGCGATCTTGCTGGCCATTTCCGAGCAGTACAGCTTGGCCAGCGCCGCCTCGATGCGGATGTCGTTACGCTTGTCGTCGGCGAGCTGGCTGGACAGCTCGAGCACCGCCTCCATGGCATAGGTGGTCGCGGCGATGAACGAGATCTGCTTGGCCACCGCCTCGTGCTCGCCTATCGGCCGTCCCCACTGCACCCGTTCCCGCGACCACTCCCTGGCGATCTTCAACGCCAGCTTGCCGGTGGCGGCACAGCTAGCGGGCAGCGCCAGCCTGCCGGTGTTCAGCGTGGTCAAGGCGATCTTCAGGCCCTGGCCCTCCTCGCCGATGCGGCTGGCAGCCGGAACCCGGACCTCGTGGAATCTGGTCACACCGTTTTCCAGGCCGCGCAGGCCCATGAACGCGTTCCTCCGCTCGACGGTGATCCCGGCCGCGGCGGCCTCCACCACGAACGCGGTAATCCCGCCGCGGTGCCCGTCGCCCTTCGGCACCCGGGCCATCACCACCAGCAGGTCAGCGACCACTCCGTTCGTGGTCCAGAGCTTGACCCCGTTGAGCACGTACTCCGACCCGTCAGCCGACGGCGTCGCCGTCGTGGTCAGCCTGGCCGGATCGGAGCCGACATCGGGCTCGGTGAGCAAGAACGCGCTGATCTCGCCGCGCGCGCACCGCGGCAGGTAACGCTGCTTCTGCTCCTCGGTCCCGAACAGCGCCACCGGCTGCGGCACGCCAATCGACTGGTGCGCCGACAACATCGCGGCCAGGGCTGGCGAGACGGACCCGGCGGTCATCAGCGCCCGGTTGTAGTACAGGTTACTGAGGCCAACCCCGCCGTATTCCGGCGCGACTTTCATGCCGAACGCGCCCACCGCGGCCAGCCCGCGGACCACCTCATCGGGTATGCGGGCATCGCGCTCGATCAGCGTGCCGTCCACCGAGGCCTCGCAGAATTCCCCCAACCGGGCGCAGAACTCCTCGCCGCGGCGGCTGGACTCCTCACCGGGGCGCGGATGCGGATGGATCAGGTCCAGCCGGAAGTCACCCAGGAACAGCTGCTTACCAAAGCTGGGCTGATCCCATCCGGTCTCCCGGGCTGCCTCTGCTATCTGACGTGCCTCGCGCTCGCCGACCGGCCGGCCACGTTCTGCCTGATCCGCGCTCACGGTCTCCCCTATGTTCGATAGGTGGTTATCTGACTTCTCATGCGCTTCCTCGTAAGGTCTTCCCGCACCTCGTCCCGGGAACCTCCCGCAGTCGCACTGCAGCGGCACACAGGCGAAAGTCACCGGATTACCGTGCCGTTCGTCGGTTCTTGACCCGATCCGGAGGGCAGGACATGGATGTACGACAGAAGCTCTTGCGTGCCCGCCACGGCGGAGGCAGCCTGGATGTCGTGGTCAGCGATGAGCCGCCTGCGGCGGCCTCCGCCACGTAGGTGGAGAGGGCATGGCGATGACCGTGGAGAAACTATCATGACAACCCCGCACGGCGAGGCGCCGTTGACCGGGACCAGGCCCAACGGCCGGAAACAAGCAAAACCAGCCGCCAGGGGACGCCGACCGAAGGCGGCGGAGGCGCAGGCGGTGGAGGAGCAGCCGCGACGCGCGCAGGCGGCGGAGCCGCGCGAGAACCTGGCCGATACTGCGGCGCAGCTCGCGGGCGGCGCAGAGGGCGCAGAGGCGGTCCTCGGGTCTGGCCTGCTCGCCGGTTCCGGCCTCGGCCCGGTCGCGGGTGCACTGCGGTCTCTCGGCCAGGTCGCCATGCGGCAGCCGCGGGCTTTGCTGCGGAGCGGGCCCAAGATTGGCCTGCAGTTTCTGCAGATCGGGCTGGGCAAATCGGAGGTAGCGCCGCAGATGGGGGACAAGCGCTTCGCCGATCCGGCCTGGCGAGACAACCCCCTGTTCCGGACGACGATGCAGGCGTATCTCGCCCTCGGGTCAGAACTCGACGTCTTCATCGACAATCTCGGCCTTGAGGGCGTGGAAGCCGAGCGGATGCGCTTCGCAGCCACCTTGTTCCGGGAGGCCATGGCGCCGACCAACTTCTTGGTGACCAATCCCACGGCACTGAAGCGCTTTTTCGACACCAGCGGCGGCAGCATCCGCAAGGGGATCGCCCACTGGGCCGACGACATGCTGAACAACCACGGCATGCCGTCCATGGTGGACCTCAGGCCGTTCAAGAAAGGCGAGAACATCGCGGCCTCGCCCGGCGCGGTTATCCACCGGACCGAGGTTTTCGAGCTGATCCAGTACACGCCGCAGAGCGAGACCGTTTGCCAGCGCCCGCTGATCGTAGTGCCGCCGCAGGTGAACAAGTACTATGCCCTGGACATGTCACCTGGCCGCAGCATGTACGAGTACCTGCTCCAGCACGGCATCCAGCTGTTCGGGATCAGCTGGCGCAACCCGACGGGTGAGCAGCGCCACTGGAATTTCGACACCTACGCGCAGGCGACGATCGAGGCAGTCGACGTGGCCCGCGAGGTCTCCGGTTCGCCGGACGTGAACATCATCGGCGCCTGCCTGGGCGGGATGACCGCCGCCCTCGTGCAGGCGCACCTCACCGCCCATGACGACGACCGAATCCATTCCACGACATTCATGGTCACCCTCCTGGACACCGAGTCCGAGGGGCGGATGTTCCTGTTCGCGACGCCGCAGACGATCGCGCTGGCCAGGAAAGTGTCGGAGCCCAGGGGGGTGATCGACGGCTGGCAGATGGCGTCGATGTTCTCCTGGCTGCGCCCGAACGACCTGGTGTGGAACTACTGGGTGAACAACTACCTGCTCGGCCAGGACCCTCCGGCCTTCGACATCCTGGCCTGGAACGCGGACACGACCCGGCTGACGTCCGCCTTCCACCACCAGCTGCTCGACATGGTGGCGGGCAACCAGCTGGTGCATCCGGCGGCCCTGACGGTCCTCGGCACGCCGATCGACATATCGCGCATTACCTGCGACACGTACGTGGCCGCCGGGTTCACCGACCACATCACGCCGTGGAAGACCGCCTACCGGACCACCCAGATGATCTCAGGTCCAGCGCAGTTCGTCATGTGCTCGAGCGGCCACATCCAGACCGTGGTGGCCGACCCGAAGCACCGGGGGCTCGGGTACTTCCTCAACCCGGAGACGCCGCCCGACCCTGAGCAGTGGCTGGCGGGCGCGGAGCGGCATGAGGGCTCCTGGTGGGGGCACTATGCGGCCTGGCTGGCCGAACGCTCCGGCGACCAGGTCGCAGCGCCCCAATCGCTCGGCAGCGGGCGCTACCCTCCGATCGAGCCCGCCCCTGGCAGCTACATTAATCAGTGACAACCCGGCCGACCGGCCACTCCATGCCAAGGTGGCCGGCCATCGAGTCGCGGCGTGGCCGCTAGCTCAACGACACCGCCGGCCGGCTCGGGCTCGGGTTGTGCCAGGCCCGGCTAAGAGCTACAAAAACTATCAGGTCTCAACGTATTAGTTGAATAATCACCGACTGGCTGGCTCGCGGCCGAAGGCCTGGAGGTGGGCATGGATACGGGCGCTGCAGAGCCGCTGTTCGCCTCGCCGAACGTGGTATCCGAGGATGCCGATGACGGCAGCGTGGTCCTTCGCTCGGCCGACACGCTGGGCGCCTATCCAAGCACGGTGATGCACAGCGTGCGGGCCTGGGCGGACCTGGACCCGGACCACCTGCTGGTGGCCGAACGCGGGCTCGGCAGGGCCTGGCGGCTGCAGTTACGGCGCGGCGGTGGCAGCGGCCAACGGGATCGGCCAGGCCCTGCTCGATCGCGGCTGGGCCCTGACCGGCCGCTGCTGGTGCTGTCGGGCAACGGCGTCGACCACATGCTCATGACGCTGGGGGCGATGACCGCTGGCGTTCCGGTCGCTCCCGCCAGCGTGGCGTACTCCCTGCAAAGCCGCGACCATGCTCATCTGCGGGCCATCGCCGAACCGGTACGTCCGGGCGCGGTGTTCGCCGAGGATGGCGATCGCTTCGCCGCGGCCCTCGACGCGGTCAGTACCGTGCCGGCGATCGTGAGCGCGGGCGAGCGGCCCGGAGCGGAGCGATTCGACGAGTTCGCCAGACCGTGCCCGGCCAGGCCGTTACCGCGGCGTTCGATGCCCTGGACCCGGACGCGGTGGCGAAGATCCTGTTCACCTCGGGCTCGACCGGGGCCCCGAAGGGCGTGCTCAATACCCACCGGATGCTGTCCGCCAACCAGCAGATGATGCGGCAGGTGTGGCCGTTCCTCACCGGCGAGCGGCCGGTGACCGTGGACTGGCTGCCCTGGAGCCACACTTTCGGCGGCAACCACAACATGAACATGATGCTCACCTGCGGCGGCACCATCTACGTGGACGCGGGTCGTCCGGCGCCGGGGATGTTCGCACAGACGATCGCGAACCTCGCCGACGTGCCGCCGACCATTTACTTCAACGTCCCGGCCGGCTATGCGCAGCTCGTGCCGGCGCTGGAGTCAGTTCCGGCCTTCTCGTCGGCCTGGTCGGCCCGTTGCACCCGGTTCCACACGGCCACGTGCACATGCAGATGCGGGTCGCCGTCGCGGCTAATGTGATGCAGGAACAAGCTCGCGACCAGGCCGTCACCGTCCCGCCACTCCCCCGTCCGCGCCGAATGGTGCCTGGTCCGTGTATAGGTGGCGTGGCGTTCCAGCCACGCGACAGCTTCCCGCGCCGCGTCCATCAGCGCGGCTTCGATCTCATCGGCGCGGGCCTCGAGCGCGGCGGCCTGGTCCTGCTCGCCACGCTCGCGCGCTTGCCGGGCGGAGACCCGGTAGGAGGCGTGCAGCACCGACACGCTCTTGACCGCGTCGACGGTCATGTCGAAATAGGGCACCGAGTGCGGGTCGTTGCCGCGCTCGGCCGCGCGGACCTCGGCCACGTCCACCGCGCTGGCGTACGGATGCGCGGCCAGGTACGCGGCCACCGCAGCCTCTTCCCGCTCGTCAGTCGCCTTTGATTGGCGTCGCTTGACCAGCAGCTCGCCGCCGGGCCCGATGTTCTGCTAGTACAGCCGACCAATCACGGCCGGGTCGACCTGGCCGCTGAGCCCGAGCGCAGCGGCGCCCTTGCCGGCCCACTGGCCGGGCGGCTCGCCGGACGCGGTGTAGTAGGACATCGCGCCGACGCAGCCTCCGGCGTGCTGGACCGCCGTGAGGTAGGCCACGTCGTGGCCCGGATGAAACGTCGTGATCATGGTAACGACCGGTCACCCCAACGGTACTCACCGCTAGCATCTGTCGCTGATGCCTGTCTAGGGTGGTTACCGCGCGGCGGTCGTCTCTACTGTTTGTGAGATGTTGCGCTGTGACGGAATTCCACGACGTCGCCGTCGCGCCGTCGGTGGTGCCACTGGTCACAGAAGGTCGCGCAGCTCGTCAGCGGTCATGCCGATTATCGCGAGAATGTTCCGCAGCGTGCCCTTGGCTATGTCCCGGTCGTGGACTGGCACCGAAACTGTCCGGCCATCAGGGTGTTTCATCACGTGATGGCTGCCGCTGATCCTCGCGACCTCGAATCCGGCCCGTTCAAGTGCTCTGACTACTTGTGCTCCCCGAACGGCGGGGATCGCGGAGGGCATCAGGCAACGTTAAGCGTAAGCGTCAGCTCGTCCGGGGATGCCGACCTCGGCAATCAACGCTTGTAGCGCCTCACGCAGATCATCGAGCGCCGCTTCGCGTGTCTCACCGTCGCCGACGGCCCCGACACCCGGCCTGAGCTGGGCAGATGCACACCAAACACCATCCTCATCCTGTTCGAGGGTGTATGGTACGTGCACGGTCCTAACCCCGGCGCTCATCGCTACTGTCTCCTGGTCATGGCGTGGGGTTGACAAGGGTCAACCACCTGACTCAAGTAAAGCACGGTCACGGTATAGCACGGTCACAGCACGGTATGCCTCGCTGCTGAACCCGGACCTTAAGACGGGATCAGTGGACTCCGAGAGGCTCTTGGCCAGCCCGAGCCGGTCTGTCGCTATCGCTTTGATGTAGCGCTGTGGCGGAACTCGACCATGTCCCCGTCCAGCCTGCTGCCACGACCTGCACTGCAAAGGTCGGCAGGGGCGGGAAGCCGGTGGTGGCGTCGCTGTTCGCTCCCGAGCTTCCTGAGGAGGTCTTGGGTCTGTACCAGAAGATAGCCAGGTGGCTCGGGCCGACGAGCGTGCCAGAGGAAGCGGACACTGCCAGATAGCTGCCCGACTGCCAATTCCCGTGGGTAGCGTTCGTGTTGTAGGTGTGCCCGGTGAGAGCACCTGCCCGGCGGTAACGAAGGGCCGGGGCTGAAGCGCTCTTCGCGGAGGCGGTGAGGCGTATGACCGGCAACATTACAACGGCAGCCAGCGACCCCCAGGCGGCGGACTGGGGCGGGCTGCGCTGGTCAGAGTGGCAGGATTTCGATGAGGCCCACCGCGGCCATGTCATTCCGGCGACGCCGGGCCTCTACCGGTTCCGGGCAAGGGGCGAGCCGGGTCTGTTGTACATCGGCGAGAGCGGAGATGCAGGCGGACGGCGAGCGCGTCTCGACGATCTCGCACGGGGCCGCAAGCGCCACCCGCCTGAGTTCTACCTCAACTGGCGGGCGGCCGGCCTCGCTAAGCGCCCGCACCGCGGTCACTATGCCGCCCCGTACGTCCGTCAGTGCGAGGACGCCGGGTGCCATGTCGAGGTCTCGTGGGCACTGGAGGAGCACCCGGACAAGACGGATCGGCGGGCCGCCGAGGAACGGCTGATCCGGCTCCACCGCGAGGTCATGGGCGTTGCCCCGCCGATCCAGTACGGCGGCCGGGGAGTAGCCGCCTACCTCGAAAAGCGGCACGGGAACGGGGCGTGACCTGCGCGGCAAGGACCAGCCGCGGATGAGCTAGCACGGCGATGCGCCGGAGAGGTCGTAGCATGACGGCCGTGCCTGACCTCTTCGCGCCGAACGCGGCTGAACCACTCTCACCTGTGTATCCGTTCAATGAGCCTGGCCAGCCGGTCGTATTGCATGACGGGCCGCTCGGCGGGCTGGCGACTACTGACGTGGCAGGCGTGGTCCAACTGTCATGTGCTCCGAGGCCGGGCCTGGAGTGGAGGGCCGGGCCTGAAGCGCCCCCGCAGTTCGCGAACAGAACCACTGTGACGCTGCTGCTGCGTCGCCCAGGCGGAGACGCAGAGGTGCTTGCCTGGGTTCGCGGGACCGATGGCGGGTGGTCGAACGGCATCTCCATCGGCAGAGCCGACGTCCCCGTGCAGCGGATCGTCGCGCATTGGTTCAATCTCCCTGACTGGCATGGCCCGGAGCGACTGACCTCGGCAACGGACGACGGCGGCCAGCGCTGGTGGTCCGGCCGGTGGGTGACTGAGGCCGGCGGCTGGCGGATCACCGTAGATGTCCGGCCTGACCACCAGCGGGTCTGGACCGATCTGCACAAGGCCGATGTGTACGTGATGACGCACGTGATGGAGTTGCGCCGGGCAGATGGGGCAGCCTTAACTCCCGATGAGGCAGAACCGCTGCTAGCGGCGCTGCACATCGGCGTGTCCTTTGCCCTGGGCCGGTGGGCCGCTCCGATGCTTCCCGTCGGCGAGGGCGCCGATGGGAAGATCGTGTGGGAAGACTGGCGTCCCCTTCACTGCGATCCAGCGCGGTTCCCGAGCCCGGGATGGTGGTACGAAAAAGATCACCAGGCCCCTCGGCGACCTCCTGAGCCGCGTGGTCCCGGCGTTCGCTGATCCTGACAGGCGAGCGGTGTTGTGGTTCCAGATGATGTTCGCGATCATCTCGGCCAGCGACAAGGGGTTCGTCGAGCAGCGGGTGATGACCGGGGCTGCGGGCCTTGAACACATCATGTGGCAGACCCTCGTATCCAGCAGCACCCTCACCGAGGATCAGTACAGGTCAATGGCCGCACATCAACTACTACGCAAGGTTCTGGCCGCGGCCAAGATCCCCGTCGACATCGACCCTGGTCTGCTTCCGGTCATTACCCAGTTCGCGGCAGACGAGCGCCAGCGTCAGGGCGCTACTTTGGACGGTGCACACATGGTGACCCAGATCCGTAACCGGCTAGTGTATCCAACTGGTGATCAGGAGCGCGTCTACAGACGAGATGGCCTGGTAGCGGAAGCCTGGCTGCTGACCCGGCACTACCTGGTGCTGTTGATCCTTCACTCGCTGGGGTACCGAGGCTTGTACCGGGACCTCAGGAAGACCAGCGGCTGGGCCGCTGACCGTAAGAACGTTCCCTGGGCTGGGCAATAACCTGTATACGATTTCCCGGCACTGGCGGTTTGCCGCGGCTGCGCCGATCGTTCCTGCTCGTCTAGGACTGGCTGTCCTGACCAGACGGCAGGTTCGAACCGGCTCGCATCGCACGCAGGTCCTTCTCGTTCTGAAGGCTTCCCCGCGTGCACTCGTCCACGTACAGGCGGATCATCGCCTGGCGCGGATCCGGATCCAGTATCGCCTGGGTCCATGAGGTGGACGGGGTCTTGTCTCGGATCTGCGCCGAGACGTGCGTCTTAAACACCTTGTCCGCGGCAACCTGGGTTGATCCGACGGCGAGCAGTTGAGGGAGCGCGTCCCGGGCCAGGCGTTTTACAACGGCATCAAGACCGGAACCGGCCAAGACCAACGCCGAGCGCAGCAGGTCAACCTCTCCCTCTTTCAGCCGCCCGCGCGCATCCTTGCCCGATGAGCTTGCCGCCTGCCTGACGACATGAAGGCTCTCAAAGATGCCCTGAAGCGTCGTGTGAGCTACCCCGAGATGCGTCAGCTCTGGAGCTGCACGCCGGTGAACCCGGCGCTCAGGCAGGGGAGCCAGACTGTACCTTCTTATCGGCATGGCGTTGGTCTACTTCTTAGACGCTGATGTTGCGCTGTGGCGGAACTCGACGACGTCGCCGTCGCGCATGACGTAGTCCTTGCCCTCGATGCGGGCCTTGCCCGCGGCGCGGGCGGCCGGCAGCGAGCCGGCCGCGATCAGGTCGTCGTAGGAGACCACCTCGGCCTTGATGAAGCCGCGCTGGAAGTCGGTATGGATGACGCCGGCCGCCTCCGGTGCGGTCGCCCCGGCCTTGATCTCCCAGGCCCGGGTCTCCTTGGGGCCCGCGGTCAGGAAGGTCTGGAGCCCCAGCGCCCGGAACCCGGCCCGGGCCAGCTGGGCCAGGCCGGGCTCGCCAAGACCGGCCTCGGCGAGCAGCTCGGCGGCCTCGTCCTCGGGCAGCTCGGCCAGGTCGGCTTCGGTCTTGGCGTCCAGGAAGATCGCCTCGGCGGGTGCCACCATTTCGGACAGGCGCTTGCGCAGGTCCTCGTCGGCGAGCTCGGAGGTGTCCATGTTGAACACGTACAGGAACGGCCTGGCCGTCAGCAGCTGCAGCTCGCGCAGGTCCTTGACGTCGGTGCCCGCGGCCGCCGCGCCGGCCGACAGCGGGGTCCCCGAGTCCAGGAGCCGCTGGGCCGCCTGCGCCGCGGCAGCCACCCTGGCCCGTTCGGGATCCTTGGCGAACTTGGTCTCCTTGGCCAGCCGCGGCAGTGCTTTCTCCAGCGTTTGCAGGTCGGCCAGGATCAGTTCGGTGACGACCGTCTCGATGTCGCGTTCCGGCGACACATCCCCGTCCACGTGCGTCACGTCCGGGTCGGCGAAGACGCGCACCACCTGGCAGATCGCGTCGGTCTCGCGGATGTGGGCGAGGAACTGGTTGCCCAGGCCCTGGCCCTGCGAGGCGCCGCGCACCAGGCCGGCGATGTCGGTGAACCGCACGCTGGCCGGCACGATCCGGGCCGAATCGTACAGCTTGGCCAGCTCGGCCAGCCGCGGATCGGGCACGCCGACCACGCCGACGTTCGGCTCGATCGTGGCGAACGGGTAGTTCGAGGCCAGCGCGCCGGCCCGGGTCAGCGCGTTGAACAACGTGGACTTGCCGACGTTGGGCAGGCCGACAATGCCGATAGACAGACTCACCCGCGCGAGTTTAGTGGCGCGGGGCGGGCGACTTGCGCGGCACGAGGGCGGCCAGCGGCCGGTTGGGGCGGCAGACCCATCGGCCGAACGGGCCTGGCAGGCTGCTCATGCCCCACGGCGCGCACAGGCCTCACGGTACGCACAGGCATCGTCAAGCCGGGGCGTCCGGCGCGACGACAACCACGACGATGTCACATCGCCGTGGTCAGGACCACTACAGAGTCACATTGCCGTGGTTCGGCGATATGAGGCGATGATGCTGCTGTGGCGGCGGGGGGTTCTGGGGTCAGAACTGGGCTTCGTACTGGGAGGGGTCGACGTGGGCTTCGATGATCAGGGGGCGGGAGCGGGTGGCGAAGCCTTCCAGGGCCTTTTCCAGGGCGGCCGGGGTGTCCGCGCGGATGCCGTCGCAGTCCATCGCGTCGGCCAGGGCGACCAGGTCCATGCCGTCCATCCGGGTGCCGGTGGGCGGGTAGCCCATGAGCTGCTGGCGCAGTTCGATCCGGTTCAGGCTGTTGTCGGCGAACACGACCACGGTGACCGGCAGGCCCAGGGCCGAGGCGATCCGCATCTCGGTCGCCGCCATCGCGAAACCGCCGTCGCCGACCAGGGCGATCACCGGCCGGTCGGGCCGGGTGAGCCGGGCCGCGATCGCCGCGGGCACGCCGAAGCCCATCGCGGACAAGCCGTTGGGGATCAGCACCGAACGCGGCTCGAGCGCCTGCCACACCTGGCCCGCCATGATCTTGTGCGAGCCGACGTCGGTGGTCGCGATGGTGCCGGGCGGGGCGGCTTCGCGGGCGATCGCCACCACGTCGGAGGGGTTGAGCCTGCCCGCGGCCCGCCCGGCCAGCCAGGCCTGGTTCAGCCGGGCGCGGTGCGCCGCCACCTCGGTTCCGGGCCAGCGGGGCTCGCCCGCCCACTGCGCGGACAGCCAGCCCAGGATCGCCCCGACGTGGCCGGTCAGCTCGCAGGCGCTGGCGTAGACCTGGTCGGTGTTCGGGGTGGTGTCCAGGTGCAGCACCGGGGTGGCGAGCGACCACGGGCTGATCAGCTCGACCGGGTCGAAGCCCGCGGCCAGGATCAGGTCGGCTCCGGCCAGCAGGTCCCAGACGACGCGGTAGCCGGCCATGTCGAGCACCCCGGCGAAGTACGGGTGGTCCTCGGGGAAGACGCCCTTGGCCATGGGCGAGACCACGACGGGGATCCCGGCTAGTTCGGCCAGCCGGACCAGCTCGGGGCCGGCCGCGCAGCGCAGCGCGGCGATGCCGGCCAGGATCACCGGGCGGCGCGCGGCGGTCAGCGTCCGGACCGGGTCGCCGTCCCCGTGTACGTCGACCGAGGCCGCCGCCGGGGCCAGCGGGGGCAGGCTGACCTGGCCCTCGGCCGGCACCGGCCAGGCGTCGGCGGTCACGGTCAGGTGGACGGCGCCGGGGCGTTCGGCCACGGCGGTGCGCAGCGCCTTGCGGATGACGGTGTCCGCCGAGGCCGGGTCCAGGCGCAGGGCCAGCTTGCTCACCGGCGCGAACATCCGGTCGTGGTCGACCACCTGGTGGGTGAAGAACTGCTCGCGGGAACTCTCGATCTGGCCGGAGACGGCGAGCACGGGCACCCGGTCCAGGGTGGCCGAGGCCACGCCGTTCAGCACCGCCGTCGACCCCGGTCCGAGCGTGGACAGGCAGACCCCGGGCCGCCCGGAGGTCATCGCGGCCGCCTCGGCCATGAACGCGGCGGTACCCTCGCGCACCGCCGACACGACCTGGACGCCGCGGTGCCTGGCCGCCTCCATGAAGTCGATGATCGACTCGCCGGGATAGCCGAACACGTGCCGCACCCCGGCCGCGTGCACGTACCCGGCCAGCAGCTCGGCGGTGGTGGTTTCCGGGGAGGACTGGGTCATCGCCCCATTGTGCGCGCCGCGGGCTTTCCCGCGATCGCCGGGGGCGCTGGGCGTGTCTGCGCCGGGTTCACCCGTTACGGTGACATCATCGCTGCATATGGGTGCAGTCTTGTTGCTGGTCGGACTGCTGCTCGGGATTCTCATCGGGGCAGCGATCGGATACCTGTTCGCCCGCGGACGGCTCGCGGCGGCCGACGAGCGCTCCCGGGCCGCCGAGGACAGGGCCAGGATGATCGAGCGCGGCGCGGCCGAGCGGGCCGCGCTGGTCGAAAGCCAGCTGGCCGAGCGGTTCCAGGCGCTGTCCGCGCAGGCGCTGGACGCGAGCACGGCGCGGTTCCTCGAGGTGGCCGAGGGCCGGCTGAGGGCGGCTAACGCGACCGCGGCGGGCGAGCTCGAGCTGCGCCGCGCGGCGGTCGAGCACCTGGTCGAGCCGCTGCGGGAAACCCTGGCCCGGGTCGAGGAGCAGCTGCGCGAGTCCGACGCGGCCAGGAACCGGTCGCACGCCGCGCTGGCCGAGCAGGTCCACCTCGCCCGGCACACCTCGGAGCAGCTCCGGACCCAGACGCAGGCACTGGTCACCGCGCTGCGCCGGCCGGAAGCGCGGGGCCGCTGGGGCGAGCTGCAGCTGCGCCGGGTGGTCGAGCTGGCCGGGATGAGCGCCCGCTGCGACTTCGACGAGCAGGTCACCGTGACCACGCCGGACGGCAAGGGCCGGCCCGACCTGGTGGTCCGGCTGGCCGGCGGCAAGAACATCGTGGTGGACTCCAAGGTCTCGCTGGCCGCGTACCTGGAGGCCGCCGAGACCGACGACGACGACGTGCGCACGGCCCGGCTGGACGCGCACGCCCGGCACGTGCGCGAGCACGTGGACCGGCTGGCGGCCAAGGCCTACTGGACGGCGCTGAGCCCGTCGCCCGAGTTCGTGATCCTGTTCATCCCGGGCGAGGCCTTCCTGGCCCCGGCGCTGGAACGGGACCCCGGGCTGCTGGAGTACGCGCTCGGCCGCAAGGTGCACATCGCCACCCCCACCACCCTGGTCACGATGCTGCGCACCGCGCAGTACGCCTGGCAGCAGGCCGCGCTGGCCGAGAACGCCCGCGCCGTGTTCGACCTCGGCCGGCAGCTCTACGAGCGGATCTCCGGCCTGGGCGGGCACGTGGACCGGCTGGGCCGTGCGCTGGCCAAGGCGGTGTCAACGTACAACCAGGCGGTCGGCTCGCTGGAGAGCCGGGTGCTGCCGAGCGCCCGCAAGCTCAGCGAGCTCGGCGTGGTCGACGGGGAGCTCACCACGCCTTGTGTGGTGGAGGAGACGCCCCGGGCCCTGTCCGCCCCCGAGCTCGCGCCCGAACTGGACGGGGCCCTGATCGACACGGCTGAGGTCAGCTTGGTGCGTGCCGTTCGATGACGCAGACGCGGGTTGCGGGCCGCAAAGCGCGGGCGCAGGAACCGCCACGCCGGGCACGTTCGGGATCCATCACCCTGACCGGCCGCGGCGCGGCAGTGGCGCTGTTCGCGGCCTGCTTCCTCGGCCTGCTGATCGCGGCCTGGACCGGCTGGGACCTGCTGGCCGACGCGCTGTTCGTGATGACCTGCGGCCTGGTCACCTGCTACACCCGGGCCAGCGGGCTGCGCGGCGTGGTCGTGTGCCCGCCGCTGGCCTTCCTCGCCGGGAGCGTGCTGGCCCAGGCGATCACCGCGGCCGATGCCTTCTCGGCCGCGACCGGGATCCTGGTCACAATGGGCATTTCGGCGCCGTGGCTGTTCACCGGCACGGGACTGACCGTGGCGATCGCGCTCGGCCGCGGCTGGCGGCCCGAGCTAGCCGTGCTGGCCAGCCTGCGCGGGGCGCTGCGGGACATCCGGCCGCGCGGTGACCGGTGGGTCGAGCGGCGGTAGCGGCCAGCGCCGGTCCAGCATGTGAAGCGCCGGGTCACCACGACCGCCGTCCCGAAGAGAACAGGCAGCCGTTCCCTCCCGGTGACCGGCGCTAACAGATCAGGCTAGGCGAGACCGGCTTGCCCGGATAGTCGGGAGAACTCCCTATCGAGGGCGGCGGTCACGATCACGAGCCTGGGTCGATGAGCCCGTGCTCGAGCGCGAACAGCGTGGCGCCGGCCCGGGTGGACAGGCCCGTCTTGCGGTATAGCCGCTGGATGTGATGGTCACAGGTCTTCGGGGAGATCCCCAGCTGGCGGGCTACCTGCTTGGTGGCCATGCCGCGGGCGATGAGGCCGAGCACCTCGCACTCGCGCTCGGACAGTCCGGCGGGCCGGGGTCGGGGTACTGGCCGGCGCGGCTGGCCCGCGGCGGCCAGTACCGCCCGGACCGCATCGTGCGGGAGCCTGCCCGCCTGCGCCTGGAGGGACAGCTCGTCGGCCGCCGCCTGCGGCGACAACGCCGGGCGGTGCGCCCGTCGCTCCCGCATCGCCTGGTAGCAGTCGGCCGCCGCCAGCAGCCAGGCCGCGGCGGGCAGGTCACCGGTCCGGCTCCCCCGGTGGTATCCGGACCCGTCGCACCGCTCGCCGTGGGATCCGGCCAGCCGGGCCAGCGGGCGCAGCGCCGGGCAGGCGTCGAGCACGCGCTCGCTGTGGTAGGCATGCAGCCGCACCTGCTCGAGCTCGCCGCGGCTCAGCGGGCCTGGCTTCGCCCACACGCTGACCGGTACCGCGACGCGCCCGATGTCGTGCACCAGCGCGGCCCGGCGCAGCGCGACCACCTCGGCGGCGGCGAGCCCGGCCACCCCGGCGGCCCGTTCGGCGAGGTCCGCGACGCCGCGGGAATGACCGGCCGTCCACATGCTCTTCAGGTCGGCGAAGTCCGCGATCGCCGACAGGCAGGCGTCCAGCCGCGCCTCGGTCACTTCGGGCTGCGGGCCCGGTTCGGCGGCCATCGCGTCCGCCCAGATGGAGGGGGCGTCCAGGCCCTTGTAGGGACGGTCACCCAGGGACAGGAAGATCCTGACCGCCTCCGGGTCCAGACCTGACCCGGCCCGCCGGGTCAGGGTCGGGCCGATCAGCGCGGTCCCGCCGTACTGCCAGGCCACGTCCGCGTCCTGGGCCACCTGCATCAGCCGTACCGCCAGCGGGATCTGGGTGCCGCGCAGGTCGCCCGGCATGCCGTTGCCGTCCCACCGTTCGTACAAGTGCCGCAGCGCCTGCTGGACCTGCCCGGACAGGCCCATCCGGCTGCCGAGCAGGCGGGCGACATCGCAGTGGCTGGCCGCCCACTTGCGGAACTCCGCGATGCCGCCGAAGGCCGCCCTGGCCATCATCGCGGCCCGCGCCAGCGGCGCGCTGCCCTGGTGAGCGGTCCGCATCGCGGTGGCGATGAGCTCCAGCCGGGACCCGTGGGCCACCGCCAGCATCCGCGGGCGCGCCGCCAGCTCGTCACCGAAGAACCGCGCGTCGATCTCGCTCTCGGCGGTGCACCCGGCGAAGTGCAGCAGGCCGGTGTAGTACACGGTGACCTGGTCGTCCTGCGGCAGCCCCATCGCCTGGGCCGTGCGCAGGGTGAGCATCGCGGTGCGGAGCCCATGTTCCAAGGGCTGGCCCATGGCCAGATCCGTGGCCAGCGACAGCACCCCAGCGGCTTCAGCCAGCCGCAACGGGGGAGCAAGCGGGGTCATGCTCACCTGTTCCAGCGTTCGCGCGGCGCCGTTCAGGCTCGCCCACGGCGAGCCCGCGGACACCGACCGTGATTTCGCACCAGTATGACACCGTGCCAGGGCGACGCGCGCGCCGTCGGCAGAGTCGGCAGGTCAGCCGGGCTGGCCGGACCCCGGCCCGGCGGGACCGGCGGGTGCGGCGGGTGCGGCGGGCCCGGCGGCTCCGGTGGCTTCCGCGGCTCTGGCGGCGCGCAGCTCGCGCGGGAGGGCAAACGTCATGTGCTCCTCGACCGCCTCGACCTCCTCCACGTCGCCGAAGCCGTGCCCGGCGAGCTTGTCCAGTACCGCGGCCACCAGTACCTCGGGCACCGAGGCCCCGCTGGTCACGCCGATCGTGGTCACGCCATCCAGCCAGCGCTCGTCGACTTCCCCGGCGTCATCGACCAGGTGGGCGGCCGCGGCGCCGTAGTCCCTGGCCACCTCGACCAGCCGGACCGAGTTCGAGGAGTTCGGCGAGCCCACCACGATCACCAGGTCGGCCTGGCCGGCGATGGCCTTGACCGCGGCCTGCCGGTTCTGCGTGGCGTAGCAGATGTCGTCGCTCGGCGGGTCGAGCAGGGCCGGGAAGCGCTCGCGCAGCGCGTTGACGGTCTGGATCGTCTCGTCCACCGACAGCGTCGTCTGGGACAGCCAGACCACCTTGGACGGGTCCCTGACCTCGACCTGCGCGGCGCCGTCGGCGCCGTCGACCAGGCGGACCCGGGACGGGGCCTCGCCGGCCGTCCCGACCACTTCCTCGTGCCCCTCGTGGCCGACCAGCAAGATGTCGTAGTCCTTGGCCGCGAACCGCCGCGCCTCGTTGTGCACCTTGGTCACCAGCGGGCAGGTCGCGTCGATGGCGCGCAGCTCCCGGTTCTCCGCGTCGCGGCGGACCTCGGGGGCGATGCCGTGCGCGGAGAACACCACGACCGCGCCGGGCGGCACCTCGTCTACTTCCGTCACGAAGACGGCGCCACGCCGCTCGAGCGTGCTCACGACGTGGGTATTGTGCACGATCTGCCTGCGCACGTAGACCGGGGGGCCGAACCTGTCCAGCGCCATCTCGACCGCTTGCACGGCGCGGTCGACCCCGGCGCAGTAGCCGCGAGGCTTAGCGAGCAGGACCCGCCGTTCTGTTTGGCCTGAGAGCGCCGCGTCTGTCCTCGTCACAACTCCAGGGTACGTACGGGACGCAAGAACGCGCCAAGGGGATGCTCGCGGCATCCGCCGCGCGGGATGTTGCGATGCGCAACGCAGAGGCGGAAGATATCCCGTCAGGGAACACGCGCTGAGTAGCAGCGCTGCAAATGGCGCCGGCGGACGCTGGGAACTGCCGGGCGCCCAGTGGTATCCCGTCCTCTAGGGAGAGTGTGACATGCGCGTTCCGCAGGTCAGCGAACGCATTAAAGAAGCCCCGGCCCAGGCACTGCGCGGCGTCTTCGCCGGCATCGGGCAGTTGCTGCTGATAACCGACAAGCTCAGGAACAAGGCCTCGCACCAGGACGTCCCGCAGGCTCGGACGCCCGGGGCGTCGGAAACCGTGACTGACACCACCGTCACCGGCCCGGCCGATCAGGGCGCCGGGACTGCTCCGGTCGACGCTGCCGCGGCTGCGGCGCCGGCGGAGGCGGCTCCGTCGGCTGCGGCTCCGTCGGCTGCGGCTCCGTCGGCTGCGGCTCCGGCGGAGGCGGCCACCACGGGCGAGGCGGTCGCGGCTGAGCCCGCTCCGGCCCAGCCGGCGGTCAAGGCCCGGCGCACCACCGCCAAGCCGGTGACCGACAAGCCCGTTACCGCGAAGCCCCCGGCCAAGCCCGCCACGACCAAGCCGATAACGCCGCGGCGCACGGCGGCCAAGGCGGCCGCGGCTGAGGCCGCCGAATCCGCGGGCGAGGCGGCACCGAAGCCGCCCAAGCGGCAGAGCGCCAGGAACTTCGACAAGACCGGCAATGTGCGGGTGCTCGGCGACGAGGCGGACAGCCCGGTGGCCAGCGCCGCGGGCGCGGCGCCGCTGCCCAACTACGACGAGCTGTCGGTGGCGTCGCTCCGCGCCCGGCTGCGCAACCTCGACGTCGCGCAGGTCAGGCAGTGCGCGGAGTACGAGCGGGCGCACGCCGCCCGGGCCGAGGTGGTGACCATGTTCGAGCGCCGGATCGCCAAGCTGGAGGCGGAGGCCTAGTGCCGCTGGACACGTCGGCCGATTCACCCGTGCCCGTCCGCACGGTGCTGCAGCTGGTCGGCGGGTGGATCAGCCGGCTCGGCCGGGTCTGGGTGGAAGGGCAGATCGCCGAGCTCGCCGTGCGCGGCGGCGCGGTGTTCCTGACCCTGCGTGATCCGGTCGCGGCCGTGTCCGTGCGGGTCATCTGCTCCCGGCCGGTGTTCGACGCGGCCGAGCCGCCGCCCGCCGACGGGGCCAGGGTGGTCATCTTCGCCCGTCCGGATTTCAACGCCAACCGGGGCTCGTTCGCGCTGACCGCGCTGGAGATCCGCGCGGTCGGGGTGGGTGAGCTGCTGGCCCGGCTGGAGCGGCTGCGCCGCCAGCTCGCCGCCGAAGGGCTCTTCTCCCCCGAACGGAAGCGGCCGATTCCCTTCCTCCCCGGCGTCGTCGGCCTGATCTGCGGACGCGACTCCGCGGCGCAGCGGGACGTCCAGCAGAACGCCAGCCGGCGCTGGCCCGCGGTGCGGTTCCGGGTGGAGCAGACGGCGGTGCAGGGACCGTACGCGGTCGACGAGATCATCGATGCGCTGCGGCGCCTCGACGAGGACCCCGCGGTCGACGTGATCGTGATCGCGCGCGGCGGCGGCTCGCTCGAGGACCTGCTCCCGTTCTCGGACGAGGCGCTGGTCCGGGCGGTGGCGGCGTGCCGGACGCCGGTGGTGAGCGCGATCGGGCACGAGCAGGACACGCCGCTGCTCGACTACGTGGCCGACCTGCGCGCGTCCACGCCGACGGACGCGGCCAAGCGGATCGTGCCCGACGTCGCCGAGCAGACCGCGCTCATCACCCAGCTGCGCGACCGGGCGCGCCGGTGCGTCACCGGCTGGCTGGACCGCGAGACGGCCTGGCTGGCGGCGGTCAGGTCCAGGCCCGCGCTGGCCGACCCGGTGCGGGAGATCGAGCGGCAGGCCGAACGGGTGGACGCGCTGCTGCAGCGGGCCCGGATCTCGCTGTCCTCTAGCCTGGCGCGGGCCGGCGACGACGTGGCCCACACCCGGGCCCGGCTGCTCGCCCTGTCGCCCGCGTCCACGCTGGGTCGCGGCTACGCGATCGTGCAGCACCGCGACGACGGCGTGGTCAGGAGCGCGGCCGAGGTGAAGGAGGGCGAGATGCTGACCGTTCGGTTCGCCGAAGATCAGATCACCGTGCAGGCCGGCAGTGACGGTACCGGCCGATAGGGTTGGGGTCGTGACGGACGGTGCGGACACGGAGCCTCAGCCCGTGAAGGGTTCCGAGACGCTCAGCTACGAGCAGGCCCGGGACAAGCTGGCCGCGGTGGTCAAGCGCCTGGAGGCCGGCGGCCTGACCCTGGAGCAGTCGCTCGAGCTGTGGGAGCGCGGCGAGCGGCTGGCCACGGTGTGCGGCGAGTGGCTGGACGGCGCGCGGGCCAGGCTGGCCGCGGCCATGGCTACCCGCGACGACTCCGGTAAGCCCGGAGACGACCAGACTGCGCCATTTTAAGCTGGCCCCTTCTGACCCATCGTGCCTGTTTGCCCTGCTCCCGGCTGGGCAGCAGTTGAGCAGGCACCAGCAAGGTGGGCGCGATGAAACCCGTCGAGAAGGCGATCAGGAAACTAGACGCCACGCAGCAGCGGCACACGCCCCCCGCGTTCGTCTTCGGGGTGGTGAAGAAGTACGGAGACGACAACGGCGGCGTGCTGGCATCGAACCTGGCCTACTCCGTATTCGTCTCGATCTTCCCGCTGCTGCTCATCCTGACGACGCTCCTCGGCCTGGTCGCCTCGGTCAACGCGTCGGTGCGCAGCACAGTGCTGGACGCGGTGGCAGGCCAGGTGCCGCTGATCGGGAAGACCCTGACCGGCAACGTGCACCAGCTCCAGCGCTCCAGCATCATCGGGCTGATCATCGGCTTCGCCGGCCTGATCTGGGGCGCCACCGGCCTGGCCCAGGCCGGGCTGTTCACGATGGAACAGGTCTGGAACCTGCCCGGACCCGCCCGGCCCGGATTCGCCCAGCGGCTCGGACGCGCCTTTGCGTTCATCGCCCTGCTCGGCGGCGGCGTGATCGTCACGACCGGGCTGGCCAGCCTCAACACCTACGTGCTCAAGGGCCTGTGGGCGGTGATCCCGGCCGGGCTGCTGGCCGCGGCCTTCAACGCGGGAATGTACATCGGCGGCTTTCGCGCGCTGACCCCGAAGGGCGTGTCCACCCGCAAGCTGCTGCCCGGCGCGATCATCGGCGGCATCTTGTGGACCGTGCTGCAGGTCCTGGGTACCTGGCTGGTGCATCACTTCCTGCACAGTGACTCGCTCTACGGCGTGTTCGGCACCGTGCTCGGGCTGCTGGCCTGGATCTACCTCGCGGTTCAGCTCACCGTGTACTGTGCCGAGATCAACGTGGTGCTGGCCCGCAGGCTCTGGCCGCGGACCATCGTCCAGCCGCCGCTGACCGAGGCGGACCGGGCCAGCATGGCCCTGCTGGCGCTGCAGAACCAGCGGCGCCCGGAGCAGCACATCGAGGTGACCTTCGACGACCGGCGGCCCGGCGCGGAGCCGGCCAGGACCCCGCGGACACCAGGCGAGGTCCCACCGCCCGCCGAGGCGCCGGTACCGAAGCCACGCCCCGACACAGACAAGGACACGGCGGCTCGGCCTGGATAGCCCGCGCGCCCCCCGACGCCCGCACCGCCATCCGCGTCGCCCCCGACTCTCATGCCGCATCAACCACATGTGCTTCTTTATTAAAATCTCGTATTTAATGGCTAATGCACTGGTGATCATGAAATGAATTCGCTATTATATTTGATAACAATCTTCCTTCCGAACGGGTGGTGATTCATGCCTCCGTCGCCGGTTCCTGCGGACCCCTGGCGGGACGAGGATCTCGCCTGGCTGGACCGCGATCCGGAACGGGAGACATGGCGGGACCGGGCCCGCGAGCATGAGGAGCCGCCCGAACCGGAGGAGGACGAGGACTTCGAGCCGCTGACCGCGGAGGAGCTGACTGGAATCCGTGAGGCGGCCGCCGATGAACTGCTCGCCGTGGAGGCCGCCAGCACCGGGCGGCGCGGGCCGGGGCAACCGGGGTCGGCGCGAGTGTTTCCCGGCGAGTCGGCCAGCCCGGCGGCGGGGTTCGGGCCGGGGATGCCGCTGGACATACTGCCGGGCTGCGCGGGCCTCGCGGTCGCCGCCGATGCCGCCGTGGGCGATGAGGATCGGTTCGATGGCATCTCCGAGGCCGAGCTGGTCGGCGTGCTGTGCGCGTGGGACCGGGTCGAGGCCCACGCCGCCGCGCGTAAGCTGGCCGTCGTCGCGGAGCTGGACCGCCGCAACCCTGCCCCGGAGGACGCGGAGTTCACCGCGGACCAGGTCGCGAACGCGCTCGGGGAGTCCCGGGACCGGGCCGGTGAGCTGATGGGCACGGGCAGCCGCCTGGACAGCCACCTGCCCGGCACGAAGGCCGCGCTGCTGGACGGCGTGCTGAGCCTGGGCAAGGCCCGGATCATCGCCGCCGCGACCGGCCTGCTCGATGAGGCCGAGGCCCGCGCGGCCGAGCAGGAGGTGCTGGACCGGGCCGGGCGGCTGACGCCGGGCGGGCTGCGCGCCGCGATCGCGCGCGCCGTCATGGAGGCCGCCCCGGAGAAGGCCAGGCAGCGCCGCGAGACCGCGGCGAGGTTCGCGCGGGTGGAGCGGTGGGCCGAGGACTCCGGCAATGCCGCCCTGATGGGCCGCGAGCTGCCGCCGGACGAGGTGCTGGCCGCGGATCAGCGGATCTGCTGGTGGGCCGGCGAGCTGAAGAAGGCGGGGCTGGAGGGCGGCATGGACGAGCTGCGCGCCCGCGCCTACCTGGACCTGCTCTTGGGCAAAGACTCCCGCCCCGGCCCGGGCCAGGACACCACGCCCGCCCCGGCCCCGGGCGGGTTCGCCGGGCGCGTCACCCTGACCGTCCCGCTGCCCACCCTGGCCGACCGGGCGGACCGGCCCGGCGAGCTGTCCGGGCTGGGCCCGGTCGACCCGTGGCTGGCCCGGGACCTGGCTGACGCCGCCGCACGGAACCCGAAGACGACGTGGTGCGTGACGGTGACCGACGAGCAGGGGCACGCCGTCGGGCATGGCTGCGCCCGGCCCGAGCCGAAGAGCCAGAGGAACCGCGCGGGCCCGGGGCCGCCGGGCGGGGCCGGGTTCTCGTTTACCCCAGCCAGCCGGGACGGCCCGCCGAGCGGGTTTGGCGCCTGGCGGCTGCGGATCCCTGGCGGTGGGCCGGACCTGATCATCACCCTGGAATCGCTGACCACCGACCCGTGCGACCACCGGTTCGAAAGCCGGGGCCACGACCCCGGAGCGAAGCTGCGGCACCTGTCCCAGGTCCGGCACGCCACCTGCACCAGCCCGGTATGCCGCAGGCCGGCCGCCCAGTCCGATCACGAGCACAACATCCCCTACGAGGCGGGCGGACGCACGTGCCTGTGTAACACGGGCCCGAAGTGCCGGCATGATCACCGGCTCAAGCAGCGCCCCAGGTGGCAGGTGGACCAGCTTCCCGACGGGACCTTCCGGTGGACCACCCCGGCCGGGCGGACCTACACCACCGAACCCACCCGCTACCCCATCTGACCGCGGCGGGCCGGTCAGATGGGGCGGAGGGAGGCGGCGAGCTGGCGCAGTTCGGCCCAGGTGGCGTTGCCGGGCCCAGGTGGCGTTGCCGGTGACCACGAGGGTGAACCCGGCCAGGCTGGTGCGGTACATCGACCGCTGGCTGCGGGCGGGGGTGTCGCTGAGGTTCCAGGCCTGCGCGTTGACCGAGGACGGCGGGAGCGCGGTGCCGTTGTTGGTCATCCGCCGGACGAACGCCGCGGGGTCCGCGTTGGTCTCCTCCAGCGAGGCCAGCAGGCCGTCCGGGGTCATGTAGCCGAGCGCCCAGGTCACGGTGCCGGCGCCGTTGGCACCGCCCACGGTCAGGCCGGAGCTGACCGGCTGCCAGGATGCGGGCAGGCCGTGCGGGGCGACCGCCGGGTACGGCGCCTGCCGGGCCAGCCGGTCCTGGTCTGCGCGGTAACTGACGGTGACGGGTTCGGCGGCGTGCGGCGCGGGGATCGTCACCACGACGATGGCGGCCGCCAGCAGGCAGCCCAGCGCGGAAAGGCCGCTGCCCAGGACCTTGTTCAACGCAGCACCCGGTTCGCCACATCTCAGGGTAGCCCGGCCTCCGGGGTGGACAAGGAGCCTCCGGGGTAGCTGCATAGGATCAACTGACGGCCAGCGGAAGGACACCAGCCATGACCGCAGAGCAGAAAGCCCACGCGCCAGCTAGCCACGCCCCCGACCGCAACCTGGCTCTCGAGCTCACCCGGGTGACCGAGGCCGCGGCGATGGCCGCCGCCCGGTGGGTGGGCCGGGGCGACAAGAACGGTGCCGACGGGGCGGCCGTGAACGCGATGCGGATGCTGATCAACTCGGTGTCGATGCGCGGCGTGGTGGTCATCGGCGAGGGCGAGAAGGACAACGCGCCGATGCTGTTCAACGGCGAGGAGGTGGGCGACGGCACCGGCCCGGCCTGCGACGTCGCGGTCGATCCGATCGACGGCACCCGGCTGTGCGCCAACGGGATGCCGAACGCGATCTCGGTCCTGGCGGTGGCCAACCGCGGCTCGATGTACGACCCCTCGGCGGTGTTCTACATGTCCAAGCTGGCCACCGGCCCGGCCGCGGCCGACATGGTGGACATCACCGCGCCCCCGGCGGCCAACATCGCGGCCGTGGCCAAGGCCAAGGGATGCGGGCCGCAGGACGTCACCGTGGTCATCCTGGACCGGCCCCGGCACCAGGAGCTGATCACGCAGGTCCGCGATACGGGGGCGCGGATCCACCTGATCACCGACGGCGACGTGGCCGGCGCGATCATGGCGGCCCGCGACGGCACCGGCATCGACCTGCTGCTCGGCATCGGCGGCACGCCCGAGGCGATCATCGCCGCCTGCGCGCTCAAGTGCCTGGGCGGGGTCATCCAGGGCCAGCTCGCCCCGCGTGACGACGAGGAGCGCCGCCGCGCCCTGGACGCCGGGCACGACCTGGACCGCGTGCTCACCACCGACGACCTGGTGTCCTCGGACGACGTGTTCTTCGCCGCGACCGGGATCACGGACGGCGAGCTGATGGCCGGGGTCAGGTACCGGGCGGGCGGCGCGGACACGCACTCGCTGGTGATGCGGTCCCGGTCCGGGACCATCCGCCGCATCCAGAGCGAGCACCAGCTGTGGAAGCTCCGCGCCTACTCTTCTGTCAACTTCGGCTGAAGGCTCCTCGGTCAACTTCGGCTGAAGGCTCCTGGGTCAACTTCGGTTAGCCCCGGCTGAACAGGCGGAAGCGGCGGCTCTTCGGCGGCGTGCGGACGGCCAGCTCGCCGCCGAGCACCAGCGCCCGGACCTCGATCACCGGCGTGCCGGGCCCGGCCGGCGGCGCGGTGCCGCCCCGCTTGCGCCCCAGGACCATGTGCCCGCTCACGATCACAGACACCCCGTCGGGCACGATCAGCCTGAGCCGGCCGCCGAATACCGTCGCGTACAGCTGCACCCGGCTGGCCTGCAGGATCGCCTGAGTGAAATCGACCTCGACCTCGCCGAACATGGCGGTCACGGTGAGGTTCTCCGGCACGACCCAGCGGCCGTCGCGGCGGGCCGGCCCGAATATCCCGGCGATCACCTTGCCGCCGTCCAAGCGCACCGGCTGGGCGGACGAGACCGCCAGGTCGGTGGTGAGCTCGGCGAGCTCGCCGAGCGTGCGGGCGGCGATCGCTCGCTGCACCCGTTCGGCATGCTCGTCCGCGGTGAGCCGGCCGTCGCTCATCGCGTCGCCGAGCATGCTCAGCACCCGGTCCCGGTCGGTATCGGAGGCGCGCAGGTCGCGAGGCGACGGCCGTGGGCTCATAGGCAGATTATCCCCTCCTGGCTGACCGGGTTGTCCTGGCCAGCGGGCATGTCGGCAGTCGGCTATACGCGGCGGGGTTGAACGTGCTACCCATGGGTGCATGACAGACGGAGCGATCGAAACGGTGATGGAGCGGACACGGCAGGAGGAGATTCGCCTGGTCCGCTTCCTCTACGCCGACCACGGCGGGATCATCCGCGGGAAGGCCGCCGGCACCGCGCGGCTGCGCGAGCGGATGTCCAGCGGCATCGGGCACACGGTGGCGATGATGGCTATGTCCATGCTGGACCAGCTGCAGCCGGTACCCGGGATGGGGCCGGTCGGCGAGGTCCGGATCGTGCCGGACCCGGAAACGTTTGTCGCTCTCCCCTACGCGCCGGGCGCCGGCGCGATGCTCGCGGACCTGATCAAGACCGACGGGTCGCCGTGGGAGGCGTGCCCGCGGACGTTCCTCAAGCAGGCCCTGGCCGAACTGGCCGGCGAGGGTTACGGGATGCAGGCCGCGTTCGAGCCCGAGTTCACCGTCGGCCAGCGGGAGATGTCGCCCGCCGCGCCGAGCATCCCGGACCGGCTCATCCCCATCGACGACAGCTTGTGCTACTCCTCTACCGGCTTCCATCAGGGGCATGCGTTCGTCATGGAACTGGTCGCGGCCATGGAGGAGCAGGGCCTGGAGGTCGAGCACTACTACCCCGAACTCGGCCACGGCCAGCATGAGCTCTCGATCAGGCACACCGACGCGCTGCGTGCCGCCGACAACCACGTGCTGTTCCGTGAGACGGTCCGCGGGGTGGCATTCCGCCGCGGCTTGTGGGCGAGCCTGGCCCCCAAGCCGATCCCCGACCAGGCCGGCAACGGCACTCACCTGCATGGCTCGCTGATCGACCTGGGGGCGGAGGGCGCGTCCGGTGGGCGCAGCGCGTTCGCCGACCCCACCGACCGCAACGGCCTGTCCCAGGTGGGCTACCACTTCATCGGCGGCCTGCTCGCCCACCTGCCCGCCCTGGTCGCGCTGACCTGCGCCAGCGTGAACAGCTACCGGCGGCTCGCGCCGCAGATGTGGGCCAGCGCGTACACCTGCTACGGGATGGACAACCGGGAAGCGGCGATCAGGATCTGCTCGCCGCTGCGCGGCGACCCGGGCAGTTCGGTCCACCTGGAGCTCAAGCCGTCCGACTCCAGCGCCAACCCGTACCTGGCCCTCGGCGCGTTCGTCTACGCGGGCCTGGACGGCATCCGGAGCAAGCTCGACCCGGGCGAGGCGGTGAACGTCGACCCGGCCACCCTCACCGACGCCGAACGGGCGTCGAGCGACACGCACCGCCTGCCCGCCTCGCTGAACGCGGCCCTGGACGCGCTGACCGCCGACGAGATGCTGATGGACCTGCTCGGCCCGCTGCGCAGTTCGGCCTACCTGGCGGTCAAGCGCTCCGAGGCGGCGCACTTTGCCCACTCCACCGACCCCTACTACGAGTGCTACGAGCACTTCACCAAGATCTAGCTGCCAGAGCCGCCAGGCTGCGAAATCTGGTGCGCCATGGTGGCGCGCCCTCGCTCTCAGATGCCCTCCTAGCCTCAGCAGCCCCGCTAGTCACAGGAGTAGCGGGCCGGGGCCGCGCTCGCGCGATCCGGAACCACGACGATGTCACATCGCCGTGGTCAGGACCACTACAGAGTCACATCGCCGTGGTTGCGTGGGCTAGGGTCCTGGGGCTAGCGGGGTTCAAGGGGCTAATGCGTTGGCTGAGGTTAGGCATGCGGGCTCGCGGAGGCAAGGAGTAGGCACGACAACGGCCGGGGGGCCGCTCCGGGTGGACTTGCGAGAACGCGCCGACCAGGAAGGGGTACGGCGGCGGCGCCGCAGCTCAGCCGGACGCGGACGGGGGCACCGCGTGCTTAGCGTGCATCGCGCGGACGGGGGCACCGCGCGGCGCGGCGCCGCCGCATAGCGTCACGATACAAGCTTGCTCATACATGTACAAGTCGTGATCAGCAAGACACAGCGTTTGTTTCTGCCGAACAATCCCCGGATCACTGCCGGTTCCGGCCGGGTTTACGTCTGTGACCTTCGGAATCAGTGGACCAGGAGCAGGGGGGTCTTGGGGGATCGTCCCCCGGCTAGCAGAGCCTAAGCTGAACGCATGCCCGAGTTCAGCTACTCAGACCTGCTGCCGCTAGGCCACGACGCCACCAGCTACCAACGGCTGAGCAGCGACGGGGTGACGGCTCGCAGCTCGTTCGGCCGTAATTTCCTGGCGATCGAGCCGCAGGTGCTCACCCTGCTGACTTCCGCCGCCATGCACGATATCGCCCACCTGCTGCGGCCGGCCCACCTCCGCCAGCTACGGTCGATCCTGGACGATCCTTCAAGCTCCCCGAACGACCGGTACGTGGCCCGCGACCTGCTCAAGAACGCGTGCATCGCGGCCGGGGGCGTGCTGCCCATGTGCCAGGACACCGGCACCGCCATCGTGATGGGCAAGCGCGGCCAGCACGTGCTCACCGACGGGCGGGACTCCGAGCACATCTCCCGCGGCGTCTACGACGCCTACACCACGCTGAACCTGCGGTACTCCCAGCTCGCGCCGCTGACCATGTGGGAAGAGAAGAACACCGGCAGCAACCTGCCGGCCCAGGTGGAGATCTACGCCACCGGCGGGGACGAGTACAAGTTCCTGTTCATGGCCAAGGGCGGCGGCTCGGCCAACAAGTCGTTCCTGTACCAGGAGACCAAGGCCGTGCTGAACCCGGCGCGGATGGCCTCGTTCCTGGAGGAGAAGATCCGCTCGCTGGGCACCGCGGCGTGCCCGCCGTACCACCTGGCCATCGTGGTCGGCGGGACGTCCGCCGAGTTCGCGCTGAAGACGGCCAAGTACGCGTCGGCGAAGTACCTGGACACGCTGCCGACCTCGGGGTCGGCGGCCGGGCACGGGTTCCGCGACCGCGAGCTCGAGGAGCAGGTGCTCGGCATCACCAGGAACATCGGCATCGGCGCGCAGTTCGGCGGCAAGTACTTCTGCCACGACGTGCGCGTGGTCCGGCTGCCCCGGCACGGGGCGTCGTGCCCGGTGGCGATCGCCGTGTCGTGTTCGGCCGACCGGCAGGCGCTGGGGAAGATCACCAGGGACGGGGTGTTCCTGGAGCAGCTGGAGACCGATCCCGCGCAGTACCTGCCGGATTTTGAAGGGGCCGAGGACGACGGCGAGGTCGTGGCGATCGACCTGAACCGGCCGATGGACGAGATCCGGGCCGAGCTGACCCGGTACCCGGTGCGCAGCCGGCTGTCGCTGACCGGGCCGCTGGTGGTGGCCCGGGACATCGCCCACGCCAAGATCGCCGAGCGGCTGGACGCGGGCGAGCCGATGCCCGCGTACCTGCGGGATCACCCCGTCTACTACGCCGGGCCGGCCAAGACACCTTCGGGCTACGCGTCCGGGTCGTTCGGGCCGACCACGGCGGGCCGGATGGACTCGTACGTGGACCGGTTCCAGGCGGCCGGCGGGTCGCTGGTCATGCTGGCCAAGGGCAACCGCTCGGCCGCGGTCACCGCGGCGTGCAAGCAGTACGGCGGGTTCTACCTGGGCTCGATCGGCGGGGCCGCGGCCCGGCTGGCCCAGGACTGCATCACCCGGGTCGATGTTCTCGAATATCCGGAGCTCGGCATGGAAGCGGTGTGGAAGATCGAGGTGCGCGACTTCCCCGCGTTCCTCGTGGTCGACGACAAGGGGAACGACTTCTTCGCCGATCCGTCCGGGCCGGTGCTGCAGATCGGGGCGCACCCATGACGGGTACTCGTATCGAGCATGACTCGATGGGCGAGGTGGAGGTGCCGACCGAGGCGCTCTGGGGGGCGCAGACCCAGCGGGCAGTGGACAACTTCCCGGTATCCGGGGAACGGATCGGGCGCGACCTGATCGGCGCGCTCGGCTGCATCAAGGGCGCGGCGGCCCGGGTCAACGCCGAACTGGGCGTGCTCGAGGCCGACATGGCCGACGCGATCGGTGCCGCGGCCGTCGCCGTGGCCCGGGGCGAGCACGACGACGCGTTCCCGGTGGACGTGTTCCAGACCGGTTCTGGCACCTCGAGCAACATGAACGCCAACGAGGTCATCGCCACCCTGGCCTCGCGCGCGCTGGGCCGTAAGGTACACCCGAACGACCACGTCAACGCGTCGCAGTCGTCCAACGACGTGTTCCCGTCCGCGATTGGCCTGGCCGCCGCGCGGCTGTTCGCGCGGGAGCTGATCCCGGCCCTGAAGCACCTGGCCTCGGTGCTGACGGTCAAGGCGGAGGAATTCGCCGGGGTGGTCAAGGTCGGGCGGACGCACCTGATGGACGCGGTCCCGGTGACGTTGGGCCAGGAGTTCGGCGGGTACGCGGCGGCGGTCCGTTACGGGGCCGAACGGGTCGGGGCGATCGTCCCCCGGCTCGGCGAGCTGCCCCTCGGCGGGACGGCGGTCGGGACGGGGCTGAACGCGCCGGCCGGATTCGCCACCCGGGTGAACGACCGGCTGGCGGTCTCGATGAAGCTGCCGCTGACCCAGGCGCGGGACCACTTCGAGGCCGCTGGTTCCCGGGACGCGCTGGTCGAGGCCAGCGGGGTGCTCCGGGTGGTCGCGGTGAGCCTGTACAAGATCTGCAACGACCTGCGCTGGATGGGGTCAGGGCCGCGGGCCGGCCTGGGCGAGATCATGATCCCGGATCTGCAGCCCGGTTCGTCGATCATGCCGGGCAAGGTGAACCCGGTCATCTGCGAGGCTGTGTGCCAGGTGTGCACGCAGGTGATCGGGAACGACGCGGCGGTGGCGTTCGGCGGCGCGGCGGGCAACTTCGAGCTGAACGTGATGATGCCGGTGATCGCGCGCAACCTGCTGGCTTCGGGGCGCCTGCTGGCTTCTGTCCTGCCCTTGCTGGCCGATCGCTGCGTGGCCGGGATCACGGCTCATCCCGGCCGGATGCGGCGCCTGGTCGAGTCCTCCCCGGTCATCGTCACCGCGCTGAACCGTTACATCGGTTACGAGGCGGCGGCCCAGGTCGCCCACGAGGCGCTGGCACGTGGTGAGTCCATCCGCTCCATCGTGATCGCCCGCGGCTACGTGGAGCGCGGGGAGATCACCTCGGAGCAGCTCGACGCCGCCCTCGACGTGCTCGCGATGACCCGGCCGAGCTGAGGCGCCCAGGCCTGAGCGGCGGCGCTCACAATCCGGCCACGCTTCATCAATGCTTAACTCTCCCCCAGAGACCTTTCAGCCAACACCGTGTATCGTCCGGCTATGCACCCATCGGCGGACACCGGGCGAGTGATCGCCAGGCGGTACCGCCTGCAGGCCCTCATCGGCCGCGGTGCCATGGGCGTCGTCTGGCGGGCCCGGGATCAGCTGCTCGACCGCGACGTCGCGATCAAGGAAGTGCAGATCGCCGATACCCTCACCGACGCGGAGCGGGCCACCGCCTTCCAGCGTACGCTGCGCGAGGCCAAGACCGCCGCCCGGCTCAACCACCCGGCCGTGGTCACCGTCTACGACGTGGTCGAGGACGGCGGCCGTCCGTGGATCGTGATGCAGCTGGTCGACGCGCAGTCGCTGGACCAGGTGCTCGGGGACTCGGGACCGCTGTCGCCGCGGCGGGCCGCGGAGATGGCCCGGCAGCTGCTCTCCGCGCTGAGCGTGGCGCACGCCGCCGGGGTGATGCACCGGGACGTCAAGCCGAGCAACGTGCTGATCGGCAGCGACGACCGGGCCGTGCTGACCGATTTCGGCATCGCCACCTTCGCCGACGATCCCAAGCTCACCCAGACCGGCATGGTGATGGGCTCGCCGGGGTTCACCGCGCCCGAGCGGATCCGCGGCGAGGACGCGTCGCCAGCCTCCGACCTGTGGTCGCTCGGCGCGACCGTTTACGCCGCGGTCGAGGGGCACGGGCCGTTCGAGCAGCGCGGCGGGGCGATCACCACCATGTCCGCCATCATCAACGAGGACGCGCCCGGGGCACCGACGGCGGGTGCGCTCGGCCCGGTCATCGCCGCGCTGCTCCGCCGTGAGCCGGCCGACCGGCCGGACGCCAGCGCGGCCGCGCGGATGATCACCAACGTGCTGCCGCTGCTGGCCGACCGGGCGCCCGGTTCCCCACCCGGCTACGAGGCCACCGCGCTGTCGGCGTCGTCGCCTCCGGCTCCAGGGTCGGCATCGCCCGGATCAGCCTCGCCGGGATCGGCCTCGCCGGGATCGGCCTCGCCGGGGCTGCCCGGGGCGGTCCGGCCGCGGACGCCCGTGCCGGACGAGAACTCGCTGGCCTATCAGCCGACGGTGATCAAGCCGCCGGACCCGCCGGCCGCGAACACCGGCCCGCCGCGTGACGCCCCGGCATCAGCGGCAGCATCGGCGGCGGCCTCGGCGGCCCAGACCGCCCCGACCACACCGCAGCCGTCACAGCCGCCGACGCCGCCGCAGGGCGGCTGGGGGCAGGGCGCGGGCTCAGGGTACGGCCCGGCGGGGCCGGCCGGCTCCGCGGCCAGGCCGGAGGGATCACAGCCCGACTTCTCCTCCTGGTACAACCAGTCCCCCAGGTCCGGCGCCGAGTACGCGCCGCCCCGGCCCCGGCGGTCCGGGTTCGGGTGGAAGGCCGCCGTCGCGGCGCTGGCGATCGTCGGCGCGGCGGCCGGGGCGGGCACCGTCGTGCTCCTGCATCAGGGTCATTCCGGCTCGCCGCAGGGTCAGGGCCAGACGGGTACGGGCACGGGTTCGGCGTCAGGATCGGCGTCCGGGTCGTCGTCGGCCTCGCTCCCGCCGCCGACGTTGCAGATCATCGACGCCATCAACAAGCCGGCCACCGGGTCGCTGCCCAGCGGGTTCACGATGACCTCGCAGCCGGCCGCGTCCAACGAGACGGCCGGCTTCACCATCGCCGTGCCGCCCAGCTGGCAGAAGTCCACGACCGGCTACCAGACCTACCTCACCGACCCGGCCGGCTCGAGCACGAACGTGCTCATCGACCTCACCCCGCACACCTACCCGGACATGCTGCGGGAGGCGCAGTACATCGAGGCGCAGTCGATCCCGCGCTTCCCCGGGTACCACCGGGTGGGCATGGCGGCGACGCAGGTCCGGGGCACGACGGGGGCCTGGTGGAAGTTCACCTGGAACAAGAAGGGGGTCCAGCAGGAGGCCCTCGACCTGCTCTTCGTCCTGCATACGCCGGCGGGCCCGCAGTCCTACGCCCTGTACGTGACCGCGCCCGAGTCGAAGTTCGACCAGATGCGGCCGACCTTCGACGAAGAGGCGGAGACCTTCGCCACGCTGCCGAGCTAGCGGCCGTATAAGCGCGACTGCGCCGGGTAACAGGCTGGAAACTTCTCATTACCGCCGACAACGGACAGGGTTGGCACGGTCATCTTGCCGTCATTATCTGACGTCTGGTGATATCGCCGTGACAAATCGTCAGTAGTAGTGGTTGACTTGCCAGAAGGCCCAGGCCTTGCAGGGGTCCCCGTAGATGGTCCTGATGTAGCCCAGGCCCCACTTGATCTGGGTGGCCGGATTAGTCTGCCAGTCCGCTCCCGCGCTCGCCATCTTGCTGCCCGGCAGCGCCTGCGGGATGCCGAACGCGCCGCTGGCGTTCTCCGCGTCGTACCGCCAGCCGCTCTCCCGGTCCCACATGTCCTTCAGGCAGCCGAAGAAGGTGGTCGGGCTGAAGCCGAAGCTAGCCATCATGTTGTACGCGATGGACTGGGCCGAGCCGGGGTCGGGCGGCGTGGACGTGACAAAGACGACCCGGTCGCTGCCCCCGCCCCCGGTCGTCCCCGAGTTGGCCGCGGCGAGCTGGGCCGGCTGGGCCAGCTTGGGCTTGGCCACCACGGTCAGCGTGCGCGCGGCGGTCGTCATCGCGATCAGCTGCGCGCGTTCGGATTCGAGCGCGGCCATGGTGTGGCTACCCGGCACCATCTCGATCGCCTGGACGGCGCTGAAGGCACTCGATCCCGGTGCGAATAGCTTGCCGCCGACCGCTACTCCGACGACCGCGATCACGGCGAAAATGGCGACCGGGAAGACAAGACCGAAACGCCGGATCAGACCCCGCTTGCGCCTACTGCTGCGAGCCCCGGTCCGATGTCGCGACAAGGCAATCCTTTCGTCGGCCATGCCCGCGCGATGCTAGCTGCCGTTTCGGCGAATCCCGGCTTTCCGGCTGCGGGCGTTCGCGGCATTCCCGCCACGCCACCGGCCCCGCCGCACCTGACCTGGTGCGCCGCCTAGCCGCCGCGCGCAAGTACCGCTGGCGGATAACGATGCCAGAAAGATCGCCCATGCGCGCAGCACTTCGGCAAGAAAGCCCGCGGCGGGTTTACCCGAACGGCTGTGACGGTGATCACGAGATGCTAAACGCTTAGTAACCAATGCGGATCAGAAAGTCATACGATCGGCCGCTGGATGGTGTGAGCCGCGTCCCATCGCGGCGATGAGAACGGGCTGTTCCTTGCGACTTAGGCCACTTCGCCCATTCTGCCCCGGTCGCGCGGGGCGGGGTGCGCGAGCGGATGCCCGGCGAGCGTTCGGCCCCTCAGGGCGGCCGTCCGGCACCGGGGGCGTGGAGCGGAGCCGGGGGCACGCGCCCGGGCCGTTCGGGGTGGTGATCTCTTTGTTGAAACCCATAAGGAAATCGATTTCTGGTTGTCGGAGCACGAGCGAAGATGTCCACTTGAGGCCTCAGTCGTGTTGGTTCGAAAGGGAATGTGATGAACAGACCTAAAGATCCAGGTATCCGGACGAGGTGGGCGGCGGCGCTGGCGGCCGGGCAGCGGCCGAAGCTGGTGGCGGCGCTGAGGGGCGGGCGACGGTGGCGGCTGGTGGCGGCCGTTTGCGCGGTGGTGCTGGCGGCGCCGCTCGCGGTGGTCGCCGCGACGGGCACGGTGGCGCAGGCCCGCCCGGAGGGGGGCGGGGGGACGGCGGCGCCCACCGTGAACTGGGCGCTGGCCGGGACGGCTAGCGCGAGCAACGCGGAGTCCGGCAAGCCGGCGGCGGACGCGGTCGACGGCGACGCGGGTACCGACTGGTGCACCTCGGGCTACACCGGGACGCTGACCGTCGACCTGGGCCAGGTCAGGTCGCTGGCCGACCTGGGGCTGACGCTGGACGCGGCCAGCCCGTCGGCTTCGGCCACGATCGAGCTGGCCAGCACGGCCGGGGCCTGGCAGCAGGTGCCGGCGCTGCACGACATCGCGCTGGACCCGGGCAGCCCGCTGTACTTTCCGCTGCCGGCCGGCAGCCGGGCCAGGTACGCCGAGCTGACCGTGTACAGCGACACCGGGGCGGACGTGTGCGTGGGTGAGTTCCGGGCGTTCGGGCCGGATGCCGCGGCGGCGGGCATGGACTTCGGCACCGACCTGTCCTTCACCCCGCAGGAACTCGCGGCGGGCGCCGCGTTCAGCTACAACGGCAGGCGCGGTACCCCGGTGACGATCACCCGCGAGGCGGGCGCCAACTACGTCCGGATGCGGGTCTGGGTGAACCCGCCCGCCGGCTACAGCGACCTGGCCAGCGACCTGGCGCTGGCCCGCCAGGTGCACGCGGCCGGGATGAAGATCTACCTCGACATCATGTACTCCGACTTCTGGGCCGACCCGCAGCACCAGGACATCCCGGCCGCGTGGGCGGGCCAGGATCTCGGCCAGCTCACCGCTACGGTCAGGTCGTACACTCAGCAGGTCATCACGGCGTTCGCGAAGCAGGGCACGCCGGTGGACCTCACCTCGATCGGAAATGAGATCAGGAACGGCATCCTGTGGCCGGTCGGCGAGATCAACTGCACGGACTGCGGCGGCTGGGACAACCTGGCCCAGCTGCTCAAGGCCGGCGTCGCGGGCGCGGAGGCGGGCAACCCGGCCGGGCACAAGCTGCTGGTCATGATGCACTACGACCAGGGCGGGGACCAGGCGCTGAGCTCGGCCTTCTACTCGCAGCTCACCGCGCGCGGCGTGCCGTTCGACGTGATCGGGCTGTCCTACTATCCCTTCTTCCACGGGGCGATCTCGGCGATGCGGGCCAACGTCGACGCGCTCGCCACCCAGTTCCGCAAGCCGATCGTGATCGCCGAGACCCAGTATCCGTGGACTCTGGCCAACGGCAACTCCCCGCTCGGCGACAGCACCGGCGACTTCGTCTGGCAGACCAGCCAGCTCTCGCCGGGCTACCCGGCGAGCCCGGGCGGCCAGCTGTCCTTCGTCACCGACGAGCTGTCCATCCTGGCCCAGGTGCCCGGCGAGCTCGGCGCCGGGCTGTTTTACTGGGCGCCGGACTGGATCCCCGGCGTGGGGTGGGAGCCGGGGGCGAACATCGGCTCGCCCAACGTCAACCTCACCCTGTTCAACTTCGAGGGCGCGGCACTCCCCTCGATCGGCATCTTCCAGAACCCGGCAAGCGTGTGCGAGCGGCACGCGCCAGACAGTTCCCCCTGCGTAGTGGGTTGAGCGTAGTGGGCTGAGCGTCTGACTTCCGCCCGGCGGGCCCGCTCCCGCCGGGCGGAACCGCGTGTCAGAATCGCAAACATGGAAACCCACGCGCAGCTGGAGTCCTTCTACTCGGTGCCGCAGCTCGGCGCCGTCCTGGTGCCGATCAACTACCGGCTGACCGCGGAGGACTTCGTCTACATCGTGAACCCGCGCGGGGTCACCTTCGTCGCCGAGCTGCCGAAGACCGCGACCGGCAAGATCCAGAAGTTCGTGCTGCGCGATGGATCAGGTGGGCCTTCAGATCACCAGTCGAAGGCTTCGGCGAGGTTCTTGTACTCGAACAGCTCGGTCTTGCCGAACCACAGGTTCACCTCGTACGCCGCTTCCTCCTTGTTACCGGAGGCGTGCACGAGGTTGGCGACGGCCTTGCCGGTAGCGCTGGCGACGGCCTTGGACTGGTGCGCGAAGTCGCCGCGGATCGAGCCGGGCTGGGCCTCGTTCGGGTAGGTGGTGCCGACGATCTTGCGGACGGTGGCTACCGCGTCGTCGCCCTCGAGCACGACGGCGATGACCGGGCCGCGCTGCATAAACGCCGCGGTCGTGCTGTAGACCGCCGCCCCGTGCCGTTCTTCCAGGTCGAAATAGTGCTTGCGGGCGAAGTCGGCATCGATCTCGCGCATCTTCATGCCGATGACCTTGAGCGCCGCATCCTCGAACCGCGCGATGATGCGTCCGGCCAGGCCGCGGACCACGGCATCCGGCTTCAGCACGACAAGCGTGCGCTCCCGCAACTGAAGAGAGTCGGCCACGGTAATCCTTTCCCCGGTGTGATGGACACAGGGTAGCGGTCCGTACCGCGATCAGGCATGCTGGCGCGGCACCGCTACGTCTCGGTCTGATACACGACGGGTCCCCGGAAGGCCCGTCACCCGGCTGTTTGACACGGCCTGCGGCAGCGCCGACACTTGGCCGTGGCCTGGCGAGGTTTCCGGCGGCTGGCAGCCGCCGCCGCAGTCGGCTTTCTCGTTCTGCTGGTGGTCACCTCGGCCGAGGCTACCGTCGGGCCGCCGCTCCCCGGCTCGTTGCCGGCCCGCGCGGCCGGCGCGCAAGGTCCGGCCCAGGGAAAGGGGCGCGAGGCTTCGTTGCTGACAGGGTGTGAGCAGCAGCTTCAGCCCGGCCGGCGGCCCGGCGTGCCGACCGTCGCGATCGTCGGCGCGTCGTTCACCGCCGGGGTGGGGGCGGAGGATCCGGCCGGGTCCTGGGCCGTGCTGCTCGCCCGCCAGCTGCACTGGAACGCCTTCGTGTACGGGGTGCCCGGGGCCGGCTACGTACACCCCGGCCTCGGCCGGAAGGGCCCGGTCGCCGCCGAGGTCGCCCGGGTCCACCTGGGCGCGCTCCGGCCCACGCTGATCATCGTGCAGGCCGGCCACGACGACATGTCGGTACCACCGGACCTGGAGCGGCTCCGGGTCGAGCAGACGGTGGCCATGATCAGGGCCCAGGCACCAGGAGCGCAGATCGCGCTGGTGACGGTGTTCGCCGGGCGCACGCGCAAGCCCGCCCTCTACCCCATCGACCAGGCGATCGTGGCCGGGGCCAGGGCCGCCGACCCCCAGGTGATCATCATGGACCCGCTCGCGTCGGGATGGCGGTTCCCCCGCGCGCGTGACGGGCTGCACCCCTCGCCGCTGGGCGACGCGTGGATCGCGGGCACGGTAGCGGGGGTCCTGCGGCAGCACGGGGTCCATCCGGCCCCGGCCGGAAGCGACGCGGCCCTCTGCACCATCACCGTCCCGCGAGCAGAGCCCGCCGATCAGGGCGCTGAACCGGCCAGCGCGGCGTCCGGCGCTGGATTCGCCCAGCCTCCTGCCTGGCCTGGCAGCCAGAGGCGGATGAGCGTTCCCCCTCCGGGGGCGGCTTCGGCCCGGACCGTTCCGCCGTGACGCTCGGCCACCTGGCGGACGATGGACAGCCCGAGGCCGGAGCCGGGGACGCCGCGGGCCGACGGCGCCCGGTAGAAACGGTCGAAGACATGGGGCAGGTCGGCCGGGGCGATGCCCGGGCCGTGATCGCGTACGGCGAGCTCGCCGGCCCGCAGGCACACCTCGACCTGGACGCCGGGCGGGCCGAACTTGGCCGCGTTGTCCAGCAGGTTCCTGACCGCGATCTGCAGGCTGTCGGGGCTGCCGGTCACCGTCCACGGCTCGAGCTCCGCCGTGAAGACGGTCTGGGCCCAGTCCCGCCGGGCGCCCGCCAGGCTGGCCTCGACGACCCGGTGCAGCCCCACCTCGCCGAGCGGGCCGGGCTGCGACTCGTCCCGGGCCAGCTCGGTGACGCTGGCGACCAGCTGGCCGAGCTCGGCGACCTGGGCGACCACCCGGTCGAGCACCTCCCGGCGCTCGGGTTCGGGCAGGCCGGGCCCGGCGGCGAGCATCTCGGCGTTGAGGCGCAGGCTGGTCAGCGGGGTGCGCAGCTCGTGGCTGGCGTCGCTGACCAGCTGTCGCTGCGCGGACAGCGACCGCTGCAGCGCGCCGAGCATGGTGTTGAACGACGCGGCCAGCCGGCCGAGCTCGTCGGCCCGGTGCACCTCCACCCGGCGGCCCGGATCCCCGGTCGCCGACACGTCCTCGGCGACCGCCGCCAGCCGGCCGACCGGCGCCAGCCCGGCCCGCGCCACCGCCCAGCCGGCCAGCGCGGCCAGCGCGACCCCGATCACGCTGAGCAGAGCCAGCGTGGTGCCGACGCTGGTCACCTCCTGGTCCACGGTGGCGAGCGGCACGGCCAGCTGCACGGCCAGACCGGGCGCCAGCGGCGTGGTGTACACCATGGCACGGACCCCGTCCAGCCTGCTCACGGCGTAATAGGACCCGTGCCGGCCGGCCGCGACCTGCTTCGCGGCGGTGTCGGCCGCCAGCAGCCCGCCCTCGCCCGGCGGCGCCCAGACCGCACCGCTGGAGGTCACGACCTGTGCGTACGGGCTGGATACCCCGAACCGGTCGGAGGTCGGCGGGACCCATCCCGCGGGTATGTGCCCGTGGTAGTGCCGGGCCACCCGGAACACCACGTCGCTCTGCTGCCGCAGCTGCTGCTGCACCTGGTCCTGCAGGTCGGAGCGGAGCACCAGGAAGGCCACCGCGGTCACCGCCAGCGTGACCGCGGCGACCGCGCCCGCCGCGGCCAGGGTGAACCGGGTGCGCAGCATCAGCGGGCGGCGCGGGCGCAGCCGGGCCAGCCAGCCGGTCACGGGGCGGTCCTGATCACGTAGCCCACGCCGCGCACGTTGTGCAGCAGCCGGGGACCGCCCCCGTCCTCGAGCTTGCGCCGCAGGAAGCCGACGAACACCTGCAGCGCGTTGGACGCGGGCGCCTCGCCGTAGCCCCACACCCGCTCCCGGATCACGTCGTAGCTGATCACCTGCTCGGCGTTGCGCAGCAGCAGCTCGAGCAGGCCGAACTCGGTCCTGGTCAGCTCGATCATCCGGTCGCCGCGGGTCAGCCTGCGGGCGGTGACGTCGAGGGTCAGGTCGGCGTAGCCGAGCACGTCCCGGCCGATCCGGCTGCGCCGGAGCAGGGCCTGGACCCGGGCCAGCAGCTCAGCCAGGGCAAACGGCTTGACCAGGTAGTCGTCCGCCCCGGCGGCGAGCCCGGCCACCCGGTCGTCCACGGCGTCCCGGGCGGTGAGCACCAGGATGGGGGTGGCGTCGCCGCGGGCGCGGAGCCTGCGGCACGCGTCGAACCCGTCGACCATGGGCATCAGCACGTCCAGGACGATCAGGTCCACCGGCGCGCGGGCCAGCGCGTCGAGCGCGTCCGCGCCGTGGACCGCGGTGGTCACGGCGTATCCGGCGCAGCGCAGCGCGCGCTCCAGCGAAACCCGGACGTCCGGATCGTCGTCCACGACCAGGAGCCGCTCGCCACGCAGCGCGGGGGCAAGGTTTTGCCCGGCACGTTCGGCCTTCATTCCTGTTACCGAATCAGATCAGCCTGAGAAGATGCTGGAAGCTTGCCACACGCGCCAGTAATTTAACTGGTCTTTCACAAAGAGCCGGCAATCTAGCCGGTCATGATCCGGAGCACGCAGGTCCTCTGGCTCGTCCGGCACGGCGAGAGCACCTGGAATACTCTCGGCCTGGCCCAGGGGCACTGCGATCAGGCCCGGCTGACCCGGCTGGGCCAGCGCCAGGCCTGGGCCGTCGCGGCCCAGTTGCGTGACCGGCCGGTCCGCGCGCTGTACGCTAGCGACCTGCGCCGTGCCCTGGAGACCGCCGCACCGCTGGCGGAGGTGACCGGGCTGTCGGTGAACCGCGACACCAGGCTGCGCGAGCGGTGCCTGGGCGTGCTGGAGGGCGCCGCCACCGCGGCCATCGGCCCGGCGGCCAACGGGCTGTGCGGTGAGGCGGTGGTCGAGCCCGACGCGCGGCCCGCCGGCGGGGAGTCCCTGCGCGAGTTCTACCGGCGGGTGGCCGGGTTCGCCGACGAGCTCACGACCCGGTGCAGCACCATGGGGGCCGAACGGGCCGGGGAGATCGCGGTCGTGGCCCATGGCGGCACGCTCCGGGTGATGAACGCCTACCTGCGCGGTATCCCGGTCGAGCGGATGCGGTGGGAGCCGCTCAGCAACGGGTGCATCCTGCGGTCGCCTGCGGACTGGCCGCACCAGGTTGCTGGCCCAGCTCCAGATGAGCCAGATCGAGATGAGCCAAGTCCAGATGAGCCAAGTCCAGATGAGAGGGAGTAACGATGAATCCGACCGCTTTGCGTTTGCCGTCGCGGGCCGCCAAGCCGCGCCGGAACGGCCTGACGATGGTCATTGACGGCGGGATCGGTGTGGCGCACTTCGCCGACCTCGTCTCGTCGGCCGCTGAGTACATCGACTTCGTCAAGTTCGGCTGGGGAACGGCGGTGGTGACCGCCGGGCTGCAGGCGAAGATCGACGTGCTGGCCGCGAACGACATCGGGTTCTACTTCGGCGGGACGCTGTTTGAGAAGTACGTGCTGCAGGGCCGGTTCGACGATTACCGGAAGTTCTGCGACACCTGGTCGTGCCGGCACATCGAGGTCTCCAACGGGACGATCACGCTGTCCAACTCGGAGAAGGCCAGCTACATCCGCAAGCTGACCGACGACTTCACCGTGATCTCCGAGGTGGGATACAAGGATCCCGACCGGTCCGAGCAGCTGCCGCCGCGGATCTGGAACGAGTACATCGCCGAGGACCTCGCCGCCGGGGCGTCGCTGGTCACGCTGGAGGCCAGGGAGAGCGGCCGGTCCGGGATCTGCCGCCCGGACGGCGCGCTGCGGTTCGGGCTGGTCGAGGACGTGCTCGCCTCCGGACTGAGCCAGGACAGGCTGCTGTTCGAGGCCCCGTCCACCACGCTGCAGGCGTACTTCGTCACCAGGCTCGGGCCGGACGTGAACCTCGGGAACGTCCCGGCGCCTGGCGTGATCGGCCTGGAAACCCTCCGGCTCGGGCTCCGCGCCGATACGCTGGCAGCTTTCGAGTAGGGGACATCGATGCGAACCACCCATGACGTGTTCCATTTGGCCATCCCGGTCCACGACCTGGACGCGGCCCAGCAGTTCTACGTGAGCATGCTCGGCTGCAAGCTGGCCCGGCGCTACCCGGACCGGATCACCGTGGACTTCTTCGGCGACCAGCTGGTCTGCCATCTCACCGAGGGAATGAGCGCGGAGAGGCCGGCCAGCCTGTACCCGCGGCACTTCGGCGTCACGTTCCGCGACGAGGCCGACTTCGCGGCCCTGCACGCGTGCGCGGTTCTCCGCAAGATCGCGTTCTACCAGGAGGTCTCCACCCGGTTCGAGGGCCTGGTGGAGGAGCACCACACGTTCGTGCTGCTCGACCCGTCGGGGAACCTGCTGGAGTTCAAGCATTACCGTGATCCGCGGATGATGTACTGATGGCCGGCCGCCAGCGGCTCGACCAGGTCGACGCCATGCGGCCGATCAAGCAGGTCGGCGTGGTCAGCACGCACACGATCATCACCTTCGCGCCTGCGGGGGCGGCCGTGCTCTCCAACGCCACGCTGCTTCTGCTGCACGTGTCGCGCGAGGTGTTCTTCTTCATTTCCGCGTGCATGCTGACGTACGCCTACGCCGGGCTGAAGCGCGACGGATGGCGCAAGTTCTACTGGCGCCGCTTCGTCTCGGTCGGGGTCCCCTACCTGTGCTGGAACCTCATCTACTTCCTCTGGTTCCCGTACGTGCTGCATGACGCGAGCTACACCGCGACCCCGTCCATGGCGCTGGCGCACTTCGGCCACCTGCTCGAGGTCGGCTACAACCAGCTGTACTTCCTGATCGTGATCATGGAGTTCTACGTCCTGTTCCCGCTGGTCCTGGTGCTGCTGCGACGGACGAAGGGGCATCACGGCCTGGTCCTCGCGGCCACGGTGGCGGCGCAGTTCGCGATGTCGATCGCGATGCACTGGAAGCTGCTCCCCGACGTGGTGGTCGCCTACGGCCAGGAGAACGCCGCGTGCTACGTCCTCTACCTGCTCGGCGGCGCCATCGTCGCCTTCCACCTGAGCGACGTGCACGACTGGGTGGTCAGGAACGCGCCCCTGGTCGTGTTCCTGACCGTGGCCTCGGCCGTCTTCGCCGAAGCCGTGTACTACCTGTCCAGGGAGGGGTTCACCCACATACTCGGCCACGGCAGCGACCCGTTCCAGCCCAGCGTGATCCCGTTCAACGTGTGCGTGATCGCCCTCGCGTACCTGGCCGGGATGTACCTGGTGCGGCCCTGGCGGTCGCGGCGGACCAAGGCCGCGGTGCGCATCGGCTCGGACAACGCGTACGGCATCTACCTGGCCCAGATGATCTTCATCACCTCGCTGGGCGCGCTCGGCTGGAAGACCTTCGTGGACCGCGCGCCCTTCTGGATGTGGGTCCCGCTGACCGTGGCGACCGCCTACTTCGGCGGCATCCTGCTTACCGCCCTGCTGGCCCGCACGCCGCTGGCCGTGCCGCTGACCGGGCGCAAGCAGGAACCCTGGCGCACCCTGCTGCCGCGGCGAGTGCGGGTGCCCGAGCCTGGGCCGGTGCCTGAGCCCGTGCCGGTCGCGGCCGGCGCGGCGGGCACCACGACCGATCAGAACGGAACATGACTGTGCTGACAGAGCAGATCGACGAGGCGGCGGCCAGCCGGGGCGACGCCCCCTACCTCGAGGATGCGGCCGGCACCGCCACGCTGACCTACGCCGGGCTGCAGCGCTCGGCGCGAGCCTGGGCCCGTCACCTGGACGAGGCCGGGATACCTCCCGGCGCCCGGGTGGCGGTCCGGCTGCCGGGTGTGTTCGGCTACGCCGCGGCGCTAGTCGGCATCCTCGCGGCGGGCCGGGTGGCGGTGCCGCTCGACCCGGGCGCTCCCGCTGCGGACGTGGCGCGGGTGCTGAAGGTGGCGCAGCCGTGGGCGCTGGTCGGCGATGACCTGGAGTCCGGGCTTCCCGTGCTCGGCCTGCCTCTGCCCGGGGATCGTGGCCAGGCGGCCGGGGCGGAGCGCGATCCGGTCCCCGCCGGGCCCGGGCGCGGCGGGATCTTCCTGTGCACCAGCGGGACCACCGGGACGCCGAAGGGCATCCTGCTGCGCGAGGACCAGTTGATGCACGTGGCCCGTTCCGTCGCCGCGCACCACCGGCTGACCCCGGCCGACCGCGGCTACTGCTGCCTGCCGCTGTTCCACATCAACGCCGAGGTGGTGGGGCTGCTCGGCACCCTGGCCGCCGGGGCCTGCCTGGTGGTCGACCGCAAGTTCAGCCGGCGCGGGTTCTGGGAGCTGATCGGCACACGGCAGATCACCTGGATCAACGCGGTGCCCGCGATCATCACGATCCTGGCCATGGATCCGCCCGTGGCGGTGCCGGGGCGAGTCCGGTTCATCCGTTCGGCCTCCGCTCCGCTGGCTCCCTCGGCGCTCGAGCGGTTCGAGGACTCGTTCGGCATCCCGGTGGTGGAGACCTACGGGATGACCGAGGCGGCCAGCATGATCACCGCCAACCCGCTGGACGGGCCGCGCAAGGCCGGCTCGGCCGGCCGCCCCGCCGGCACCGAGGTCCGGGTGGTCAGCCGGGACGGGGACCTGCTCCGGCCGTGCCCACCCGGCACGATCGGCCGGGTGCAGATCAGGGGCCCGGGCGTCATCACCGAGTACGCGGCGGGCGGCCCGGCCGGCGCCATCGACGCCGACGGCTGGCTCGAGACCGGCGACCTCGGCCACCTGGACCAGGACGGCTACCTGTTCCTGGCCGGCCGGTCCGACGACGTGATCAACCGGGGCGGGGAGAAGATCTACCCGCGGGAGATCGAGGAGTTCCTGCTCACCCAGCCCGGGGTCCGGTCCGCCGTGGTCGTCGCGGCCAGCGACGAGGTGCTCGGGCAGCGGCCGGTCGCCTACGTGGTCCCGGCTGTCCCGGCTGTCCCGGCTGCCTCGGCTGCCTCGGCTGTCCCGGCTACGGACCCCGGCGGGCCGGATCTGGCGGATGCGCTGCGCGCGGCGTGCTCGACGGCGTTGCCGCGGGCCAAGCGGCCGACCGAGTTCTGCCTGGTGCCGGAGCTGCCCCTCGGTGCGACGGGCAAGGTTTCCCGGCGCCGGCTGCGGGAACTGGCCGGGGCGCCCGGCTAGCCGAGAGCGATTCGTTGTGCCGCCGGGAGCGGCCTGGCCTGGTTCCAGTTACCAGACGGTGATGTTCGATGCGCGCATGGCCGCATACCAGGCGGCGTAATCCTGTGCGGTCGTCCCGTAATCCGGGCCCGGCTGGAGCATGTTAGCCACGATGATGAATTTGTTCAGCATCCGCTTGTAGGCGGCCCGGTTGTGCTTCGGCAGCAGGGCGGGGGTGGCGAGGATCTTCCGCGCTCGTGCCCGAACGACACGGGCGTCGGCCTCGAAGACCAGGTGGTTGGCGACGGTCGGCGCGTGACTTTCCACTTCCAGATCCCAGGCCAGCGTGGCGACGGCGTTGTCGAACGTCACCTGGGCCTGCCCGCCGGGCGATTCCAGCCACGCCAGCGACCGGTCGGCGGGGGTGGACCGGAGGGCGGTGACCGTGTGCGCCTGGGCCTGGGCCCGGGCCCGGGCCTGGGCCTGGTGCGGGCTGGTGGCGGCCGGGCGCGGGCTGGCGGAATCCGCAACGGCGGCCGCACCGTGGTGCGTTACTCCGCACCCCGAGACGACGGCAACTGCGGCGGCGACAGTGGCGGCGGCTAGGCGATTCAGCTTCATGATCAAATCCTTTTCGAAGGTGCTTCCGCGAATTAAGCCGACCGCGATTGACTCGGCCTCGTTGTGAGCTAGCAGCAATGCGATTTCGCTGAATGGCAGGCGGCGAATGAATTCCCGGCATAACCATCTGCTTTCGCTTGCAGGTTCAGTCTCATTCGCGGGAGTAGCAGCACGATTCGCCGGACAGTTGCGTATCGGTTGCACCGAGAGCGTTCACCCGGCCCTGATAAAACCGGATAAACCGGACGAAGACGGAACGTCGGCTATAATTGTGCGTATTTACTAACCGGTTAACTGCCCTGGCCCGAATAATGCGAACATAGCGCTAAATTTCGCGCGGCTGGCCTGACGGAATGGCTGGCGGAATGGCTGGCGCCACGCTCCGGATCACGTACGACATATGGTCATGGCTCGACGCCGTGGAACTGACCGGCCGGAGCGGGGACACTGCCGTCCGGCAGGCCGCCACGCGTGGACACCCGGATCGCGAGCGGTTACTGTGTTCACTGAAAGTAACCATGAATATGCCCTTAGTCACATGGCGATGACGGACGGGGGTCAGCGCCCGCAGCGTGACGACGGGGCATATGAGCCTGGGGAGAATATGGCGACCGATCGGGGGCTCTCATCACGGCTGGCTGGCCTGGCTGCCGTGCCGCCAGGCGGCTACCGCGGTCCGCGACCGGGCGGCCGGCCGGCGCGGCGTCCGGGCAGAGGACGCGGGTGAGCGCGGTAGTGGTGACCGGCCTGGGCTACGTCGGCCTGCCGCTTGCACTGCGGGCGGTGGCGGCCGGGCACGAGGTGACCGGCTATGACGTCGACGTGAACCGGATAAAGCGGCTGGAAGCCGGGGAGACCTACGTCGAGGACGTGCCCGCGGGCGAGCTCGCGGCGGCGCTGGAGTCCGGGCGGTTCCGGCCATCGGCGAACGCCGATGCCTGCGCAGGCTTCGATGTCGCCCTGGTCGCGGTCCCCACACCGTTGCGGGACGGCCTGCCCGATCTGGCCTGCCTCGAGGCGGCCAGCCGCACCCTGGCCCGCTACCTGCGCCCGGGCGCGACGGTGATCGTGGAATCGACGTCCTACCCGGGAACCACGCAGGAGCAGGTGCTGGCATGGCTCGAATGCGGGTCGGGCCTGACCGCGGGCCCGGACTTCCATCTCGGCTACAGCCCCGAGCGCATCGACCCGGGGAACCGCGTCTGGACCCTGGCCACGACGCCAAAGATCGTGTCCGGCATCGACGGTGACTCGCTGGCGGCCGTGGAGGCCTTCTACCGGGGAATCACGGCCCGCACCGTGGCGGTATCCTCCCCGCGCGAGGCCGAGCTGGCCAAGCTCATCGAGAACACCTTCCGGCACGTGAACATCGCGCTGGCGAACGAGCTGGCGATGTTCGGCCGCGACCTCGGAGTCGACGTGTGGGAGGCGATCGAGGCTGCTTCTACCAAGCCGTTCGGCTTCATGCGGTTCAGTCCCGGGCCGGGAGTGGGGGGCCACTGCCTGCCCATCGACCCGTCATACCTGTCGTGGCGGGTGGAGCGGACTCTCGGCCAGAGGTTCAGGTTCGTGGAGCTGGCCAACGACATCAACAGCCACATGCCGGATTATGTCGTCCGACGGCTCGTGCTCGCGCTGAACGAGCACGGCCGCCCCATGCGCGGGTCCCGGATCCTGCTGCTCGGGCTCGCCTACAAGAAGAACACCGGTGACGCGCGCGAATCGCCCGCCATCCGGGTCGCCGAGCTGCTGAGCCGGATGGGAGCGGAAGTCAGGGCCGCCGACCCGCTGGTCACCGAGCCCGCCGTCATCGACGAGGCGGTGGCCCGCGTCGACGTCACGCCCGAGGAGATCGCGAGCGCCGACATCGTGGTGCTGCTCACCGATCACGACGCCTTCACGGCCAGCGACGTCCCCCGCCACGCCCGCTACGTGCTTGACTGCCGGCGGGTCCTGTCCGGCCCGAACGTCGAAGCGCTGTGAGACGGGCCATACGCGTCATCTGCGTGGCGGGGGCCCGGCCCAATTTCGTGAAGATCAAGCCGGTCATGGACGCGCTCGAGGAGCGGGGCGCGGAGGTCATCCTGGTGCACACCGGGCAGCACTACGACCCCGAGATGAGCGACGTGTTCTTCGCCGAGCTAGGCATCCGCCACGCGGACCACTTTCTCGGCGCGGGCTCGGGTACCCATGCGGTGCAGACCAGCCGGGTGATGACGGCATTCGAGCCGCTCGTCGCGGAGCTGACCCCCGATGTGGTGGTCGTGGTCGGCGACGTCAACTCGACGCTGGCCGGCGCGCTCGTCGCCGCGAAGCTCGGGGTCCCGCTGGCGCACGTGGAAGCGGGGCTGCGCAGCCGCGACCGGTCCATGCCCGAGGAGATCAACCGGATCGTCACCGACCGGCTGAGCGACTACCTGTTCGCCTCGTCCGCGGACGCGGCGGCCAACCTGCGGGCCGAGGGATGCCAGCCGGAGCAGATACACCTGGTCGGCAACGTCATGGTGGACACCCTGCTGGCGAACGCCGAACGGGCCGCCGGCCGGGGCACCCCGGCCGGCCTCGGGCTGCGCCCCGGCCAGTACGGCCTGGTGACGGTGCACCGGCCGTCCAACGTGGACGACCCCGTCGCGTTCGGCGGACTGCTGGGGGCGCTCGCCGAGATCTCCCGCAGCTGCCCGCTCGTGTTGCCAGCCCATCCCCGGGCGGTTGGTCAGCTGCGCTCCGCCGGGCTCCCGGCCGGAGTGCGGATCCTCCCGCCGGCCGGGTATCTCGACTTCATCGCGCTAGAAGCGTCGGCGCGGCTCGTCCTGACTGATTCCGGCGGGGTGCAGGAGGAAACCACCGTGCTGGGCGTCCCGTGCCTGACGCTCAGGGACAGCACCGAGCGGCCGGTCACCCTCACCGAGGGCACGAACCAGCTGGTGGGGCGGGATCCGGGGCGCATCGTCATGGCGGCGCTCGACGTGCTGGCCCTGCCGCCGCCCGGGCCGCGCCGGCCGGCCCTGTGGGACGGGCAGGCTGGCCGGCGGATAGCGGCTGCCCTGATCGCCAGACTTGACGCCAGCAGATCATGAAACGTTCGGCTGAGGCGGGAAGCCGGCCGGTACGGAGCCCGGATACTCCAGTCCCGCTGGCTAACGATCTCCGCGACCGTTGAGAGCTATGCCACGCGCGGGATGGGGGTAACGACTTTTATCACAGAGAGTGTCTTAGTAGTATCTGAATGTGACTACAGCGAGCCTGGGCGACGTGCGCAGTCGCCTCTACGAGGCTTACGCCTCACAGCACGCCGGCAGCGGCGGAGACGAGGCAGCGGCTCTTGTCTACCGACGTGATATCCGTCCCCTGCTGCCGCCGCCCCTGGCCGGACCCGTCGTCGACCTTGGCTGCGGGCGCGGCGAGCTGGTCCGGCTGCTGCAGGCGGACGGCTTTGACGCTGAGGGCATCGATATCAGCCCGCAGCAGGCGGAACTCGCCCGCGCGGCTGGCGTGGCCCGGGTCCGCCAGGGAGACTTCCGCACCGTCCTGGCCGGACAACCGGCTCACTACGCGGCTATCACGGCCACCGACCTTCTCGAGCACCTCACCAAGCCTGAGGTCCTGCAGACGTTCGATGACGTCGCCGTCGCACTGGCGCCCGGCGGCGTGTTCGTGGGCCGGGTCCCGAACGCCATTAGCCCTCTCGGAGGGCACATCCGCAATGGCGACTTCACGCACCAGACGTCGTTCACGGCGCGCAGCATCCATCAGCTCGCCGCGGCGGCCGGCTTCGACTCGGTCCTCGCCCGCTCGTCCCCGCCAGTCGCGCATGGGCTGGCCAGCGCCGCGCGCGCGGTGACCTGGCATATCGTGAGCGCCTGCTACCGGATCGCGCTGGCCGCCGAGACAGGTACTCTGCGCGGACACATCGTCACGTTGAACCTGACATTCGCGGCCCGCAAGGGTACCCGGCGGGGAAATGCCTAGCCTGGCCAAGAGTCCTCTCGCGCCCATCCTCGGCCAGCGCGTTCCACTACGCGGCCCAGCCAGGATGCTGGTGGCGCTGATCAAGATCGACGTGGAGGGTCATGAGGCCGCCGTGCTCCGCGGCGCGGCCGCCGTCATTGCCAGGCACGCACCGTCTGTCGTCTTCGAATATGCGCCCGAACTGCTTGGCGAGGCCGCTCGGGCACCGTTCGGCTGGCTCGCGGAGCGGGGATATGAGTTGTTCGGCATCCGCTGGATCCGTCGTAGCGTCACTGGCCGCGGGCGGCTGACCCTGGAGCACCTGTGCGGACCGCCCGCCGGGGGCGGCAACTACCTGGCCGTCACCAGGTCCCGCGCCGCGCGGCTGAACGCGCTCGTGGCCTAGGGACAGCCGTTGCCCGCGAAGATACCGGCCGACGAGTCCCCGCGCCTGACCAGGACCGCTCCGGCGAGCACACCGCCGGGCGGCCATCAGGACCAGGTCCGGGCCCTGTTCGACAGCAAGGCGGCCGACTGGCCCGGCAAGTACGCCCCGGCGGGCCGGCTAGCCGGCCGGCTAGCTCAGCTCGACGCCGCGGTCTGCGCCCGGGTCGGCGCCGGCGGCGAGGTACTCGACCTGGGCTGCGGCAGCGGTGACCTCGCGCGGCGGCTGGCCGACGGCGGCTACCGGGTGACCGGCTGCGACATCGCACCGCGCATGCTGCGCGAGGCCGCGGCGTCCCGCGGCGGGCACACCGTTCGCTGGATCCGCCTTGATCCCGCCTGGCGCACACTGCCCTTCGAGGCGGCCAGTCTCGACGCGGTAGTCGCGGCGAGCGTGCTCGAGTACGTGCCCGACCCATCGGCCGTGCTGCGCGAGTGCGCGCGGGTGCTACGGCCCGGCGGGACCTTGCTGTGCACCGTGCCGGACATGACGCACCCGGTGCGCTGGCTGGAGTGGCTGCTCGTCTGGGCGGCACGGACGCCGCTGGCCCCAGCAGCGGAAGGCGCCTGGCCGCGGCTCCGGCCATACGCCGCCTACTTGCGGGTATCGCGCCAGCGGCGGCGAGCACGCTGGTGGCACACGGCCGGCCGGCGGGCCGGGCTGCGGCCCGCCCCGGCGCGAGGCCGCCGGGCGCCACGCACCCCGCTGCGACTGCTCACCTTCACCCGGCCCGGGACGTTCCCCGGGGCAGCAGGGAGACGCCAGTGACAACAGCGACCGTTGACATGGCAGGCGGCCCGATCGGCGGGGCCGGCCGGTTCCGGGCCGAGGTCCGGGGGTACCTGGAACGGTCCGCCCGTGACGACATCAAGGTCATCGGCACGCGGCGGCGGCTCAGCGCGGCGTGGCTGGTCGCCAGGGAAGCCGCGGCCGTTCGCAGGAGCCGCCGGGTCGCCCTCAACAACGTCGGGTTCCTCACCCCCGGCGGCGAGCGGTGGACGCTGTTGTCCAACGCGCTGCACTTCCTGACCGGGCCCGAGACGGCAGCGCTGGACCCGGGGCTGCGCGCGGCGGTATCCCGGCAGGCCAGGGTCGTGCATGGCGCGGCCAGGCGATCCGACGTGCTGGTAGCGCCGTGTATCGCGATGGCCGGGCGGATCACGGCCGCACTGCCCGATGTCGCGGACCGGGTGGTCGTGCGCATGCACCCGGTGTTCGCCGGATCGGCGTCCGCCGACCCGGTGCCGCCGCGGCGCCCGGACGAGTCGCTGATCCTGTGCCCGGTGCTCTTCGCGCCCTACAAGCACATGGCCGACCGGCTCGCCGAATGGCTCGCGGCGGCCGATGGCACCCTGGACGACTCGGTCCGCATGATCGTCACCGCGGACACCGCGCAGGTGCCCGCGCGGCTGGCGGCGAGTCCGCGGCTGCGTTTCGCGGGACCGCTCGGGCTCGGCCAGCTGAACGAGCTGTGGGCACGCAGCCGCGCCGTCTACTTCCCGACGAGCCTGGAGTCGTTCGGCTGGCCGCTGGCGGAGGCCCGGGTCTACGGGAAGCCGGTCATCGCGCGGGACACGGCGCAGAACCGGGAGATCGCGGGGTCCGCGCTGTGCGGCTTCATCCCAGGCGACCCTGACTCGCTGCGGCAGGCGACCGAATCGGCGCTGGCCGCGCGGGTATCCCCCGACCCGGCGCCCTTCGACCCGGGCGCGTACTTCGACTGGCTGCTTGGAGCGGCCCGGTGACCAGGCTCGGCCTGCGGCCATACCGCGCCGGGGATGATCCGCCGCCGCGCAGCGTCCCGCTCAGCGTCGTGGTGCTCACCAGGGACGAGGAAGTGAACATCACCCGCTGCCTGGCCTCGGTCGGCTGGGCGGCCCAGGTGGTGGTGATCGACTCCGGCTCGGCGGATCAGACAGTGCCGCTGGCCCGCTCCCTCGGCGCCGAGGTCGTCGAGCAGGCGTGGCTAGGATTCTCCGCCCAGCGGGAATTCGCGCTCCGGCTGCCGGAGATCCGCCATGACTGGGTCTACTTCGTGGACGCGGACGAATGGGTCTGCCCGCAGCTGGCCGGCGAGATCGCGGCGCGGCTGGGGACAGCCGACTGCGCCGCCTTCGCGCATCGGCTCCGGCTGGTCTTCATGAATACATGGATACGGCACTGCGGCTGGTATCACGGATCGTGGGTGGTCCGGCTCGCCAACCGCCGGTACACGAAATATGACGGCAGCCTGGTGGGCGAGAGGGCCCGGGTGGACGGCCCGGTAGGCAGGCTGGCCAACGACATCGTCGACGAGGACCGCAAGGGCCTGGCGACCTGGCTGCACAAGCACGTCCGGTACGCCGAACTCGAGCAGCGGCGGCGCGGGACGCCGGCTCCGCTGCGGGAGCGGATCCGCCAGCTCCGCTCCCGCGACCAGGCCGGCACCCGGCCGCTGGCCCGGATCATCCTCAGGGACCTCGTCTTCCCGGCCGTGCCGGCCAGGCCGCTCGCGATGTTCCTGTACATGTACGTCATCCGGCTCGGCCTGCTCGACGGGCGGGCCGGGCTGCACTTCTGCTTCTTCCACGCCTGGTACCAGGCAACCGTGGATAGCCTGCGGGCGGAGGCCGCGCTCCGGCATGACGCGGATAACCGGTAACCGGGAGCCACGCATGCCCACCGGGCAGCAGGAACAGCCGGCTGCCGGCCAGACCGTATCCCGGCCCCGGCTGGGCGTGCTGGCGACGCACCCCATCCAGTACCAGGCGCCCCTTTACCAGGAAATAGCCCGGCGCGGCGTGGTGGACCTGGAAGTCGCCTTCCTCAGCAGGGACGGCGCGCAGCCGGTCCGCGATCCCGGCTTCGGCCTCATGCTGGCCTGGGACATCGACCTGCTCAGCGGCTACCGGTCGACCGTGCTCGCCCGGCGGCCACTGGCCGGCAAGCCCGCCTGGCTGCGCCTGGCGGGCAGATGGCTGCGCCGTCAGGACATCGTCGTCCTGCATGGTCACGCCGATCCGGATATCCTGCTCGCGATGGCCGCGTGCCGGGTTCTCGGCCTCCCCTACCTGCTCCGCGGCGACTCCCAGGCGGAGCCGACGGCCGTCGGCTGGCGCCGGATCGCCAGGCACCTGGTAGCGGGCGCCGCGGTCCGCGGCGCGGCGGGGGCGCTGCCGATCGGGCAGCGCAACGCCGCTTTCTACAACCGGTACGGGCGCATCCCCCAGTTTGAGGCGCCGTACAGCGTGGACAACGACCGCTTCCGTGTCATGTCCGACGCCGCCCGGCCGTCCCGGGCCGCGCGGCTGGCATCGCTGGGGCTGGACCCGCGGCGCCCGACGGTCATCTTCGCCGGGAAGCTCATCGAGCAGAAGCGGCCCCTGGACGTGGTGCGCGCCATCGGCCACGGCGCGGGGAGCCTGAACCTGCTGCTGCTCGGCGACGGGCCGCTGCGGGCGCAGGTACGCGGGTTCGAGGACCGCCTCCCCGTACGCTGCCTGGGCTTCGTCAACCAGGCCGAACTGCCCGGCTGGTACGGCTGTGGCGACATTCTCGTGCTGCCAAGCGGCCGCGAGCCGTGGGGGCTCGTGGTCAACGAGGGCATGGCCTGCGGCCTGATACCGGTGGTCAGCGATGCCGTCGGCTGCGCGGCTGACCTGGTGCGTGGCATCGGCGAGATCTACCCGGCCGGCGACGTGGCAGCGCTCGCCGCGGCGCTCACCCGAGCGGCGGCCGGCCCGCGGGACCGCCGGGAGGCAGCCCGTGACAGGCTGTCCGGCTTCACCATCGCGCGGACAGCCGCCGGCTACGAGCAGGCGGCCGTGACGCTGGGGCGCCGGCTCATCCGGTGACGCCCGCCGCGGCCCGGCGGCGGAAGGACAGCGCGCAGACGGCGAGCCACAGCAAGACGTACCCTGGGATCCCGGCCACCAGCGTGGCACAGTCCGAGCCCGCCTGCACGATGTCGGGGAACAGCACGATGATCAAGAACGCGCCGCGCACGCTGCGCCGCAGGTCAGTGACCTCATCGAGGATCCGGATCCCGCACCCGCCGAGGAACATCCCGGCGATCAGCGTGAACCAGCCGCCATGGCGGTACAGGTCGCCTTCCGGCGTGACGTCCGACGAGGTGTACACCTGCGCCGGGAGGTGGTAGTACTCCTGGCTCACCTGGTATCCCTCGGCCAGGATGGGCTTGCCGGGCCACAGGATCCGGGGGACGAGGTTGACCACCGGGGAGATGACCAGGTCGGCCGGGCTGCTATAGGGAATCTGCGCCGGGGTCCGCTGCATGATGATCGCCGGGCTGTCGATGGTCCGGATGCGCTCGGCCAGGTAGCTGGCCGACCGCTGCACGACGGACGGGGCCAGATCACTGGCCAGTACCTGGCCCGCGATAGCGGGCGCGGCCGCTATCGCCTGGCTTGTGCTCAGGGTCACCGCGCCACGTGCCGACGCGCGGTAGGAGAGATTGAACGGGATGACGATCAGCAGGAAGAAGAGCAGCGCGGCCGCGACGGCCCCGGCGGGAAGCCGGCGCCGGATCACGGTGCGCGGGATGATCACGGCCAGGATCGCGACCACGAAACTCGTCTTACCGCCGATGATGGCCCCGGCGCATATCGCCCCGGCGAACAGGACGGCGAGGCTCACCCACGCCCCCGTGACCCGGGTCTGGTAGGCACGCATGGCGGCCGCCGCGACAGACAGCGGCACGCAGTCCCCGGCCACCGCGAGGTACTGGCTATATCCCGAGGCGGTCGTCACGGACGCGGCGACGTCGCCGATGTAACCAAGGTGACTGGTCAGCAGCGCGTAACCCAGCTGCGCGGTGACGCCTATCCCGAACAGGACCCACGGGACGGCCGAGCCGCGGATGTCGTCGGTGAGCTGGCCGGTGACCGCGTCCGCTGCCCGGCGGGCATGGGCCACCGCGAGCCGGTAGGGCCCGGCGCAGTACCCGGCCGTGAGCATGGCCATGGCCAGGGCGAGCATCCACAGCGCGCGCAGGATGCTGGCCGGAAGGATCTCGGCCGCCGTGCCGGCCTGCGAGCCGATCCAGGTAATGGTGGCCAGGCCGAAGGCGAGCGCTCCCCAGACCAGCGACCAGGAACCGATCCGCCAGTCGGAAAGACCGAACCCGTCACCGCCTGTCGTGGCCGACATGAGCAGCAACAGCCCGGTGCAGAACACCGCGAGCGCAATGGCACCCCAGATGATCTGATCGTCGACCACGACGGCGGACATCGCCACCACGGTCAGGGCGGCCGCCGCCGCGACGAGGAACAGCCCGGCGATCAGCGACGACGGCATGGCCACCCGAGCACCCAACCCTGGCCGCGCAACCGGCCCGCTGCTCGATATCACTCTAGGATATTACTGAGTAACTGAAAGTAATGGGTACGGGTAGGCCCGGTGTTCGCTCACAGCAACCGGTCGACGGCCAGCGCGGCATACCGGTCGGGCGCGAACCGCTCGCGTGCCCAGGCGCCGCCCCTGGTGCCCATCTCGGCGAGCCGTCCCGGCTGCCTGACGAGCCCGCCGAGCACCGCGGCCAGGGTCGCCGCGCTCTCGTCCCGCGGCGTCGCGCCGGTCACCCCCTCCAGGTAGGCGTCGGGCGATCCGCCGTGCGCGGGGCCGATGACGGCGGTGCCGGCCACCTGCGCCTCGAGCAGCACCAGGCCGAACCCTTCCCCGCACGGACGCGGGCCTGACCGGGTGCGAGTTGCCAGCACGAACAGGTCCGCCGCGGCGAACTGGGTGGCGAGCTCACGGTCGGCCAGCCCCGGGCGCAGCGAGCACCACGGGTACCGGCCGGCATGATCCACCAGGTCCGCGGGCGGCTCACCACTGCCGCACACGGTCAGCCGGACATCCGCCCGGTCCAGCGCCGTGATCGCCTCGGTGAGCTGGGGCAGGCCTTTCTCGCGCCACTCACCGAGGCGGAACGCGGTCATCAGCCCCACCCCGGCGCGGGGCGCGCGATCCGCTGCGGCCGCGGCGGTCAGCTCGCGGAACCAGGTTCTGGACAAGCCGGGCGGCAGGATCGTCGCCTGCCCGCCGGGAAACAGCGCGCCGGCCGTGAAGCTGCTGACCGCCACGATCCGCACGTTCGCGCGGCGCATCAGCCAGCTCTCGAGCTGCCAGCGCGGTCTGGACCGGGAGCCCCACACGTCACTGCCGTGGCAGATGACGGAGATGCCGCGTACCAGACGCGCCCGGGCGAGCAGCGACGCGACGGGGAGCAGGGCCCGGTGCCCCAAGATGACGCGGGCCGGCCCGGCGGCGCCGGCCAGTGCCGCCGCCGCCTCGTCGAACAGCACCCGGTGCCCGGCCAGGCCGGGGTGGGCCAGGTCGAGCCGCTGGTGCGCCACGCCACGGTCGGTAAACGCGGACTGCACGGTCTGCACGTACCGCTCGATGCCGCCGCCCAGCCCGCGGGACGGGGCCAGCAGCAGCACCGGATCCGGCCGCTGGCTCAGCAGCGAGACCCGCCGTACGCCCGGCAGTGGGCGCACCGCTTCCCTGATGATCATCAATCTTCCCGTCTGGTACGTGCCCGGCCGCACCCGGTGCCGGGCGATCAGGACAATTTCTCCAGCAGCACGGTCAGGCGCTTTTCGTAGGTGTGGCTCTCCTGGGCGCGCCGCGCCGCGGCGTCGCCGAGCTTCGCGCTCAGCCCGTCATCGCGCAGCAGCCGGGTGGCCTGGCTGACGAGCTCATCGAAGTCGCCGAACGCCAGCACCTCGTCGCCCACGGCGAACAGGTCGGTGAGCGCCGGCCGGTACTCGGTCACGATGGCCGCGCCCGCGCCGGCCGCCTCGAACAGGCGGGCGTTGACGCTTTCTATCTCACCCGGGTGCAGGTTGTTGAGCACCGCCACGGCGGACCGGAAGACCTCCGCCTTCTCCGCTTCGAAGACGCACCGCCCGGCGTGCACGTCGCGCAGCGGGGTCTGTCCCGCCCAGCGCGGGAAGCCCGGACCGTAGAGCCGCAGCGGAATGCCCGCGGCCAGCACCCGTTCCAGCAGCCGGATCCGGCTCGGGTACATGTTCCCGGCGATGACCAGGTGCCGGTCGGTGCCGGGGGTGCCCAGCGGCAGGGAACTACGCGAAACGCATGCCTCCGGCAGGTAGTACACCGGGAGGCCGAGCATGGCCCGCAGCCGGCGCACCAGGTAGGGGTCCTTGAAGAACAGCGCGTCATAGGGGGCGAGCAGCACGAGCTGCCGCCCCAGGTTCACCAGCGAATCGGGGAACCACAGCGCCACCTTGGCCCCGTCGCGCCGCAACTGGCGCACCATGCTCGGCATGAGCTGCTGCTCGACGGTGATGACGACCGCACAGTCGTTCTCCAGCGCCGAGCGGGCGATCCGCCGCTGCGCGCGCTCATCGAGCGCGGGCAGCGCCCCCCTGATGATCAATGCCGCTCGCGAGGTGTACGGGCCGCCGAGCGCATAGGACGAGCCCAGCGGCACCGGGTCGTGCCCAAGCGCGGACAGCCCCGCGATGATGTGCGCCGCGAAGGCGTCCGGCCAGGTCTGCCCGATTACCCCTACGCGCATGAGTCTCCCTTTCCCGAACGCCCGGCCGGGGGCTGGTCCCCGGCCGGGCCGGCCGCCTGGTCCGCCCGGGGCAGCCGCCACAGGCAGCGGATCATCACGGCCAGCGCGACCCCGTAGGCCACGGTCGAGGCGATGGCCGCGGCGGCCACCCCCGTACTCGGCAGCAGCGCGATGAGCAGGACCACGGTGAACACGGCGGCCATGCCCTGCGCGCCGGCCACCAGCCCCGCCCGGTCGCGACCGCGCAGCAGGTCGCCGGCGACCTGGCTGGACGCCATGAAGACACCGCCAGGGGCGAGTATCCACAGCAGCGGGACGGCACCCCGGTAGGCCGGGCCGAAGACCAGCGGGATGACCCAGTATGAGCTCACGGCGAGGGGCGCCAGGATGGCGGCCGCCACCCCCGCGCTGCTCAGCACGGCGGCCCGCTGCAGCCACTGGCTCTGCGCGGTGACCGTGCGCTGCGCGGCCAGCCGGGGGAAGGCCACATTGCCAATGGCCGAGACCAGCGGCACCGGGACCAGCGAGATCGAGGCCGCGATGGAATACCGGCCCAGGGCCGCCGCCGGGACCAGCTGGGACAGGACGAGCTGGTCGAGAAGCAGGTTGACCGACGCGGGCGTGATCGCGGCGAGCTGCGACAGTCCGTACGTCGCCAGCGGCCGGACGAGGGCAGCACGGACACGGCCCGCAGCCAGCCCGCATCCCCGGCAGTGATAGTAAGCGTAGCCAAGCTGGATCGTCATGGTCACGGCCAGCGTGTACATGACGGCGTGCAGGCTGAGCAGCCGGAGCCGCCACAGCACGATGACTATCGCCAGGCCGAGCACCGGCTGGCTGAGGCGGACCAGATTCCACCGCCTGATGCTGCGGGCCTGGAGCGAAAACGTGTAGCTCGTGCCGGTGAAGGCGATGGCCGCGCTGGCGAACGCGATCCGGTACGCATCGGCCAGCCCGGGATTCCCGTGCGCAAGGACCGGCGCTAGCAGGAGGCCACCCGCCACGGCCGCCCCGCCGGTGACCAGCATCATCGTCCGTGAGGTGGCGACGTAATCGCGCGCACTGCGCGGATCGCGGGCAACGTAGAAGCACACCGCCGCCGACTGCCCCACCTCGCCGATCATCAGCAGGATGCCGAACCATGCGATGACGGCCGCGTATTCACCGCGCGCGGTGGGTCCCAGCGCCCGGGCCAGGATGACGCCGCTCAGCGCCGCCGTCACCGCGGCGGCGACGTTGAACGTCGCCACCCGGCCGATCACCGCGCCGATCCGGCGCCCGCGCAGGGTCGCGCGGGCGACCGCCAGCTGGCTGGGATGAGCGCCGAGGCTCAACGGCGCATGCCGGTCAGTCACGGAGCCAGCCGCACGGCGGCGAGCTCCTCATTCTGGTCACCTAATGATTATATCCAATTACTCAAAGTAATAGATACTGTTCAGATCCAGTGTTCAACCGCGCCGCAGGCGACTGCCGGGCGCTCATCACCGCCGGGCTGTCAGCAGGTACTGCTTCGGTATGTCGTCCGCCTCCGCGGCCAGGTCCCGGTCGTAGAAGTAGTGCGGAGACAAGGCGAGGAAGCGAAGCGCGACACGCTCACGGGCGGACTCCGGCACGCCATCGACGACGCGCTCGATCCAGCGAGCACCGAGGAAGTTCTGGCTGCCACCCCAGGTGGCACGGCACGTCAGCGCGCTCACCGTATCGCGTGCGAACTTTCCCATAAGCATGGGCAAAGAGTAGTACCATAACTGCGATTTGTAATCGCAGCATGTCAGGGGGCAGCATGCGGCTGCGCTTGGTCCTCGAAGAGGCCACCCACCGTATCGTCGTCCGCAGGCAGCTGCCGCCACCGTTCGCAGGCGCACGGATCTACACCTCGACAGAAGGCGGGCTGCGCTACCTGGCCCGCCGCATGACCCAGGTGGACCCGGTGCTGCTGCGGCTGGCCGCCGAGGTCGTCAGGCCGGGCGCCACGGTGTGGGATATCGGCGCCAACATCGGGCTGTTCAGCTTCGCCGCGGCGGTGGCGGCCGGCCCGGAAGGGCACGTCCTCGCGGTCGAGCCCGATACCGACCTGGTACGGCTGCTGCGCCGCTCGGCGGCCGTCAACCGGGACCACGCCCCCGTGGAGGTCCTGCCCGCCGCGGTCTGCAACGAGCTGTCGGTCGCGCGGTTTCATATCGCCAGGCGCAACCGGGCGACAAGTCACCTGGACGGCTTCGGCACCGCCATGGCGGGTGGCGTGCGGGCGACCGAGCTGGTGCCGACCGTGACGCTGGACTGGCTGGCAGCCCGCTTCCCGGCGCCCGATGTGATCAAGATCGACGTGGAGGAGGCCGAGATGACCGTCCTGACGGGCGGTTCCCGGGTTCTCGACCGCTCCCCGGCAATCATCTGCGAGGTAGCCGCAAGCAACGCCACACCCGTATGGGACCTGCTGAACGCGCGTGGCTACGCCGTCTATGACGGCGACCGGCCGCGCCGCGAGCGGGTGCCCGTGGCCGCCGCGCCACCCAATACGCTGGCCATCAGCTCTTAACACGGTCAGCTCTTAACACGGTCAGCTCTTGATGAAGATAGCCGTGTCCCATACCCCGGAACTTGTCCATATCGACCGCCAGCCGGCGAGCCCCGCCGCTACCTCGGCCCAGACCGGTGTCTGCGGGCCGAGCGCGGCGGTCCGTGAATTCGGCGCTTTCGACTGGCACGGCAGGTACCAGTTGACGTTGTCGATGATCAGCATTCCGCCCGGCTTGATCTTGGGCAGGATGAATTTGGCCGAGTAATCCCGGTAGTGCCCGTCCACGAGGGCGAAGTCGATGCTGTCGTCGGGGAAGGACAGCGCGGTCCTGGCGTAGGCGCTGTCGCCGCCGCGCTCCATGGGCTGGTCCCCGGGGGCCAGGATGTAGTCGACGTTTCGCAGCCCGCGGGCTCGCAGCGTGGCGGTGACGGTCTCATACCATCGCTCGTCGTGCTCCACGCTGGTCAGCGCGGCGACGCGCCGCGCGAACCAGACCGTGCTGCGGCCGGAGCCGAACTCCACGCCGCGGTCGGCGGGGCGCAGCAGCGACTCGAGCAGGCCGATGGCGGCCGGGGTCAGCCACGGGGCGTCCGCGTGACGGCGCTCGTAGATCAGCTGGCGCGCGCGGTTGCAGAGGTAGCGCGGGGTCCGGTGACCCAGCGCGCGGGAGAGCGCGGACGCTGGGCGCGCGGGCGCGGACACGGCGTTCATGAGCGGGCATCCTCCAGGACGGGGCAGGCGAAGACATCGGCACCGAAGCCGGGGTCGGTGACATGGATAAGGCATCCGGCCAGGTCGGGGCGGTAGAGCCGGTACCCGTAGCCAACCAGCAGCTCGGCGACCGGACGCCGGTCAGCGCCGAGCGCCACGGTGGACATCTCGTTCCACTCAAGCTGAATCAGTCCGATCCGGTGGTCGGCGAGCGCGCGGGCACAGCCGCGGAGCACGTCGATCTCGAACCCCTCGACATCGACCTTCATGCCGGTGACGTGGCGATCACCGATCAGCGAGTCGACCGTGACCAGCTCGGTTTCCACCGGCCCGCCCGGATCCAGGCTGTTGCCGGCGTCTCGGCCCGCGCTGAACCTGGCGATTCCGCAGTGGGCGCCTGCGGCGGCCTGCACCGCGGTCACCTGGTAGCCGTTGAGTGCGATGTTCTCCCGCAGCAGGCCGAAGGTGTCGGCGGCGGGCTCGAGCGCGATGACCTCGGCGCCGAGCTCGGCGGCCCAGAGCGTGTACGTGCCCACGTTGGCGCCCACGTCGACGAACAGGCCGCCATCTCGCAGCACCCGCCGCCACACCAGCATTTCGGGCAGGTCGGGCGGGTTGGCGTACAGCACCATCGAGGCACCGGTGCGGTGCAGGTCGACCCAGATCCGGGACCGCTCCCCCAACCGCGCGATCGCCCGGCGGCGGAGCAGCCGGCTCCGCGCCTGGTAACGGACGACGCGCAGCAGGGCGCGGCAGCGCCGCCCGGAGTTCGCGGGGTGCCGCCAGACGTACTTGACGACCGCCGTGGCGGTGGTGAGCCGCATGCGGACGGCACGCACGTAACGGCCGGACCGCTTCCGCATAGACGCTCTCCGCGGCCCGTTCGTGCAGGTCGAGCCGGCCAGGATCGGCGATCTTGGTCGAGCCGGGCGGCAGGATGACCCCATCGGCGAAGCCCGCCTCGGCCAGCAACCGCAGCAGCGAGTCTCCGTCGTACATCCACAGGTGATGCCGCGGCCCGACCATCGCCCACCGCGCCCGCGCCCGCAGCCCGGCGGGCCGGTCGAGGCCCATGTGGGTGCCGGCCACGAACCCGTCCGCGTCCCCGGTGGCGACGTAGTCGGCGACCAGGCGGGACAGGTCCGGGGCGGCCAGCCGGACGATGCCGCCGGGCCGCAGCACCCGCTTCACCTCGGCCAGAAACGTGCGCGCCTCCCCGCGGTCGAGATGCTCGATCATGTGCGAGCTGTACACCGCGCGAGCCGTCCCCGTGGCACACGGAATGCGCGCCGCGGCGTTAGCGAAACGGATTTTTCCGGACCGCGCCATGGTGACCAGGTCCGCGGACCGCGGGCCAAGGAAAAGCGTGCCCGCAAGCATCGTGTTAATTCCGGGCCAGCGGGCCACGCGAACGCTGAATGAATTGTCGAAATTAAGCCACCCGGGAGTGGGCGACGCCCCGCATCCGACATTAATCAGGGAAAGCGTCGGCGAGATGCCTCGCGTGGCCGTTATGGCTTCGGTCAGCGGCTCCCGGATCATGGCGCCAGCACCCTGTCGACGGCCGCGATGGTGGCGCGCATGCTGCTCAGCATCGCCTCAGTCGGCAT
>WNFY01000252.1_pt1 | contig 77727 bp, 74 predicted proteins | sample 5400091 | NCBI WGS metagenome assembly WNFY01 (sample SAMN13153364, study PRJNA577476) | soil metagenome | isolation source: 60 cm soil or saprolite under grassland replicate 1 | place: USA:California | collected 2016-06-15
CGCAGCCCTCGAAGCCCTGCAGGATCGCGCGGAGCGCCTCGAGGCTCGTTGCGCTCCTGGCCGCGTCGCGCGCCGCCATCACCGCGACCTCGGGCGGGGCTGGCGGGGGGGCCAGGCGATCCGCCGTGCCGGCCGCCCCCTTCGACGGCAGGCGCCGGGGAGGGCGATCGCTCTCGATTCCGAACGCCGATCCAGCATCGGCCGTGCCGCGCCCGATGCGCTCGCCGACAGTCGGCGGCGCGCTTGCATCCGGCGCGCCATCGGCGAACCGATCGACCGGGACCTCGCCGAGCGCGGCGTCGGCGCCGGATTCGACGTAGAAGGCGAGCAGCTCGTCGGCGGCGCTCGGAATCGGCGATTTCATGCCATCACGCTTAGCATCCATCGGCGCTCGCCTGGAATGCCCGCCATTGCCGCCTGTGCGCAAACGTGGAAAAACCGCATTGCTGTCGGCGCCATCATGTTGCCAGGGAGGAAATCATGGCGGCGAACGAGTTGCCCGCCCGCGAGGCGATGGAATTCGACGTGGTGATCGTCGGCGCGGGCCCCGCAGGTCTCGCCGCCGCCATCCGTCTCAAGCAGCTCAATCAGGATCTCGCCGTCGTCGTCGTCGAGAAGGGTTCGGAGGTCGGCGCCCACATTCTCTCCGGGGCGGTGATCGACCCGATCGGGCTCGACCGTCTGCTGCCGGGCTGGCGCGAGGAGGACAGTCCGGTCAAGCAGGAGGTCACCGAGGATCGGTTCTATTGGCTCGGCCCCGCCGGCGCCGTGCGGCTGCCGGCGTTCCCGCTGCCCCCGCTGATGTCGAACCACGGCAATTTCGTGGTCTCGCTCGGCAACGTGTGCCGGTGGCTCGCCGGCAAGGCGGAAGCGGCCGGGGTCGAGATCTACCCGGGCTTCGCAGCCGCCGAGGTGTTGTTTGGCGCCAACGGCGAGGTCGCAGGCGTCGCGACCGGCGACATGGGGGCCGGCAAGGACGGCAAGCCGAAGGACGGCTTCAGCCGGGGCATGGAGCTGCGCGGCAAGTACACGCTGTTCGCCGAGGGCGCGCGCGGCAATCTCTCGAAACTCCTGATCGCGCGGTTCGGCCTCGAGCGCGATCGCAATCCGCCAAAATTCGGACTGGGCCTCAAGGAGCTGTGGGAGGTCGCGCCCGACAAGCACAAGCCCGGTCTCGTCCAGCACACCTTCGGCTGGCCGCTCGACAACCGCACCGGCGGCGGCTCCTTCCTCTATCATTTCGACAAGAACCTGGTCTCGGTCGGCTTCGTCGTGCATCTCAATTATGCCAATCCGTGGCTCGCGCCGTTCGAGGAGTTCCAGCGGTTCAAGACGCATCCGCTGGTGCGCGACACCTTCGAGCGCGGCAAGCGGCTCGCCTATGGGGCGCGAGCGCTCACGGAGGGCGGCTGGCAATCGGTTCCCAAGCTCATCTTTCCGGGCGGGGCGCTGATCGGTTGCGCGGCCGGATTCATGAACGTGCCCCGCATCAAAGGCAGCCACAACGCCATGCTGTCCGGGATGCTCGCGGCCGAGCATATTGCCCAGGCGATCGGCGCCGGTCGCTCCCACGACGAACTCTCCGGCTACGAGGCGGCCTGGCGCTCCTCCGACATCGGGCGGGATTTGTGGCCGGTGCGCAATGTCAAGCCGCTATGGTCGAAGCTCGGCACGGCGATGGGCGTCGCGCTCGGCGGGCTCGACATGTGGACCAATACCCTGGGATTCTCGCTGTTCGGCACGCTCTCGCACGGCAAGCCGGACGACGCGACGCTCAAGCCCGCCGCGCAATGCAGGCCGATCGCCTATCCCAAGCCCGACGGCAAGATCACGTTCGACCGGCTCTCCTCGGTGTTCCTCTCGAACACCAACCACGAGGAGAATCAGCCGGTGCACCTCATCGTCGGCGACATGGCCCTGCAAAAGGCCTCCGAGCACGACGTCTACGGCGGCCTTTCAGCACGCTATTGCCCGGCCGGCGTCTACGAATGGGTGGGCGAGGGCTCCGACGTGCGCTTCGTGATCAATGCCCAGAACTGCGTCCACTGCAAAACCTGCGACATCAAGGATCCGAACCGCAATATCACCTGGGTGACGCCGGAAGGCGGCGGTGGACCGAATTATCCCAACATGTGACGGTGCGCCGCAGTTTTGCCGCGCTCGAATTCTAAAGGCTTGGTCGTCTGCCGTGCCGGGTCGCTTCTTGCGGGCGGCGCACAAAAAGTTCATTCTGCGCCCGGACAGAGGGGCGGCGCTTCTGCGGACCGCCCGTCCCATGGAGAACGTCAACCCGTGACTCTTTCGAAGCTGGTTCGACGCGCGGCTTGCGTGACGCTTGCCGCCGCCGCCACGGCATTGCCGATCACGATCAGCGCCCAGGTGCCGACGCCCTCGGAGCTGTCGCGCATTTCGCCGGCGGGCAATTATCTCGCCGCGCGCGAGGCGGGGGCGGAACGGGATTCCGCGGCCGCCGCCGCTTATTATCGCGCCGCGCTGAAATACGATCCGAAGAATCCGGAATTGCTGGAGCGCGCCTTTCTGTCGCTGCTCTCCGACGGCGAGATGGACGAGGCAGTGAAGCTCGCGGATCGCATCGTGCAGGTCGACCACGGCCATCGCATCGCGCGGCTGGTGCTCGGAGTGCGCGCCATCAAGCAGAAGCAGTATCCCGTCGCGCGCCAGCATCTCGCGCAATCGGTGCGCGGGCCGATCGCGGATTTGACGGCGACCCTGCTTTCGGCCTGGACTTTCTACGGCTCCAACGAGGTCAAGCCTGCGATCGAGAGCATCGATCGCCTCGCCGGGCCCGACTGGTACGCCATCTTCAAGGATCTGCACGCCGGCATGATCCTGGACCTCGCCGCCAACAACAGGAAGGAAGCGGGCAAGCGCCTGGAGCGCGCCTACAAGCTCGACAGCAATGCGTTGCGCGCGGTGCAGGCCTACGGCAATTGGGCCTCGCGCGGTGCTTCCCGGGACGAGGCGCTGAAGATATTCCAGGATTTCGACAAGGTTTTGCCGCGCCATCCGCTGGTGGTGGACGCGGTCCGCGACATCAACAAGGGGAACAAGCTGCCGCCGCTGGTGCAGAGCCCGCAGGCCGGCGCCGCCGAAGTGCTCTATGGGCTCGGCGCTTCGCTCGGCCGCCAGGGCGGCGAGGATCTGGCGCTGGTATATCTGCAGCTGGCGATCTATCTCGCGCCCGAGCAGCCGCTCGCGCTGCTCTCGCTCGCCGATCTCTACGAGAACCTCAAGAAGCCGCAGCTCGCCATCAAGGCCTACCAGCGTGTCCCGGAGGATTCCTCCCTGCGGCGCAACGCCGAGATTCAGCTCGCAGTCGATCTCGACGCACTCGACCGCACCGAGGAAGCCAAGAGCCATCTCGACAAGCTCGTTGCCGCTCGGCCCCACGATCTCGAAGCCACCATGGCGCTCGGCAACCTGCTGCGCGGGCGCAAGCAGTTCAAGGCCTGTGCGGACGTCTACAGCAAGGGAATCGATCTGCTCTCCAAGCCGGACAAGCAGAACTGGCTGGTCTTCTATTTCCGCGGCATCTGCTACGAGCGTTCCAAGCAGTGGGACCGGGCCGAGGCGGATCTCAAGAAGGCGCTCGAGCTCTACCCGGATCAGCCGCACGTGCTCAACTATCTGGGCTATTCGTGGATCGACCAGGGCATCCATCTCGACGAGGGCATGCACATGATCAAGCGTGCGGTCGAGCAGCGGCCGGATGACGGCTACATCGTCGATTCGCTGGGCTGGGCGTTTTACCGGATCTCCAAGCACGACGAGGCGGTGAAGAATCTCGAGCGTGCCGTCGAGCTCAAGCCGGAAGATCCCACCATCAACGATCATCTCGGCGACGCCTATTGGAAGGTCGGCCGCACGCTCGAGGCGCAGTTCCAGTGGTCGCATGCCCGCGATCTCAAACCCGAGCCCGAGGACCTCAAGAAGATCGAGGAGAAGCTCAAGGCCGGTCTCCTGGATGAAACCTCCTCGGCCGCGGAGGCCGCCAAGAGGAAGGCGGGCAACGGCGGCTGACCGCCACGCCGTGGCCCTGCGGTCGGCTGCTGGCGCGGCGCTCGTCGAGTCCGCGCCGGCGAAAATCAATCTCACGCTGGAGATTCGCGGCAGGCGCGGCGACGGCTATCACGAGCTCGAAAGCCTCGTTGCATTCGCCCGCATCGGGGATCGGCTTCGCCTGGGTCCCGGCAAGATGCTCGGGCTCGAGGTGCGCGGGCCGTTTGCGGCGGCGCTCGACGCGCCTTCCGACAATCTGGTGCTCACCGCCGCGCGCGCGCTCGATCATCGCATCGAGGGGCTCGCGCTCGGCCGATTCGAGCTATCGAAGCGGTTGCCGGTGTCGGCCGGCCTGGGCGGCGGCTCGAGCGATGCCGCCGCGGCGCTGCGGCTGATCGCCCGTGCCAATGCGCTCGCCTCCGACGAGGAGCGGCTGATGGATGCAGCCTGCGCCACCGGAGCCGACGTGCCGGTCTGCCTCAAGAGCCGCGCGCGGCTCGTCCGCGGCATCGGCGAGCAACTATCCGATCCGCTCGATCTGCCGAAGCTTGCAGCCGTGCTGGTCAACCCCGCGGTCGCGCTCGCGACCAAGGATGTGTTCGGCGCGTTCCGCTCGCGGGCAAAAGAGCGGACGCGGGACGATATGCGGGCTCGGCCGGCATTGGATCCGGCCGCGATCCCGCGCGACCGCGACGAGCTCGTTGCGCTGCTGCGGCTGCGCGACAACGATCTGGAGCAAGCCGCGATATCGCTTGCCCCGGTCGTCGCCGCGGTGCTGGCCGAATTGCGAGCACTGCCCGAATGCGATCTCGCGCGGATGTCGGGCTCCGGCGCGACGTGCTTTGCGGTCTTTCCCAGCCCGGACGCTGCGCGCGGCGCCGCACGGCGCTTGCGCGCGTCGCATCCGCGCTGGTGGATCTGCGCGACGATGCTGAGCTGATCCGGCAAAGCATCGGCTCGCCAACACTGGGAATCCGACATTTAGTCTAGCTTCGAATTGGCAAGCGTCTTCGCCGCACGCGTTCTCGGTCCACGACCAGTATGCTTTGTTTGATATCCGTTTCGTTCAAAGCTTCGAGCAAGTCGCGCATCGGCGCGATCACGTCGATGTCACTCCAGTTGCCGCCGCGGAAAAGGATCAAGCTCGGCTCCGTGACGCGCGCCAGGGCGGCAAAGGCACGGATGTGACATTGTCCCCGGCGATGGATCGAAGCGAATGTCACTGGGTTCGCCGGATGCAGAACTCCACGGTCTCGCTGAGCGCGGCCTTCATCGGCGAATCCGGGAACAGCGCCAGCGCATCCTTGGCGATGGCGCCGTAATGCTGCGCGCGCTTGATGGTGTCCTCGAGCGCCCGGTGCTTGACCATCAGTCCGAGCGCGGTCTCGAGGTCCCGGTCCTCGAACTCGCCCTGTTCGAGCGTGCGCCGCCAGAACCCGCGCTCGTGCTCGGAGCCGCGGCGGAACGACAGCACGACCGGCAGCGTGATCTTGCCCTCGCGGAAATCGTCGCCGACGTTCTTGCCGAGCTTGGCGGATTTGCCGCCGTAGTCGAGCGCGTCGTCGACAAGCTGGAAGGCGACGCCGAGGTTCATGCCGAACGAGCGACAGGCCGCCTGCTCGGGCCGCGGCCGGGAGTCGAGCACGGGACCGACCTCGCAGGCCGCACCGAACAGTTCCGCGGTCTTGGCGCGGATCACGGCGAGATATTCGTCCTCGGTGGTGGCGGTGTTCTTGGCGGCCGCGAGCTGCATCACCTCGCCCTCGGCGATCACTGCGGCCGCGCACGAGAGGATCTCGAGCGCGCGCAGCGAGCCGACCTCGACCATCATCTTGAAGGCCTGCCCGAGCAGGAAGTCGCCGACCAGCACGCTTGCTTCGTTGCCCCACAGCATTCGCGCCGCGAGCCTCCCCCGCCGCATCTCGCTCTCGTCGACGACGTCGTCGTGGAGCAGGGTCGCGGTATGCATGAACTCGACCGACGCCGCGAGCTTGACGTGGCCGTCGCCGCGATAGCCGACCAGCTGCGCCATCGCCACCGTGAGCATCGGCCGCAAGCGTTTGCCGCCGGAGCCGATCAGGTGATTGGCGATTTCCGGAATCATCGTCACCTCGGATCCGGTGCGTGACAGGATCGTGGCGTTGACCCGATCCATATCGGCGTTCACCAGATCGGTCAGCGGGTCGATCGAGGCCGGCTGGCTTTCGAACGGGATGACGACGGCCAAAGGATTCTCCGGGTGGCTGTGCGATCGGTTCATCGAGAACGCCAGAAAAGCCGGGCTCCGCCTTCCCGGCATGTTTGGACAAGCGGCCGGCGGGAGAATAGAAACGCCGTGCCCAAGCCGCAAGGGCGGGGTCGGCCGGCGCTGAATCCAGGGCGGCTCGGCGGCGCGACTGCTTTGGGCCCAACCGCCGGGAGGCGAGCGTGCGCGAGCTGGTTCGCACCAATGACGCAGTACTGGTTTCGGCCATCGGCGCCCTGCTGCAGAGCGCCGGAATTCCCCATCATGTGTTCGACCAGAACATGAGCGTGCTCGAAGGCTCGCTCGGCGTCCTGCCGCGCCGCATCGTGGTCGCCGAGGAGCATGCCCGCGCCGCGCGCAGCCTGCTGGAGCGGGCGGGCTTCGGCCATGAGCTGCGTCCCGATGCACGATGAACGCCTCGCCAAGACCACGCAGGACGCCGTGCTCGGCGGCCGGCTCGTGCTGCGGCAGCCGCGCCACGGGCATCGCGTCGGCCACGATGCGATCCTGCTTGCCGCCGCCACCCAGGCGAGATCCGGCGAGCGCGCGGTGGATCTGTTCGCGGGCGTCGGTGCCGCGGGTCTGGCGCTGGCATTGCGCGTACCCGGCCTCGACGTGACGCTCGTCGAGATCGACCCGGCGCTCGTGACCTTGGCGCGCGAGAATATCGCGCGCAACGATCTCTCCGATCGCGCCCGAGCCGTCGTGCTCGACGTCGACGCTCCGGGCCGCGAGTTCGCTGCCGCTGGGATTTCGGCCGCCTGCGCCGACCGCGTGTTGATGAATCCGCCGTTCAACGATGTGCTGCGGCAAAGCGCTTCGCCGCAAGCCGGACGCCGTCTCGCCCACGCCGCTTCGCAGGAGCAATGGTCCGGCTGGGTGGGCGTTGCCTCGCGCCTGCTCAAGCCGAACGGGGTGCTCACGCTGATCTGGCGGGCGGACGGCCTGGCCGATGCGCTCGACGCGCTCGCCCGCCGCTTCGGGGCGATCGCGGTGTTGCCCGTCCATCCCCGTCCCGAGGCGGCCGCGATCCGCGTGCTGCTGCGCGCCGTGAGCTCGAGCCGGGCGCCGCTGCGGCTGCTGCCCGGCCTCGCGCTCGCCGACGGGACGGGCCGGCCTACGGCAGAAGCCGAAGCAGTGCTGCGCGAGAACGCGGTGCTGCGGCTCGCTGAGCCGTGAGTCGCGTTTTCACGCCAACGATTTCGTTCGGGCCGTTTCGACTTAACGAAAATCTGCAACCTCCGCTGCTCGCAGGGTCAAAGGTCTGGCTGCTGCTTGAATTCACCAGTTTGGATGAATTCCAAACAGACGACCCTGCAAGTATTGAATTAGAACAATCCTAATATCCGTTGGCTGGAAACATTCCAATATTTGTTTGTTTGCTTGACACTGAAGTGTCACGTCGCTCTTATCGCGTGCGCCGGCGATGCGTCGGCTGCCTTTGATTGCAGGGCCTTGAACCCGGCGAATTGGAGGGAATCATGTGTCTGAGCGCGCGCTTCCGTGCACGAGCATCGCGGTTATCCCTGCTCGAATTTCCCGATCTCCGGGTCCGCCCGAATCCCGCTTGGCTTGCGGAGCTTCTCGACGATCTGAGCGATGCCTTGGCCGAACTCGGCTTGTTTGCGCCGGCTCGAGGCTGGCGATCGGTCGCGCCGACGCGGCTCTCGAGCGAGGAACGCGCGCTCGGCGGCCCGGACGGTCGACCGCTGCAACGATCCGCGAACGCTTATCGCATTTTGGCCATTCTGATCGCGGTGCTCGCGGTGTCGGCGGCCGATCCGGGTTCGGCTTTCGCCGCCGAATCCGACGCGCCGGGGCAATCGGCCGCGGTCGCGCCGGCGTCCAACGACGCGCTCCTGAAAAAGCTCGAGGCCATGGAACGGCGCATCCGCCTGCTCGAAGGCCAGCTCAAACACAAGGCCGCGCCGGCCGCGGCACCGCAGGGGACCGCTCCGGCGTCCGCCACAGCGCCGCAGGTCGGACGGGCCGCAGCCCCCGCCGGAGCAGGCGCGCCGGCGGCCCCGAGCGAACCCGCCGCCAAGCCCAACGCGAGCAAAACCGCCGCCGCGCCGCACAGCGCGGAAACCGCCGACAAGGGTATTCTGGGATTGGTCGCTTCTCCCGTTCCGGGTCTCGCGATCGGCGCCTACGGCGAGATCAAGTTCGGCGCTTTTCAGAATCCGGCCGCCAACGGTCAATGGCAGCACGGTTTCGATGGCCACCGCGTGGTGCTGCTGCCGACCTATCAGATCACCGACAACATCATCTTCAACGCCGAGATCGAGTTCGAGCACGGCGGCATCGCGTTCGACGCGGACGACAAGCTGCACGGCTCGGTCGACGTCGAGCAGATTTTCGTCGATTTCAAGATCGTCGACCAGTTCAACTGGCGCGCACCGGGCATCGATCTCGTGCCGATCGGCTATATCAACCAGCATCACGAGCCGACCCAGTTCTACAGCGTGAACCGGCCGGAAATCTACAATGGCCTCATTCCCTCGACGTTCCGCGTGCCGGCGACGAGCGTCTACGGGCGGATCGCGGAGGGCGTGAGATACCAGCTGCAGATCAGCAGCAGCATCGAGGACTTCGGCGACGATTTCGACAAGCGCACCGACGCCAACACCGTGCCGCCGTTTCCCATGCCCTATGTCGCGGGCATCAACGGCATCGACGCGCTCGGCCTGGCGCGGCCGCCGGTCGGGGATTTCCGGCAGCTCAGCAACGACATGGCCTATGCCGGAAAGCTCGACGTGGCGCCGCCGTTCATTCCCGGGCTCGCCGCCAGCGCCAGCGTTTATTTCACCCCGAACACGACCCCGCGCGGCGCTCACGCGGACACCGGCGATCTGCTCGGCCGCTCCAGTCTCGCATTGTTCGATGCCGAGTTCCGCTACCGGGTGCCGGATACCGGCCTGGAGCTGCGCGGCGAATACGCGCAGGCTGTGTTCGGAAATCCGGCCAATCTGCGTGCCAACAACGATTCCGATCCTACCAACAACGTCGGCAAGCGGATGTGGGGCTGGTCCGGCGAGGCCGCCTATCACGTCCCGCTCGGCACGATTCTCAGCAGCGAATGGGAGGCGGTTCCGTTCTATCGCTATACCCGGGAGAATCTGCAGACGGGCGGCTTCGCCGGGACCGACGCCAATCTGCCCACCGGCGCCGGCCAGCTGCAATTCCATACCGCCGGCATCGCCATCTTCCCGTCGCCGAAGATGGTGCTCAAGGCGACGTACCAGCGGGTAATCGATCGCGAGCCGGGCGGGGCCAAGGCGGACTCGGTCCTCGGCGCCGTCGGCTTCTTCTTTTGATGGCGAGCGTGATGGCTCGACGATTTGACGCGGCCGACCGTCTCGCGTCGGTTCGCCGGCGCTCGGCGGCACCCGGTAGTACGAGTGAACCATGACTGAATGGGTGCGCTGGGCTGCGCCGGCCGCGGCGATCGTATCGATCGCATCTCCCGCGTATGCGGTTCAATACCTCTCCGTGGACCAGGCCAGGAAACAGGCATTCCCGTCCGCGACGAACTTTGTCGCGATCGACGGCCGCGCCTGGAAGGCGGAGGCCGGAGGCAGGGCGCTGGGGATCTTCGTCATCGATCACGTGATCGGCAAGCATCTCTATATCGACTATTCCGTCGCCTTGGACGCGGGCGGGCGCATCCATCGGGTCGAGATTTTGCAATATCGCGAGTCCTACGGCGGCGAGGTCCGGGACGCCAGCTGGCTCGGGCAATTCGTCGGAAAGACCGGCGGCAGTGCGCTACGGGTCGGCAGCGATATCCGCAATATTGCCGGCGCGACGTTGTCGTCGCTTCACGTGACCGAAGGCGTCAAGAGGATCGTCGCGCTCTATGGCAACCGCGGGCGATAGCGTGCGTCGAGCGCGACCCCTCCTCGGCACGTTCGTGGAGATTGCGGTCGCCGGTCGGGCACGATCCGACATGAATGCGGCGATCGATGCCGCATTCGAGGCCATCGCCAAAGTGCACCGGCTCATGAGCTTTCAGGATGGCGGGAGCGACGTCGGGCGGCTGAACCGCGAGGCCGGCGCCCGCGCGGTCGAGGTCGACGCCTGGACGTTCGAGGTGCTGCAAGCATCGCACGAGCTGCACCGCCGCTCCGGCGGCATATTCGACATCAGCGTCGCGCCGGTGCTCCACGAGCGCGGTTTGCTCCCCCGTCTCGACGCCGAAGCGGCACCGAGCCGTTCGAGAATGCGGACCGACGGCATCGAATTGCTTTCCGGCCGCCGCGTCCGCTTTCGCAGTCCCCGTGTCAGGATCGATCTCGGCGGCATCGCCAAGGGCTTCGCGGTCGATCGCGCCCTCGATGTCCTGCGGGCTCTCGGCATGCGGAGCGGTCTGGTCAATGCCGGCGGAGATCTCGCCGGGTTCGGGCCGAATTGCCATCCGGTCCACATCCGCGATCCACGCTTTCCGCAACGACCGCTCGCGCGTGTCGATCTCTCGAACGAAGCGCTGGCGTGCAGCGGCGGTCGCCACGATCCGCTGCGTTGCTCCGATGCTTTCGACACGGCGATCATCGATCCGCGCACACGCGAGCCGGTACGCGCGGTCCGCGGCGCCGCGGTGCGCGCCCCATCCTCGATGCTCGCCGACGGACTGACGAAAGTCGTCATGATCGCCGGCGAGGGGGCGGCCGCGTTGCTGGCCGAACATGGCGCGAGCGCCTTGTTCGTTTCGCCCGCCGGAGAGGTCAGGGTCACTGCGGACTGGAAAGACGTGGTGTGCCTTGCCGCTTAGTGCTCGCTTCCGCTTCGCTCTTTACGCGGCCTTTGCGACCCTTTTCGTCACCGGCGCCGCGTGGTTGATCGCGGACGCCCTGAAGGATGGCGACGACGCGGAAACGTGGCAGATCATCGCCGCCAACCTGCTCATGCTGCACGGCGGAGCAGCGATGCTGGCCCTGATGTTGCTCGGCGCCCTGGCTCCTCTGCACGTCCAGCGCGCCTGGTCGACCAGGAAGAACCGAACCACGGGAACCGCGATGCTGAGCTTCAACGCGGTGTTCGTGGCAACCTCGTTCGGCCTATATTATGCGGGAGCCGAGGGCTTTCGCCCGTGGATCAGCGGCGTGCACATCGCCATCGGGTTTGGTTTTCCGCTGTTGTTTTTTGTTCATGTCCTGCTCGGCAGGCGGCAATCGGCCCGCCAAGCCGGCAACCCGCGCCGGATCCGCGGCGCAGACGGCGGACAGGCGAGCGGGGACAGGCAACAGCGAACACCGGGTGTACAAGTTCGACGCTGGTGATGAGCCGCGACTGACCGCGACGCGGCAACGCTAGCGGCGCATCGTTCCCGTCCGCCGTCCGCGCTACGCCGCATCCGGCTCGGCAGAGGCACGCCGCGCGCCGAAATAGGACGACAGCGTGATCGCTGCGATCAGCACCACGAGAAACAGGATTTTCACGGCGCGCCGCTCCCCTGATCGAAAATCAGTCCCGTGGATTTCCTAGCGCGCAATGGTTAAGGATTTGGCTCGCGCCTCGGCGGGAACGGATTTTTGGCCCGCGACTTGAGCCGGCAGGGGTTTGCGCCTATGTGCTCGCCGCATCGGAGAACAGGATGCTCGATCGCCTGAGGGGCTTTCTCGCCCCGGTTCTGCCCAGCCGTTTCCGTCCCGGCCTCGCCGTGGTGCCGGTCGTGCGGCTCGCGGGCATCATCGGCTTTACCACTCCGCTGCGTCCGGGCCTGACGCTGTCCGGGATCGCGCGGTCGCTCGAGCGCGCCTTTACCTGGCCCAATGCCAAGGCCGTGGCGCTCGCGGTCAACTCGCCGGGCGGCTCGGCGGTGCAGTCGCATCTGATCTTCCGGCGCATCCGCCAGCTCGCCGAGGAGAACGCGCGGCCGGCGATCGCTTTCGTCGAGGATGTGGCCGCGTCGGGCGGCTACATGATCGCCTGTGCGGCCGATGAGATCGTTTGCGATTCGGCCTCGATTCTCGGCTCGATCGGGGTCGTGGGCGGCACCTTCGGGTTCAACCGGCTGATCGAGAAGGTCGGGATCGAGCGGCGGCTCTATACCTCCGGAGAGCGCAAGGCGATGCTCGATCCGTTCCTGCCCGAGAAGCCCGAGGACGTGGAGCGGCTCAAGTCGATCCAGCGGGAAATCCATCAAGGCTTCATCGCGCTGGTAAAATCCCGCCGCGGCGCGGCGCTGACCGGTCCGGAGGAGACGTTGTTCTCCGGCGAATATTGGACCGGGCAAAAATCCCTGGAGCTCGGCCTTGCCGATCGCGTCGGCGATCTTCGTTCCACCTTGCGCGAACGCTTCGGCGACAATCTCACGACCCCGCTGGTGAGTGCGGAGCGCGGCTTTTTCGGCCGGCGGATTCCCGGCGTGGGCGGAACCTATCTGGGCCAACTGTGGGGCGGCACCGGGTTTGCCGAGGATGTGCTCTCGGCGATCGAAGCGCGAGCGATCTGGGCCCGCTATGGGCTATAAGCAAGCCGCTCCGGGACGAGACTCCGGCGAAGCCCAGGTGAGCCCCGCCGGACCATTGGGGAAACCGGGATGCCGCCGCTGATCATATGGGCGCTGGGCGCGTTGGGCGCGTTTGCGGTCGGACGTTGGATCGCCAACGAGGTTCGCCGCAGGAGCGCGGAATTGCAGGCGCGCCGGGAAACCGTCGGTCGAGCCGAGCGCGACCAGGCGCGGACGCTTGAGCGCGATCCCGCCACCGGAATCTACCGGCCGAAGTAGCAATGGGTGCGGGGTTCGCCTTAAGTCAGCGGATCGGCGTCTGCCGTGCGCCGAACATCAGGGCCGCGAAGAACAGGGCAACGCCGCAGAAGCCGATGATTTCGAAGGGTGGCACGCAACTCTCCGATTGTTGCGCCGCTGCGAACGGATGTATTCGCCGTTGCGCGGCTGTCGCGGCGGAGTTCCGCTCGGGTTTGCGCCTGCCGGCGGCTTGACCCCCTGTCGGGCCGCCGATAGGTTCCCCACCGCACTGCAACGTCATCGCAGAAATTGCTAAGAAATTTCTGCAGCGGGCGGTGATGAGCAAAGAAGAGAGTTAATCGCCCGTTGCCGCGCCTCGAATCGATGCGGCGATCGCGCCGACGCCTCGCCGGTCGCAACCGCCAGACCTCCCATGAAAGCCGCGCACCCGTTTGCCCGAACGCGCGATGATCCCATGAGCCCCGCGCGATCGTTTCAGGGGTTGATCCTGGCGCTCGAGCAATTTTGGGCGGAATGGGGCTGTGTCATCCTGCAGCCCTACGACATGGAGGTCGGCGCCGGCACGTTTCATCCGGCGACGACGTTGCGCGCGCTCGGGCCCAAGCCGTGGAACGCCGCCTACGTCCAGCCCTCGCGGCGGCCGAAGGACGGCCGCTACGGCGAGAATCCCAACCGGCTGCAGCACTATTATCAGTTCCAGGTGATCCTCAAACCTGCGCCGAGCGACATGCAGGAGCTCTATCTGCGATCGCTCTATGCCATCGGCATCGACCCGGGCATTCACGACATCCGCTTCGTCGAGGACGATTGGGAGAGCCCGACGCTCGGCGCCTGGGGGCTCGGCTGGGAGTGCTGGTGCGATGGCATGGAAGTCTCGCAGTTCACTTACTTCCAGCAGGTTGCCGGCTTCGAGTGCCGCCCGGTTTCGGGCGAGCTGACCTACGGGCTGGAGCGGCTCGCCATGTACGTGCAGGGGGTCGAGAACGTGTTCGACCTCAATTTCAACGGCCGCGAGGATGCCCGCAAGGTGACCTATGGCGACGTGTTCCTGCAGGCGGAGCAGGAATATTCGCGGCACAATTTCGAATACGCCGACGTCGACATGCTGTTCGAGCAGTTCCGCATGGCCGAAGCCGCCTGCCGCAAATATCTCGACGACGGCTGGGTCGTGGAGGGCAACGTGCGCCGCCAGCGCATGGCGCTGCCCGCCTACGACCAATGCATCAAGGCCAGCCACGTCTTCAATCTGCTGGACGCGCGCGGAGTGATCTCGGTGACCGAGCGGCAGAGCTACATTCTGCGCGTGCGCGAGCTCGCCAAGGCTTGCGGCGAGGCCTGGCTCGCGACCGACGGGGGCGGGGGCTGATGCCGTGCCATCTCGTGAAAGCGTCGGCCGTCAAGAACACGGCGCGTGCTTGACGCTTCTTTTGTGCCGCATACTCTGAACCGACCCTCCCCTGGAGGGCAGAGAGGGAGTCGCGGGCATACTCGGCCGGTTCCCTCCCCCCTTGTGGGGGAGGGGTAGGGAGGGGGGTGCTGACCATGCCGCATGCGGCGGTGAGCAAGAGCAAGCTGCGCGTCCGTAGACGTACGATCACCGCTGCAGGATCGTCAGCGGGATCTCCGCTATAACATCATTATGCCTGATCTCCTGCTCGAGCTGTTCTCCGAAGAGATCCCGGCGCGGATGCAGCAAAAGGCCGCCGAGGATCTCCAGCGCCTCGTCGCCGATCGCCTGGTCGACGCCGGGTTGGTCTACGAGGGCGTCAAGGCCTTCGTCACGCCGCGGCGGCTCGCGCTCGCGATCGAAGGCCTGCCGGCGCGCCAGCCCGACCTCCACGAAGAGAAGCGCGGGCCCCGCGTCGGCGCGCCCGAGCCGGCGATCTGATCGAAAAACCGGGCCGCGCCGCGATCGACGTGATCGCCGAGATTCTTCCCGCGGTGATCCGGGAATTCCCCTGGCCGAAATCGATGCGCTGGAGCGCGGGGAATCTCAGCTGGGTGCGCCCGCTGCATTCGATCCTCGCCGTCTTCGGGCCGCAGACCGAGGCGCCGGAGATCGTGCGGTTTGCGGTGGATGGCATCGAGAGCGGCGATGTCACATACGGTCACCGCTTTCTTGCGCCGGAGCCGTTTTCGGTGCGCCGCCTCGACGATTACGTGCAAAAGCTCGAGCGTGCCAAGGTCGTGCTCGATCCCGGCCGCCGCGCCCAGATGATCCTCGCCGACGCCCGCAATCTGGCGTTCGCGCAGGGCTGCGAGCTCGTCGAGGACGAAGCGCTGCTGGCCGAAGTCGCCGGTCTCGTCGAATGGCCGCTGGTCCTGATGGGATCCTTCGACCAGAGCTATCTGCAAATTCCCCCGGAGGTGATCCGCGCCACGATCCGCACCAACCAGAAATGCTTCGTGCTGCGCGATGCTTCGACCGCGAAGCTGACGAACCGTTTCATTCTCGTCGCCAACACCGAGCCCGACGACGGCGGCAAGGCGATCGTGGCCGGCAACGAGCGCGTTATCCGCGCGCGGCTCGCCGACGCGAAATTCTTCTGGGACAGCGATCTTCAAGTGAAGCTGGAAGATCGGCTGCCGAAGCTAAATGAGATTATCTTCCACGAGAAGCTCGGCACCCAGGCCGAGCGCGTCGAACGCATTGTCCGGCTGGCCGGCGAGCTTGCGCCCATCGTCAAGGCGGATCGGCAAAAGGCCGAGCGCGCGGCGCGGCTGTGCAAGGCGGACCTCGTCACGCAAATGGTCGGCGAGTTCCCGGAGCTGCAGGGCACGATGGGCAAATATTATGCCGAGGCCCAGGGCGAGGACGAGGCGGTCGCGCACGCGATGGAGGACCATTACAGGCCGCAGGGCCCGTCCGATCTCGTCCCGGCCGATCCGGTGTCGATCGTGGTCGCGCTCGCCGACAAGCTCGACGTGCTGGTGAGCTTCTGGGTCATCGACGAGAAGCCAACGGGATCGAAAGACCCTTACGCGCTGCGCCGAGCGGCGCTGAGTGTTATACGGATAATTCTCAACAATAACATAAGGCGCCGGCTTTTTAGTCTCTTCATTGCGCATGCCTTACAAGTCAGTTTGCGAACCGAGAACCAGATTGATCTATCATTATTAGACACCTACCAAGCCGTCGGCGAGGACTTCTCTCAGGTACTCGTCAGTCTTAATGAGCTAAAAAATTCTGTCCAGGAACTCCGAGACAATCCGATTGAACTATCTACTCCAACTCGGCAGGCCTCATTCGCCGCCGGTGATCTGCTGACCTTTTTTGCCGATCGGCTCAAAATCCAGCTCCGCGACCAGGGTGCGCGCCACGATCTGGTTGATGCCGTGTTCGCATTGGGCGGCCAGGACGATCTCATGCTGATCGTCCGCCGGGTGAACGCTCTGGGGAGCTTCCTGGATACGGACGACGGCAGGAATCTGCTCGCCGGCTACAATGACCGCCATGGCGAAGCTCAGGCCCACGGTCGATGCCTTCTTCGACAAGGTCACGGTCAATGTCGAGGATCAGAAACTGCGCGAGAACCGCCTGAAACTCCTCAACGAGATCCGCGAGGCGACGCGGACCGTGGCGGATTTCTCCCGCATCGAGGGATGATCCCGTATCGAGGCTGACACTGAATCGGGCGACATACTCCATGCCCTCCGCCACAAGGGGAGAGGGGAAGCGCGTACGCCGCACCTTCCGGGAAAAACAACAGCGTCTCCAGTTGCCGCCGAGCTGGCAATATCGCTCGTCTTGCACGAGAATCATGACGGGGAACCGCGCAACATGCGGCGGGGTTCTTCACTCGGGTTTCATCGGGAGAAATTCCATGGCCTTCGGCATCGATCATCTGCAGCCCATCATTGCGCTCATTGCCGGCATCCTCATCCTCATCATTCCGCGGCTCCTCAACATCATCGTGGCCATTTATTTGATCGTCGTGGGACTCGTCGGGCTAGGCTTTCTGCGGTGAACGTCGCGCTCGTTCGGCGCTTTCGCCGCATGATGGTTGAAATATCGCATAAAAGCCGCCATGACAGGCGCGGCTGACGATCCATTGCAAGAATGGGAATCCGGATGGCGAAATGGGTCTACACCTTCGGCGACGGCAAGGCCGAGGGCGGTGCGGACATGCGCGATCTGCTCGGCGGCAAGGGCGCCAATCTCGCCGAGATGGCCAACCTCGGGCTGCCGGTCCCGCCGGGGTTCACCATCACCACCGAGGTGTGCACCTATTTCTACCAGCACGGCAAAAGCTATCCGGCGGACCTGAAGCAAGAGGTCGAGGCCGCGCTCGGCTTCGTCGCCAAGGTGGTGGGCAAGCGCTTCGGCGACCCCGGCGATCCTCTGCTCGTCTCCGTGCGTTCCGGCGCCCGCGCCTCGATGCCCGGCATGATGGATACCGTCCTCAACCTCGGCCTCAACGATGAAACCGTGGAGGCGCTCGGCGAGAAGGCCGCCGACCGCCGCTTCGCCTACGACAGCTACCGGCGCTTCATTGCGATGTATTGCAACGTCGTGCTCGGCATGGAGCATCACCATTTCGAGGAGATCCTCCAGGCCTACAAGGACCGCAGCGGCTACGGGCTCGACACCGATCTTGACGCCGACGACTGGGCGCGGATCGTCGCGCGCTACAAGGAAGGCGTGCAGGCGCAATTGGGCCGGCCGTTCCCGCAGGACCCGCAGGAGCAATTGTGGGGCGCGCTCGGCGCCGTGTTCGGATCCTGGATGAACGCCCGCGCGATCACCTATCGGCGCCTGCACAACATCCCGGAAAGCTGGGGCACCGCGGTCAACGTGCAGGCCATGGTGTTCGGCAACATGGGCGACACCTCGGCGACCGGCGTCGCCTTCACGCGCAACCCCTCGACCGGAGAAAATCAGCTCTACGGCGAGTTCCTGATCAATGCGCAGGGCGAGGACGTGGTCGCCGGCATCCGCACCCCGCAGGAGATCTCGGAAGCCGCGCGCGTCGCCGCGAAATCCGACAAGCCGTCGATGGAAACCGCGCTGCCCGAGGCGTTCGCGGAGCTGGTGCGCATCTACAAGCGGCTCGAGCAGCACTATCGCGACATGCAGGATCTCGAGTTCACGGTGGAGCGGGGCAAGCTGTGGATGCTGCAGACGCGCTCCGGCAAGCGCACCGCCAAGGCGGCGCTCAAGATCGCGGTCGAACTCGCCCAGGACGGGTTGATTTCGCAGGACGAGGCGATCACGCGGGTCGACCCGGCTGCGCTCGACCAGCTGCTGCATCCGACCATCGATCCCGCGGCGGAGCGCAAGATCCTCGCCACCGGCTTGCCGGCGTCGCCCGGCGCGGCCTCCGGCGAGATCGTGTTCTCCTCGGACGAGGCGGAATCGCTCAAGGCCCAGGGTCGCAAGGTCATCCTGGTGCGGGTCGAGACTTCGCCCGAAGACATCCACGGCATGCACGCCGCCGAGGGCATCCTCACCACGCGCGGCGGCATGACCTCGCACGCCGCGGTGGTGGCGCGCGGCATGGGCAAGCCGTGCGTCTCCGGCGCGGGCACGCTCCGGGTCGACTATGCGGCGCAGACGCTCTCCGCCGCCGGCGTCACGATCAAGAAGGGCGAAATGCTCACCATCGACGGCACTACCGGCCAGGTGCTGGTGGGCCATGTGCCGATGATCGACCCGGAGCTCTCCGGCGAGTTCGCCACGCTCATGAGTTGGGCCGATGCCGCGCGCATCCTCAAGGTGCGGGCCAATGCCGACACGCCGAAGGATGCGCGCGTCGCGATGAAATTCGGCACCGAGGGCATCGGCCTGTGCCGCACCGAACACATGTTCTTCGAGGAGAATCGCATCGTCGCCGTGCGCGAGATGATCCTCGCCGACGACGAAGCCGGCCGGCGCGCGGCGCTTGCCAAGCTGTTGCCGATGCAGCGCGGCGATTTCCGCGAGCTGTTCGAGATCATGCGCGGGCTGCCGGTCACCATCCGCCTGCTCGATCCGCCGCTGCACGAGTTCCTGCCGCACAGCGAGGAGGAGATCGCCGCCGTCGCGACCGCGATGGGTGCCGATCCGAAAAAGCTCGCCGACCGCGCGCGCCAGCTCCACGAGTTCAATCCGATGCTGGGCTTTCGCGGCTGCCGGCTCGCCATTGCCTATCCGGAAATCGCCGAGATGCAGGCCCGCGCCATCTTCGAGGCCGCGGTCGAGGCCGGCCGCAAGACCGGCCAGAAGGTGCGGCCGGAAGTGATGGTGCCGCTGATCGCCAGCAAGGCCGAGTTCGACATCGTCAAGGAGCGCATCGACGCCGCCGCCGCCGCGGTCGCGGCCGAAACCGGCGAGAGCGTCGATTATCAGGTCGGCACCATGATCGAGCTGCCGCGCGCCGCGCTCCTCGCCGGCGACATCGCCCAGACCGCGGAATTCTTTTCGTTCGGCACCAACGACCTGACCCAGACCACGTTCGGGATCAGCCGCGACGATGCCGCGAGCTTCCTCGGGCCCTATACGGCGAAAGGCATTCTGCCTGTCGATCCGTTCATCTCGCTCGACCGCGAGGGCGTCGGCGAGCTCGTCAGCATCGCGGTCGAGCGCGGCCGCAAGACCAAGAACAACCTCAAGCTCGGCATCTGCGGCGAGCACGGCGGGGATCCCGCCTCGATCGCCTTCTGCCACGAGGTCGGGCTCGACTACGTCTCGTGCTCGCCGTTCCGCGTGCCGATCGCGCGGCTCGCGGCCGCGCAGGCCGCGCTCGGCAAGACCCCGGCAAGCCAGGCGTAGCCCAGCTGACGAGGGCGGCGCGTCATACTCGGAAACCCTCTCTCCTTGCGGGATGGTGATTATGCTCGGACGTCATGCTGGCTCTCTTTCCCTCTCCCCTTGCGGGAGAGGGTGGCTCGTCGCGAGCGTCAGCGAGCAACGAGCCGGGTGAGGGGTTGCTGCCGTGCTTTGGCGCACCGACCCTTCACCCGGCCGATCCTCGTTTCACTCGGATCGACCACCCTCTTCCGCAAGGGGAGAGGGATTCGCGCGCGATGCGATGAGTTTCTCGTTTCTCAGATGAACTCGCTCCCCACCCTCGCGGAGCTGCGCAGCGGCGGCAAGCGCGCGCTGGCGAGCGCGCTCGCGGCGATCGAGGCGCAGGCCGGATCGGACGCCGCCGCCGAGCTGCTCGACGAAGCCTGCGCCGCGCCGCGCGCTCACGTGCTCGGCGTGACCGGGCCGCCCGGGGTCGGCAAATCGACGCTCGTCAACGTGCTGATCGCGCGGTTTCGCGGTCGCGGCGAGACGGTCGGCGTGATCGCGGTCGATCCGTCCTCGCGCCGCAGCGGCGGCGCGCTGCTGGCCGATCGCGCCCGGGTCGCGACCGACCCCGCCGACCGCGGCGTCTACATGCGCTCGATGGCGGCGCGCGACCGGCTCGGCGGCCTCTCCGAGCAGACCATCGGCGCCATGGTGCTGATGCGCGCCGTCTACGATCGCGTGCTGGTCGAATCCGTCGGCATCGGCCAGTCGGAATCCGACATCTCGTTCGTGTCCGATACCTTGCTGCTATGCGTCCAGCCGGGCTCGGGCGACGCCCTGCAATTCATGAAGGCGGGCGTAATGGAATTGCCGGACATCGTCGCCGTCAACAAATCCGATCTCGGCGAAGCGGCGCGTCGCGCGCGCGCCGACGTCGAAGGCGCGCTGCGATTGTTCTCGGGCTCGGCCGAATTTCCCGCGCCGGTGGTTCTCGTCTCGGCCGCGCAGAATTTTGGGCTCGACGAGCTCGAGGCCGCGGTCGCGCGCCACCGCGACTGGCTCGGGCAATCCGGCCGGCTGGGCCGGCGGCGCGAGCTGCAGCAATCCGCGTGGGTCGAGGAGACGATCCGGGCGCGGTTCGGCAGCATGGGGCTTGCCGCCGCCCGCAAGCTCTCGCCTGGCGCGGGCGGGCCGTTCGCGAAGGAGCGCTTCATCGCCTGGGAGCTGGCGCGGCGGCTCGGGCTGTAAGCCCGCGATATGGCTGTGGAAAGCGCCGAGAGAAGCCCGAATCGCGGCGCAAAATTAACACGATCGCAAGGTTAATCCGGCAGAAGGGTTGATGGTCGGCAAACGCCGGCACGCCAATTGTCGGAGCCCGTCATGCGCCGGCCGCTGCCTCGCTCAAGCCTTGCGCGGTGAGTGAATGGTCGCCCTGCAGACCAGGCCCTATGGCGGCTTCGCTCCTATTGCGCTCGCCATTCTCATCTTTCTGCTCACCCCGACTTCGGCCGGCTATCAAGACCTCGGCTCGCTCGTCGCGCAGCAGCCGCAGGTCGCGGCGCATTGGCGCCAGCATCTGATCGCCTCGCCGTTCGGCACGATTCACGCCAGCATGTTCAGCATGCCTCGGCCGCTCGGCACCGCAATGCCCGACCCGGCGGAGTTCCGGCTGGCCAAATTCGAAACCCGAGACGGCGAGATCACCGGCGCGATCCGCCCTGTCAGCCTCCGGGAAATGCCCGACCCCGATCCGATCGTTTTCCCGGAGGTCGATCGCTCGCACAAGGGCGATCTGCTGGTGCCGAGCGCGCGTCCGCAGCCGCAGCCGGCCGAGGAGGCGGCCCGGACCGAGCCACTGCCCGATGAGCTCCAGGCGGCGCTCAACGCCCCGCCGCTGCCCCAGGAAGAGGCCTCGCCCGGGCCCGAACCCGACGCCGCATTGGGCCATCCGGGCGCATCGCTCGAGGACCCGGGCGGTCCGGACCTGTCGATCCTCGACGCGGCGGCGGATCCCGACCCGAGCACGCACACCGCGCAGGTGTTCTTCGGCGGTTCGATGGGAACACGGCTCGGCGCGATCGAGCCGTGGGCGCAGGGCGAAGAGCCGATCCTGATGCCGCCGCGGCGTCCGGCGGACAGCGACATCAAACTTTCGGCGCTCACGCCGAGCAACGCCGATCCGAAGGCCGACAGCGGCGTCACCATCGCCGGCAAGGGCGAGGTGACCGGGGAGGGACGGCGGCCCAAGAGCCCGGCCGAGCGGCTCGGGCTCGAAGACAAGACGCGAGCCAAAGCCGAGAAGTGCCTGGCCAACGCCATCTATTTCGAAGCCCGCGGCGAGAGCGTGCGCGGCCAGATCGCGGTCGCGCAGGTGGTCATGAACCGGGTGTTCTCCGGGTATTATCCAAACGATGTCTGCGGCGTCGTCTACCAGAATGCGCACCGCCATCTCGCCTGTCAGTTCACCTTCGCGTGCGACGGCAGGTCGAAGACGATCCACGAGCCCGACGCCATGGAGCGCGCCAAGCGCATCGCCACCGCGACGCTCGACGGCAGGCTGTGGCTGCCGGAGGTCGGCAAGGCGACGCATTACCACGCCTATTGGGTGCGTCCGTGGTGGGTGCGCACCATGCACAAGCTCTACAAGTTGGGCGTGCACACGTTCTACCGGCCGCGCAAGTGGGGCGACGGCGCCGATAAGCCGACCTGGGGCAGCGCGCAGACCACCGCCGAGGCCGCAACGAAATTGTGAGGCGTGTCCCGGGCGCAGCGCAGCACGAAGTGGTGCGCTGCTGAACCGGGACCCACGGGCGGCTCCCTCGTTTGAGATCTTCAACGACCTCATTCTGGCACAATCGATGCCGTCGGGGCCGTCCATCCCAACGTATTCATTGTAGCCAACGGCGCACCAAAGCTGCATGGACCCCGGATCAGCGGCGCACCGCCGGCGCGCTGCGCCGCGTCCGGGGAAGGGCCTCCGCCATTCACGAAACTCATGGCCCCCATCAGAACCTTTCAGTGTCGAGGCCCGGCGCGGTTTGCTAGGTTCCGCCCCGCAAACCGAGAAGGCCCGACGAGAACCGGCATGACCGCTTTCCCCGCCTCCCGCGGCGCGCAGCTCGCCTGGCGCACGCCGGCCGTGATCCTCATCTGCGGCTGCCTGATCGCGATCCTGACCTTCGGGCCGAGGTCGACCCTCGGCTTCTTTCTCAAACCCTGGTCGGAAGCGAACGGCTGGGGACGCGACGTGTTCGCGCTCGCGCTCGCGATCCAGAACCTGCTGTGGGGCATCGGCCAGCCGTTCGCGGGCGCCGTCGCCGACCGCTTCGGCACGGTGCGGGTCATCAGCGCCGGCGCCATCCTCTATGCGCTCGGGCTTGCCTTGATGGCGAAAGCGAGCACGCCCGGCCTGCTCGATCTTTCCGCCGGCGTGCTGATCGGGTTCGGGCTCTCCGGCTGCTCGTTCAACATCGTGCTCGCCGCCTTCGGCAAGCTGGTGCCGGAATCCTGGCGCTCGCTCTCGCTCGGCGCCGGCACCGCCGCCGGCTCGCTCGGGCAATTCCTGTTCTCGCCGCTCGGCGTGCTGTTGATCGATCTGTACGGCTGGCAGACCACGCTCGTGATCTTCGCGGCGCTCATGCTGCTGATCCTGCCGCTCGCGCTGGTGCTCGCGACGCCGCGCGCGGGCGCGACCACGGCGCTCGGCGACGTGCCGTCGCAATCGATCAGGCAATCGCTCGCCGAGGCGTTCGGCCACCGCAGCTACGTACTGCTGGTGCTCGGCTTCTTCACCTGCGGTTTCCAGCTCGCCTTCATCACTGTGCATCTGCCGGCCTATCTGGTCGACCGCGGATTGTCCGCTCAGGTCGGCGGCTGGACCCTCGCCGTGATCGGCATCTTCAACATCCTCGGCTCGCTCGCCGCCGGCTGGCTCGGCAATCGCATGTCGAAGCCGTACCTGCTCTCCGCGATCTATTTCGCCCGCGCGCTGGCGATCGTGGCATTCGTCGTGCTGCCGCCGAGCACGCCGGCGACGCTTGCCTTCGGCGCCGCGATGGGCCTGCTGTGGCTCTCGACCGTGCCGCCGACTTCGGCGCTGGTCGCGCTGATGTTCGGCACGCGCTGGCTCGCCATGCTGTTCGGCTTCGCGTTCTTCTCGCACCAGGTCGGCGGTTTCCTGGGCGTGTGGCTCGGCGGAATTCTGTTCGAGCGCACCGGATCCTATGACGTGGTGTGGTGGCTTGCGGTCCTGTTCGGCGTGCTCTCGGCGCTGATCAATCTGCCGATCGTGGAGAAGCCGGTCGCGCGCCCGCTCCCGGCCGCTGCGTAGCACGAGCCGCAATGCCGCGCCGGCCCTTGCGCGCAACGCGCGTCCGGGCCACTTTGGCGTCGCATCGACCCTCCGGCGAGGAGCGCATCTTGTCGTTCAAGGCGATCCGCATCGACAAGGCCGAACCGGGCCAGCGCGTCGCGCTCGTCGACTTCGACGAGAAGGACCTGATGGACGGCGACGTCACGGTCCGGATCGAGTGGTCGACCGTCAACTACAAGGACGGGCTTGCGCTCACCGGCAAGGCGCCGGTGGTGCGGCGCTTTCCCATGATTCCCGGCATCGATTTCGCCGGCGTGGTCGAAAGCTCGACGAGCCCGGCGTGGAAGCTGGGCGATGCCGTCATCCTCAACGGCTGGGGCGTGGGCGAGACGCATCTCGGCGGCCATGCCGCCAAAGCGCGGGTCAGGAGCGACTGGCTGGTGCCGATGCCGCCGGGAATGACCGGGCGCGATGCGATGGCGATCGGCACGGCCGGATATACCGCGATGCTCGCGGTGCTGGCGCTCGAGCGGCACGGCATCGTGCCGGCCCGCGGGCCGGTCGTGGTGACCGGAGCCGCGGGCGGGGTCGGTTCGGTGGCGGCCGCGGTGCTCGGCAAGCTCGGCTATCACGTTGTGGCTTCCACGGGACGCCCGCAGGAAGCCGAATATCTCCAGGGGCTCGGCGCAGCCGAGATCATCGAGCGGGCGGAGCTGACCGGGACGCCGAGACCGCTCGCCAAGGAGCGCTGGGCGGGCGGCATCGACAGCGTCGGCTCGACCACGCTCGCCAATGTGCTGTCCATGACGCGCTACGGCGGCGCGGTGGCGGCATGCGGATTGGCCGGCGGAATGGATTTGCCGTCCTCGGTCGCCCCGTTCATTCTCCGCGCCGTCTCGTTGCTGGGCATCGATTCGGTCATGTGTCCGCAGGTGCTTCGGCGCGAGGCCTGGAAGCGTTTGGCCTCCGATCTCGATCGCGGCAAGCTCGCGGCGCTGACGACCGAAATCGGCCTCGACGGCGTGCCCGACGCGGCGAGCGCTATTCTGGCCGGTCGGGTGCGGGGGCGAATTGTGGTGAAAATCGGGTAAACCCATTCAGGATTTGTCCACGATCGTGGGGCATGATCGGTCCGGCTCCATGGTTAACAGGGGGTTGTTCCCAATGCTCATGCGTGTCGCGATTGTACTGGCCGGCGTGCTGGCGGCGGTGCCGGCATTCGCCGGTTCGATGAATGCCGACGAGGCGCGCCATTTCGTCATCGGCAAGCTGTTCTCGTTCAATTGCTTCGAAGGCACGTCGGGTACGGGCCGGGTGCATCCCGACGGATCGGTATCGGGGATCGTCCGCTTCGGAGGCGCCAGCGGCGCGCGTTATGTGACGCTGCCGCCCGGAACGCTGCGGGTGCGAGGTGAGGCGGTTTGCGGCGCGATGGGCGGGATGGAGACCTGCTTCGATCTCTATCGTACCGACGGCCAGAGCTTTCGCGGCGCCATTTCCGGGCTCGGCTTCGCGTCTTGTCAGTTCACGCGCCGGACCGGCCGCGCCGAATTGGTCAGGAACTCGCTGCCGCGCTCGATCCAGCCGGAACTCGCCGCCTCGAACAGCCGCTAGCAATGCCGGCACCGCGCTGAGCTAGCGGTGCGGACGTCACTCCAGCTCGAGCCGGAAGGGATGGGCCTCGAACGCCTCGATGCCGCGGCCGATCGCCTCGACGGCGCGGATCATGCGGCCGCGCCGGCCGAGCAGGCGGTCGGCCAGCTCCACGATCCGGGTGTTCGGGCTGGCCGTGGGTGAAGCCCTGCGCAACTCCTTGGCGATCGTCGCCTCGTCGCGCTGCGGATTGAGCGCGCACACCGCCACGTAGGCGCCCGCCGTCGACCGGCTGATCCCGGCGTAGCAATGCATGACCAGCGGCGCCCGCCGATCCCATCCGCGCAGGAATTTCACCAGCTCGGTGACATGCTCGTCGGCCGGCGCGGAATAGCCTTCGAGCGGGATGCTGATGTCGTCCATCGCCAGCACGAGATGATTGTCGAGCGCGATCGTGCTCGGCCGGCTGACCAGGTGGATATCCCTGAGCAGGGTAACGACGTGGCGGGCTCCGGTGCTCTCCACGGTGGGATGCAGCCGCGCCAGCGAGCAAACGTGAATCATGATCCTGCCTTGGCGATTCCTGGGCTGCATATATACCGGCTCGCGCCGGATCGCGATGCGTCCAACTGCACTGCAGCGGCGGGGCAGGGGGGCCGCAGTATGGACCTCGCCGGCGCTTCATTCCGCCGCGAGTTCGCGAAATCGCTTCAAGAACCGGGCCTCGACCGTGTTGGCGGGCCATGCGGTCAGGTACTCGCGCTCGACCGAGGGCGCGAGCGCAGGCGGGCGCCCGAAGAAGCGCCGCGCCTCGGCGGCCTCGAACCCGGCAAGGCGCGTCGCCTCGAGATAGGCGGCCGTTCGGTCCGCGGTCTTGATCAGCCGCTGCACCTCTCGTGGCAGTTCAGGAGGAAGCCCGAACCGGATCCGGACCGCCGCATGGAGGCGGGCTTCCACCGCCCGATAGGAATCCCCGATCACCGCCTTGAACGGCGTGATCATGTCGCCGATCACGTATTCGGGCGCGTCGTGCAGCAGCACGGCAAGCCGCAGGCGGCGGTCGAGATTGGGCTCGTGTTGCCGCGCGATGCACTCGACCAGCAGCGCATGCTGGCCGACGGAGAAAATATGCGCGCCGCGCGTCTGCCCGTTCCAGCGGGCGACCCTGGCCAGTCCATGGGCGATGTCCTCGATCTCGACGTCGAGCGGCGACGGGTCCAGCAGATCGAGCCTGCGGCCTGAGAGCATGCGCTGCCAGGCGCGCGGAGCGGCTGCCATCTGCTTGGGAGTGATCTTGCGCGCAGTCATGTTCCGAGCCCGGCTCTCGTCCATTGTTTGATCGAGAGCGCGAGACAAGCGCATCCCTCCCCCCTTGTGGGGGAGGGATGGAGAGGGGGGCAGCGGTTCAGTGAGCCTTCTTGTACCCCCCTCCCGCTTCGCGCGCTCTGCGCGCCAAGCGACTTCCCCCACAAGGGGGGAAGTAACAAGCGAGCCTGCAGCTCAGCCATGGGCCAGCCTGGCGCATTCCACATGGCGGTGGCACGTGACCAGATGGTCGTTGACCATGCCGGTCGCCTGCATGAAGGCGTAGACGATGGTGGGGCCCACGAACTTGAAGCCGCGCCGCACGAGCTCCGCGGACATTTGCTTGGACAACTTGCTCTCCGCGGGCACTTGCGACACCGATCGGAACCGGTTCTGCTTCGGCCGGCCGTCGAGAAAATTCCACAGCAGCGCCGAGAATCCCGGGCCCTTGTCCATGGCCTCGAGATAGGCGCGCGCCGATAGGACCGCGCCCTCGATCTTCGCGCGATTGCGCACGATGCCGGCGTCGGCCATCAGCTTCGCGACTTTCGCCTCTCCGTAGCGCGCGATTTTCTCCGGCTCGAAATCATCGAACGCGCGCCGGAAATTCTCGCGCTTGCGCAGGATGGTGATCCAGGACAGGCCGGCCTGAAAGCCGTCGAGCACGAGCTTCTCGTAGAGCGCGCGGTCGTCGAATTCCGGCACGCCCCATTCCTCGTCGTGATAGGCGACGTAGAGGGCATCCTGCTTGGGCCATGGACAGCGCCGTAGGCCGTCCGGATGCGGTGGTGGGCGCACGGCCGTCATGGCTGCGCCGGCGCTTCGCTCGCTTCGCCCGGGAACGCGAAGCGTGCCCAGCTCGGTTTCGCCAGACGAATCGGCACGCCGCCAGCCTGCAGGCTCGCGCCTTCCGCGAGCGCCGCCTCGACGCGGTCGATGCGCAGGCTCGCGAGCGCCCGGCCCGCCGCGGAGGACCCCATCGTGCCGACCATTTTTCCGCCGGCCATCACCGCCGCCCCCGCGTCGGGCGCGGGGCCCTCATAGGTGACCGGGACCACCCGCGTACGCGCGCGGGCGCGATGCTCGATGCGCGAGACCACCTCCTGGCCGACGTAGCAGCCCTTGTCGAAATCGACGCCGGCGAACTGGTCGAGATCGGCCTCGTGCGGAAACGCGTCCTCGTAGGAGAAATCGGCGTCGCCGCGCGGCACGCCGAGCGCGATGCGATGCGCTTCGTATTCGCCGGCGTCGGCGAGCTCGGCGCCGAGCTCGCGCGCAGCTTGCTCGGCCAGATGCGGCGGCAGCATGATGCGCATGCCGAGCGCCGCAAGCCGCGGGTCGGGATAGGCAAGACCGCAGCCGGTGGCGCCGCTGCCGTCCCACGCCGCCATCACGCCGAGAGTTTCCGAAAGGTCCTCAACCAGGAGCTTGGCGCGCAATTTATAGAAATTCAGGCGGTCGACGAGCGCCGTGGCGCGGGCCCGCGCGCAATCGAGAAAAAACCCGCCGCCGTCCTTGGCCGGCGCCTCGACGACGATGCAGTCGACGATGATCTTTCCCTGCGGCGTCAGCAGCGCTGCGTAGCGCGGCGCTCCCGGCGCCACCTTGGTGAGATCCGAGGTCAGCAGCCCGTTGAGGAACCCGCGCACGTTCTCGCCGGCGACTTTGACGACGCCGCGGTCGGGAAGCAGTGCAGCCCGCATGTTCATGGCCCGAACCTAAGTCGCTCGCCCGCGCGCCTCAAGAGGCGGAGGCCTGACAGGGTGGGTCAAGCGAAGCGCGACCCACCATTTCGCGTCTCGGTGGGTTTCGCTGCGCTCGACCCGCCCTACAATCCGTCGTCCGTCGTGCGAATTCTCAATCGCCCGCGACGAAGAAATGCCAAGTGCCGTCCGGCGCGATGCCGACCCGGTAGAAGATATAGGCGCCGAACTCCCTCATCTTCTTGTAGTCGGATCCGGTGGCGATCCGGAACAGCTCGACCTTTTGCTCCGGCGTGAGCAGCGGCACGTGCGCCAAATACGGCCACACGTACATTTCCTGCGGCGTGCCTTTGTGGATATGGACGAAGCCGGTTTCCAGCACCTGGATCAGGATCGAGAGAATCTCGAGCCCGTGGGAATCCGGGTAGATCGTCTTCCAGTACGCGACCGGATCCTTTTCATTGCCGAACGAGAACACCGGCAGGGTCTCGTTCGACTGCATCACGATCAGCAGCTTGTCGAGATCGCCGGTGCGGGCCGCGTCCAGCATGCGCTCGCGCATGCGCGCGGCGCGAGGCGGAAGCCGCGAGAGATCGCGGAGGATCTCGGGGATCGGGGCAGGTTGAGTCGTGCCCGGCCGCTCGATCCGGCCGCTCTTGGGACCGGGTGCGGGCGTCTGCGCGCCCGGCTCATGGGGCCAAAGCACGAGCACGAGCAGGATGGGAACGATGCGGAACAGACCGGTCATGCCGAGCCGCATTGAAGCCGGCGCACCCGTGTCCGGCAAGGTCGCGGGCTCGAGCTGCAGGGGAGGCGAGCGGGCGGTTACTGGCGCCGCAGATCGACGGAAAATTCGCCGTTGCGGATCCGGGCCGGCAGGCCTTCGGCATAGCGCGCGGCGGCATCCTCGCCGTAGGTCGACACGAGCTCCGCGAGCGCCGTGAACAACGAGGCTTGCGCCAGACAATCCTCATCGACCCCGTCGAGGCGGGCTTCGGCCCAGGCTTCCCACAGATAGCCGAGCGCGCGCTTTTTCTGTTCGTGATCGGGAACCGGGTCGCAACCCGTCAGACGCATCCCCATGCTCATCATGCACCCTCGAATGACCGGTGCTCATGGAGCCCCGGGTGAGCAGGCCTCGATTTCCGCGACGCGACTGCTCCGATTCCATCGCGGCAGAGCACTCCGCGAGCGGCGCCCGCCCGCGGCCGTCCCGATCCGCAGGTTAGCATGTGCGCCGCCGCGACCTAGTCCGCACCTTTGGGGAAGGTTAATGCCGACGTGCGTCGAGTTCGCCCGCGGCATCGCGCCCGCCGATGTCAATTGGCGAACCGCGCGGTGATGTCGCGGGAGATTCTCGCGCCCTCGTCGAGATAGCGTCGGATCGCGAGATCGGCGGCCGGGGTGCAGCTGCGATACGTCTGCTGGAATCCGCGATAGCCGCGATTGAAGCTCGCCACCAGCCGGTCGCGCCGCTCACCCGGCGGCGCTTCGGCTTCGATGAGAGCCTGCATTTCGTTTCGCCAGGTCTGGCCCTCGTTGGCGCCGCAGATGTTGCGCAGATAGTGCAGCGCGCCGAGGATCTCGGCGAGCCGCTGCAGGTCGGCCTGATAGGGCGGCGGTCCGCCTTCCGCGGCGCGCGCGACGCAGCCCGTCGCCGCAACGACGACGGCCAGCACTACGGCGCGGAGGAATCTGCTGTCGATCATGACGCCGCAGATATGCGCCGGCAATTTGCCGATCGCAAGCCGGGTTGCCGGTCCGGGCCGCATCAGGCCTGGAGCCGCTCGAGCGCGCGGGCGACGATCGCGGCAAGCCCGTCCGTCGTCGGCAATGCCTCGAGTTCCTCGGGCTTGATCCAGCGCGCTTCCGCGATCTCCTCGTTGGGCTTGGCCTCATGGGCGCGCCAGCGCGCCACGAACACGACGATGACGAAATGGCGCTTGGGCCGATTTTCATCGTCGCGGGCGATCACCTCGCGATAGGCCGCGATATCGATCGGCTCGATGGCGATCGCGGTCTCTTCCTCGCCTTCGCGCACCACGAGGACGCGCCCGTCGCGTACCACGACGGCGCTCACCGCCAGGAACGGCCGGTCCGGATAGGCTCTCGGGTCGGATCCGGATCGATGTGAGGGCTTCACAGCACCTTGCCCGGATTGAGGATGCCGTTGGGATCGAGCGTGTGCTTGAGTGCGCGCATCAGGTCGAGCGTGACCGGATCCTTCACGTGCGGCAGAAGATCGCGCTTGAGCCGGCCGATGCCGTGCTCGGCCGAGATCGAGCCGTGGAATTTTCCGACGATCTCGTGCACGCGGGCGTTCACGGCACCCCATTGCGCGAGAAATTCCGCCTTGTCGGCGCCGATCGGCTGGCTCACGTTGAAATGCACGTTGCCGTCGCCGAGGTGCCCGAACGGCACCGGACGGCAGCCGGGAATCAAATTTTCGACCGCCGCGCTCGCCGCCTCGATGAACTCCGGCACCGCCGGGACCGGAACCGAGACGTCATGCTTGATCGAGCCGCCCTCGGGACGCTGCGTCTCGCTGATCAGATTGCGCAAGTGCCAGAACGATTGCGCCTGCTCGATGCTGGCGGCGATCGCCGCATCGGCGACGAGCCCGCGCTCGGCGGCCGCCGCCAGCAGTTCCTCGAGATTTTCCCGCAAGCCGTCGCGCGCCGCCGACGAGAGTTCGACCAGCACGTACCAGGGGTGCGGGGCGCCGAGCGGGTCGCGGGTTCCCGCGCCGTGGCGCAGCGCGAACTCGACCGCGATGCGCGACATGAGCTCGAAGCTCGTCACCGCGCCGCCGGCGCGCTCCTCGGCCAAGTTGAGCAGGGCGAGCGCGGCGCGCGGCGAAGCCACGCCGACGAACGCCGTCTCGACCGCCCGCGGGCGCGGAAACAATTTGAGCACCGCCGCGGTGATGACCCCGAGCGTGCCCTCCGCGCCGACGAACAGCTGCTTGAGATCGTAGCCGGTGTTGTCCTTCTTGAGCTTGCTCAGGCCGTTCCAGATCCGGCCGTCGGCCAACACCACTTCGAGCCCGAGCATGAGCTCGCGGGCATTGCCGTAGGCCAGCACCGCGGTGCCGCCGGCGTTGGTGGCGAGATTGCCGCCGATCGTGCAGCTGCCTTCCGCGGCGAGCGACAGCGGAAACAGCCGCTCGGCCGCCGCGGCCGCGGCTTGCGCGTTGGCGAGCACGACCCCGGCCTCGCACGTCATGGTGTTCGAGATCGGGTCGACCTCGCGGATGCGGTCGAGCCGGGTGAGCGAGAGCACGATTTCGCCCGCGAGCGGGATTTGGCCGCCGACAAGTCCGGTGTTGCCGCCTTGGGGGACGATCGCCGTCCTGGTCTCGTCGGCCAGTCGCAGGATCGCCGCGACCTCGGCGGGCGTGCCGGGCCGCAGCACCAGCGGGCTGCGGCCGTGATAGAGCCCGCGCATCTCGACGAGGTACGGCGCCTGCGCGGTCGCATCGGTGACGGCGTATTTTTCCCCGACGATGGCGGCGAACCGCGCCAGGAGCGCGGGCGATGGCACTGCCGCCGGGTGAGTGGACATGTCGGGTTTCAGTCGAGTCTCTGATTGCGGGGTGCCGCCGCGCGGACGAGGCGATCGTTGATCGCCTCGCCGATGTCGGCATGAGGAATCGGCATCACGGCGATCCTCGCAACGCCCGCGCAATCGAGTGCGCGCAGATGCGAGAACAAATTCGCGGCCGCTTCGACGAGATCGCCGGCGGGCGAGAGGTTGAGCACCGCCGCGGCGTGCTCGGCGCCGGAGTCGAGCGCCGGGCCGAAGGCGAGCAGCGCCTCGCCCGGCTCGACTGAGCGGGCGTCGAGCCGCAGCTGGGTGTTCGGCGCGTAATGCGAGCCCAGCATCCCGGGCGCCACCGGCGCATCTGCCGCATCGGTTTGCGGCGGATCCGCCAGTGCGAATCCCAGCACCGCCTCGATCCTGCTGCGGGGCAGCCCACCCGGACGCAGCAGCAAAGCCGTCTGGTCGAGGCAGGCAACGATCGTGGATTCGATGCCGACCTGCGTCGGTCCGCCATCGATGAGGAGGTCGACCCGGCCGCCGAGATCCGCGAGCACATGCGCGGCGGTGGTCGGCGAGACGTGGCCGGATCGATTGGCCGAAGGCGCGACCACGGGCCCGGCAAACGCCGCCAGGATATCGCGAGCGACCGGATGGTCCGGGATGCGTACCGCGATGGTGTCGAGCCCCGCGGTGGCGAGCTCCGATACCGGGCAATCGCTCCGCTTCGGCAGCACGAGCGTGAGCGGCCCCGGCCAGAACGCGGCAGCGATTCGCTTCGCTGCCGCATCGAAACGGGCAAGCCGGCGGGCGGTGGCGAGGTCCGCAACGTGCGAGATCAGCGGATTGAATTTCGGCCGACCTTTGGCGGCGAAGAGCCGCGCCACCGCCCTGGCGTTGCCGGCGTCGGCGCCCAGGCCGTAGACGGTCTCGGTCGGAAACGCGACGAGCCGACCCTCGGCGAGCGCGCGCGCTGCGGCTACGGCCGCGGCAGGCTCGACTCGCATCACCCGGGTCGCCAGATCGACAGCCATCTTGAGGCTCCGGTCGAGGAAGGCCGAGCTAGAGCAGAAGGATCGCAACATGCAAGCCGACTTCGCCGCGCCGGCGAAAACGGCCGCGGCCCGAGACTCCGCCGCGCCGAACTGCTAAATCCGGAACGATCCCTCGCTCCGGAACATGACCATGACCTACCAGGCGCCGGTCGGCGACATCGCCTTCACGCTTAAGCATGCGGCGGGGCTCAAGCGCGCCCTCGACGAGGGTCTCTACGGCGATCTGACCGAGGACCTCGTCGACGCGGTGCTCGAAGAGGCGGGCAAATTCGCGACCGACGTGATCGCGCCGCTCAACCGCGTCGGCGACGTCCACGGCACGCCGCTCGAGAACGGCGCGGTGAAGATGCCGCCCGGCTGGAAGGAGGCCTACACGGCCTGGAGCGCGGCCGGCTGGAACGGGCTCGCCGCGTCGACCGATTGGGGCGGGCAAGGCCTGCCGCACCTGATCAACGCCGCTTGCCTGGAGATGTGGCATTCCGCCGCAATGGCGTTCGGGCTCGGCCCGCTGCTGACCATGGGAGCCGCCGAAGCGCTTGCCGCCCACGGCGCCGAAGCGCTCAAGCAGACCTATCTGCCCAAGCTCGTGTCGGGCGAGTGGATGGGGACGATGCAGCTCACCGAGCCGCAGGCGGGCTCGGATCTCTCGGCGTTGCGCACCAAGGCCGAACGCAGGGCGGACGGCAGCTATCGCATCACCGGCCAGAAAATCTTCATCACCTACGGCGAGCACGATCTCACCGACAACATCGTGCATTTCGTGCTGGCGCGCCTTCCCGATGCGCCGCCCGGCACCCGCGGCATCTCGCTGTTCCTCGTTCCGAAATATCTGGTCAATCCCGACGGCACGCTGGGCGCGAAGAACGACGTGTGCTGTCATTCGGTCGAGCACAAGCTCGGGATCCACGGCTCGCCGACCTGCACCATGGTGTACGGCGATGGCGGCGGCGCCACCGGCTTTCTGGTCGGCGAAGAGAACCGCGGACTAGCCTGCATGTTCACCATGATGAACAATGCCCGGCTGGGCGTCGGGCTCGAGGGCGTCGCGATCGCCGAGCGCGCGACCCAGCAGGCGCTCGCCTACGCGCGCGAGCGCCGCCAGGGGCGGGCGCCGGAGGCGGCAGGCCCCGGCATGAGCCCGATCCTCACGCATCCCGACGTCAAGCGCATGCTGCTGCTGATGCGCGCCTCTACGCGGGCCTCGCGGGCGATCTGCTACATGACCGCCGCCGCGATCGACCGCTCGCACCGGGAGCGGGACGCGGGCGCGCGCGAGCGCGCGCAGGAGCGCGCTTCGCTCTTGACCCCCGTCGCCAAGGCGTTCTCGACCGACATCGGCATCGAGGTCGCCTCGCTCGGCATTCAGGTCCACGGCGGCATGGGCTTCATCGAGGAGACCGGTGCCGCCCAGCATTATCGCGACGCGAGGATTGCGGCGATCTACGAAGGCACCAACGGCATCCAGGCGATCGATCTCGTCACCCGCAAATTGCCGCTGTCCGGGGGCGCGGCGGCGCGCGCGTTCCTGCAAGAGCTGCGCGGCACGGTCGCGGGCGTTCGCGCCGTCAACGATCCGGCGCTCGGCGCGACCGCGGAGCGTTTGGGCGAGGCGATTGACAGCCTCGACCGCGCCACCGACTGGCTGCTCGCCGAGCTCGCTGGCCGGCCGGAAGCAGCGCTCGCCGGCGCGACGCCCTATCTGCGGCTGTTCGCGGTCGCCGCCGGCGGCTGCGCGCTCGCCGAGGAAGCGTTGGCGGCGATGCGGAGCGATCGCGGCAACGACGTCGCCGGCCGGCTGGGCATCGCGCGGTTCTTCGCCGAGCACATGGCGATCGCGAGCGGCGGCCTCGAGCGCGAGGTGATCGGCGGCGCCGACGCGATCCTTGCCGCGCCAGCGGCGCTCGCCGGCTGATCCCGGCGCACAGGAGCTCACGCGATGACGACGCTGCAGGGCAAGACGTTGTTCATCACCGGCGCCTCGCGGGGCATCGGGCTCGCGATCGCGCTCAAGGCCGCGCGCGACGGCGCCAACATCGCGATTGCGGCCAAGACCGAGGCGCCGCATCCCAAGCTCCCGGGCACGATCTACACCGCGGCCACGGAAGTCGAGCAGGCCGGAGGCCGCGCCCTGCCGCTCGTGGTCGACGTGCGCGACGAGCAGGCGGTCAAGAATGCGATCGACAAGACCGCCGCGACGTTCGGCTCGCTCGACATCGTCGTCAACAACGCCAGCGCCATCCAGCTCACCGGAATTGCCGAGACCGACATGCGCCGTTTCGATCTCATGCACCAGATCAACGCGCGCGGCACCTACATGGTCTCCAAATACGCGATCCCGCATCTCCAGCGGGCGGCGAACCCGCACATCCTGACGCTCTCCCCGCCGCTCGACATCCAGGAGAAATGGTTCGCGCCGCACACCGCCTATTCGATGGCCAAATACGGCATGAGCCTCGTGGTGCTCGGATTGGCCGGCGAGCTCAGACCCAAGGGGATTGCCGTCAACGCGCTGTGGCCGCGCACCACGATCGCCACCGCGGCGATCCAGAATCTCCTGGGCGGCGACATGCTGATGCGAAGGTCGCGCAGCGCCGACATTCTCGCCGACGCCGCCTATCGGATCTTTCTCAAACCCGCCCGCGGCTTTTCGGGAAATTTCCTGATCGACGACACCTTCCTGGCCGGCGAGGGGATCACCGATTTCGAAGGCTACCGCGTCGATCCGAGCGAGCCGCTGGCGCCGGATTTCTTCGTGCCGGACGACAGCACGCCGCCGGCGGGCGTCAGCCTGGCGGCGAGGATTTGAGCGGCATGTCGACCCTGCTCGTCACCCATAACGCCTGCCTCGAGCATCTGACGCCGCTCGGCCATCCGGAGCGTCCGGACCGGCTGCGCGCGATCGAGCGCGTGCTCGAGCACGAGCGCTTCATGCCGCTGGCGCGCGAGCATGCGCCGCGCGCGGCGCTGGAAATCGTCGCGCTGTGTCATCCGCAGGAATACATCGAGCAGATTCGCGACGCGGTGCCGCAGGACGGGCTGGTGCGCCTCGATGCCGACACCTCGATGTCGCCCGGCAGCTTCGAAGCGGCAACGCGCGCGGTCGGCGGTGCGACGCTTGCGGTCGACGAGGTGATGACCAGGAAGGCCGCGAACGCCTTCGTGGCGATTCGCCCGCCCGGGCATCATGCGGAACCCGCGGTGCCGATGGGCTTCTGCCTGTTCAACAACGCGGCGATCGCCGCGCGCCACGCCCAGCGCCGCCACGGCGCCGAGCGCGCGGCCATCGTCGATTTCGACGTGCACCACGGCAACGGCTCCCAGGCGATCTTCTGGGCCGATCCGACCGTGATGTATTGCTCGACGCACGAGATGCCGCTCTATCCCGGCACCGGCTCGACCTCCGAGCGCGGCGAGCACGGCAACATCGTCAACGCGCCGCTGCGGGCGGGCGACGGCGGGCCGCAGTTCCGCGAAGCCTTCGAGACCGCCATTCTTCCCCGGCTGCACGAGTTTCGGCCGGACTTCATCGTGATCTCCGCCGGCTTCGACGCGCACATGCGCGACCCGCTGGCGAACCTCAACCTGTCCGAGGCGGATTTCGGCTGGGCGACGCGAAAGATCCTGGAGGTCGCCGATGCGAGCGCCGACGGCCGCGTGGTGTCGGTGCTCGAAGGCGGCTACGACCTCGAAGGCCTAGCGCGCTCGGTAGCCGCGCATGTCACCGCGCTGATGCGGGCGTGAGCTCGCTTGGCCGGGATGCCGGCGCCGAGTATAAGACGCAGCATCGAAAATTGGGAATGAGCCGATGGCCGACAACGCCGACGTGCCGCAGCTCTCGTTCGAGAAGGCGCTCGCCGAGCTCGAATCGATCGTGCAGAAGCTCGAGCGGGGCGACGTCGCGCTCGAGGAATCGGTGGCGATCTACGGGCGCGGCGAGGCCCTCAAGCGTCGCTGCGAGGAGCTGTTGCGCCAGGCCGAAGCCCGGGTCGAGAAGATCACGCTCGACAGCTCCGGCAAGCCGACCGGCACCGAGCCGCTCGACGTCGGCTGAACCGTTTCCGGAACCAGAATGGGTCGGGCCGGGCCGCGATTTTTTCGGCAACATGCTTGGATTCGCGGCAGTTTTGTATAAAGAATGCCGCGTGCGTCGTTGCCGTGCCGGTCACGGTCGGCCAAGAAGGTCGGGATACCGAGGAGAGGGGGGCGGATGAACCAAAACTTGTTGAAGCTCGCCGCGCGCGTGGCCTGTGTCGCGCTCGTGGTGAGCGTCGTGTTTCCGCTGGGCCGCATGCTGTTTCCCTATGTGGGGGCCGAATTCGGAGTACTGCAATTCAGCGCGCTCGAAGCCGTGCTGAGCACGACGGTGGGCTTCGGCATTTACACGGCATTCTTTGGCTAGCGCCGGCAAAGCCGGGCTTTAGGCTCGCAGCCGGCGCCGCGGGCCGGAGCGCGCGCGGGAACGAATCCTTCGCTGGTCGCCGGCGTGCCGCGTTGTTATTGGAGCGGCATGAGCGCCCGCCTGCGCGCCGATCGCCTGCTCGTCGAGCGCGGCCTGTTCTCGAGCCGCGCCAAGGCCCAGGCCGCCATCGCGGCCGGGCTCGTCACCGCCAACGCAAACTTGGTCCAAAAAGCTTCGGACGAACTCCCGGTCGATGCGGAACTCTCCGCGCGCGCCGCGCACCCCTGGGTGTCGCGCGGCGGGCTAAAGCTTGCGGCGGCGCTCGATCACTTCCGCATCGATCCGCGCGGCCGCGTGTGCCTCGACGTCGGCGCCTCGACCGGCGGATTCACCGATGTGCTGCTCTCCCGTGGAGCAAGGCTCGTCTATGCGCTCGACGTCGGCCGCGATCAGCTCGACGCGCGGCTGCGCCGACGGCCCGACGTGATCTCGCTCGAGCAGACCGACATCCGCGCGCTCGATCCGCGGCGCCTCCCGGAGCCGCCGGATCTCATCGTCGTCGACGTGAGCTTCATCTCGCTCGAGCGGGTGCTTCCCGGTGCGCTGCGGCTCGCGCGATCCCCCGCCGCGCTCGTTGCGCTGATCAAGCCGCAGTTCGAGGCCGGGCGGGCGAGCGTCAAAAAGGGGATCGTCCGCGATGCCGCGGTCCAGGCGCGCGTCTGCGAGAAAATCGTCGATCTCGTCGCCTCGCTCGGCTGGAAGGTCGCGGGTCTCCTGCCGTCGCCGGTGCTCGGCCGCGAAGGCAATCGCGAGTTCCTGCTCGGGGCGCGGCGTGACTGAGCGGCTGGCGATCGCCAGGATGGGCCATCGCGGCGACGGAGTAGCCGAAATCCGCGACCAGGCCGTCTATGTGCCCTACGCCCTGCCCGGAGAAACCGTCGAGGTCGAGGCGGTGCCGGGTCATCCCGACCGGCGGCGCATGCTGGCCGTGAATGTGCCTAGTCCCGACCGCGTTGCCCCGATCTGCCCGCATTTCGGCACCTGCGGCGGCTGCGCCGTCCAGCATTGGAGTCTCGCGAGCTATCGCACGTGGAAGCGCGGCCTCGTGGTGGAGGCATTGGCGCAGGCCGGGCTGGAAGCTGCGGTCGGCGATGTCATCGATGCGCACGGGGAGGGGCGGCGGCGCGCCGTGTTCCATGCCCGCTGGCGCGGCCACGGCATTCTCGAGGTCGGATTTGCGGCGAGCCGCAGTCATCGCATCGTGGATATCGACCGCTGCCCGGTGCTCGCGCCGGCGCTCGATGGCGCGATCGACGCCGCCTGGGACCTTGCGGAAATCGTCGAGCAAAAGGGCAAGCCGCTCGACATCCAGGTGACGGCGACCGCAGGGGGGCTCGATGTGGATCTGCGCGGCTCGGGAGCCCTGCCGGCGGAGATGATGATGCGGCTCGCGCAGGCCGCGGAGGCGCATCGGCTCGCGCGCCTGACCCGGCATGGCGAGCTCGTCGCGCAGCGCGCGGTCCCGGTGGTGCGCATGGGCAAGGCCGCGGTCGCCTTGCCGCCCGGCGCGTTCCTGCAGGCGACGGCGGAAGGCGAGGCCACGCTCGCCCGGCTCGTCCGCGCCCATGCCGCCGGGGCCCGCAACATCGCCGATCTGTTTTGCGGGATCGGCCCGTTCGCGCTGCGTCTCGCGGAACGCGCCCGGGTCACGGCCGCGGATTCCGATGCCGCCGCGCTCGCGGCGCTGAGCGAGGCCGCCAAATCCACGCCTGGGCTCAAGCCGGTCGCGACCGAGCGGCGCGACCTCTTCCGCCGGCCGTTCGCCGAGCCGGAGCTCGGCCGGTTCGACGCCGTGGTGTTCGATCCGCCGCGGCAGGGCGCGCTGGCGCAGGCGCAAAAGCTCGCGCGCTCCCACGTCCCGGTCGTCATCGCCGTGTCCTGCAATGCCGCGACGTTCGCCCGCGACGCGCGCGTTCTCCTCGACGGCGGCTATCGGCTCGAGGCGGTGACGCCGGTCGATCAGTTCCGCTACACGCCGCACGTCGAGATCGCGGCGCGGCTCGTGCGGTGAGGCGGGCTCGGTTTAGCCCTCCAGCGCCTCGGTCGAGACGATCTCGATGCCGAAGCCGGCGAGGCCGATGTAGATGCGGTGGCTCGAGGACAACAGCCGGATCGAGGAGATGCCGAGGTCTTTGAGGATCTGGGCGCCCAGTCCGACCTCGCGCCATTGCCGGCTGCGGGCGGCCTCCGCCGCGCTCGATTCCTGCGGGATCGCCGTCGTCGGCACGCCGGCGGCGCCGTCGCGCAGATAGACGATGACGCCCGAGCCCTCGCGCTTGAACCGCTGCAACGCCGCGTGGATGGGCTTGGCGCCGCCGATCACGTCGCCGACCACGTCGGCGCGATGCAGTCGCGCGAGCACGTTGCGGCCCGCGCCGATCCGGCCGTAGACGAACGCCATGTGGTGCACTTCGTCGAATGGCGTGACATAGGCGTAGCCCTTGAGCGGGCCGATCTCGGAACGGACCTCGAATTCCGCGACCCGCTCGATCAGCTTGTCGCGGGCCTGGCGATAGGCGATCAGATCCGCGACCGAAATCGTCTGCAAGCCGTGGCGCTCGGCGAAGGCCGCGACCTGCGGCCCGCGCATCACCGCGCCGTCGTCGTTCATCAGCTCGGCGAGCACGCCGACCGGCGGCACGCCGGCGAGCCGGCACAGGTCGACGCAGGCTTCGGTATGGCCGGAGCGCATCAGCACGCCGCCTTCCTTGGCGATGAGCGGGAACACGTGGCCCGGCCGGACGAAATCGTTGGCGCCGACGTTGCCGTTGGCGAGCGCACGCACGGTATTGGCGCGCTCCTCGGCGGAGATCCCGGTCGTGAGCCCATGGCGAAAGTCGACCGAGACCGTGAACGCGGTCCCGAGCGGCGCATCGTTGGCGGCGACCATGGGATCGAGGTGGAGGCCTTTGGCGACCTCGACCGTGAGCGGCGCGCAGACGATGCCCGAGGTGTTGCGGATGACGAACGCCATCTTCTCGGGCGTGCACAGCGAGGCCGCCACGAACAGATCGCCTTCGTTCTCGCGATCGTCGTCGTCGGTGACGATGATGAGCTCGCCGCGCGCGAAGGCGTCGATCACCGCACTGACGCGCTCGTGGCTGTCGGTCAATGCCGGCCTCCTGGCGGAGCTGACGTGTTCAAGGCGTCACGGCGCCGGAAACGGCCATGCCGGCGGCGCGCCGACCTGGCCGCGGTGGCGCAGATAATGATCGGCGATGACGCAGGCAACCATCGCCTCCCCGATCGGCACCGCGCGGATGCCCACGCACGGATCGTGGCGCCCCTTGGTGACGATCTCGGTCTCGCGGCCGTAGCGGTCGACGGTGCGGCGCGGAGTCAAGATCGAGGAGGTCGGCTTCACCGCGAACCGCGCGACGATCGGCTGGCCGGTCGAGATGCCGCCGAGGATGCCGCCGGCGTGGTTCGACAAGAACCGCGGCCTCGCATCGTTGCCCATGCGGATCTCGTCGGCGTTCTCCTCGCCGGTCAATTCCGCGGCCGCGAATCCGTCGCCGATCTCGACGCCCTTGACCGCGTTGATGCCCATCAGGGCCGCGGCGAGGTCGGCGTCGAGCTTGCCGTAGACCGGCGCGCCGAGCCCCGCCGGAACGCCCTCGGCGACGACCTCGATCACGGCGCCGACGGAGGAACCCTGCTTGCGCACGCCGTCGAGATAATCGGCGAAGAATTCCACCTGCTTGGCGTCGGGGCAGAAGAACGGGTTGCGCTCGACCTCGTTCCAGTCCCAGCGCGCCCGCTCGATCCGGTGGGTTCCCATCTGCACCAGCGCGCCGCGCACGCTCAATCCCGGCACGATCTTTCGCGCGATCGCTCCGGCGGCGACGCGGGTCGCGGTCTCGCGCGCCGAGGCGCGGCCGCCGCCGCGATGATCGCGCAAGCCGTATTTGAGATCATAGGTGATGTCGGCGTGGCCGGGCCGGTAGAGGTCGCGGATTTCGGCGTAATCCTTGGAGCGCTGGTCGACGTTCTCGATGAGAAGCGCAATCGGCGCGCCGGTCGTCACCTCGCGCCCGCCCGCCTCGTCGGGCAGCACGCCGGAGAGAATGCGCACGACGTCGGCCTCGCGCCGCTGGCTCGTGAACCGCGATTGTCCCGGCCGGCGCTTGTCGAGAAATGTTTGGATCTCGACGGCAGCGAGCGCGATGCCGGGCGGGCAGCCGTCGACGACGCAGCCGATCGCCGGCCCGTGGCTCTCGCCGAAGGTCGTGACGCGGAACAGATGGCCGAACGTGTTGAACGACATGGCGGTTGCGCCTCGCCCGTGTCGTAGCTTGCGGCACTGCCGGGGTCAAATAGCCGCTGTAGGCATGGTTGCCATTTGCCATTTCCTGAAGAGCGGAAGTGAACTCTCAGTGAGTCGGCGGCTTCCCGCTCAAATCACCGCGCGCGCCTGTGCGGGAGCCGGCGCGGAAAGCACCTGTACGTTTCCCGGCGCAAGCAGATAAACCACGCCCTGCTCGACGCTCAGGCGCGGCGCGCTTTCCGGCGGCTCGATGCCGAGGTGGACCAGGAGCGCGCGCATCGTGCCGCCATGCGCGGCGACGACGCTGTCGCGGCGCAACGCTTCGTACCATTCGCCCGCGCGGACCGACAGTTGCTGATAGCTCTCTCCGTTGGGCGGCACGAACGCCCATTTGTCGCGCTCGCGCGCGGCAAGCCGCTCCGGGTCGCGCATCGCAACTTCGGCGAGCGTGAGCCTCTCCCAATCGCCGAAACTCATCTCGGCAAGCCGCGGGTCGATCCCATACGCCGTCGGCGACAGCCCGAGCGGCTCGCGCATTCCCTCCATGGTTTCCCGCGCGCGCAGGAGCGGGCTTGCGACATAGTCGAACGTGGCGGGATTTCGGCCGTCGCGGGCGAAGCGGTCGTGCAGGATCTCTCCGCAGCGAACCGCCTGCTTCTTTCCGCGCGCATTGAGCGAGGTGTCGCAACGGCCCTGCAGCCGCCCGGCCAGGTTCCAATCGGTCTCGCCGTGGCGGACGTAATAGAGCAGGGGCTTGGACATGACCGGAGGCGCGCCGCTAGAGCAAGTTGCGGTGAAACTCAATCGCGACAACACGGGTTGCCTGAGCCGCAAACGCGCTTTCCCTCGCCCCTTGTGGGAGAGGGTGCCGAGCTGCCGAAGGCAGCGAGGCGGGTGAGGGGTTGTTGATTTTCCTCGGAATTTGCAAGCTACCACTCACCCGGCGCCTCACTTCGTTCGGCGCCACCCTCTCCCGCAAGGGGAGAGGGGACGCGAGTATGCGGGTCGGACAAACCGTATCGTAGCGATTCGGTTAGATCGGAAATGCGCTAATCCTGGACGGCGCTGATGTCGGGCGCCTCGGGATGCTTCATGCCGACGATGTGGTAACCGGCGTCGACGTGATGGATCTCGCCGGTGACGGCGCGGGACATGTCGGAGAGCAGATAGACCGCCGTCTCGCCGACTTCGTCGATCGACACCGTGCGCCGCAACGGCGAATTGAGCTCGTTCCATTTCAGGATGTAGCGGAAGTCGCCGATGCCGGAGGCGGCCAGCGTCCTGATCGGGCCCGCCGAAATCGCGTTGACGCGAATGTTGCTCGCGCCGAGGTCGGCGGCGAGATAGCGCACCGAAGCCTCCAGCGCCGCCTTGGCGACGCCCATGACGTTGTAATGCGGGATCCATTTCTCGGCGCCGTAATAGGTCAGCGTGAGCATCGAGCCGCCGCTTCGCATCAGCTTCTCGGCGCGCCGTGCGATCGCCGTGAAGGAATAACAGCTGATCTGCAGGGTCTTGTTGAAATTGTCGGGCGACGTATCGATGTAGCGTCCGTCGAGCTCGCCCTTGTCGGAGAAGGCGATCGCGTGCACGAGGAAATCGAGCGAGCCCCAGGCCTCGGCAAGCGCCGCGAAGACGCGGTCGAGAGAGGCCTCCTCGGTGACGTCGCAATGGCCGGCGACGAGCCCGCCGACCTCGGCCGCGAGCGGCTCGACGCGCTTCTTGAGCGCCTCGCCCTGGTAGGTGAAAGCCAGCTCCGCGCCGTGCGCCCGCGCCGCCTTGGCGATGCCCCAGGCGAGCGACCGGTTGTTGGCGACGCCCAGGATCAATCCGCGCTTGCCCCGCAGCAGACCGCCGGCTTCGACCATGACGCGCCTCGCGCAGCGATGCCGGGATGGCGATCGCGCCGGATCCGGCTCGACGAATGCCATCCTGCCGCTTACATGGAACGCAGAATCTCCGCGGTTCCTGCATCGAACGCGGAGTCTGCGGGTCGGCCTCCTATGGCACAGCGTTCCCGGCCCTTCAAGCACGGCCGGCCCAGCCTGCCGGCCGCGGGAATACCGGGAATCCTCGGGTGTTCTTCACCATGCAGCGATGGCGCCGCGCCGAGGGTCCTGCGAGCGGATCCTCGGCTGGGCCGCTGCCTGGTCGTCGCGACGATGCCGCGCGGGTCGAGGAGAGGCGGATTGAGCGCGTTCGCGAAGGATCTCGAGGCGACGATCCCTGCGCTGCGCCGCTACGCGCGCGCGCTCACCCGCGATGCGGAGATCGCCGACGACCTCGTCCAGGATACGTTGGTGCGGGCGCTGCGCTCGCAGCATTTGTTTCATGGAGGCGACGTGCGCAGCTGGCTCTATACCATTCTGACCAACCTCAACCGCAACCGGCTGCGCTCGCTGGCGCGGCGGCCCGCGCTTTCGCCGCTGGGCGACGCCGACGCGCCGCAGATGGCGGGTCCCGAGGCCGGCGGACGCGACATCGAGCGGGCGCTCGCGGCGCTCGTCGAGGACCAGCGCTCCGCGCTGCTCCTCGTCGTGCTGGAGGGGTTGAGCTATCGCGAGGTGGCCGAAGTGCAAGGCGTGCCGATCGGCACGGTGATGTCGCGCCTCGCGCGCGCGCGCGCGCAGATCAAATCCTATCTCGACGGGGAGCGCCCCGCGCTCCGCCGCGTGAAATGAATGAGGACCAATGATGGATCGTGAATCGCCCGTCACCGAAGAGGAGCTCCATGCCTATATCGACGGCGAGCTGCCGGCGGATCGGCAGGCGGCTGTGGAGGCCTGGCTCGCCGCGCATCCGGAGCATGCCGCCCTCGTGAACGCCTGGCGGGCGCAGGCCGAGCTGATCAAGGCGCGCTACGGCGGCATCGCGCTCGAGCCGGTTCCCGCGCGGCTCGACCTCGCGCGCCTACGCCGTCTCGAGCGCCGCTGGACGCGGTCGGCCGTGGCCGCGGCGATCGCCGCGTTTCTCATCGGCGGTCTATTGGGCTGGTTCGGACACGACGCGGTCGAGGGCGGAGCCGTGCTCGGCAAGACGCTGACCACGGACGCCATCGACGCGCACAAGCTTTATGTCGTCGAAGTTCGGCATCCGGTCGAGGTGCCGGGTGCGGAGTCCGCGCACTTGGTGCAATGGCTCTCGAAGCGGCTCGGCTACGATCTGCGCGCGCCCGATCTCGGCGCGATCGGGCTCAAGCTGGTCGGCGGCCGGTTGCTGCCGGGACCGAGCGGAGCCGCCGGATTCCTGATGTACGAGGGCTCCTCGGGCGAGCGCTTCACGCTCTACTGCGCGCGCTGGGATGCGCCGGAGACTGCGCTGCGCTACCGCGACGCCGGCCAGATCGCGGCGTTCTACTGGGTCGACGACAACAAGGCCTATGTGATGAGCGGGCCGGCTGACCGCGACCGGCTGCGCAAGATCGCGCAATTGGCCTACGACCAGCTCGAAAACCGGGGTACGGGCAAAGGCCGCAGCTGACCGGAGACGGACAGCTGCCGCGCCCGGGCTGGTCCGGGTCGTCGCCGCTATCGATGCCGGTGACGATCCATTCCGGGCACTAAAGTTACAGCGTCTTGTATTTGCAATCGAAAGGTGTTCCGTTTGTAAAATGGAATGAGGCAAGCCTCTGGTTTTCCTCGCGAGTTTTATGAACGAAGCGCCGCGAAAGAGGGTGGGCCGGCCATACGGTCTCGGTCTCTCACCGCATTGCCTTGCGCGGATCGTAGGGTTTGGTCTCGCGCCAACGCCGCATCATCTCCTCGAGCTCGGGATCGCTCTTCTCGGGAAGCACGATCCGCGTGGTGACGAAGAGATCGCCGCGGCCGCCTCGGATCGGCAGGCCCTTGCCCTTGAGCCGGAAGGTCCGGCCGGCGTTGATGCCCGGCGGGATCGCCAGTTCCACGGTGCCGTCGAGGGTGGGAACGCGAGCCTTGGTTCCCAAGACCGCCTCGTAGAGCGTGATGGGAAGATCGAGACGCAGGTTCGCGCCCTCGGTCTTGAACAGCGGATGCGGGGCGATCGTGACGCTGATCAAGGCGTCGCCGGCGGGCCCGCCACGCCCAGGCAAGCCCTGGCCTTTCAGTCGGATCTGCCGGCCGTCGATCAATCCGGCCGGGATCCTGACGTCGACGTCCTTGCCAGTCGGCAGCCGCATGCGCTTGGTGGCGCCGCTCGCGGCCTCCTCGAGCGTGATCGTCAACGCGGCCGCAATATCCTGGCCGCGCTGGAGCGCGTCGAAATCCTCCACCTCGACGCCGGCTGACCGCCATCGCCCCGAACCGGCGGCGGTGCTCCCGAACATATCGCCGAGAATATCTTCGAACCGGCCGAACCCGCCGCCGCGGCCCGTCGAGCGGCGAAACCCCTCGGGCCCCCAGGTGAACGTCTCGAAATGGCCTTCGCGCCCGAACCCGCCCGGCCCGCGCCCGGCTCCGGCGGGTTCGAAACCGTGGAACCGCGGCTTGCCTTCGGCATCGATCTCGCCGCGGTCGAACGCCTTGCGCTTCTTCTCGTCGCCCAGCAGCTCGTAGGCGGAGTTGAGCTCGGCAAACTTTGCGGCCGCTTTCGCGTCCTTGTTGGCGTCGGGATGCAGCTTTTTCGCCAGCCGCCGGAAGGCTCGCTTGATGTCCTCCGAACTCGCCGACTTTTGCACCCCCAGGACCTCATAGGGGTCGCGCATCCAATTCTCTCCGATTTTCCGAGAATGCGAGGCTTCAGCCCCCGTTCGGCTTCAATGTGGGGGCGATTCGCGGGCGCCGCAACATGATGCGCCCAGCGTCGATCCGCTGCGCCGCTCGACGAGCGGCGCTACCGACCCGTGCTCAGGAACGCTTCCAGGGTCGCAGGTTGCGGACGTCCCATTTGCCGTCCTGCATGCGGCACGCTTCCCCCTGGAGCCACAACTCGTTCGCCTCGTGCACATAGCTCACGAGAAAGTCCCGGCAGGGAACGCCATCTTGATTAGAAGTCGATGGCAGCGGCGTGACGGTCCCGCGCGCTCCCGTCCCGGGATTTTCCCATGGCACGCTCACGTCCTTGCCGCCCCGGGTCAGGGCCTCGGAGGCGGCCGCCCTGGCGAACGCCAGGTCGCCCTCCGAGGGCAGTCCGGCCGCTTGCGCCTTGCCGGGGTCCGTCCGCGCGCCGGGAGGCGTGGTGGCCGTATAGCCGGGATTCTCCGCTTCCTTGTCCTTGAACAGGGATCCGAGCTTGTAGCTGCAGTCCCCGGCCGCCAGCCCCAGTGCGAGAGCCAACGCGAAGCTGGTCCCTCGCGCGGATCGATGCCATAGGCTCGGCCTTCGACTATAACGAGGCTCGAGCAACGCTCGTGCGGTCACGGGCCGGCCCCAGGGATGCTCCGCGGAATGTCGCAGACGATAGAACGCCCGGCTTGGTTAACGTCCGGTGATTTCATGGCCGCGGACGATCCGTTCGCCCTGCTCGCGGCCTGGCTCGAGGAGGCGACGCAGTCGGAGCCCGCGGACCCCAACGCGATGGCGGTGGCGAGCGTCGACGCCGACGGGCTTCCCAATGTTCGGATGGTGCTGCTCAAGGGTTTCGACCACCGTGGCTTGGTTTTCTATACCAACACTGACAGCCAAAAAGGGCGGGAACTCGACTCCAATCGCAAGGCCGCGCTGGTTTTCTACTGGAAGTCCCTGGCGCGCCAGGTGCGTCTGCGCGGCGCGGCCGAGAGGGTCGAGGATGCGGAAGCCGACGCCTATTTCGCGACCCGGCCGCGGTTGGCCCAGATCGGCGCCTGGGCGAGCAAGCAGTCCGCCCCGCTCGAGAGCCGCCACGCATTCGAAAAGGCGGTGGCGCTCTACACCGCCAAGTTCAACATCGGCGTCATTCCCCGCCCTCCCAATTGGACCGGCTTTCGCGTCGTGCCGCTTGTCATCGAGTTCTGGTGCGAGCGGCCGTTCCGGCTTCACGATCGCCTGGAATTCCGCCGGAGCGGACCGGCCGCGCCGTGGAGCAAGGCATTGCTCTATCCCTGAAGATACTGCGGCACCATATGAGACCCGCATGCCGAACACACCCCGCCGCACCTTGCTGTTGACCGGCGCGAGCCGCGGCATCGGCCACGCGACGGTGAAGCGATTCTCCAGCGCCGGCTGGCGGGTCATCACCTGCTCGCGCCACCCATTCCCGGAGGAATGCCCCTGGGAAGCCGGTCCCGAGGATCACATCCAGGTCGATCTGGCGAATCCGGACAGCACCACGGTCGCCATCGCCGAGATCAAGCGTCGGCTCGAGCACGGTCAACTGCATGCGCTGGTCAACAATGCCGCCATCTCGCCCAAGGCCGATGGCAGCTCTCGCCTGGGCTCGATCGATACGACGCTGGAGGTATGGAACCAGGTATTCCGGGTGAATTTCTTCGCGCCGATCATGCTCGCACGAGGCCTGATCGAGGAGCTCAAGGCGAGCAAGGGATCGGTCGTCAACGTGACTTCGATCGCCGGCTCGCGGGTGCATCCGTTCGCGGGTGCCGCCTATGCCACCTCGAAGGCGGCGCTCGCTGCCTTGACCCGTGAGATGGCATACGACTTCGGCGCGCAGGGGATCCGCGTCAATGCCATCGCGCCCGGCGAGATCGACACCGCGATCCTGTCCCCCGGGACCGAGAAGATCGTCGCGCAAATTCCCCTGCATCGGCTCGGCACGCCGGATGAGGTCGCGAAGATCATTTACGTGCTGTGCACGGAGACTTCGTCGTACCTGAACGGGGCCGAGATTCACATCAATGGCGGCCAACACGTCTGATCCGCGGGCCACGCCGAATACGGGCAGGATCACGCCAGGAAAATCGCGCCGCGGGCCTGGTGGGCAGCGGATGCCTGATGGAACTGAGGTGTGATGCCCCCAGCTGACAGCGCCGTGGATTGCGCCCGCCCGCCTACGAGGTCTCTTGCTCGGCGATCTTGGGCTGCGCGCCGGGATCCGGTACGGCCGGAGCGTAGGCTGGGTTTCGGGCGTCGCCCTGGTAGCGGACTGCTGCGGCAACGGCCGAGATGCCGATTTCCCCATAACGCGCGCCGAGGTCGGTCGGGTCATGGCGGGGCGTCGGACGTTCTTTGCTCATGGCTTTCCTCCGGTTGTGCTTGGGCCCCTGACTGTCCGCGGGCTTGGTGCGTGGCGACTGGGGCGGAAATGGGCACGAAAAAAGCCGCATTCTGGGATTTTTCTGTGTGCTTCAGTGGTGACGTTTCGGTGCCCTTCGGGACGCCGACGAAATGATAGGAAACGTAAGCTAAAGCGTTCTTTACCTCCGCTATGTCAGGCTGCTACGTGCGCGAATGACTGCCGGGAGTGCGGCATTCTTGCAACAGTTCTGGACGCGATGCGGAAGAAGTCCCGGGGGATCTGGCATGGCGACCTCATTTCAGTTAACAAAACCCACCGAAAGGTCGTCGCCTTGATCTCGGTCAAAGGGGGACACGGAAAACCATGATGGGGCGTGGGGTTGGGGTTGTTTTCGTTCTCCTGGGCTTGATCGGCTTGGGGCTCGGCGGATGTGTGGAATCGACGCTGGCTCCGGCCTCGGATGCCAATTTGAAGCCGAGGGACCGGCAATTGCTGGCCAATGCGCCCTATGCACAGGCGGCGATTCCCGAAACCTATCAGCGGCATTTCGTCGGCTATCACCGCAAGGAAGCCCCCGGCACGGTCGTCATCGATAGCGACAATCGGTTCCTCTATTATGTGCTGCCGCAAGGCAAGGCGATCCGCTACGGCGTTACCGTAGGCGAGGAGGCGCTCGCATGGTCGGGCGTGGCCAAGATCGGCCGCATGGAGGAATGGCCGTCGTGGACGCCCACTGCCCAGATCAAGCACCGCCTCGCCAATATTCCGGATTTTGTCAGCCCCGGCCCGCACAACCCGATGGGGGCGCGCGCGTTGTATCTTTACGAAGGCGGCAGGGACACGCTCTACCGGATCCACGGCACGAATCAGCCGGAATATATCGGCCATGCCATCTCGTCGGGCTGCATCCGCATGACCAACGAGGACGTGATCGATCTCTACAATCGGGTGAAGGTCGGTGCGCCGGTGGTCGTGCTCGCGCCGGGGCACGGAGATTCCCCGCTCGCACCCGGCGATAGCCCGCGCGTCGCCTACCACGACAGCCCCAACAGCTGAGCTCGGACCCGCAGCGCTCGTTCAGGCTGCGAGCAGCCTCTCGGTTTTTGCCCAATCGAGCGTCCGATCGAGTGCCCGGGTGAGGCGATCGAACAGCTCATCGATCTCCTGCGGCTGAATGATGAGCGGCGGACAGATCGACACCACGTCGCCCGCGATCGATCGAACGATCAGCCCGTTTTCCTCGGCGAAGCGCACGCAGCGTGCTCCCACGCCGCAAGCCGGCTCGAATGCCCGCTTCGTCCGCCTGTCCGCGACCAGCTCGACCCCGCCGATCAACCCGATGCCGCGCGCTTCTCCGACCAGGGGATGCTCGCCGAGCGCGCGCAACCGGGCTTGGAATTGCGGCGCCTTCGCCGCGGCCTGCTCGATCATGTGATCGCGGGCATAGATCTCCAGCGTCTTGAGTGCCACGGCGGCGGCGACCGGATGTCCGGAGTAGGTGAAGCCGTGTCCGAACGTGCCGATCTTGCGGCTTTCGGTCAGCAACGCTTCGTACATGCGTTCGGGAACCAGCACGGCGGCGATCGGCACGTATCCCGAGGACAAGGCCTTGGCGAGCGAGATGCCGTCCGGGCGGAAGCCGAGCGCCTGCGATCCGAACAGCGTCCCCAGGCGCCCGAACCCGCAGATCACCTCGTCGGCAATCATGTAGACGTCGTGTTTGGCGCAGACCGCCGCTATGTTTTCGAAATAGCTCTGCGGCGGGACGATCACCCCGCCGGCGCCCATGACCGGTTCGGCGATGAATGCCGCCACGGTTTCCGGATCCTCGCGCACGATCAGGTGATCGAGCTCGTCCGCCAGTCGGACGGCGAATTCCTCCTCGCTCTCGCCATCGGCGGCGAAGCGATAGTGATGCGGGCAGCCGGCGTGAAGGATGCCGGGAATCGGCAAGTCGAAATCCGCATGATTGTTGGGCAGGCCGGTGAGCGAAGCGGCCGCGATCGTGACGCCGTGGTAGGCCTTGATGCGACTGACGATCTTCTTTTTCTTCGGCCGACCGAGCGCGTTGTTCATGTACCAGACGAGCTTGATCTGGGTATCGTTGGCCTCCGAGCCGGAAGCGCAGAAGAATACCTTGGAGGTCGGAACCGGCGCGATTTCCTTCAGCCGTTCCGCCAGCTCGATCGCCGGGTCGTGGCTCTTCCCGGTGAACAGGTGGCCGAAGGAAAGCTTGCGCATCTGGGCGGCGGCGGCCTCGACCAGCTCTTCATTGCCGTAGCCGAGCGCCGTGCACCATAGCCCCGCCATGCCTTCGAGATAGGCCTTGCCGCGGTTGTCATAGACGAATACGCCTTTTCCCCGCTCGATGACCAGCGGCCCGCTCTCGCGAAACAGCGCAAGATTGGTGTAGGGGTGAACCAACGTCTCGATGTCGCGAACGGCGAGGTTGCTGAGCATGGTGCGATCTTCTATGCGGATGGCAGCCGGCTATTGTGGCCGCACCCGAACGAAGCACGAGACTACGATGGGAGCAATCGCCAAGGCTTTCGCTGCCGATGCGGCACCTCGCGCGCCTCCTCGCGAGGTGCTTGCGCTATACTCGCGCGGGTCGCCGGCTCGGCCCCGCCGGCAAGTCTTGCCCCGGAGCCGTTCACCCGTACCATGGAGACGGGAACAGGCCGCCCCTTGGGAGGAAACATCATGCTGGGATTGATGCAGGATTGGCCGCTGCTGTGCCATCGGGTCATCGACCACGCCGCCATCAACCATGCCGACCGGCAAGTAATCTCGCGTTCGGTCGAGGGCGAGATCCACGCCACGACCTACCCGCAGGTGCGGGCCCGGGCGCTGCGGGTGGCGCAGCGGCTCGCCCGCGACGGCATCGGGATGGGCGATCGCGTGGCGACGCTCGCCTGGAATACGTGGCGGCACCTTGAGGCGTGGTACGGCATTGTCGGCATCGGCGCGATCTATCACACGGTCAATCCGCGCTTGTTCACCGATCAGATCGTCTGGATCGTCAATCACGCCGAAGACCGGGTGATGATGACGGATCTCAGCTTCGTGCCGCTGCTGGAGAAGCTCGCGGATCGGCTCGAGTCGGTCGAGCGCTACGTGATTTTGACCGATGCCGCCCATATGCCGAAGACTGCCTTGCGCAACGCGGTGGCCTACGAGGATTGGATCGCGGAGGTCGACGGCGATTTCACCTGGGCCAAGTTCGACGAAAATACCGCCGCCGGCATGTGCTACACGTCGGGCACGACGGGAAATCCCAAGGGCGTCGTCTATTCGCACCGCTCGAATGTCCTGCATTCGATGACGGCGATATCCCTGGATTGCATCGGGCTTTCCTCGCGCGAAATCGTCATGCCGGTGGTTCCCATGTTCCATGCCAATGGCTGGTCGCTGGCATTGAGCGCGCCCATGACGGGCGCCGCGATGGTCATGCCCGGTCCCAAGCTCGATGGGGAATCCATCTATCAACTTCTGGATCGATACCGGGTCAGCTGCACCGCGGCGGTTCCCACGGTGTGGCTCATGCTGCTCCAGCACCTCGAGGCGACCGGCGCCAAGCTGCCGTATCTGAAGAAAGTGGTGATCGGCGGGTCCGCCTGCCCGCGGGAGATGACGCGCAAGTTCCAGGACATCTACGGCGTCGAAGTATTTCATGCCTGGGGCATGACGGAGATGAGCCCGCTGGGCACCGTGTGCACGCTCAAGCCCGCCTACGCGGATCTTTCCGGCGAAACCCGGCTCGACATCCAGCAGAAGCAGGGCCACACGCCGTTCACCGTCGAGATGAAGATCACCAACGACGCCGGTCGAGAGCTACCCTGGAACGGCAAGACCTTCGGTCGTCTCAAGGTTCGCGGCCCCGCCGTCGCCAAGGCGTATTTCAAGGGCGAGGGCGGCGAGATCCTCGATGCGGACGGTTTTTTCGACACCGGCGACGTCGCCACGATCGACAGTTACGGATACATGCAGATCACCGACCGCTCCAAGGATATCATCAAGTCGGGCGGCGAATGGATCTCCTCGATCGATCTGGAGAATTTGGCGATCGCGCATCCCAAGGTGGCGGAGGCGGCGGTGATCGGCGTCAAACATCCCAAATGGGACGAGCGGCCGCTGCTCATCATCGTGCTCAAGCCGGGCCAATCGTCCGACAAGTCGGAAATCCTGGCGTTTTTGGAAGGCAAGATCGCCAAATGGTGGATGCCGGACGACGTGGTTTTCGTCGACGAGATCCCCCATACGGCCACCGGCAAGATCCAGAAGATCACGCTGCGCGAGCGGTTCGGCGATTACGTGCTGCCCACCGCAGCCGCGGCGGAATGAGCGGATGGCTCGACGCAAAGCCGGTTCGGCTCGGATCCGGTTCGCTGTCGCGGCGTGCCGCTCATGATCCGCTCGCGCCTTCCCGAGGAGCCGCTGTCCCGACTCGCGGTTTGGTCGCGGCGGGTCGCCGTGTTCTCGATTCCGGTGGTGCTGCTGGCGGTCACGATCGTGCGCTCGGGGCTGTTGGAGCTGGTGCCGGCCCTGGCGACGTTCGGCGGCGCGCTGGCTCTGGCGCTCGTCGCGATCCTGCTGGCGTTGGGCGCCTTCATCGTGATCTGGAGGGAGGGTCTGAGGGGGGGCGGCCATGCGATCCTGGCGCTGCTGATCGGGATCGGGATCTTGGCCTATCCGGCTTATCTCGGCACGCGCGCCTATCGCCTGCCGGTCATCAACGACGTCACCACCGACCCGATCGATCCGCCTCGCTTCGAGGCGATCGCGCGGCTGCGCTCACGCGAGTCCAATCCAATCACCTATGCCGGCCTGCGCGCGGCCGAGTTGCAGCGTGGCGCCTATCCGGACATCGAGCCGCTGCTGCTCAATGTGACTCCGCAGGAAGCCTACGATGCCGCGCTCGCGGTGATCACCCGGCGCAAGTGGCGCATCGTCGACGCGCGCCCGCCGCAGCCTGGACGCCGCGACGGCCTGATCGAGGCGGTGGCGCGCACGCCGATCATGGGGTTTCGTGACGATGTCGCCCTGCGCATCCGCCCCGCCCGGGAAGGGGCGCGCGTCGACATCCGTTCGGCTTCGCGCTACGGCCGCAGCGATCTCGGCGCCAATGCCTCCCGGGTTCGCGCCCTCATCGAGGACATCGACGACGCCGCCGGAACCGAGGAGCAGAAGACCAAAAAAGCCGCTCCGGCCAAGGCCCCGCCGCCAAAGAAAGCTCAGGCGCCGACCAGACGATAGACGCCTCGGAGCGAGGGTTCGCCGTCCGTCGCAACCAGCCCGCGCGCAAACAGATCCTCGAGATGCGCGAGCACCGAGAGCCCGGCCGCGCCGACGAGGCGCGGATCCAGTCCGATATAGACCGCCCGCACGATCGTCGGGATATCGGCCGTACCTTTGGCGAGCCGACGCAAAATCGAGGCTTCGCGCGCCTGTCGGTGTCGAATGTAATGCTGAACGAAAAGAGGAGCGTCGCGAACCGCGCCGCCATGCCCCGGAAAGTACGTGGTCTCCGGGCGCGCGGCGAGCTTGTGCAAGGATGCCATGTAGTCGCCCATGGCGCCGTCCGGAGGCGCCACCACGGGCGTCGACCATGCCATCACATGGTCGCCGGAGAACAGCAGGCGGCCTTCCTTATAGGCATATGCCATGTGGTTGGCGGTATGGCCCGGGGTCGCGACGGCCTCTAAGGTCCATCCGGCGCCGGTCACGCTTTCTCCATCGGGAACGGCGAGGTCGGGCCGGAACGCGAGATCGGCGCTGGCCTCTAGCCGCTGACTTTCGCCGAGCTGTAACGCTCGCGCGGCGCGATGCGGGCCTTCGGCCACGACCGTGGCGCCGGTCGCCGCCTTGATGGGGGCCGCGGCCGGGGAATGGTCGCGATGTGTGTGAGACACGAACACGTGCGTCACCGTCTCGCCGCGGACGGCGTCGAGCAGCCGCGTTATGTGCTGGTCGTCTTCGGGCCCCGGATCGAGGATCGCAACCCGGCCGCGCCCAATGATGTAGCTCACGGTGCCTTTGAACGTGAACGGGCTCGGATTGTCGGCCAGCAGCCGACGCAGGCCCGGCATGATCTCCTCGACCTGGCCCGCCGCTAGGTCAAAGCTTTTGTCGAAAGCAATGTCGTCGCCCATTGGGCAAAGCTCCGCAGGCGATCTGCTCGAGCCGATCTATGCTTGCTGATCCCGAGCGCTCGCTGGCGACGCGCCGCCCTGCGGCGTCTCGTTCGCCATCACGGCCGGCACCGCTTCGCAGCCGAGCGCTGCGTTTCCGGGTTTGAACGGGAAGGACGCGCGACACGCCGCTTTCACCGCGGGTCACGGCGCAACGAACTTTGCAAATGGCCGGCGGCTGCCAAACAAACAAGCCCGACATCCACGGCGGGCTTGTTGCTCGCCATCACTTTCTGCGCTTGCGGCGGGCACGAGTCCTGGAATTGAAGGACACTCCCTCCGCATAGGCTTTTTGCCGTACGGCTCCCTCGGTCCGGCCGAGCTTTCGCCCGATCTCGCGTGCAGGCGTGCGTGCGCGCGCCATCGACTTCAGCTCGCGAACGTCTTTGCTCGTCCATCCTCGCCGCTTTGCTCGCTTCTTGGCCACGGGAAATCTCCGATCTGAGTTGAAACGCAAATTTGAGCTTATCACCGCTTACGGCGGTCAAACAAGAACAAGCATCATGTCCCGAGAATTTGCTTTATGCAAGCTTCGATAGGTTCCATGCGAGCTTCGATAGGTTCCGAAGCCGGACAATACAATGACCGCGGTTCTTCAGCATTGCTGGATGCGGCGGATCGACAAGGGACATGTGCACACCGCAGCCACGCCGCCCGCTGCAGTTCGAGGCAAAAACATCAAATGCTTGCTTTGGGGAACATTTGAAGTCGTCAAGGCCGATTTCGGCATCCTGCTTGCATGCCGTAGACGCACGTCGGCGTGCGGGGCGAGCCAAGTTGGCGGCAAACCAAGCTGACAGGCAGGCGGTCGAATCGCGTGACGAAGGTCAAGCCGCAAGTCGTTGCGGTTTTCGCCCGTTAGCCGATCAACAGCCGCAATGCCGATCCCAACGTAAGAAGGCCGCCCCAAGTGAGAAACACGATGCGAACCCAGGAGGTGGAACCCTCGGAGGAATCTCGCTCGCCGGCGCGGCTGACGGCGCTGGTCGATACTTGGGCGCTGGTCTCAGCGCGAGCGATCGCAGGCGATTGCGGATCGGCAGCCGGAGCGACTTCGACCGGAACGACCTCGTCCACCGCGTTGCGCACGGCCGGGCGTTCCGGGTTCGCGGCCGGGCCGCCCGAGCCGCTCGCTTCCCGATCGATGCCGTCGACCAGAGGATAGGCAGTTTGGCCGGAGAATTCCGATACGTTCATTCTGGGCTTGCGCAGTTCCTCGACCGGATTGCCCGCCAGCAACCGCGGGCTCACGAACTCGCTGAAGCGCCGCGCCGCGGGCGAGCTCTCTTGCGGCACGACCGATGGCGCGACACTGGTTTCCGCCGCGTGCCGAGCCGGCCTTGCCGACTGGGCGTGTCTGACGCTGGGACGATGCCGCGCCGTGCGGCGCGAACGAGAGGCCGTTGCAGCGCGTTGGGTGCTCGTTGCCTTTGGCGCTTCCCGGTTGGTTTGCGCAGCTGCCGGCTTGCAGGTCCGCGGAAAACGTTGGTCGCAGGCCTGAACCGCGGGAGCGGCGGATGAGACCAGCATGCCTCCAACCAGAACTGTGCACACAGCACCGAAGCGAACGCCGATCATTGCGCCCTCCTGCCATGCGGATTTGCAGGAATATCCCCGGAGCACCATGGCTGCAAATTGACCCTAAGGCGGCATTTTTGGCGCAATCATGGCAGGAATCAGCAATTGGATCGACCGGGTCCGGAAGTTCACAACTTCAATCTCGATTTAATCATCGATCAAACGATCCCGGTGCGCCGATCCGCACCGGCGATCATCGAGGCTCGGCCGCAGACCGGCGGCAGCCGTTGATTCGGCCGCGATGTCTTGGATATCGATTGGGGGCCGCCGACCCGCCGCGGCGCCGCGTGCCGAGCCGGCAATTGAGTCGATCGAGCTAAAGATAAGCCGCGCGAGCGAGCCGCGGGCTTCAGACCAGACCTATTTGGACATTGCCGGATTTGCGGTTGACGCGGAGCGACACCCTGCCGTCGGTTTCCCGATGGACGGCGAGGTCGACGCTGGAATCTCCGAGCCTGAGGTTCGAGAGCGCGACCTCCTGCAGAAACGACGGCAGGCAAGGATTGCGCAGGCGGATCTCGTTTCGGGCAACGTCGAACTCGAGGCCGAGCGAGGCCTGCAGCATCAGGAACGGCGCGCCGCCCGCCCACGCCTGCGGCGAACAGGCGACGGGATAGAGCGTGGGGCCGCGCCCGCGCCGCCGCTGGAACCCGCAAAACAGTTCGGGCAAGCGCCGCAGATCCATATAGGCGGCCGCCTCGAACAGCGCGGTGAATACCTGCGCGACGCCGCTCTTGAGCTCATAGCGGCCGAACCCGAGCGCGATCAGCGCATTGTCGTGCGGCCAGATCGATCCATTGTGATAGGACATCGGGTTGTAGCGGCGCTCTCCGGTGGACACCGTGCGAATGCCCCAGCCGGAGAAGAATTGCGGACGCAGCAGTCCTTCCGCCACCTTGATGGCGCGGTCGGGCCGAACGATGCCGGTGAACAGCAGCTGTCCGGCGTTCGAGCTGTACACCTCGCACGGCTGCTTCGAGCCGTCGAGCGCCAGCGCATAGGTCTCCAGGCCCGGGCGCCAGAATGCCGCCTCGAATTTTTTCTGAAGCCGCGCCGCCTGCGCTTCGAGCGCCGCGGCCTTATCCAGATTCCCCAATCGCCTCGCGCATTCGGCGGCGAGATATTTGGCGGCGTAAACGTAGCCTTGCACCTCGGCGAGGGCGATCGGTCCTTCCGCGAGCCGGCCGTCGGCGTGGAACACGGCGTCATACGAATCTTTCCAGCCCTGATTGGCAAGCCCCTGCTCGGTCGCGCGGTAATACTCGACGAAGCCGTCGCCATCGAGATCTCCCGGGCCGTCGATCCACGCCAGCGCGGCTTCGATCGCCGGCCACAACTCGCGCAGGGTCTCGAGATCTCCGGTGCGCTCGGCGTACAGCCCGGCGAGCAGCACGAACAGCGGGGTCGAGTCGACGCTGCCGTAATAGAGCCCGAACGGCACTTCGCGCAGGGCGGCCATCTCGCCGCCGCGCATCTCGTGCAGAATCTTGCCCGGCTGCGCGTCGTTGTCGGGGTCGTCGCGCTTGGCCTGATACGCGGCGAGGCGCCGCAGGACCCCACGCGCGATCGCGGGGTCGATCCACAGCATCTCCAGCGCGGTGATCAAGCCGTCTCGGCCGAACGTGGTCGAATACCAGGGAATGCCGGCATAGGGATAAGGTCCTTGCGGCGTATCGGTGATCAGCATGTAAAGATCGGCCATCGCCCGGCACAGGACCTCATTGAAGACGTCGTTCGAAGTTTGAATTGTCGCGCTGTGTCGGGTCGCTGCTTTGAGCGCGCGATGGCTGGCGACCATTGCCGGGAAGAACCGTGGGCGTCTGCTGACCTTCGCAGGATTGCATTCGACCCTCACGAAGATCGCCAAGCTGTGCTTGGAGCCGAGGGTGAGCCGATACGAAGCCGCGCGGTCGGAGAGCCGCGTCGGCGCCGGATCGAACAGCACCCGGGTGCTCCGCAGCTCGTTGTCGAGACCCTTGTAGTGCAGCAAAACCTCGCCCGCATCGACGGCAAGGCATCGAGATTTGCCGCGGCGCTGGCGGCGCTTGCCGCGCACTTCGAACAGATCGGCGAAATCGTTTCCGAAGCCGACGGCCAGGTGGATGGAGATCGGGCGGTCGCCGTGGTTCTTTATGCCGAGCCGTTGATAAGCGGTCGCGTGCCAAAGAAAGGTGGTGCGGACGATGTGGAGCGTGTCCTTCTCCAATACAATGCGATCGTTTTCATAAATATCCGGATTGGTCAGATCGACGCTGAAAACGGTGTTGTCGTCGCGCATGGTCGAGCCCAGCAGCAGCGGCGCCATGCCTTGGACGCGCAACTCGAGATTCGACAGGAAGCGGGTGTCGCAATGGAACAGCCCGTCGGTGCCTCCCGCCGTCGCGCCGATATCGCCGTGGCTGTCGAGCACGACGAAACTGTCGCCATGCTTCAGGATCCGGCGCGGCCGCGACGTGAGCGCGGTGGCGGGGATGTAGAACGGATCCTCGGCGACGGCTTCGACGAGCGCTAGGTTTGCCTTGGCGGCAGTTTCGGTGGACATCTCCTCCCCTCAAGCTTCGCGGATCGGGCTCGAGCACATCCGACGCGAGAACGCCGCCGGCCATGGATATGGCAGAGGAACGCTGCGAACGCCGCCGTATGCCCGTGGAGGAACCGAATTTTCGCGCGTCGCGCCGTCACCGACTCAGCCGTCACCGACTCAGTAGCCCTGGTGCCGCGGTATTAAGCAGCCTGACGCGGCAGACGCAACACCTCGCGCCTCACCAATTCGCGATAGACGCCGTCTCCCCGCATCAGCTTCTCCGGCGGCCCGTCCTGGACGACTTTGCCCGCCATCAGCACGACGATTCTTTCGAAATTGCGCAAGGTGGACAGCCGATGCGCGATGGCGATCACGGTGCGGCCGCGCATCAGGCGATCCAGCGCCTCGCGGATCGCCTCCTCCGACTCGCTGTCCAGCGCCGATGTTGCCTCGTCGAGCAGCAGGAGCGGCGCGTCTTTCAGGAAAGCGCGCGCTATGGCAATGCGCTGCCGCTGCCCGCCGGAGAGCTTCACGCCGCGGTCTCCGACGATGGTTGCCGGCCCGTTCGGCAGCGCCTCGATGAAGGTGTCGCAGCGCGCCGCGATCGCCGCGTTCATCACCTCCTGGTCCGATGCGTCCTGCCGGCCGTAGCGGATATTCTCCAGGATCGAGCGATGGAATAGCGAGATATCCTGGGGCACGACCGCGATCGCCTCGCGCAGGCTCTCCTGAGTGACCCGCGAAATGTCCTGGCCGTCCAGCAGGACGCGTCCGCGCTGCACGTCGTAGAGCCGCTGCAGCAGCGTGAACAACGTCGATTTTCCGCTGCCGGAGGGTCCCACCAAGCCCACGCGCTGACCGCGCTGCAGCGCGAGGCTGAAATTCTCGAACACCTTGCGGCCGTCCGGATATTTGAATCCGACGTTCTCGAACGTGACGTCGGCGCCTTTGTGAACCAATGGCGTCGCCTGCGGGTCGTCGCGCAGCTCGTGCGGCACCAGCAGCGTCGCGAGCGCTTCGGAGAGCCGGGCCATGTGCTGGGTCACATCCACCAGGGCTACCGCCAGATCCCGGGTGGCATGCAGGATCGACAGGCCCAGCGTGCAGACCAGCACGACCTCTCCGGTGGTCGCGCTCCCGCGCTCCCACAGCACGAGCGCCCAGGCCACCAGAGCCACCGTCAGCACCACGGTGATCACCGCATGAAATAGGCGTACCTTCTCCAGATAGAGCAGGCTGCGCCGCCGCGCGCCCATTTCGCGCCCCACCGTAGCGTCGAATCTGCGGTATTCGCGCTTGAGCCCGCCGAACGCCCACACCAGCGGCATGTTGCCGACGACGTCCACCATCTCGCCGTCGACCGCCGCGGCTTTGTCGGCAAAGTCGTGGTGCAGCGGCCTGCCGGCAGCCGCGAGGCGGAACATCGCCAGCACGAGAACGGCCGCGATCAGCGTCAGCCCGGCGGCCATCTGCCAGCTCACCGTGGCGAGGAACATGATCGCGCCCGCGGTCGCCACGCACGGCGGCAGCACGTTCCAGATGAACATGTTCTCCACCGTGAACACGGCATTGGAGGTCGCGGTGATGCGGCTCGTGAGCATTCCGGGCAGGCGCTCGGTGAAATAGCTCGGCGCGTGTCCGGTGAGGTGCCGGAACAGATCGCTGCGGATGTCGCCGGTGACCGCCACGAACGTGTAGCTCGCGATCCAGCTCGCCAGGCGCCACAGCAGGTTGTCAGCCGCGATCAGGGAGAGCAGCAGCGCGAACGCGACCCATATGTTCTGTGAGCCGCCGCCTCTGCCGGACAGCGTGTCCACCAGGAACTTGACGCCGTACTGCGTGCTCACCGAGCACATCACCGCGGCGAGCACCGCGGCCAGGATCACCGAGTGCGAGACCGGCCGCAAGTGAATGTAGCGCAGGAAAAAGGCCACCGGCCGATGAGCGTAAGCGCAGAGCGATTGCATCGTACCCCGACTCCGTCACGTGCGCGCCGACGTTGGATCCGGGGGCCCTGCGAAGAAGCCCACAGCCCGGTCGAGCTATCCAGTCTCAACGCCACACTGCCGGGTTGGTTGCGCCTCAACGTCACACCCGCGAGGTTGGTTGTCGGAACTTTCGCGGCGTCACCCGGTTAGACATGCGTGGGGGGCAACCCTTCTCGTCCGTGACCGAGTGGCTCGAAGACTGCCCTTGCCGTGCGACAGGAGGCTTTTTGATGCACATCGCTCAGGTAGCGCCACTGACCGAAGCCGTGCCGCCGAAGCTTTATGGCGGTACCGAGCGCGTGGTTCACTGGTTGACGGAGGAACTGGTCGCGCTCGGCCATGACGTGACGTTATTTGCCAGCGGAGATTCGATTACTTCGGGCACGCTGGAGCCGATGTGGCCGAAGGCGTTGCGCCTGGACGGCTCGATCCGCGATCCCAATGCGTTGCACATGATGATGCTCGAACGCGTACGCCAACGCACCGCAGAATTCGATTTTCTGCACTTTCACCTGGACTACTATCCGTTCTCGCTGTTCTCGCGTCAGCCGACCCCGTTCGTGACGACGCTGCACGGGCGGCTCGATCTGCCGGAGCATCAACCGGTTTTCACGACGTTTTCATCGATTCCGGTGATCTCGATTTCCAATGCTCAACGCCGGCCGGTGCCGCAAGCCCGATGGGTCCGCACGGTTCATCACGGCCTGCCGGAGGATCTACTGCGCCCCCGACCCGTAAAACCCAGCTACCTGGCCTTCCTTGGCCGCATAGCTCCGGAAAAACGGGTCGATCGCGCTATCCGCATCGCCGCCCGTTGCGAGATACCGCTGAAAATCGCCGCCAAGGTCGACCGGGTGGACATCGATTATTTCGAGACGGAGATTCGACCGCTGCTGAGCCTGCCCTTCATCGAATATATCGGCGAGATCAGCGACCGGGAAAAAGCCGAGTTCCTCAGCGGCGCGATCGGCTTGATCATGCCGATCAATTGGCCGGAACCGTTCGGCCTGGTCATGATTGAGGCCTTGGCGTGTGGAACGCCGGTCATCGGCTTCAATCGCGGATCCGTCTCGGAAATCATCGAAGACGGTCTGACCGGCTTCGTCGTTGAAGACGAGACGAGCGCCATCGGCGCGGTCAACCGGCTGTCCCAATTGTCCCGGGAGGGGGTGCGCAAGCGTTTCGAGGAGCGATTCACCGCCCGCCGCATGGCAATCGATTACCTTGCGGTCTACCGCAGCCTGATGGAGGAGGCGGCGCCGCGCCCCAAGCTGGTGGCCGTGCAGGGGCTGCACTGAAAGCGCCGCCGCGACGCGCTCCAGGGCCTGAGCGGACAGTCCGAAAACGCCGTCAATCCACCGCGTTCGGCCGCGTCTCCGGCAACAACGCCCAGACCAGCACCAAGCCAGCGAGCCCCAGGCCGGCGAGCCCCAAGAAGGCCGCGCCGCTGCCCAGGTAATCGCTCATGTAGCCGGCGAGCGTCGTGCTGAGCGAAGCTCCGACCCCGACGGCGCTGCCGACGATCCCCTGCGCCAAATTGAAGCGGCCAGTACCGCGGGTCACGTCGGCGACGACGAGCGGGACCAGCACGCCGAGCACCGCGGCGGAAATGCCGTCGAGCAGCTGTACCGTTACCACGAGATAGGGATCGGCTACGACGGCGAACAGCGCGCCCCGAAGCGGCAACGCGGCGAAGCCCAGCAGCAGCAGCGGCCGACGTCCCCATTGCTCGGCGTGCCGTCCGACCCACGGCGCGAACGCCGCGACGACGAGCTGCGGCACGACGATGCACGCGCCGATCAACGCGGTCGCCAAATCGCTCGACCGCATCGTGAGCAGGCTTCCCATCAGCGGCAGCATCGCGGCGTTGGCGAGGTGAAAGAGCAGGGCGCAGGCCGCCAGGATCATCAGCGGGCGGTTCCCGAGGAGGGACAAGAGTCCCTCGCCGAGCTTGCGAAGCCCCATGCCGTGCTTGCCGCCGTGCGCTCGTTCCGGATCGATTTCGCCGGGACGAATCTGGAACAACGCGATGAGGGTGGGCACGATCAGCGCCGCGGTGGCGAAGAAGACGTACTGACTGGAAGTCAGATGCCCGATCGCGCCCATGGCGGCGGCGGCAAGCCCGGTTCCGACCGAGGCGAAGCGGGCGTTGCGCCCGAGCCGCTCGCCGATGCCGGCATGGCCGACCAGCCCGAGGCTGATCGCCGCGATGGCGGGACCCAGCACGCAGCTCGCGACGGCATGCAAGATCCGCCCGAGCAGAACCAGCAGGAAGATAGGCCATGCCGCCAGCGAGATCGCGCTCGCCGCAATCGCAATGACGCCGCACGCGGCCACGACCCGCTCGGAGCGGGCCGCGTCCACGATTGCGCCGCCGGGCATTTGGCCCGCCAGCGCGACCAGACCGCCCGCCGTGAGCACCAAGCCGATGTCGACCTGGGTCCAAGCCTGCGTGGTCAAATAGACCGAGACGAACGGCCCGAATCCGGTCTGCACATCCGCCAGGAAGAACACGAACCAGTCGAGCCCGCGCTCGCTGGCGCGCGATGGGACGGGGCCGCGGCGGGGCGGGGGCGGGGGCTTCGGCGTGGCGTGGTCCTTGGCCCCGCCGGCATCGAGCCTGTGCACCGGCGGCCTGCCGCAGATTCCGCCTTAGAGGCCCGGCCCCAATGCTCCCAGCACGACGACGGGCTTGCCGGGTTTATATTCGGGGGCCTGTTTGACTTGATTTCGGGTGAGGTCGAGCGAAATGCGGTCCTGCTGATCGGCAGGAGCAAAATGCAGCGCGGCCCAGTCGACCACTACCTTGCGGTTTCCCACGCCCAAGAACCCGCCGAAATCGATCACGGCGGCTCGCACGTGCCCGGTCTGATCCACCAGCACGTCGACGACGCGGCCCATGTGCTCGCCGGCGCTGCTGCGGATCTCTTTCCCCAGCACTGCCTGAACATCCTGATGGGGCAGCACGGTCTTCCAAGTATCGTCCGTGCTGGTCTCGCCGGCTTCCGGCACGCCGGCGATGCGGGCCGACTGGCCTTCGCTGGTGCTACCCGCATAGAGAGCCGGTACGGAAAGCGCGCTCAAGCCCGCCGCGAGAACCGCGGCCGTAATCCAAGTGATGCGCATGGAGCCCTCCCGGAGACCGATCAATATGGCGGCTAAACCCCGATGGCTGGTTCCGGTTCCCGGCCTGGAGGTCCAAATCGCGCCCTCGGCAGGCGCCGGGCCGGGCGCAGCAAGCCCCCGCGCCGGCGAAACCCGTCGTGCACCAAGACGAGGATCGCTACGCCCGGATCGAGTTGCGGTCGCACGGACGTTCCCCGGCCCAAGCCCGAACGGCACCATGTGCGGTAGATCGACGCCGCAAACCAGCCCGCCGAGCACGACTGCGAGCGGCACCAGTTCGCGAGGTCGCACGAACGCGCGCAACCGGCGCAGTGGGCGATGTGATCACATCATCGTCATTGCCGATGCCCGGCGGCTGCGGACGAAATTCGACCGCGCCCATTCGCCGGCAAAGCCCGTAAATCGAGAGGATCGGGTCGACCGGAGGGATCCGCAACTGGCGGCATGCTGCTCCTTTGAGAGCCGATTTGGAGACGTGCCAGGGACTTAGCCGGGCCTCGCAAAAAACAAAGCCCCGGCCGGTTCACGCTGGAACCGACCAGGGCTGTGCCGGGCGGCGGGGGGACGGGGGATGGGGGGAACCCGCCCGGCACAGGTAGAACGCTCGATGTTGGGACGGGTTCCGGGCCCGATTCGATTTTCTTTCAGGGGCCGGGTGGGGCACGAATCCTCGGCCCGGGCGCCTCACCCGAGCGCGCCCCGCAGCACCGACTGGGTGGTTCGATCCGGCGCGAAATCGTCCACGCTGTCGATCCCCAGCATCTGCGCCAGCCGGGCACGGGCCCGGTGCACTCGACTTTTGATCGTGCCGACGCGGCATCCGCAGATTTCCGCGGCCTCCTCGTAGGAGGCGCCGGAAGCGACCACGAGGATCAGGGTCTCGCGTTGGTCTGAAGGCAATTTGGCCAACGCGCCGCGCAGTTCCTCGAATTCGAGCCGTCCGTTCTGTTCGGGATGCGTGATCATCCTTTCGGCGTAGCTGCCGTCCGCGTCTTCGATCTCACGCCGGTACTTGCGGTAGTTGGAGCGCAGGCTATTGCGCAAGATCGTGAACAGCCAAGCGGCCATGTTGGTCCCGCGTTGGAACTGGTCGATATGAGCCCAGGCCCGCAGCAGCGTCTCCTGCACGAAATCGTCCGCCTGGTCCAAATTTCCGCATAACGAAATCGCGAACGCGCGCAGCTTGGGGACTTCGGCCAGGATCGCTTCGTGCGCCCATGCGCCGTTCATTGCCGCTGCTGCGGCACGCTCCGGCGCCGGATCAGTCCGCGCAGATTTTCGGGAAGCTCTTGCTTGATCCATGCCGCGTACATGGCTCGCAGCCGCTGGCCGATTTTCGCTCGCACCTCGCGACCGATTCGCGCGCGGTCTCTGTCTTGAACTTGAGAGGTCGTTGTCGAGCAGAATTTCTTCGATCGCTTTCACGTTCCGCGTTTGCCGACTCGGGTCGGCCGTGCCGGATTTCGAACGGCCGCCGGAGGCCTCCCGCTGGGCCTTCGTGGGGCGGCGCAAGGACTTGTTGGCCTGGCGCGCAACAACGCCGGCGCGCGTGCCGGCAGCAGCGTCCGCCGAAGCCGATGCCAGTCGTGGGACAGCCATATGGGATCTCCAGCGGCCATGAGTTCCAGCTGGCCCGCTCGAGGCGAACCATATCGGCGTGGACCAACGCGCAATGATCCCAATAGTTCCGGCCGATGCTTGCTCGACCGGTGAAGTCCTGCGTCGCGCCGAAAGCAACTTCTGGAACTGGTGACGCTCGTTTCGAGTTAATGCTGCCGAGTGCGCGACAGATGATCAGACGTCGGAGGGAGGCGATCATCTGGATTACGTCGCGCGTAATGGAGCAACGAGCGATGATCTCCGAAAGCTGTCGTCGTCAACTTGCGGGCTTTGGATTGACTACTGCGCATATTCTGTATCGCCGGCCGGATCACCCGTGGCTGCTGCAATCTTATGTATGGCAGGAGTACGATACTTGGCCGGACCTCCCGATCCTGCAGGATTTTCTGGCATTCTGGCGAAGATCGCTCGACGGCGCGCTGCATTCCGTGGTGGTGGCGCACTCGGCGCTGAACCGCCCGGCGGAGATCCGGTCGATCGACAGCATGCTCGGATTGCATTGATCGCGATCCGGCTGTCGTTCTCGCGAAGACACAAGCTTCGCGGTATCGGCGGAGATCAGCGATGAGTTCGGTCCCGCAATTGGTCCCGCAATTCAAGTCACCGGCCTCGCGTCGATCCAAGGTCGAACGGATCGACGACGAGAATCGGCGTGCGCGCGAGCGCGCGCTGGAACGAGGCTTGGAGGAGACGTTTCCGGCGTCCGATCCGGTTGCGATCATTCAACCGTCAGCCGTCGCCGGCCCCGGGGACGCATTCGAAGCGACGCGACATCGCTGCGCCCCTTCACCACCGCGCTACGCTTGATCGTTTCCGGCGAGGATGGCCCGGGTCGCCAGATCCGGGCCGAAGTCATCCATGCTCTCGATCGAGAGCAGCTCGGCGAGCCGACCGCGCGCGCGATTGACGCGGCTCTTGATGGTGCCCACGGCACAATCGCAGATCTCGGCGGCTTCCTCGTAGGAAAATCCGGATGCACCCACGAGGATGAGGGCTTCGCGTTGATCGGCCGGCAGCTTGGCGAGCGCAGCGCGGAACTCCATGAATTCCACTCTTCCGGTTTGCTCCGGTTGCGACTTCAATCGTTCGGCATAGCTGCCGTCGGTATCTTCGACTTCACGCCGGCGCTTGCGATATTCGGAGCGAAACAGATTGCGTAGAATGGTGAACAGCCACGCCGACATGTTGGTGCCGCGCTGGAACGAGTCGATATTGGCGAGGGCGCGCAACAGGGTTTCCTGCACGAGGTCGTCGGCGCGGTCGACATTCCCGCTGAGCGAGATGGCGAACGCCCGCAGATTCGGAACCGCCGCCAGGACGGCCTCACGCACCGATGGATCGAGATTCACGAGCTGGTCCTTTGCCGGCCGTTATGAGCTTCTGTCGTCCCGCTTTTCGAGACGGTCCAGGAGATCGACAAAACGCGCCGGAACGCCCTGGCTGACCACTTCGTCGTACATGGCCCGCAGCTGTTGGCCGATTTTGCTCTGAATGTCCCGCCCGAGGCTGGGTTCGGCCGGGACGGCCCCGTCCTGCATCCGCGCCTCCGGCCGCGCCATTTTCGGATTCTTCATTTCAATCCTCGCCACCCGCCCTATAATACTGTGATATGACAGTCGCTCCGCGGGGTCCCCATACGTCAACCCCGAACGCCCACGGTGCCGATTGGTTCCCGGCTATCGGAACTTTATTCCAAGGCCTGCGTTGGCCCGGCAGCTCGGCCAGTTTCGGGAGGGTTTCGTGTCCACATCGCAAGCAGTCGCTCAGCATCTGCCCTACCTTCGCCGTTACGCCCGGGCCCTGACCGGCAACCAGAGTTCCGGCGATGCCTATGTGGCGGCCACGCTCGAAGCCTTGATCGAAGATCCCTCGGTCCTCGAGAAGGCCATCGGCGCCCGGGTAGCACTCTATCGGTTGTTTACCAAGATATGGAATTCGGTCGGCGTCAATGGCGCCGTCGAGCCGGCGGAGCAAGGCCTGCCGGTGGAACAGCGGCTCGCTCACATCACGCCGCGTGCACGCCAAGCGTTCCTGCTGATCGCGCTCGAAGGCTTTTCCGAGGACGATGCCGCGCTGGTTCTGGACACGGATGTGCCGACGCTGCGGGCGCTGGTCGAAGAGTCCGGCCGCGAGCTGGCGGCCGAGATCGCCACCGATGTGCTCATCATCGAGGACGAGACCTTCATCGCCATGGATCTCGAAGGCCTGGTCGAAAGTCTGGGCCACCGCACCGTCGGAGTGGCTCGCACCCATACCGAAGCGGTCACGCTCGCCAAGGCAAAGCGTCCCGGCCTCATTCTTGCGGACATCAAGCTTGCCGACGGCAGCTCAGGTCTCGACGCGGTGAACGAGCTGATCCAATCCGTCCAGGTGCCCGTCATCTTCGTGACCGCCTATCCCGAACGCTTCCTCACCGGCGAGCGCCCCGAACCGGCTTTCCTGATTGCCAAGCCGTTCCAGCCCGCCACGGTCTCCGCCGTGATCAGCCAGGCCTTGTTTTTCGAGCGCAAAGCCAAGCCACGCGAACGTCGGGCGACCGCCTGAGCGGCGCCCGGCAACGCCCGCGCGCGCCCGCAGGCACGCCGCCGCCGGCGCCTGCCGGAGGTGAGTGAGCAACGGGTCAGGCCCTAGCCGTCCCCATCGTTGGTTTTTGGCCATATTCGCAGTTTGCTCAGCAGGTCCCGCGAGCGCTGGATCATTCCCCTTGCCTGCTTCAGGTCGGTTTCAAGCTCAACGCGCTGGCGTCGGGCGAGCTCGACGAGACGCCGCGTGTGCTCGACCAGCCTGTCGTCCAAGTCGTAGTTTTTCATGATCGGACAATGCGGTGGGTCCAAGTTTGGTTTGCTTCCGAACCAAACTGACGCACCCTCGCCCAGATCTCTGGCCGGCCGCTCCGCGCGACAAACCTCATGTTGCGCTGCGACTTGCCCCGGTTCGCCCGCGCACAAATCTCGCGGGACCGTGCCTATATTTGTTTGCTCATAACGCGAGCTTATGCAGGCGCCAGCCGGCGGCACGGCTCATTGCTCATGACGATCGGCTCAGGTCAGATTTCGCAACCAGCTGTCGATTTGCCGCTCGGCTTCATCCCGCTGTATGCCGTAACGCTCCTGGATCCGGCCGACGAGCTCGGTGCGCTTGCCTTCGACCAGATTGAGATCGTCATTGGTGAGCTTGCCCCATTGCTGCTGCACTTTGCCTTTCATTTGCTTCCAGTTTCCTTCAACTCGATCCCAGTTCATCGTCGTCTCCTGCTTGGGCTGGCGCCATCGCGGCGCACACAAAAGTAGGACGTAGCCGGCAAAAATCCGGCTACGTCCAGGATGGCCGGCCGAGCACGAGGGGAGGGGGATGCGGCCGGTCGTATCTATAAGCGTCCAATGAAAAATAGGTTCCGGGGCTGGTCCGCGCACCGTGTCGGGCGGCCTGTCCTCCGGCTCGGACATCGATTCGTAACGGAAACGATTCGATTCGCTTCTGCGTTTCCTTTGGGAGACCTTGATTGCGTGAGTGGTCCGGCATTGGACTTGGAGCGCGAGCTCGCCCGGCCAGCCTGTACTGTCGGACGTCGAATCGTTGCGGTATTTGCATCTCGTAGCGAGCATGCGATCTGATCCTCTCCGAGGGCTCGAGGCTTGCTGATGAGCGCCGTTTTGGATTGGTTGTTTGGGCCCGACGGTGGAACCCCGCTCGAAGGCGATATGCTACGACGGCCGGAGAGTCTCGTTCCGCAGATCGCCGCCGACCTGATCCTCGCCGCAGGCTATCTTGGCATTCTCGCCGCGCTGATCTGGTTTTTTCGCCGCCGCCCCGACCTCGTCCGCGACCATCGGCTCCTGGCGTATCTGATCGGTGGTTTCCTTGCGCTCAGCGCCATCGTCCAGCTCGCGGATGCGGTCTCGGTCTGGCGTCCCGTCGCCGGAATGCTGGTGCTTAGCAAGGCCGCGGCGGCGGTCTTCTTCGCGGCCGCGATCATCGCAATGGTGCCGCTGCTGCCCAATCTGCTGCGACTGCCATCGGGTCGCCAGCTGCACGAATCCAACGAACGGCTGCGCAGCGAGGTCGCGGCCCACGAATCCACCTTGCTGGAGCTGGAAATCGCGCGCCGGGATCTGGAGGGCCGAGTCGCGGAACGCACCAAGGATCTTGGCCTGGTCACGGCGCGGTTCAAAACCGCGCTACGCGGCTCCAAGGTCTACGTCTCTTCCCAGGACCGTAACTTGCGCTACATAGCCATCACCGAGCCGATGCTCGGACTGCAGCTCGGCGACATCGTCGGCCGCACGGACGAGGACATTCTCCCGCCGGAAAGTCGCGAGGAAATCCTCGCATTGAAGCGCCGAGCCCTCGACAGCGGACTGCCGGCCGACGCCGAGGTGAGCATCGGCACGGGCCCGACGGCACTGTGGTACGACTTTCACGTCGAGCCGCTGCTGGATTCCGCCGGAGCCGTGGTCGGCCTGACTTGCGCGGCCGTCGACATCACCGAGCGCCGCAGGGGAGAGGACCACCTGCGCCTGTTGTTGCGCGAGCTCACTCATCGCTCCAAGAACCTGCTCGCGGTGATCCAGGCGATGGCGCGGCAGACCGCGCGGCATGCGGGTTCCATCGAAGCTTTCCTGGACCAGTTCGGCGCCCGGCTGCAGGCGCTGGCGACCTCGCACGATCTCCTGATCCAGGAGAGCTGGCACGGCGTGTCGCTGGACGAGCTCGTTCGTTCCCAGCTCGGTTCCTATCTCGATCGCACCACGCCCCAGGTCCTCATTGCCGGCGATGGCGTGTTGTTGAAGCCCGACGTCGCGCAGAGCCTCGGGCTGGCGCTGCATGAGCTTGCGAGCAATGCGGAGAAATTCGGCGCGCTCTCGGTCCCGAACGGCCGGGTCTCGATCGCCTGGCGGCGCGTGCCGCAAAGCGACGGGGAGGCCGTGGAGCTGCTATGGGCCGAGAGCGGCGGCCCGGACGTCGGCCCGCCGGCGCGCCGCGGCTTCGGCACCTTGGTCATCGAAGGCAACCTGCCGCGCTCGCTGGACGCCCGGGTTGACCTGGCGTTCGCCGCCCAGGGTGTGCGCTGCAAGATCATGATTCCGGCCAGCCGACTTTCGCCGCCGGCCGAGGGCGGCACGCGCGTCGTCTGATTTCACTGAAATCCAAGGGAACCAATGCTTGCCGGCCGCGTTTTGTCGCCGGACACATCGGGGGAGGGGTTTCAAGCACAATCGAGAAATCCCATGTACGGTTTGGCTCCCTACGTTGCCGGCGGGCTTGCCGCCGTGCTGATGGTCGATCATCTGGCAATGCCCTCCATCGGATCGGCGGTGACCGATTGGCTCGGGGGCCCCGGGATTGCGGTGAACGCCGTCGACCGCGCCCATAAATCCGATCGGCTGATGCCCGCCCGTGCGGCGGCAAGGCAGGGACCGGCGATTACCGCGGTGGAGGTGGTCGGCTTGCGCAATACGGCGGTCGTCTACCGGGATCGCGAGGGCCGCGTCCTGTTCCGTACCGACCCCCTGAGCAACGCCACCTTGGTTGCCAAGGACGTGGTTCTCCCCGAAATCACCATCCGGGATAGCGGGCGCAGCACCGTCAACCCGGTGCCGATCGAAGTCCCTGCCCGCGCGCCGGAGCGCCCGAAGCTGCCCCCCGGGTGCGATTCGGCGTTCAGCCCCCTGACGTTGCCATCGCTTTCGCGCATGCCGAGCCGCTGTATCGCCGAAAATGAACGCCCGGCGACGCTTGCAGGCTTGCGGGGCTAGGATTTTCGGAGATCTGCGGCGTCGTCATGGCTGCGCGTCGGTTTCGGGCCGGGTAGGGTCATTTGGCCGTCGCGCGTGCCGGCCTGCCAGCCTGCGTGCCCGCCGACGACTGCGCCGAGCCGATCGAGCCGGCGCTCGACACGAACAGGATCGAACGCCGCGATTTCTCCAGAACGGCAGCCGCCACGTTGCCGAAAAACAGCGTATCGCCGGGGCGACGGTTGACCCCCATCACGATCAGGGTGTTGCGGTTGGCGTTCGCATGCCTCAGGATCGCGTCATCGGCCGCAACGTCGATTTCAACGTCGGTTCGAACATCGATGTTGTAGCGCTCGGCCATCTCCACCACGTCTCTGAGGATCGCCTCGTGCTGCCGGCGCGAGCGCAGAGCGTTGCGAAGACTTCGCGCCGCCTTCCTGGATCTTCCGGTGGAAACGTACAGCGCGGTCACCGGCGCCCCCACCGCTTGGGCAATGGTGATCCCGATCTCGGCGGCCCGGCGCGAGGCCTCGGTTCCGGTGACCGGGACCAGGATGTTCAGCGCGCTTTGTAACGGCCGCTCGACATGGATGCCGCGGGCGGCGACGATGGCCAAGGGGCCTTCAAATTCCGCCGCGATCCGGTTGACGTTTTCGTGAAACTCGGCGTTGCGGGCGACGTTCTCGATGCCGATGACCAACAGGTCGTAGCCCTTGCGCGCTTCGCTGGCGACGGTTTCCTCCGCCGGCGCGTCGCCGGTTCGCGTGATCACGCTCACCTTTGCCGGCGCGCCGCTTTCCTGCTCGGCCTCCATCACCCGTGCCGCCTCGGCGGCGACTTGAATTGCATGCTCGCTGCTGACGTGACCGGACTGTTTTGGTGCGGAGCCGTCGGCAGGCTGCGCATGAATGACAGTGGCGGGCATTCCCTTGGACCCGGCGATGAGCCCGGCGAGGCGCGATGCGAATTTGCCGTTGGCGCTTTCGTCGATCGTGATCAGCAGGCGTTCCATGTTCGAGACGAAGCCTTTGGCCTCGGATTCCTCCCGCTCGAGCCGCCGCCTCTCTTCCTCGCCGAGCGGCAATCGGCCGAGCGCCCACCGTAACGTCGGCGGCATCGCGGTGGTGGTGACCACCGCCATGGCGACGATCAGGGTGAACAGGCTGTGGCTGAGCATGCCCAGCGACAGGCCGATGGTCGCGATGATGACTTCGGTCTGACCCCGCGCGTTCATTCCGCAACCGAGCGCCAGCGACTCGCGAAACGTCAGCCCGCCGAGCCTGCCGCCGACGAACGCGCCCCCGAACTTGCCGGCACTGGCGATCACGATCAGCCCCAGCATCAGCCAGACCAGAGACGGGTCCCTCAGGACCGACAGATCGGTGCCGAGTCCTGCCAGCCCGAAGAATACCGGCGCGAACAGCGCGGTAATCAGCCCGCGCAACTGTTCGCCGATGTGGCGCGTCAGGATCGGCGATTCGCCCACCAGGATTCCCGCCACGAACGCGCCGAGCACGGTGTGAACGCCCAGCAGGTGCGTGGTGAGCGCCATTGCGCCCATGATCACCAGGATGGCGGTGAGGACCGGGACTTCGCTGACGAAATTGTCGTTGGTCCAGCGGATCAGACTGGACACGATGCGTCGCCCGACAGTCAGGCTCAGGGTGAGGAAAAGCGCCGTTCCGAGCACGCTGCGGGCGAGCGTCCCTAAATCGATGGCACCGTGCTCCGCCAGGCCGAAGGTGATGGCAATAATGATCCACCCGATCGAGTCGTCGATGATCGCCGAGGCCACGATGATCTGGCCGACGTTGCGGCGCATGAAGTTCATCTCGCGCACGACCATGGCGACGATCTTGATGGAGGAGATCGACAGTGCAGTGCCGAGAAACAGCGACGTGATCAACCGCTGGTCGGGCTTGGGCAGCATGGCATCGGGCAGGAATTCCCCCAGTGCAAATCCGCACAGGAACGGCAGCGAGATGCCGGCGAGCGAAACGCTTGCGGCCGCGCGGCCGACCTTCCTGACCAGGCGCAGGTCGATTTCCATTCCGGTGAGCAGCAGCAGCATGAGGATGCCGAGCTGCGAGACCGCATCGATCATGCTCTTCTGCGCGCCACTGGCCGGAAAGATCGCGTGCTGCGCCTCCGGCCAGATCACGCCGAACACCGACGGACCGAGCAGAATGCCGGCCACAAGCTGACCGATCACCGCCGGCTGGCCGATGCGCTGCATCGCCTCTCCGAGTAGGCGGCCGATGAGAAGCAGCAGAACGACTTCGGCGAGAAAGACGACTTCCGAAGCGCTGGATGACGTGGTCGCCGGCTCGGCGCCCCATGCCGCGGAGGCGGCGAACAAGAGCAGCCACCCGCACGCCGCGCGGCTTGCGAAGCAGCGCAGCGGTCGCGTCCAGCTGAACCGTGCGGGATGGACGGGCATCGGTCAGCCGATTGCGGCGGCCTAGTCCGCAGCCGCGATCGGGCGCGTCGACGTTCTCAGCGCGCCCATCGTCGCCGCATGCGTGCGTGGAAACGCCGCGGAATGTCCATGCATCGAGAGTTCCCCACGATTGGACCGGACAACGCCCGGCGTTCCGCTCTGTTCCTGGATCGCGAGATATGCCGCACGTAAATACCAGCCATCCCTTCGGCGAATCGCGATCCAACGGCGGAACACCGCCCGATTTGCCCGGTTTGCGCCTCAACCCAGCTCATTCACGAGGGGCAGGATTGATCATGCGCCGAGGCGTGCTGTTGGCAGCCATTCTGGCTGTGCTGTCGTTCGGGATCGACGAAGTGTTGGCTGAGCAAAGCGGGATCGCGGCCGTCTATTCCTACCGCGGCGGGAGAACCTCCAGCGGAGAGCATTCCAATCCCAGCGGACTGACCGCGGCGCATCGCTCGCTCCCGTTCGGCACGAAAGTGCGCGTCACCCATCGGCGCAACGGCCGCAGCGTGGTGGTGCGGATCAATGACCGGGGTCCGTTCACCCGCGGGAGGATCATCGATCTGACGCCCGCTGCCGCGAGCCAGCTCGGGTTCAGCGGCTTGGCGCCGGTGAGCCTGTCTCCGATCAGCCGTTGAGCTGGCCCGGTCAAGTGGCCCGCGTCGCGGAGTTTTGCGTGCACTCCCCGCCCGCGACAAAGCGCAGCAGGTCGGAACGGAAGCTCCGTTCGTGCCTTTTCAGGTCGTGCCGGGCGGGTCCCCCAGCCCCCTGTCCCCACACCGCTCGGCATAGCCCCGGTCGGTTCGGTCCAGCCCGGCCGGGGTACTTTTTGTGCACTACACTGGAGGCTCGCGCCGATCGGCGGCCTGGCGCGGGCCCTTGCACGGTCGCCTCGAGCGGCGGCTCGCCGAGGCAAGCCGCTTGCTGGCCGGCGCGCGACATGCGGCGAGGTGCTGACGTTGTACTGCCGAAGCATCCGAGCAGCAGGCAAATTGCGGCGCAAAGGATCACCATAGGCGTGTCAAATCTTTGATTCGGTGCTATCGCGGAGCCCGTCCTGCTGGTCGCAAACGGGAGCCGTAGCATGCTCGACCTTCGGACGATCTGGTCGCAATCGCAGTCACTTCTGGCGTGGGCGCCCGGCTGGCTTGCCGGAATCCTGGTCTTGGTTGCTTCCGCGATCGCGGCGCTGTTGGCGCACGTTGTGCTGATGGCAATCGTGCGCCGCGTCGTGGGAAAACGTCACTTCTTCCTCGGAGCCCTGCTGGTGCGGACGAGCGCGGCGACCCGGCTCGCGCTCGTTGTCTTCGTCATGAGCGGCGCGTTGCAGGCGGCGCCGTTCGACCCCGCCGCTGGCGCTTCGATCGGCCACCTGCTGCTGATCGCTTTCATCCTGCTGGTCGGCTGGTTCGCGATCATCGCCGTGCATCTCGCCGCCGAAACCTATCTGCGGCGCTTCCAGCTCGACACGGCGGACAACCTGCTGGCCCGCAAGCACACCACCCAGGTGCGCATCCTGCAGCGTTCGGCCGATACTCTGGTGTTCGTGATCACGCTCGCTGCCGCGCTGGTGACGTTCGAATCGGTTCGCCAGTACGGCGTGAGCCTGTTCGCGTCGGCAGGCGTGGTCGGGCTCGCCGTCGGGCTCGCGGCGCGGCCGGTGTTGAGCAACCTGATCGCCGGCGTGCAGATCGCCATGACCCAGCCGATCCGGCTCGAAGATGCGGTTATCGTCGAGAATGAATTCGGCTGGATCGAGGAGATCGCCGCGGCCTATGTCGTGGTCCGCGTCTGGGACCAGCGCCGCCTGATCGTGCCGCTGAGCTATTTCATCGAAAAACCGTTTCAGAATTGGACACGTCAGAACCCGGAGCTGATCGGAACCGTCGACCTCCATCTCGACTATGCGGCGCCGATCGATCGCATCCGGGAAAGGCTCAAAGCCATCGTCTCGTCGTCGCCGCTATGGGACCGCCGCGTCGCCAATTTGCAGGTCGCCGACGCCAAGGAGGCGACGATCGTGGTGCGGGCTCTCGTCAGTGCGAAAAGCGCCGGGGCGCTCGGGGATCTGCGCAACGAGGTTCGCGAGAAGCTGTTGGCGTTTCTGCGCGACGAGCACCCGGCAGCACTGCCGCGGCATCGCGCCGACGTCGACTTGAGCGCGGCGGCGCGCAGCGCGATGGAAGCCGCCGCGCCGGACGCCTCGGCCGCGCGGGAAACCAAGCGGCTCGCCGGCGGGTGATGCTCGCGTCAGGCCGCGTGCCTGTCGATGTGCGGCAGGGTCTCGAACTGATGGAACGGCGGCGGCGAAGGCAGCGTCCATTCGAGCGTGGTCGCTCCGACGCCCCACGGATTGGCGCCGGCGCTTTCCTTGCGCGCGAACGCGAGCGCGATATTGACGAGAAACACCATCAGCCCGGCGATCGAAACATAAGCGCCGATCGAGGAGATGTAGTTCCAGCCGGCGAATGCGACGGGGTAATCGACGATGCGGCGCGGCATGCCGGCGAGCCCCAAAAAATGCTGCGGAAAGAACGTGACGTTCACGCCGACGAAGGTGAGCCAGAAATGCAGCTTGCCGAGCGTTTCGTCGTAGCGGTAGCCGGTCATCTTCGGGAACCAATAGTACCAGCCCGCGAAGATCGCGAACACCGCGCCGAGCGAGAGCACGTAATGGAAATGCGCCACCACGTAATAGGTATCCTGCAGCAGGCGGTCGACGCCGGGATTGGCCAGCACCACGCCGGTGACGCCGCCGATGGTGAACAGAAAAATGAAGCCGATCGCCCACAGCATCGGCGTCTTGAACTCGACCGAGCCGCGCCACATGGTGGCGATCCATGAGAACACCTTGACGCCCGTCGGCACCGCGATGACCATGCTGGCGACGGCGAAATAGACTTGGCTCGCCGTCGAGATGCCGACCGTGTACATGTGGTGCGCCCACACCACCATGCCGATCGCGCCGATGGCCAGGATCGCGTAGACCATGCCGAGATAGCCGAACACCGGCTTGCGGCTGAAAGTCGCCACGACCTGGCTGATGATGCCGAAGCCCGGCAAGATCATCACGTAGACCTCGGGGTGGCCGAAGAACCAGAACAAATGTTGGAACAGCAGCGGATCGCCGCCGCCTTCGGGGCTGAAGAAGGTAGTGCCGAAATTGCGGTCGGTCAGCAGCATGGTGATGGCGCCGGCGAGCACGGGAAGCACGAGCAGCAGCAGCCCCGCGGTGACCAGGATCGACCACACGAACAGCGGCATTTTGTGCATGGTCATCCCGGGTGCGCGCATGTTGAAGATGGTAGTGATGAAATTGATCGCGCCCAGAATGGAGGAGGCGCCGGCGATATGGATCGACAGGATGACGAAATCCACCGCAGGGCCGGGGTGCCCGGTGGTCGACAGCGGGGCGTAGAGCGTCCATCCGGTTCCAGCGCCGCCGGCGCCCGGCTCCCCTTCGAAGAAGATCGAGGCGATCAGCAGCGAGAACGACGCGGGCAG
>WNFY01000057.1_pt1 | contig 77716 bp, 70 predicted proteins | sample 5400091 | NCBI WGS metagenome assembly WNFY01 (sample SAMN13153364, study PRJNA577476) | soil metagenome | isolation source: 60 cm soil or saprolite under grassland replicate 1 | place: USA:California | collected 2016-06-15
CGGATAGTACTGGTTAGCGAGGAAGAGCGAGATCACGCCTGGCGAGGCCGCCGTCATAAACACTTCGGTGACCTTTGCCCCTTCAACGGCAGCTTGGAGATTGGCAATATCTCTCTCGAGATCAGCCTTGCCCCGGTAGCTAATCGGATCGGTGCAGGCCGGTCTGGCATAATCGAGCAGCAATGCTCCAACCCGTTTCGCGAAACCGGGAAACTCGGGAATGTCCAGGCGCAGTGATGGTGACAGAGCCGTTCGGTCATCAAAGCCCGTTAGCCGGTCTTTGACATAGGTGCTGTAGCTGATTTTGCTCATCTCGCCATCATTGACAACGTCGATGCCACAGCTCGCTTGCCTTTGGACTACCTCCTTGACTGCCTCTCGTACTCGTGCCTCGAAGGCAACGCGATCAATCTGCTCACCTCGATCCTGTGCTTCTAACATGTGTTGCACATCTTCTGGTCTGGGTAAACTTCCGGTGTGCGTCGTGAGGATTTTATTCGTACTTTTTTTCATGGGTGTGTTCCTCCTTCATGAAGCGAACTATGCTAACCGTCTGTCCTCTCATGCTGATATATCTTATATTATATGCCATTTGGTCGCTCTTTCCCCACGGGAGGTGCAACGAGCTAACAAAAAACAAGGGAATAAGAGATCTCTTGGATGCCATCGTGCTTGACATCTTTCTTCCATTTCTCTACAATCAATAGTATAATCTCATAATCTACCAATTCACTCGAGGCACAGCATTTCCCAAGGAGAAACTCATGTATGTCTGAACTCGTGGGACGCCAGCTCGGTAACCATCGTCTTCTACGTAAACTGGGGTCTGGTACCTTCGGCGAAGTTTACATGGGCGAGCATGTGCATCTCAAAACCTTTGCTGCTATTAAGGTATTGCGTGATCGACTGGCAGGCGAGGAGATGGAAGCATTCCTCTCTGAAGCACGTAGTATTGCACGTTTGCAGTATCCTCATATTGTGCGTCCTCGACTTCGCTGTGGAAGTGGGCATTCCAATCTTCGTTATGGACTATGCAGCCAATGGTACTCTTCGGGACCGTTATCCTCGAGGAACACCTCTTCCTTCAGAGACGATTGTCTCCTATGTCAAGCAGATAGCTGATGCATTACAGTATGCACATGATAACAAACTTATCCATAGAGATGTCAAACCTGAGAATATACTGCTGGGACAGCATGAGGTTATCCTGTTGAGTGATTTTGGGATCGCCACTGCGCCCAAAGTTCTGGCTCGTATGAAGACACAGGATATAGCAGGTACTGTTATCTACATGGCAGCGGAGCAGATTCAGGGCAAGCCGCGCTATGCTAGTGACCAATATGTATTAGGTATCATTGTTTATCAATGGTTGACGGGCATGCCCCCTTTCCGTGGTTCTCATGTTGAAATCGTTACTCAACACCTCACAGCTCCTCCTCCTCTGCGTACGATAGTTTCTACCATTCCAGTCGAGGTTGAGCAGGTGGTTCTGACTGCTCTCGCTAAGGACCCCAAACGACGCTTCGGGAATGTAAGAGCTTTTGCGAACGCTCTTGAACAAGCTTACAAAATTCCTCCCCCTTTTGCTGATCGGCCCAATAAGCCTCCTCCTAGGCAGACTGAGCCAGAACCACCACCCATGAAGGTTTTCCATGAAAGCGCATCTCCACGTCCAAATATGGGAGATCAAAAGTTATAGGCATCGATCTTGGAACGACCAATTCCTGTGTCGCTGTCGTGGAGGGTGGAGTACCCATTGTTATTCCTAACGCAGAGGGTGCTCGTACTACCCCCTCCGTGGTTGCAATCACAAAGAATGGAGTACGTCTCGTTGGTGAAGCCGCGAAGCGACAGGCCCTGATCAACCCAGAGAATACCATTTACTCCATCAAGCGCATTTGGGTCGCAAGTATGATGATCCCCAAGTAGACCACGAGATGCGCCTTGTTCCATATAAAGTAGTGTGTGCTAGCAATGGTGATGCCTCGGTGGAAGTACAAGGCAAGCAGTATAGTCCACAAGAAATAACTGCAATGATCTTGCAGAAACTCAAAACTGATGCTGAGGAATACCTTGGCGCACATATTACCCAGGCTGTTATTACGGTTCCTTCATACTTTAATCATGCGCAGCGCCAAGATACGAAAGATGCGGGAAGAATAGCTGGACTGGAAGTGCTGCGAATCATCAATGAGCCAACTGCGGCATCGTTAGCCTTCGGACTGGAAAAGAAAAAAGATGGTCGTATTGCTGTTTATGATCTGGGGGGTGGAACGTTTAATATATCTATTCTTGAGTTGGGTGAGGGTGTCTTCGAAGTCAAAAGTACGAACGGGGATACGCATTTAGGTGGTGATGATTTCGATCATAGGATCATTTACTGGATGGCCAATGAGTTCCACAAAGAGCAGGGAATCAACCTGCGACAAGATCGCATGGCTCTTCAGCGTCTAAAGGAGGCGGCAGAGCAGGCGAAGAAAGAGCTAACCAGCTCAATGCAGACAGAGATCAATCTGCCTTTCATCTCAAGGGATGTGAGCGGTCCCAAGCACCTGAAGATGACACTGACCCGCGCAATGCTGGTACAACTGGTGGAAGATTTGATTGAGAAGACTTTTAGTCCAATGGTGAAGGCCTTGTCCGATGCAGACTTACAAGCTAAAGATCTCAACGAAATCGTTGTTGTCGGTGGCCAGACTCGCATGCCTGCGGTGCAAACGATGGTGCGTCGCTTCTTCAACCGCGAACTGAAACGTCATACCGACTTGAGTGAAGCAGTGGCAATAGGCGCTGCTATTCAAGCAGGCATTTTGACTGGTGATGTGAAGAATATACTTTTGCTGGATGTGACACCCTTCTCATTGGGGATTGAGACACTGGGAGGCGTCTTCACCCGACTCATTGAACGCAACACAACCATACCAACACAGAAGAGCCAGGTCTTCTCTACAGCCTTGGACGGTCAACTCGACCAGAAAATGCCAAACTCATCACTTAGGGATGAAAATAAGGCCAGTGTTGAGATCAAGGTACTGCAAAGTGGAGATGAATCTGCCAAGGACAGTCGGCTTCTAGGAAGTCTCGTCCTTGAGGGTATTTCTCTAGAACCTCGTGGCATACCTCAGATTGAGGTGACCTTTGACATCAATGCAAAGGGGTTCTTGAGCGTCTTAGCACGCGAAACTATCTCAGGAAATGAGCAAAAGATTTTGATTGATGCATCGAGCATGCTCTCAAAAGGGAAGCGCGATCGTAAGGTGCTCAGTGCACTGGGTATTGAAATTCAAGGTGGGAAGTTCACCCGCACGTTCACTCGGTTGATCGACCCAAATACCCTCATCCCAGTGAAGAAAAGTCAAACCTTTTCAATGAGAAACACAGAACCAAAGATACTGTTGCCCACAATCTTGCCTCCATTAAGTAAGAACCAGACGAGCGTCGAAATACATATACTACAAGGTGAGCATGAAGTCGCCAAGGACAATTTCTCCCTTGGGAGCTTCATCCTGGACGGTATTCCTTCTGCTCCGGTCGGCGTGCCGCAGATCGAAGTGACCCTCGACGTCGATACGAACGGCATTTTGAATGGATCGGCTCGTGATAAAGGCACAGGGCGTGAACAGAAAATTACCTTGATGGTATCGAGTGGTCTCTCAAAGAACCAGATCGAGCGGATGGCGCATGATGCTGAGTTATATGCAGCCGAGTCAAGGCTGCGCAAGGAGGAGACAGAAGAGCGCAACGTGTCAAATTAGCTCGTGAAGCTTTAGAGCAGGCTTTCCACAGAATGCACGAGGCGATCTATCATCGAAATGCCTCTGGTCTCGAGTTCCCTGGTGGTGAGTAAGTATCTATGAGATAAGTATATTTTCGGTGATAAAGGCATCAAGATCAACACAGTGTTTTAACCTATGTTTGCTACCTAGGACATCCGTTCTCAAACGAGACAGTTTTCACCATCGCATTTCACCAGTGCGACCCGTCTTTTCCCGCCTTCTTATTAGGGGCTCACAGCCTTCACGAAGGCCATGGTTGTCTCGATCACGATAGCTTTTCCACTCGTCTCTGGCAGAGACGAGTTTTTCCAGCGGGATGTGTGCCAGGTGCGACCGATGGTTCGAATCCTGTCGATTCTGGTTCGATTATTTATGCATCTTTCTAGTAATGATAGAACATTTGTTCTCTCGCATCGAAGTCTCCTTCCTAGGCTCCTATTTTGTCTCTGCGTTCTCAAACACGCAGAGAGTGATGCTTGGCTGATTCCTCCTCTGCATACTCTCTCAGCAATATTGAGCCTCAGCGCGTACTTTCTTTTTTTCCGTAGGTAGAGCAGCTTTAGAAGGGGAGTCAACAAGGTTCATAAACGAGGTGCACACATTGCGATAAATCCCCACTTTTCGTATACTATCAGCAAACGGAGACGTGTATATCCAACAAGGAGGTTGTCCCATGAAACTGAAAGATGCCTGGCGAGGTCTTGCCATCATGCTCCTCATCGGCATCGCTGCGGGAGTCCTCAACGTCATGCTCTTCACGTTTGTGATGAACCCTCTGACAACTGGAGGCAAGGCGGATGAAATTGCGGTGAATACCTACGTAGTGGATTTCTTCGTTGGTTGGGTCTTTTTCTCGGCCTGGTTCCTGGCCAGAGCCGACGAAGAATTGAAGAAGGTGGAGGAGGCCGTTCACAAAGCAGATCTGCTTCACATCGAGAGCCTCCTGGTTTCCAGCGAGATCCAGTTCGGGGTTGGCTTCTTAGTCGTCACAACCGCACTGGTGCTGTGGGATCTGGACGATCCACTAGCTGGGGTCATCAAGGTGTCTGGCATACCAGAGGAATGGGTACGAGAACTGCATCAGAAGCAACAGCGCTAAATGAGATGCGCACGAGACAGGGCAGAACTATAATACCATGCATTTCCTGATTCTTCAGAACATGTTCTAGTAAGGAGTAATGGATGTCCTGGACACCCTTAGTAGAGCGATTCTCGTCGCTCCCACTCATTCTCGCGGGTCCCATGTTACGTCGTACCGCGCCTCGTGCCGTTACTGTATGGCTAGCATTGAAGACGCCCCAACTGGTCACCCTGCGTATTTACAGGAGAAATGGAGCGGGAACACTCCATCAGCAGATGGAAGGGACGCGCCATACCGTTCGCCTGGGTGACCACCTACATCTTGTGGCCGTCACAGCACGTGCCACCAACGAGCATGAGCGATTGGCCTGGGGCGAGCTCTATTACTATAATCTCTTCTTTCGGCCCGACAGCAAACCTGAAAGGCCTGGGCTGGAGACACCCGCGCATCTCGACACACCGGGCGTCCTCACCAATGATCCTGCATCGGCTGATCTCCTCCATCGTTTGGTGTATCCTGGGCATCCACTTCCCAGCTTTGTCCTGCCTCCCGAAGATTTGAACCAGGTCAAGATATTGCACGGGTCCTGCCGCAAACCGCATGGAGTCGGCAAGGAAATGCTTTCAGTGGCAGACGCCATGCTCGAAGATGCTGCCAATGAGCCAACCAGACGCCCACAACAGCTTTTTATGACCGGTGATCAGATCTACGGCGATGACGTGGCGGCATCCCTCCTATTTACGCTGATAGATGCGGGCAAATTTTTACTGGAGGGAAACGGGGAAGAGGTGTTGCCGCTGGTACAGGTACCTGCCTCTCTGCTTGCACCTGGGGAACGCAGCGAGGTGGTGCGCAACAAGGCAATGTTTACCACCACCACCCCACAAAGTCAGCTGCTCTCCTTTGCTGAATACGCTGCCATGTACCTCTTTGCCTGGTCGGATGCGCTCTGGCCAGAGGACTTGCCCGATGCTGAAGATATATGGAACACGTATCCGGAGGCGCGACCACAGCCCGCGTTACAGCAGAGAGAAGAAGCCACATATACAGATCATGTAGATAAGCTGCGCGCGTTTCGGTCTACCTTGCCACAAGTGCGCCGAGCGCTAGCGAACATCGCTACGTACATGATCTGTGACGACCATGATGTGACCGATGACTGGTACCTGGACGGGGCATGGTGCCAGCGGGTCCTGGCTAGCCCACTGGGACGAGGCGTCGTGCGCAACGCACTCCTGGCGTATGCGCTCTTCCAGGCGTGGGGCAATACGCCCGACCAATTTGCTGAGCCCAATGGTGCCGCTCTGCTCGATGCGATTGATACCTGGCGTTGGGGTGAGTTGGCTTCGCAGAAGGATACTATCAGCAGGATCATCGGCTTGCCCGATTCGTTCGAGGGAAGAGGCAAGCTCACGCGTTCAGATCAAGCACTCCGCTGGAACTATACGGTTCCTGGCTCGCATCACCAGGTGATTGTTATGGATACTCGTACACAGCGCCTGTATCGCTCTCCCAGCGATTTTCCGGGATTGTTGGCTCCCGATGCCATCAAGCGACAAATCGTCGCTGCCGAGCATAAGGACGCGGATGTTACCCTCATTATTTCAGCTACCCCAGTACTCGGAGTGGGGTTTATCGAGGCCATACAATACTGGGGCAGATGGCGGATCAAAAATAATTATGCCTACGACTGTGAGGCATGGAACTTAGAGTGGGGAACCTTTCAACATTTTCTCAGCGCCGTGAGCGCCATGAAACGGGTGGTGTTTCTCTCAGGGGATGTACATTATGCCTTTGGTTCGAGTTTAGAGTACTGGGACCATGCGCGGCACACGACCGCCAAGCTCATCGATTACACATCCAGTCCCTTGAGGAATGAAGGGTCAAACTCTCAGATGGCCATGTTCGCTGTAGGGTACCCAAGTCTCTTTCATCTACTAGGACGGACTGAGATGCCGACGGTGGATTTCTTTGCTTGGGATATAGTTGCTGGCAACCGCCACATCCTGCGAAAAGTACTCAAACTCATACGATCAAGAATCTATCAGTTCTGGTGGTCGGTGCCACGGTTGATAGATGCAATGAGGTCGCCCTATGAGATAGTACTTCCAGCACAAGGATGGCCGAAAGGGTCTTTCAAGGATACGCCACCGACGAGAAGCTATCGCCTACACTATCTTCGCGACACATTGCACGGCCTCGCTGCTCCTGATGATGCCCTTGAGGAGCCCAGGCCAGTGGCTAGGAGCGGGTTCTGGCTGAAGCGCATGGCTTTAAGAATCATTGCTTTTGCGGAAACAAAACTAGGAAAAACCAGGCGCAAGCTCGTGAGAAGGACGCTGGCTGCTCAACAGGCACCTGAAAAGCTGCCTCGAGGAACGCACCATATCGTTCGAGGCTCAATCAAAGGAGCAGAACGATTAGAGCGCAGACTGGACAGGCGCAAGAATATTTTGGTGGAGGCGCTCTTTCATCGTGAGGAGTGGTTAAGCAAGTGGAAAGCCGGTGCGCATATCGTTGGGTACGCCAATATCGGCGAAATCGGCTTTGATTGGACGCCGGAAGAAAAGAGTGTGTTTCAACGTCTGTGGTGGTGGCAGCCCGAGGAGCCCGATTGTGCTACTATAGCGACAGAGTACCGCGATACATTAGAGCTCCCAAGTCCCGATGCTGGTCCACCGCTTCCATGAGGTGGCGGCCAAAGTACACTTTTCACGAACCCTAGTACAACGAGTCAGGGAAGTCTGGAGCACCGGTCAAGTAATGAGAGATCAAATGAGCTAAGCTGTCATAGTCCGCAAAGGGTAGTGCGCAACACCTTTCATCCCAGGAGGAAGCGTTTCGTAATGGGTTGCTTTACTAGCCGCTTTAGCACCATGAACCCGTTAGCTTACCATATCTTCAGTGAACCAGGGCCATCCTCTGGCATCAATATAGATACCGATCCCGATACGGTGCAAGGTAGTGCTGAAAAGGTGAATACGGTGCCAGCCTCCAAGCGGCTCGTTTGCCATGCTCTCCTGTACAGAATACACACCAGCCCAGGCGGTCGGATAGGGTCCTGCCAGGCCGATGCTTTCTCCGCAGTCGCTCAAACCAGCAAATCCTTCATTGGCGATACGCTGGTAAGGCGTGCTGCCATCGGGGCAATAGTGGCTAAATCCGCAATGTGCCATGTTCCAGCTATGCAGCAGAGCACCGGATGCCAGGGTGTTGCTCCAGGCGAAAGGAGGAAGTCCACAGGTGGCACGTTCATGATTGATTAATTGGAAGAGTTGCTGGGTAAGCTGCTGCGCCTCGGATGAAACAGGTGCCGATCCATAGGGAGCTGCCAGTGTCCCGTTCTTTGCAGGAACTAGGGTCGTCGCCTGACTGTACGTTATGCAGTTTGCGACTGGTGGTGGAGTACTGGTACTGGAGGCTATGATGCGAGGAACCCGCGTCGGTATAGGCGTCGCTTTTTGCCTGGGAATTGAGAGTGGGGGGATCGCAGTAGGGAAAGTGATAGGAGATTGCTGTAGGCGACTGTTGCTCAGCGAATCGCTCGTGACACTTTTGGACGATAAAGATGTAGTGATGACTTTCTTAGAGCCACATGCTGCCAGTAATACGATCAGTGAGAGACTTAGCAGTAGCCAATATATTTTTTCTCTCAAGCAATAACCCTTTCTGCTTTTCGCACCTTTGTTTCTCAATGGCTCATAGTGTAACATACTGTATATCCGTGTACGCACAACATCAAAAAATCCGGTACTTTCGTCTATAGATGAGTTTTTGATCTGAGAAGTCCTGCGCTTTCAGTGTTATTCGATTGACGCATTTTCCAAACCTGCTATACTTATGTGGGCGCTCCGAATCAGTAGAGTTGGCCCATGAGATTTAAAAATCATAAGGATACGCTAATGCGAATTGCGCTTGACTATACGGCAGGCATCAGACAGGGAGCCGGGGTTGGGCAGTATGTACGAAGCCTGGTGGATGCCATGCTTGCACAGGATGCGAGGAATGAGTACACGTTCATAACGAGCGGACGTCCAACAAAGAAGCATTCATTTCCTACAGCTAGCAATGTTCGGGGTCGAAGTGTATTTATTCCTGATCGCTACCTTAACATACTCTGGTACCGCTGGCGAGTTCCGCTTTATGCAAATTTCTTCACGGGACCAGCAGACATATATCATGGCCTTGACTTTGGCCTTCCACCACTGGCTGGTAAAGCACGGAAGGTTGTTACCGTCTATGACCTGGCTTTCCTGCAACATCCAGAGACAGCAGTCCCTTCATTGGCCGCATATCTAAAAAAAGTAGTACCAGAGTCTGTAGCTCAAGCCGATGTTGTTGCCGCAATCTCTCATGCAACCAAGCAGGCACTCATCGAACACTATAGGACTCCCCAAGAGAAGATTACCGTCATTCCTTGTGGTATTGCACCACACTTTCAACGCATCACCGATCCTGAACTATTAGAGGAAACACGGCGCAAATTTGATCTGAAACGTCCTTTAGTCCTCAGCGTTGGTACTCTGGAACCACGTAAAAACCATCTCGGCCTCATTAAGGCCTTTTATGAGGTGCAGCAAAGCAAAGAGAACCCGGCTATACTCGCAATTGCAGGAGGGAAAGGCTGGCTTTATGAAGAGACGCAGCGCGTTGTGACGGAACTCAAACTGGAGGAAAAGGTTCGCTTCCTGGGCCGTATTAGCGAACTCGAACTGATTACATTGTACAGCATGGCCGATGTATTCGCCTTTCCATCGTTTTTTGAAGGCTTTGGCATGCCGCCCTTAGAAGCTATGGCGTGTGGCGCTCCTGTCATCACTTCAAACACATCCTCTCTACCAGAGGTTACGGGTGATGCAGCAATTCTTGTCGACCCACATGATACACATGCATTAGCGAATGCAATTACCCGTTTACTTGGGGATGAGCAATTGCAGGAGGATCTACGTCAGAAAGGCTACTTGCAGGCACAACAGTATACATGGTCAAATGCAGCACACAAGATGCTTTCTGTGTATCAGAAGCTGTACAAAGGTGTAACAGATTATTCTGAGGAAACCGAATTGAACTCTGTTTCTTATACTTGAAAGTCAGATGGAGACATATGCCAAATGCATTGATTACTGGGATAACAGGACAGGATGGTAGTTACCTCGCAGAATTCTTATTAGAGAAAGGCTACCGCGTTTATGGTATGGTGCGGCGCGCCAGCACATTCAACGACGAACGCATACGTCATCTACTCGATCGCATCGAGTTGATTGATGCCGATCTCCTTGACCAACTCTCACTGATTCAAGCACTACGTCAATCGCAGGCAGATGAAGTTTACAACCTCGCTGCAATGTCGTTCGTGGCAACATCATTTCAGCAGCCTGTTGCTACAGGTGAGTACACTGCGCTGAGCGTTGCCCGCATGCTAGAGGCCGTGCGCCTTGCGGATTGGCCAATCCGCTTCTACCAGGCTAGCACTTCTGAGATGTTTGGTAAGGCTCAAGCAGCCCCACAAAATGAGCAAACACCGTTTTACCCGCGCAGTCCCTATGGAGTGGCCAAGCTCTACGGGCATTGGATCACGGTGAACTTTCGCGAAAGCTACAATCTGTTTGCCTGCTCAGGAATATTGTTCAACCACGAATCCCCTCGGCGTGGCCACGAATTTGTCACACGCAAGATCTCACGTAGCGTAGCGCGAATCAAGCTAGGCTTGCAGAATAAGCTATTACTGGGCAATCTCGATGCGCAACGTGATTGGGGTTTCGCAGGGGACTACGTTGAGGCCATGTGGCTCATGCTGCAACAGGATAAACCAGATAACTATGTAATTGCTACTGGCACGACCCACAGCGTCCGCGACTTTGTCATCGCGGCTTTCACACATGTAGGCATCCACGACTGGCAACGCTATGTGGAGATCGACCCCAACCTCTTCCGACCTGCTGAAGTTGATCAGTTGATCGGAGATGCATCCAAGGCTCGCCAGAGGTTTGGTTGGCGTCCTCGTGTAACATTTGAAGAACTGGTAAGTATGATGACGGAGAACGACTTGCAGCAGGTTTCGAGCTTTCCCTCAAATAGAAGGTAGGCGCTTCTAGATGCGAAGCGCTATTTGCGATACTCACTATGCATGTGAGCCTATGAAGCACGATTCCACGAACAGTAGAAAGGTCGCTTAAAAACAATGTCGATTCCGTCGCGCATCCTCATCACAGGATGTACAGGCTTTGTGGGCAGCCACCTGGTGGGGCAATGTCGAATCCGCTATCCGCAAGCAGAGTTATTTGGAGTAACGGGGCACCAAACCTTTCACACTGTTACACCAGGTATGAGTGACGTAAAGCTCTTGGTAGCTGACATCACGCGAGAAGAGGCTATCCGCCAGGTAGTCGCAATATCGCAGCCAGACCTGATCATCCATCTAGCTGCGCAATCATCGGTATCAGCATCATGGAGGGACCCATTGGGAACACTCGAGGTCAATGCCGGGGGTGTAATACACCTACTCGAAGCTTTGCGATCAGAGCAATTAACTCCTCGCATAGTGCTTGTAGGTTCCGGCGAACAATACGGCATGGTACATCCCGAAGACATCCCCATACGTGAGGAGTGCCCATTTCGACCTGCAAACCCCTATGCAGTCTCAAAAGTGACTCAAGACTTCTATGGCTACCAGTATTTTGTGGCTTATGGTCTACCGATCTTGCGTGCACGCCCGTTTAATCACTTTGGTCCGCGTCAGGCCTCTACGTTTGTGATAGCCAACTTTGCTCGGCAGATCGCTCTGATTGAAGCAAAAAGAACCGAATCTATGTTATCTATAGGTAATCTTGAGGCTTGGCGTGACTTTCTGCCAGTAGAAGATGTTGTAGCTGCATACCTGGCAATTGCTGAGCAGGGGCAGCCAGGTGAGGCGTACAACATTGGCTCAGGTCAAGCGCGCTCAATCAAAGAGATTCTGGATCTCCTCTTAACTTTTGCCAGGGTGCCTATTCAACTGCGCGAAGATCCTGTGCGACTGCGTCCTACAGACGTGCCATTGCTAGAAGCTGATACCTCACGTCTACGCACAGACACGAACTGGAAACCAGTTGTGCAATTCGAGTTTGCGCTGCAACAGACACTCGACTTTTGGCGAACAGTCATAACCTCCGAGCGACACGAGCAGAGGTAAGATTGGGGTAAACTGGATTTGAGTCGTAAATGTTTAGCCTACCATACCCTGTTTATTGAAGCACTTGCGATTGATACACAATATGAGGGAAACCATCGTTACAATCCACAATATATCTTGATACGACTACATTATTCATATTGGCCGTTTCCGAAGTGGTGCGATACCCTCTTGGTGCATATTTGCGATTTGTAAGCATTTTGCCTGAAGGGATAATGTAAATAATCTCACCAGTATATTCACGCTCACGCTCCTTTATTGTTACAATATCACCAAGGTGATGCTCCCCTTCATTCACTGGCCCGAAGAGCTTAGCGAGCTGCTGCCCATCGTCTCCATCAAATGGATAGTATTCGTAGACGCGCTGTCCATTTTCGATGGATTCTACAATAGGAATACGTTCATCCGTCTCAAGTGTGATGATCCAAAGGCTTATAAACTCTTGTGGCTGCACTAGATCGACAGGGCTCCACATTAAGACTTTGATACCAGTTCGAGAGTGAAGGGTTTCGAGAGCAGCATGCGCGAATAGCTTGATTTGAACTTGACGGAGAATATCGTCACTATCGCGTTTCCCTAGTTCCAAAAGTGAAGCAATTTCGATAGAATTCACTTTCACTGGGGCCCACAATCCGAACTGTTGCCAGTCAATGGGATCAAGCGTGATATGAAGTTGTTCGCATATCTTCGTGAGTTGCATGGTTTTGAGGTAGGCCTCTTGTTGCTCATCTGTGCTATTTCGACGTGTGTAGGTCATAAAAGACCACTCCTATCATGAGAGGAGAAATGTTTGATCATATATTATCACTCTCTATTAAGTCACTTTTTGTGATGTGTTGTCAAGCGTTGTTCTCTTGCGGCATTCCTTTCTAGCTTGTATACTGCACTTGTAGCAAGAGAGGTATGGGTAGCGTTCATTTAGATTGATCGTACTGTATGAATCTTCACCCGTGAGTGGTTGAAGGAGCAGACGCTATGGTCTCCCAACAATCCTTTTTTCCGGAAGAGCTACTACTCCATACCCTATTCAGGAATCGTTATTACATTTCGAGTAAGGTTGGCGAAGGTGGCTACGGTTCAGTCTATAAAGCCAGAGACATACAGAGTAAAGATCGCCTCGTCGCTATTAAGAAAGTGAGCCTACTGGGACTATATCCAAAGGCGATGATTGAAGCCACTACCTCCTTTCAGCGCGAAGTCAGTGTGTTGTCGAAGCTGGATCATCCCAATCTGCCACGTGTGTATGAGCACTTTCAGAACCCTGGGTATTGGTATGTGGTCATGGACTTCATCGAAGGCGAAACACTTGAGGATTACCAGAGTAAAGCAACCAACAAACGCCTTCTCCTCAGTGAAGTACTTGATATCGGGCTTCAACTGTGTATCGTACTGGATTACCTGCACTCACAACAACCGCCCATCGTCTTTCGCGATCTCAAACCTGCCAATATCATACGCACTCCCACAGGGCAGATCTACTTGATCGATTTTGGGATTGCACGTTACTTCAAGCCAGGTCAGGCCAAAGACACCGTCGCTCTTGGTTCACTTGGATATGCTGCACCAGAGCAGTATGGTAAAGCACAAACTACTCCGCGTGCCGATATCTACAGCTTAGGAGCAGTTTTGCATCAATTACTAACTGCGAAAGATCCCTCAGACGCGCCGTTTCGCTTTCTACCACTTCGTCCCAAAAGCCACTCCGAGCCTGGATCACTCACCACCAGCATGGTGGATGTTCTGGTGAACAAATTTGAATTACTTATCACCAGCATGCTCGATATGGATGTGAACAAAAGACCACCTGATATCTCTTGTGTAAAGCAGGAGCTACAAGAAATGGGCGCACTCTGGTCTGACATCCTCAAGAGCTTCTGGCGACCAAAGTTGGGGTACACCAAAAATATTAGAAACTAAGGACATTCTCGTTAACAAATTCCTCAATACCTGTCAATCAAAGCGCGGAATTATAGGCATTATACTAGATTACTCGACCCCTAAGACGATGAGATCTTGATTGCTTACCAGTTCAGTCACCTCTCCAATACGCCAGAATGTGACGTCTTTCTGTTCTGAGAGTGTCGGCCACAACGCCGGATCAATAGCCGCAAAAAGTCCGCCCGAGGTTTGAGGATCGTAGAGGATCGCTTGATCAATTTCACCCAGGTGATCATCAAAGTAAACGTGCGCCTGAAGCGAACGCTTATTGCGTCCTGTTCCCCCAGGAATACATCCAAGCTCTGCATAATGCCGGATATTTGGCAGCAGCGGAAGCGCCTCGTAGTCAAAGCGTATACTTGTCAAACTCTGGGCAGCCACCTCCCAGGCATGCCCAAGAATACCAAATCCGGTAATGTCAGTTGCTGCATGAACTCCTGATCCCGCCTGAACAAGAATTTCACTTGCTCTGCGATTAAGCCGTGTCATTGATTGGACCGCAGCAGCCATATCCTCTTCACGCACTTTCCCTTGCTTTTGTGCCGTAGTCATGAGCCCTGTTCCTAACTGTTTACTGAGTACGAGCACATCACCTGGCTTCGCGCCGCCCTTTGTCAAAATGTGATCAGGGTGAACCATACCAGTCACCGCAAGCCCATACTTTGGTTCATCATCAGAGATGGAATGTCCTCCTGCAATCACACCTCCCGCCTGCTCAACAATCTTCATTCCTCCACTCAGCACCTCGCTGAGAATACCCATATCCAGATTTTCGGGCCAGGCAACCAGATTGATCGCCATCAGCACCTGGCCACCCATCGCATACACATCGCTGAGGGCATTTGTGGCAGCAATCGCGCCAAAGGTAAACGGATCATCTACCACTGGAGGGAAAAAATCAGCCGTACTGATAATGGCTTGTTGTTCATTGACACGATAGACAGCCGCATCATCGATCGCATCCAGACCAATCAGCAACTGTGGAGGAACAATACTCTGTCGTAGCGGGCTCACAACCTGAGCCAATATATCAGCGCCAATTTTTGCAGCACAACCTGCGCAACTGGCAAGTTCGGTGAGTCGAACGGGTTGAGAAACACTCATTGGAAAACCCTTCTTTCACTGTGTAGATTAGGAATAAACACTCTCTATTAAACCACAAATAGCTTAAGTTGGGTTCCTATTTGAGCAATCAAACTCATTGCCAGGTATATCATCCAATAGTTGCATGACACACTTCATATTGGCTACAGCAATCATTTCATCAATTAAAACGTGTAAAGAAAAGAAGTATGCAGTTGAGAACCTGATACAGGCAATGCTGCTACCCCAAAAGGAATGAGTGATAAAGGAGTCAAAAGGAGTTGTGGCAAAAAATTGGTATGGTACTTGTGCTTCTCATGCTATTTTCCCTGTCGACTGCATGCACCTTTACTGAAACTGCATTCACCAGAACAGCAAACAATGCCGGTTCCGCATTTGCTGCTGCCGAAGTGACATTAACGTATGCTCATGAAGGCAAAATCACCTACTCCTACGCCGCATCCAGTTTCGTAAATTTTCAAAGTGAGCTGAGCGGTACTGACCAGACTTTGGCGGCTCAAGGAGCTGCAAATACACATACTTTACAGCGGTTGCTTGCACTTTTTTCACCTGCCATACAGGTCATTGACGCTCCCTGTCTAAGCAATATGTGCAATTGGCGTAAACAGATAGAGATTCTTAACCGCGCACGTCAAGCATTTTTGGAAGCAGGCAGTTCATGAAGAAACAGTGGCTTTCTATCGCCCTCGGTATCGTCACTGCAACGGGTGGATTTCTTGATGCAGGAACTATCGCAACTGCTGGTGAAGCGGGGGCAAAGTTCGGATTAGGACTCATCTGGGTTATACTTGTTGCCACAATAGCTATTATTCTCCTGGTAGAAATGATCGGGCGTTTTACAGCAGTTTCTAAGAAGACCTATGCTGAGGCTATTCGTGAAGATTTTGGCTTCCGCTTTTATCTTTTGCCATTAAGCAGTGAATTGATCGCTGAAAGCTTGATGTTGGCAGCCGAGCTAGGCGGCATTTCCATCGCGCTTTCACTCTTCACAGGCATTTCATGGCATATATTCTTTCCGTTTGTGGCTCTATTCATCTGGATACTAGCCTGGCGAGCACCTTTCGATCTAATCGAGAATGGACCTGCTCTCCTTGGCCTGGTTACACTCTCGTTCCTGGCAGGTATTATCGCGCTTGGAGGCATCCCTGCGCCACTCATACCCACGCTCTGGCATCCTTCTTTTCAGCAGGGAACGGTTGCCGAGTACCTCTACCTGAGTGCGGCGATATTTGGTTCGACTATCAGTCCTTACCTGCTATACTTTTACTCATCAGGAGCAAGAGAAGAGCACTGGTCAGGAGCGTCTTTGTTGCTGAATCGAGTCACTGCTATCGTAGGTATGGGATTTGGGAGTATGGGATCCATTTCGCTTGTAGTGTTGGCTGCTATCGTTTTGCAACCGCTTAATATCAGCTCGAACACATTAGGTGAACTTGGCCTTGTAATGGCGAAACCCTTTGGTATTGTCGGTTCACTCCTCTTTGCATTGGTCCTTTTTGCCACATGTACTGGCGCAGCACTCGAGGTGGTTTTGGCGATTTCGTACAATTTAGCTCAAGGGTTCGGTTGGGAATGGGGTGAAAATAAGAAGCCAATCGAAGCGGCTCGTTTCAATCTTGTCATGACAATTTTCTTGCTTATTGCAGTCGTGATAGGATTAATAGGTATCGATCCACTGCAACTGGCGCTCTTTGCATCAACTGTAATTGCTCTGTTTCTGCCCATTTCGCTCTCGCCATTTCTCATTCTTATGAACGATCCACAGTACCTCGGCAATAAAACGAATGGACGTTTCACTAATATTGCTATGATCGGCATTCTCGTGCTGGCTTTCCTGGTCGCGATTATATCACTACCTCTTGCTATAATTACTGGTGGAGGCTAGTATAATGATTGACCCACATGATGAGGTATTTTCTATCAGAGATATTCTAGATTCTCAACTGTTGACCAGTGATGGACGGCGAATTGGGCGCGTCGCTGATATCTCTGCCGAGGAGCATACTGACGGAAGCTTGAAACTGACACATCTTGTAGTTGGTCCCCAGGCTCTGGCAGGAAGGGTAAACTCACATTTACGTTCCTTGTTTCTTTTTTTCCTACGCGACCGCTTCGAGCATAGTATTCCGATAAGCGAGGTGACTAGATTCGGACCAACACTCCACCTGCGTGGCAAAGCCGAAGATTATGCAGTGGGTCAATCAGAGCGCTGGATAGCGAAACACATTCTGCGCTGGATTCCAGGAAATGGGCGATGAAGCAAGGAAACACAACGACGCGGAAGCTTGAAGAACTATTATATAAGAAAATTATTACCGCTGACGGTAAAGTGATAGGTCATGTTTTCGATATACAGCTCTCACGTGGTAGAGAACATCGTGTTACAGCACTTATGTATGGAAAGAACAGCCTGCTCTTCCGCTTACATACATATGAGCCGTTCGCCAGGGTCTTTCGTTTAAAGCAAAAACCTAAAACTATTCCATGGGAAGTTGTAGAGAATGCTGATCATGCAGCAATACATCTAAAATCAGGATATGAGCCGAAAAACAATAATTGAGCACAACAGTACCACTGCAGCTATCAGGACAGAAACTCGCGTAAGGCACGATATCTCTCAATTTCCACCACAAGAAATTCACTAAGCTGATTCATAAAACTCATAGTACTTGTAAGACTATACAGCATAGCCAGCAATATTTCTTTATCCACTATCTCTTTGTTATCTAATGTCTCAATGATTTCTCTGAACTCGGCAATAATCCTGCCTGACTCGTCTCTCGCATGTTCACCGTACTCGATAGCCAGTTCGTCACGGATAAGCCCAAAAGCGGACTCCGGTTCCCACTTCGTATCTTCTTCCTCATCTCCTCGTGTAAGTCCTTCCTTCACTGTTCTAATCACGATCAATAGCCATAAGAACTGCATGAATGAAGTGGTAAAGCCAGGATTATCTTCGTGATACTCCTGGGAGGTAGATAAGAGGTGCAACAGGATCAAAGCCACGTCCGTTTCATAGTTCTCAGGTACTAATGTCACCTGGTAATCCCGTATATCATTATGGACCAACCGATTCCTATGAATGATGCGCACCATCGACCTGAACTGTAAAGTGATTTGAGGAGAAAAAGGCCACGGTAGGATTACTCTACAGGTGTAGAAAGGAGTTTCGGTGTTATCTGGTAGGTAGAGACGGATGCCTAGTCTTCGCGATACTCCTAGCAGATTTCTGAAATCTTGCAGGTGCAGTAGCCTCTTCATGGTTTGCTCATATTCGGCATGCAGCTCATGTTCTTCGTTTAAAAATGTGACGGTAAACACCTCAAAATACTTGATCGCGCGTGGAGCCGATGTCTCTTGCACCGGCCCCATCCATTCACGAAGTTGGGGAGCAAAGAACAATTCGAAGAAATGCGCTCCTACAACTGAGGTGCCTACCAAAAGTTGGTGCGCCTTGTTTTCTCCGCTAATATACCAAAGCGGGTCCTGGATCAAAGAGGGGTAATATGCACGGTAGTGAGTTCCAAATTTGGATGGTACTTGACTGCTTTCTATTGTATCCAGGTTCAGGTCATCGAGTTGAACATATGCTTTGTCACCATATTCTTCGATGAGTAGTCTGTAATGCTCCTCAATATCTGGCAAAGTTTCGCGGGTCGGAGTATACATGGAAAGAAATCCAGCATCTCCTTCAAGACGATAGATAGTGACCCGAAATTCCAGCAATCGACTATTGTCTCTCTGGCCAGGAGGCATAATGCTGAAAGGGTGCTCCCATTCATTATCGGGATAGAGTACGGCTTGCTCGTAAATTTTCTCGAGCTCTGGATCTCTCTTCATTGCAGCAATGAAAGGATCGTAGATCGGCGATTCTAAACTCGAATCGGCCTTTATGCGCTTCACAATAGATGATTTCTTCGCATAGAATTCACCGTTCTGTTCCACCGGAATGCGCTTAAAGTTGTTCGCAAATATGCTAAAAATACTGTTGCCCAGCAAAGCATCGGGTCTAATCGGCTCACCGAGTTTTAGTGTACCCCATAGCCAGTATGCCAGGAGGTTGGCGCCACGAATAACTCCTTGTGTGTCCATATACCAGGCGGGATAAGGGTCTTGCAGAGCAGTTCGCGCGAGCGAATGCTTTACTTTGGGGTAATCAAAATAGAACATAGCGATGCCCTTCTCTAACTATACACTTGCCACCTGTGGCTGGTTGAATTGCGCTGACAAGTATATCACAAAGCTACAACGATGAATATTACAATTTTTTCATCATCTAATACTTGACGTAAGAAGCATCGCATATTTAAAACGGGCTATTATCTGAATACATGATAATTAGCAAGACTATGATTCAGGAACCCAAAATGCTTGCAAAGAAAGGACTTAGCGGATACAGTACAACATGACATTATCATTGGGAGTACTTCCATGCCACAAACCAGTATAACGATCCGTGTGCCTTTCCATGATGTGGATAGCACAGGGCGCATCCACTTCACCGCTATGTTTCGCTACATGGAGATTGCTGAACATGAACTGAGACGCTCGATCGGATTTCCTGAGGCTACATCATTTAAAGATATAGCATTTCCTCGCGTACATGTTGAATGCGACTTTCGCGGTGCCATTCGCTATGACGATGAACTGACGATTGAAGCACGGGTGGACCGTGTAGGGCGCAGATCATGGACGGTCTCCTTCAATGCACGTATTACAGGGGGGGCACGTAATAGAGAGCAGCAGTGGTTGGCACCAATTGTGGCTGAGGGCGAGATGACGATGGTTGCAATGGATCAAATTACAGAACGAGCTATCCCGTTGCCAGATGACCTGCGCTCCGCGCTTGTGAGTGCATAGATTGTCTTTCAACTCTAAGGGCGACGCAAGCGTCCCCACCACTCATCCACTCGGCGCTACCGGTGGCCGCCAACTCTCGCCGGATGCACTAAGGGCGACGCAAGCGTCCCCACCATTCATCCACACCTCTCTCGCCCCTACGCGGCCTGTTATCCTATCCAATCTCGGCTGACACCTTCTAATACTGTTTCGCTATGAGAATGATATGTTATTGTGCTGTGCAGTGAGCTATGAAGCCTGTTCTCTTGCATGAACATATCATCTTCTCCCTGAAAGAGTATTAGAACTTTCCCAACAATATGCTTACAAATTGTTGTACACTCTCACCAGAGATGAAACATCCATTAGAGCTTCCGGAGTGGGTCACTGGGGAAGCTTTGCATGTTTAAGACAAAATAAGTGAATTAGTATTCTAGTTTGGAGGATAGCCGCCTGACACGGAGGCTGAAAGGAATCGGCTAGATGACTGCAACAAAAATCAGCTATGCAACATGTCCCCTTTGTGAAGCAACCTGTGGATTAGAGATCGAAACCCATGATCGTGAGATTATTTCTATTCGGGGAGATGCTCAGGATGTTTTCAGCCATGGCTACATCTGCCCGAAAGCTTACAGTCTCAAGGAATTACATGCTGACCCGGATTGCATTCGAGAACCTATTGTGCGCAAGGACGACAAGTGGACCAATGTGAGTTGGGATGACGCATTTGCTGAAATCGAACGTGGATTGATGCCTATCCTCGAAGAGCACGGGCGCGATGCGCTCGCCATTTATGTCGGCAACCCAAATGCGCATAACATCGCCAGCCTGCTCTATTTACCAGCTTTACTTCAGACTGCAAAAACCCATAATTTTTTCTCCGCTTCAACAGTCGATCAGATGCCCAAGCACGTTACAGCAGGATTGATGTTCGGAACATTGTTTTCTATTCCTGTGCCCGACCTGGAACGCACCGAGTACCTGTTGTTGCTCGGGGCTAACCCACTCGTGTCTAATGGAAGCCTTATGACTGCTCCAGATATGCGCGGTCGCCTGCGACGTTTACGTCAGCACGGAGGCAAAGTCGTGGTAATTGATCCATACCGCACGCGCACCGCGAAGGAGGCCGACGAGCATCACTTTATCAAACCAGGGCGTGATGCGCACTTCTTGTTTGCGTTAGTTCATACGCTTTTTGCTGAGGGATTGGTAGCTCCAGGCAAGCTTGTCGAGCATATTGCGGGTCTTGAACAGGTACGAATCCTGGCAGAGCATTTTACGCCCGAACGGGTGACTACAACCTGTGGTATAGCCGCGTCCACGATTCGCACAATTGCTAGAGAGTTGGCTGCTGCTCCACGGGCAGCCGTATATGGTCGCATTGGCACCTGCACCCAGGAGTTTGGTACTCTCAGCAGTTGGCTCGTCGATGTGCTGAATGTGCTAACCGGCAACCTTGACCGGGAAGGGGGAGCAATGTTCCCCAAAGCCGCTGCCGGGTCACGCAATACGACAGGTACACCCGGTCATGGACGAGGTGTGCGCTTTGTACGTTGGAAGAGCCGCGTACGCGGGCTCCCTGAAATCTATGGCGAACTACCTGCCTCTTGCCTGGCCGAAGAGATCGATACACCTGGACAAGGGCAGGTCAAGGCACTGATCACACTAGCAGGGAATCCTGCGCTCAGCACTCCCAACAGCCATCGCTTGCAAAGAGCGCTCAGCACTCTGAAATTCATGGTCAGTATAGATATCTATCTTAATGAGACGACGCGCTATGCCAACGTGATCTTGCCACCGCCTCCTGTGCTTGCCCGTTCTCATTATGATCTCGCACTTTATCAGCTAGCCGTCCACAATGTTGCGCACTATTCCGCACCAGTCATTGAGCGCGAAGCGGGGGCATTAGATGAATGGGAACTCTTCCTGCGCCTGGCTGGAATACTCGCGGGGCAAGGGTCTAAGGCGGACCTTTCCACCCTTGATAACCTTGCTATAACGACACTCATCCAACGAGAGGCTACACTGGATGGTTCCAATATAGAGAAACGAGATGTGAGTGAATTACTCGAGGCTCTTAAATCACGTCGCGGTCCTGAACGCATACTGGACTTTTTACTTCGCAGCGGACCATATGGTGATGCTTTTGGTAGACATGATGGAATGAGCCTGGAAACGCTTGAAGCTCACCCACATGGCGTCGATCTTGGTCCTCTTCAACCACGTATCCCGGAAGTATTGCGAACGCCATCTGGTAAAATCGAGCTGGCGCCTCAACCAATAGTGGAGGATGTAGAGCGTTTGCTCATCTCTTTCGAGCGGAGCCTGACTTTTGGCAATGGGCACATGCTTCTCATAGGTCGGCGCGACCTGCGTTCAAACAATTCGTGGATGCACAATCTGCATGTACTCACAAAGGGCAAAGATCGTTGCACGCTGCATATACATCCCGATGATGCCGCTCATCTTGCGTTGGTTGATGGGAATATGGCTACTGTCGCTTCGCGCAGCGGTTCAGTCGAGGTTCCGATTGAGATCACCGATGCAATCATGCCAGGAGTTGTCAGTATCCCGCATGGATGGGGGCATACATTATCCATGACGAAAACGCGAATTGCTTCCGAACATGCTGGAGTGAACACGAACATCTTGAGCAATGAAGTGGAAGTCGATCCACTCTCGGGTAATGCTGTCCTGAATGGTATCCCTGTGACAGTTGAAAAAGGTGGTCAATGAATAGAGCGAATTGGGAATAGAGTGAACCGGGCGATCGCGAGGGCATTGACTCCAACATATTCATTCAGGAGTCCCAGTAAAGGTGGCCAGAACGCGGCTGCAAGGGAGAGTGCCTGCTTGTCATCCTTCGCTCAGCCAGTGTCATCCTGAGCGCTAGCGAAGGATCTCACGCGAGGGACACCGAGATCCTTCGCTAGCGCTCAGGATGACACGTAGGAGGACAGGATGACACTGGGCGGTCGATTCGTTTCTCCTCGCCTGATGAGCCGATGGTGCAATATGTTGGAATCAATGACCGCGAGGGTCGCCCTGCCTTTTTCTTTTGCAGTATCTAACCGATGTGAAATACTGCTTTCCCATTGATTTTGCGGTCACGTAAGGCTGCAGCGGCACGGTATACGTTATGCCAACTATCCTCCAGTCCAATTTCAGGTTTCAGCTTTCCTGCTGCAACCATCGAGACAAGTTTTGCCAGGTCTTCGCCCATCGAAGCGGGTGTGCCTGATAGATAAACGAAGAATGCAATCAAACGCGCGAAGGCATGGCCAGCGAAGTTGGGGAAACTGATAGGAGTTTCTTCTCTAGAGGAATTACCAAACATAACGATGGTACCACCGGGAGCTACTTTGCTGATTGCTCCGGAGAGAGATGATCCACCGGCTGATTCTAAAATCAAGTCAAAAAATCCTTCTGCTTCTCGTATATTTGCGACTATGGCAGTCGCTCCCAGCTTGGATAAGCCGGAAGCACGATCCGGATGGCTAACCACTCCCGTTACCTCCGCGCCAGCCAGGGTTGCCAGTTGCACAGCAAAGCGACCAACACCGCCCGCGGCTCCCGTGATGAGTACTCGTTGCCCCAGAAGAGCGCCACCTTGACGGAGGGTTCTTAAGGCTGTTAATCCTGCGACGGGAAGTGTAGCAGCGCTTGCAAAGCTAACATTATCTGGTAATACGGCCATGCGCGCAGTAGGAGCTGCGACCCGCTGTGACCAACCCGCGCCATCGACAAGTGCGACAACACGAGTTCCTCTTTCTGGTCCGCTGCCATCCGCAGCAGGTTGTATGACTACACCGGCCACATCCTGGCCCGGCCGCCATCCCTCGGGTCTACCGGCGAGTAAAGCAAGCTCTCCTCGATTCAAGGAAAACGCATGGACTTCCACGATAGCTTCATCAGGCATCGGCACCGGTTCGGGAACTTCATTGAGTTCGACTGGTATTGGAGCTGATGGAGTATTCACAAGCGCAAGCATTTCTTTCTCCTTTTTTATTTGGTACAATGGTTACAAGGAACTCTACGGATAGGTCACCACTATAGTTCTGGCTATTTTCGCTTCATTATCAAAAATACCGCTCACATAGCGCTCATTTTGCACGGTAGTTTCAAGCCCAACCATTGATTGATCAGAACACTCCTTCACACAATTGTCGTTCGGTTGCCTGCGGGTCGTTCACTATCTGCCATTCTTCGTTGATCCTTCCTTCTTGTTACTTCAGTGTACTTCATAACACTTCTCGTTCACAAGTTTTGACGTAACGCACTGAACTGACTTTGCCAGGGTTAATTTTCCATCTTTTAGACGTCCATATATAGGATGCTAAACAGATGAATTAATGTATTCAATTGACAAGTTACACAGAAAGAGAATACTATATTATCCGTGTAACTCAGTGTGGTAGATTTAGCAGGAGGGGCTCTGCTATGGCACACCGCATTCCCATAGTCCGAGATGGCTGTTTACAAGACCCTATTATGAATGGAACCTTCGCTTACACCCTTGTTGTAGGATGTGCCGAATGGTTTGTGTGGTTAGAGCATCATCGCTCCTTTTGCTTTAAATCAGACTGCACAGCCTTCACTGCACGTAAGGAACAGCGACCAGGAGGCTGGTACTGGTATGCGTACCGACGCAAGCAAGGCAAGCTGCGTAGCGCTTATCTCGGCAAATCAGAAGAATTAACTCTTGAACGACTAAGCTCGATAGCAGAAGTGCTTGAACGAGCACACGAGTGCAATGGATCAGTTTCGATGAGTGCTATCCATCTTCACAAGATATCTCAAGATGATTCTTCCTAGATTCACCAGGCTTCTATCGACTCTCTGCCGACCACGTTTATCGAATTTGAGTAGATCACAAAGCCCGATTCAGCATTAAAACGTCCATCTAGAAAACTCCACAATGTTGAAATAAGTCCGCTGCAATCACCTTCATCTATTCTCTTGACCAGACGAGAACACCAGGTCTTATGTTTGCTGGCCTTGGGATTAACGAGCGTTCAGATTGCCGAACAGCTCGTCGTTAGTTCGTCTACGGTTAATACACATGTGCGTTCGATCTATAATAAGCTCGAAGTCACTTCGCGGAGCGCAGCCACACGCTATGCCGTTGAGCATCATCTCGTCTAAGAACTACTATACCATTTTATCTTTTTTTTTCATCGTTTGCTGCTCTTTCCAGCATTCACAGCGTAAATCGTCAAAATTGACGATACGTTTAATATAGTCGCCTTGGTAGAATAGTGATGGAGCATTGTATGCCTTTTTCAATTAGCAGTTGAAAACGAAGAGGGATGCATACTTGACTCATGTGTTGTAAAATCTGAATGGATGAGTGAAGAAATGGCATCACCTTCCCGCGTCTCAATGTAAGTGATACGCGTTTTTGAAAAAAGGAGATAACTATGGCTACAAGCAACTGGACCTCGTTAGGGACACCCGGCAATATCAGTGCTAATCCAGCCATCGGGAAGAACGACGATGGACGTTTGGAGGCCTTCGTCTGGACTGTGGGAGTCGACGCAGCCCAGGATCTGTGGCATATCTGGCAAACCACCGCTGGAGGATCCTGGGGCACCTGGTCTTCTTTAGGGCATCCCCCCACTGGCTTGATACTTGAAGGCAGCCCAATTGTTGTTCAGAACGATGATGGGCGCCTGGAAGTCTTTGCTACAGGACCTGACAACGCGCTCTGGCATATCTGGCAGGTGGCGCCCAATGGAAGCTGGAGTACCTGGAACTCCCTGGGCAAGCCAGCAGGCACGAGCTATATCATGAATCCTATCGCGAGCCAGAATCAGGATGGACGCCTGGAGGCTTTCGTCTTCGGCTCTGATAACGCGCTGTGGCATATCTGGCAAACCACCGCTGGAGGATCCTGGGGCACCTGGTTCTCTTCGGGCGGTCTAGCCAGCAGTAATCCCGCCATTTACCGTCCTTTCGTGAGGAAAAATGATGATGGACGTCTCGAGATCTTCGTCACGATCGAGACAGTCGATGAGCCCTTTGGCACAAACCCGACCGCGGCGCTCTGGCACATCTGGCAGGTCGCGCCTAATGGAACCTGGAGCAACTGGGCTTCTCTGGGCACACCCACAACTGGCGGCCTCTCTGGTCCCTCTGTGAGGAAGAATGATGATGGGCGTCTGGAGGTCTTCACCATCGCCTCTGATGGGGCGCTGTGGCATATCTGGCAAACCACGACTGGGGGAGTCTGGGGCACCTGGTCTTCTCTGGGTACACCATCAGGCTCAGTTAACGCTTTTGGTGATCCTTTCGTGGCCGAGAATGACGATGGGCGCCTGGAGGCTTTCGCAGTTGGCTCCGACGGGGCCCTCTGGCACACCTGGCAGGTATCAGCGGGGGGCCATTGGGGCAGTTGAGCTATCGATACACAAGATAGTCCATAGAGGGATGATCGGCAAAGATCTACTGAAGCGTCGAAACAATCTCTGTCCGCCCAACGAGCTGACTTCCATCGAAACCGATGCTTTCGTCGTCCCATTTGCTGAGGACGGTGAAAGCATCAGAACTACGATTGTTCCAACTATCCAACATTTGTCGATAGAGCTCGCGAACCTCGCTCTCATCGGGAGATGCCGAGTCTTGCGGCTGGAATGTGTATGAGCTCATTGTTTATTCCTTTTTGTGTTCTAATAGGCACCACTTGTAAACCTTTCTACGACCTCGTATAGAACTCGTACTCCCCATTGGAGTGAGCGAACGCTGACACGTTCATCGTGGCTGTGAACTCGCCTTCCTTCTCCCGCTCCAGCATAGAGGCCGGGTGCGAAGCCGTACACCTTCGTACTCAATTTTGTGACGTGTTTTGCATCGGTTCCACCTGTCAATAAGAAAGGAACTGCAGTTGCTTCAGGGTCATGTTCTTTCAGTACACCTTTAATAGTATTGAAGAGGGGTGATTGTAGATCAGCTTCAAGCGGCGTCGATGGATCCAGTAATGTGATCTCCGCTTCATTCTCGACGGCAGAACGTAATTCTTCCAGAAACATTTCGGGTGTCCATCCAGGCAGGTTACGTCCGTCTATTGATGCCTCAGCCTCTGAAGGGATAACATTGATCTGCGAACCAGCGTCAAGGATCGTGGGAGTAACCGTATTACGCAGCATAGCATGCATACGCAGTTTGAGTGCCTCATCGAGAGGTAGTCTTTCGATTGCTGCATCGGCGGTTGTTTCGTCAGCTAGCACCGTATGCAGGGCCTGCGCAATGTCGTCAGGTTGTGTTTCTGCAATACCGGCAATATATCCGCGAAAGGTATTTGTAAAATGAACAGGTAGGAGTTTAGGGGTGAATTTTGCCAGGATTTCAGCAAGTTTGAGAATGGGATTCTCGTAATGAGGGACCGAACCATGGCCGGGCTTGCCATACGTCCGAATTCGGAAACGAACCGTGCCTTTCTCCGCTGTTTGTACTGGATAGTAAGGTCGATCATTGATCTCGAAACCAATACCCCCGCCTTCATTGAGCGCATATTCTGATTGAATCAATTCTGGACGATTCTCAACAACCCAGCCCGCTCCCTGGTTTCCTCCTACTTCCTCATCAGCGGCGGCCATAAAGATGACATCACGTTTGAGGGATACACCGCTTCTTTTGAGAAGCAGCATGGTCATTGCCTCCATGGTGACCATATGCTTCATATCGAGTGCGCCACGTCCGTAAATGAAGCCATCGGCTATATCGCCAGAAAATGGGCCATGCGTCCACTTCTCCGGTTCTACCGCGACGACATCGGTATGTGACATGAGCAAGAGTGGTGGCGCTGATCCGTCTCCCCTAAGCCTGGCGATAAAGGTGCCCCGATCGCTGCTCGGACCTACTATTTCTCCAGAGATTCCCTCGGTCTCCAAAATAGAACGTAGATATTCTGCTGCGCGAATCTCGTTGCCGGGTGGGTTGCGCGTATCCAGACGGAGCAGTCCGCGTAAACGTGTGATTGTCTCTTCTCCTACGTCTTGCCAGTTGATACTATGCATTGACTGAGTCATAGGACACTCCCTCGTTTTTGCTGAATGTATCCATGTTTATGGTTACGTGAGTGTTATATATGATCATCATACCACCTTTAATAGCATTACCAGTAAGCTATACCATATACTAGGAAACGGTATGCGCATGGAAATGTTTAATGGGATAGAGGTTCTGCACTTCGATGACGCTCATACATGGGAAGCTTGGCTTGCTACGCATCATCAGAAGCAAGAAGGCATATGGGTGAAAATTGCCAAGAAGAGCTCCGGCATACCGTCGGTTAGCCATATGGAGGCGCTCGATGTGGCACTGTGCTATGGCTGGATAGATGGTCAAGGCAAGCCCTACGACGAGGCATACTACTTGCAGAAGTTTACGCCTCGCCGGCCAAAAAGCCTGTGGTCGGGGGTGAATGTCAAGAAGGTTGAAGCGCTTATTGAAGCAGGGCGAATGCGACAGCCAGGTCTTAAAGAGATTGAGGCTGCGAAGGCTGATGGTCGATGGAATTTGGCCTATGAATCGCAAAAGAACGCCACAGTTCCTCCGGATTTCACAGCCGCACTCGACCAAACCCAGCGTGCCAAAAGCTTCTTCGAATCGCTGAACAAGACGGATAGATATGCATTCATCTGGCGTATTACTACCGCAAAGAACCCGGAAATGCGCCGATCACGTATTCAGAAATTTGTTGCAATGCTCGAAGAGGGTAAAAAATTCCACTAGTAATTTGAAATGGTTGTAAATTAAGGAATATAATACATCCTCATGCGTTTTCGCCATTTCCACAGTCTACTCAGTCTCCATCCACAATGAACGAATGTGTGTAGTCTCGTTCAAGCGCGCGATTATCACACGCTCACCACTCAAACGTATCTCGCTAATTGATGCATTATCATGGCGAAACTGCCAACGACGTTTGAGATCGATGTCCAATACATGACACAGTAACACACCTATCAGGCCGCCATGTGTTACCCATAAGACACTGGCTTCCGGGTACTGTGTTTGCCAGCGATTAAGCGCTCGAGCACAGCGGTCGCGAAGTTGGGCAACTGTCTCTCCTCCAGGAGGAGCATATGTGGCGGGATCGACCCGCCACTGAGCGGCCAGGTTCGCATCTATTGTTAGAACTTCATCGTAGGTATATCCCTCCCATTCTCCTAATGCCATCTCACGCAAGTCTCTATCTTCCTGTATAGGGAGGTGATGATTGTGCGCAATTGCCCCCGCGGTAACACGCGTACGTTCTAAGTCAGAGGTAACTATGACATCCAGATGTTCCCTTGCCAGGCACTCGCCTAGAGCAGCAGCCTGCCACTCACCCAACGTATTAAGTGGGACATCTGACTGGCCTGTGAAGCGTCTCTGCGCGTTATAGATCGTTTCCCCATGGCGCACGAGAATGAGGCGCATCGGCCCTCCTACTCAACTACTAGTATATCCTGATAATCGGTTTCTTGAGATCCTTCGCTTCGCTCAGGATGATACTGTTCCTCCTGGCCATCGGCTTCAGCAAACAGCGAATATCTGTCCATGAACCTCTCAATCCTCTTTAATTGTAAATCTTGTAGCGATGGATACTGCGAAGGAATTACAAAATCAAGGCACAGTTCATCATAGACCCTCCACAACTGGCGCTTCACATTGCCAGGCAGCGATTCTTCGAAGTGGAAGAAGCTTCCTAAACTCTGCTCGATCATTTTTTTGATGTGCTCATCCCCTTTTTTCTCATGAAAGTGAGGGCTTTTGGATAGGTATTGCTGTAATATAATCCCCTCGGCAGTTCCCATTTGCTTATGCGCATAAAAAAGCAAATCAAGTAGCTGAAAGGTTTCTACAGAGAATCCAGAAGAAAAGCGCAACGAGATCGCAGTTTTGACTGTCATCCCTTGCTCTCCCGCATTGGACGAACTGATCGCATAGCCGCTCATTCCGAACCACCCTTCTAAAAGTTCATTGAAAAGTGGGGAAACGACTCTGGTACAACGACCCATAATCCTGGTCTCCAGATGTCCATTACCCAGTTCAGGTTTGGACGACCAGCAAATACGTACATTATGCAAATCTTCATCGAGATGCTTCGCTGCGCTCAGGATGACATTATTAGTTGTATCACGTTCCAGAGCGAGTGCAGAATAAGGTGTCGACATAAAGAGCCTGCTCATGGCCAATGTATATTCCAGGAGAGCGCTAGGTACAAAGTTATCTGCATCGTAAAAGATGATCCAGCGTGGATAGCCTAATTGGTATGCACAAAGCGTCCCTATATACATACCCTCACCTTTTCCATCGATGACTTTGCCGTCATTACCAAGAATATGGTAAACGCCATATGTCTCGAACAAACGAGCGATAGCTTCTTCCTTCTGGTGTACCAGATAGATCCTTTGATGATGAGCCAACTCCAATTTCAGCTCATTCGTGAGAGCTTCTCTTTCGCTCTCCTGGCAGTTTGTCACGATAATGATAGGGCTATTGAGGGGAAGATACCAGAGCACTTCACGGAGCGTTTTAACTTTTTCGCTTTTATGAGAAATCACAAAAGCAGTTTGGGATAGAAAGAAGTGAAGATTCTGCAGGTCGCCGGTCTCCAGGATATGTGAAAACTGTACAGTATGTATGTTCACGTGTGCTACTCCATTTTTTACATGAGTAGTAGAATAAGTGCTTCTTCACTCATTCTATCCTATTCAATTTTAAATAAACCGAAAGATCACGTGCCAGCAAGTCCTCGCTCGTTGAGATTTAATGCAACACAAAACATTCTTGTGTGATAATATACTATTTTTGAGAGGGGTTAGCAATGACACCTGATGCTGTAAGGACACAGGAAAAGCAACGACTATCGAAAGATTGATGCTCAATGCGCCTGGTAGCTTGATCACATATGCATTCGTTCAAAATTTGATTTATCAACCTTTTGATATTCTTCTTTAGCCAGTAATTTGACTAGTAGCATAAGTATAATTAGCTTTTCTGCTTAATGTCAATGGATATGAAGTCGGTAGTACTTCCGTCTTGGGATGCAGAATTACTATTATTCTTTTCACCATCACCGAAGAGAAAACAATTTGTCCAGCGACCACCACCAAGTTCTGTACGAACTGGAAATCGCTGACTGCACACTGGCATAGCATGAGGACAACGTGGGTGGAAACGGCAGCCGCTCGGGGGATGAATAAGGCTGGGAATCTCGCCTCGAGCAGTGAGATCAGTAACACCTTTGTCACTATGTGTACTGAGATTATCTGGATTGGGAGCGGCAGAGATTAACAATTGCGTATAAGGATGCTTAGGTCGCTGGATCACCTCGTCACTCGGTCCTCCTTCAACCATCTGACCAGCATACATTACCAGGGTGTCCTCCGCAAAGTAGCGTGCGCTGGCAATATCATGGGTAATGAAAAGCAAGGCCAGTCGTTCTTCGTCTTTTAAACGCAACAGCAAGTTGAGAATATCCAAACGGATCGATACATCTAGCATAGACACAGGTTCGTCGGCAAGAAGCACTTGAGGTTGTACTGCTAACGCTCTAGCAATCGATACACGCTGCCTCTGGCCACCACTGAGCTGATGAGGATACTTCTGTATAAACTGTTCGGCTGGACTGAGATTGACACGATTAAGCAGTGATAAAATTTGCTCAGTCTCCTGGTTTCTGCTTTGAACATGCTTGAATATACGCAAAGGTCGCGCCAGATGGTAGCGCACATCGTGTACTGGATTAAGCGAGGAGAATGGATCCTGCAAGACCAACTGTACATTGCGGCGATAAGATTGCAGGTATGATTTATCTGTCAGCTTTGCTGGTTCTCCGCGAAAACGAATAATACCGGATGTTGGAGTATATAGACCTGCCAATATTCGTGCAACGGTGGTCTTACCACTGCCGCTTTCTCCTACAAGCGCCGTAGCTCGACCAGGATAAAGCGCAAGGGAAGTATCTTCAACCGCATGAACGGCACGTTTTGTCGCAGAGAGATTCAGTGAACCTATAGGAAACAATTTACGTAGATGGACACCCTCCAGTATAGGGCCTTGATGAGATTCTGCGCTTGATTTATTAAGTTCCACAGCAAGATCGTTCACTGGGCATTACTCTCCTCTGCTAAAGCTTCGTATTTATGCGCCAAATCTGCTGTGGTTGGTGGTTCCGCGTTGAATCCGGGATCATATAAATGGCAGGCAACGAATTGCTCTGTCTCCTCGCCCTTCATAGATAGTAGAGAGGGTAAAACTTCGTGACACACGTCTATTGCCAGGGGGCAGCGTACGTGAAAGGCACATCCCGGCGGTACTGCGCGCAAATCAGGCGGTGAACCCGGGATACCAGCCATTTTGCGGCGCGGTCCATGCAATGACGGGAAAGAGTTGAGCAATCCATAACTGTATGGGTGACGTGGATGTAAGTAGAGGTCCCGTCGTGACGCCTTCTCGACGATGCGTCCGGCATACATGATCGCAACATGGTCAGCCAGTTCAAGCAGGAGCGAGAGATCATGAGTGATAAAGATTACAGCAAAGCCAAGTTTCTCCCGCAAGCGCATTATCTCGGTGAGAATTTCACGCTGTACGACGACATCAAGCGCGGTCGTAGGTTCATCCATGATGAGAATTTCTGGTGAAAGAGCAAGCGCTATAGCAATGATTGCACGCTGGCGCATACCTCCGCTCAATTCATGGGGATAACTGCGCAATCGATCAGGAGCAATACCAACCAACTGGAATAGCTCTTTAGCACGCCGTTTGCGCGAATCTGAACCCATATCAGGTCGATGCGTGCGCAACACATCCATGATTTGTGCGCCAACCGTCATGACCGGGTTAAGAGCATTCATAGCGCTTTGGAAAACGATTGCCAGGTCATTCCAGCGCAAATCGCGTAATTGCGCTGGTGATAATTGTAACAGATCTATTGACTTCGTTTCCGCAATGGATTGCCCATTTCCATCTTGCGTTTGCTTCGACTTTCCACTCTTCGAAAGACGAGTCATTGTGACACGCGAAGTATCCATGCTATCTTGAGAAGGACGTGGGTAATAAAGAATTTCTCCACCACTAATCAACGCGGGTGGACGTAACAGGCACGTAATAGCATATGCGAGCGTCGATTTGCCGCTGCCGCTTTCGCCTGCCAGACCAAGAATTTCACCGCGTTTTAAGGTAAAATTTACATCCGTTACTGCATGTACAGTGCCACTGGATGCATGATAATCAACGAAGAGGTGTTTTACATCAAGTAGAGTGTCTGTGTTGGCATTTGCGCTAACATTTGTTACCATTATGCTACTGCTTTCTTGGTTTTCCTTGTCTTCATGGGGCGCTCAGGTCGCAATCGGGGATCGGCGACTTCATCGATGCCGAAATTGATAAGCGCAAGTCCAGCCCCTAACGTGGCAATGCAAAGACCTGGAGGAATGAACCACCACCAGAGTCCGCCACCTAACGCGCCAGCTTGCTGTGCCCAGTACAGCATACCACCCCAACTTGGTATAGTGCCATCACCCAATCCGAGAAATTCCAGCGCCGCCCAGGCGAGAATGATAAAAATGGTTGTGCTCACAAAGCCGGCTACAACCAGGCTTATTTCATTAGGAAAAATCTCACAAAAGATAATGCGCCAGGCGTTCTCTCCACCTACACGAGACGCTATGACGAACTCGCGGCTCCGCAAAGACAACGTTTGCGAACGCAGAACACGTGCTTGCCAGGCCCAACTTGTGATCACGATAACCATAGAGATTGTTAATGGACCACGCGGGAAATAGGCTGCAAGCACAATCGCCAGAGGAAGAGCGGGAAGTACTAAAGAGACATTCGTGACTAAGGTCAACGAATCGTCTGTCAAGCCGCTAAAGTAACCCCCAACCATTCCTACCAAAACGGAGAGCACCGTTACAATCAGCGCTGTGGCCAAACCCCAGAATACACTTGTTCGAGTGCCGTAAATCAACTGGCTGAAAATATCTTCCCCGACAACAGTCGTACCTAGCCAATGTGCTGTCGAAGGAGGGGTAATAAACAGGTGCGATGTCGCATTAGGGTTATAGGGCATAAAAAATGGTCCCAGGAAGCCAACCACGATAAAGAATCCAACAATTGCACAACCAGTCGCTACCTTCTTGTTCATCGACATCGTTCGCCAGATAGCCAGCAGCATACCCAGGAGGCGAATATACAGTGGATCACCGGAGAAGTGCGTAATTGGGACAAGGCTCGCGGAGTGCGGTACTTCCTGGATTTGCATCGCTATGCACTCCTTTCCTGGCGTACACGAGGATCAAGTACAACATACAGCATATCGGCCAGGAAGTTAGCGCCCAGCACAGCTAACGTAATAATCAGGAATATAGCTTGTATCATGGCATAATCTTGCTGGTTCACAGCCTGGAGTAATGCATATCCTATTCCAGGATAGGAAAATACCATTTCGGTAAGTAGTTGTCCACCAACGATAGCGCCGATTGCAATAGCAAAACCAGTAATATTTGGTAATACTGCATTGCGAGCGGCATAGCGAAACATCACACGAACCTGCGACAAACCCTTTGCCTTCGCCATTAAGACATAATCTTCTGAAAGTGTTGTAATCATCGAGTTGCGCATTGTGAGCATCCAACCGGCAAGTGAAGCGATAACCAGGGTGAGAGCAGGCAAGAAAGCATGTTGCGCTGCACTCCCAATAAAATCAAATGTCCAACCTGGATCGATATTTGCTGAATCATATCCACCTGACAGAGGGAACCAGTCAAGAAGATAGGAGAAAATATAGAGACTAAGCAATGACAGCCAGAAATAAGGAATAGCAGACAGAAAATTCATGCCAGGTGCGAGGACAGTATCAAGTGTAGTACCGCGTTTCCATGCAGCAAGTATTCCAAGGAAACAGCCAAGAGTAAAACTAAGTACAACGGCAACACCTCCCAGCATAATTGACCATCCAATATCTTGACCAATGATGGTCATAACAGGAGTCGGGAAATACTGGATGGAATTTCCCAAATTGCCATGCAGCAGATTGCCAAGATACTTAAAGTATTGCAGCCACCATGGATCATGCGTGTTCAGGCCAAATTGTGCTGAGAGAGCTTGCTGCATCTGAGGAGTAACATATCCCTGTGTTGACATTTTGCCTACAAGCCCCGCAACGGGATCACCAGGGGCCAGGCGAGGGATAAAAAAATCTATGGTAATGGCTACCCAAACGGCGAAAACATAAAACAAAATGCGACGGATTATTTGACGCACATTGTTGCTCCTTTTCAATTGCAGCCCTGGAATTCAATTCCCTACTATTGTATACCTGACTACCAGGGCACCCGCAAGGGGATGCCCCTACTATACTACGAAATGATTTTCGCGATTCTCATATAGTAGGGGCGGGGCAAGCCCTTACTGGGGTAGGGTATTTGCGTGACCCCACTGCCAGGCCATTTTACGTTCGTTATCCGCGTAGGGGCGGGAGTGGTGTGGAGAAGGGTGGGGACGCTTGCGTCGCCCTGGGAGGGGTCTCGTTTGCAAGCGGCGTGCGGTTCGGGTTCGTTGGGCGACGCAAGCGTCCCCACCCTTCTCCACACCACTCCCGCCCCTACGCGGACAATACCCTTTCCCTTTCCCAAACCACCTCACGAAAAACCTACCCCTAATAGCGGGGCAAGCCCCGCCCTTGCCAGCTTGTGCCCTGGTCGGCCTTCATACGAACTATGAAACGGGTTGCAGGTGTAGGATTACTTGTTCATAATCAGGGGCAGTGTTAGGACTGCCACTTGAATACGGGTTGTTCTGATCGGGCCACCCAGTGAAGTTCCTGGTGGAGTATTCGTCGTAGTCAGCACCAGTCCATAGGGGAATGAATGGTTGATTTGCGACGAAAACCTGCTGAACACCTTGCATAGCCTGCTTTTGGCTGGCTTGATCAGAAGTTGAGGCATATTGGTTCAAGTACTGATCAGTCGTGGGATTATTCCAGGCCACGAAGTTGAACTTACCCTGACCAATCTGATTACTATTCAGATATTGATTGTACAGATAGTATGGAGTTGGGCCACCAACCATACCACAGAACATCATCTGGTAGTCATACTTGCCATCTGTGCGTAGCGTGTAATACGCATCCTCACCAACCGTCACGTTTTTGATTTCGATGCCAACAGCCTTTGCCTGGTCTGCGATCAGTTTTGCTGCAGCGTTCCAGTCAGAGTAGGAGTCAACACTTCTCAGGGTAAAAGACAAACGCTGACCATTTTTCTGGTAAATGCCATCAGAGCCTTTTGTGAAACCGGCGCTGGTCAGGTATTGCTCGGCTTTGGCAATATCAGCAGTCGTTGGAAGGTTCGCAAACTGCGGGTCCAACCAGCTCTGCGCGGTTGGGAGCACCAGGCCTGTCATACTACCAGGAGGCTCCAAGCCTGCTGTAGCCTGAGCGGCAATTGCGTTGCGGTCGAGCGCGGTGCTCAGCGCCAAGCGAACCGGTAGGCCTGCCTGACCCCCAAGCAGGGGATCTTTCCCGTTTGGGCATATAGAATACAGGTTGACCGGATCCATCCAGATGTGGAAGTGTGCTGGATCTTTCGCTACGAAGTCCTGCTGGAGCGTCGGTGAGAAGTAGCCAGCCCAATCGATATCTCCCTTTGGTAGCGCTAACTGTAGGGTCGAGTTGTCTTTGTACTCAGGGAAGCGAACCTCGTCAACTTTCACCTTATCGGCTTGCCAGTAGTTCGGATTCTTGTCGTACACTGCCAAATCGGTCTGGTACTTAGCTAATGTGTAAGGTCCAGTACCCACAGGCTTATCGGTGAGATATTTTGTCGGGTCACCAACTGTAGCAAAGACGTGTTGCGGTATGATATACACATGCCCGGCAATGTTCACCAATACTGGAGGATAAGCCTTCTGGAAAGTCATTACAACCGTATTGGCGTTAGGCGCAGTGACAGTTGATAGAAAGCTCCAAACGCCTAAACCATCTGCCGCCGGGTACTGCTTCATGAGGTTGAAAGTAAACGCAACATCGTTCGCAGTGAACGGTTGACCGTCATTCCACTTCACATTCTGACGAATAGTGAAAGTTACTTGTGTGTTATCGCTATTCCACTGGTAGTTAGTCGCCAACATTGGTGTGAATGAGCCACCGTTCACATCTACAAAGTACAAGGTCTCATAGATCAAACCCAGACCAGCATTGGGGTGACCATTATAGATGTTAAAACCAGATTGAGCGAAATCGTAGGATTGAGCAGCTACTTTAAGAATGTGTTTGGTCTGATTATTCTGCGAGGTACCACCACCGCAGGCAACGAGTATCATCGAGAAGAGAACGACCAGACTAAGCAATGTCGTGAATGATTTAACCTTCACCTTTGAAGACATCGCAGAGAGAGAGTTGGGAGTCATTTAAACCTCCTATCGCTGGATGAACTGATTGATTCAACGATCCTGATAAATATGGTTGTGTATTGCACACAAGAGATACGAGAACTGATTGCAAATTTTCTTTCAGCTATTCCTCCTTTCAGGTACCATTTCACCTCGCCAGGATACAGTGTGCTTGTTAACAGGTATTCCAGATCAGTCTATGTGGATTACTGTACCTTGTTCTGGTTCATTTGTCAAGTCATCTAGACCACTATACAAGATTATGATAAAATTTGTTAGAAAATCGCGATTGTCATATTATCGAAGGTAATTGTTCTGGTATCATGCAAGTGTTTTTTAGAATGTATATCTCATATATTCAATCAAAAATCAAGAATTTTACATAAAATTTACAAGCGGCGGCAGCGTGGGAAGGAGAAGCGGGGATACCACGCCAAGGGGCCAGCATGGCCCCTTGGAACCCCCTGCTGACTAGTTACCAGCAATTATTAACCTCAATTGTTACGATCGAAGTAAAAAAAGAATGGAGTACATATGGCATCTTTGCTAGAAAACGAAATCGCAAGCCAACCAGATGTCGTGAAGCGAATACTGGAAGATGAAACAAGGCATATCAAAAAAATCGTTGCGCAAATTCCGGCATTCGACTACGCTCTCATTGCAGCACGAGGCTCATCAGATCATGCTGCAACATATGCAAAATATGTCTGGACAGCGCTGGCGGGTTATCCTGTTGCACTTGCAGCGCCATCGCTTCTAACGATGTACAAAACTCAGGTGCGCCTTGCGGGTGCCCTGGTTGTAGGGATTTCACAATCGGGTCAATCACCTGATATTATCGCGATTTTGGAAGAGGGCAAACGACAAGGACGACCCACGCTGGCAATTACCAATGATGGCTCATCTCCGTTGGCATCTATAGCCGATCACGTCATCGAGCTACATGCTGGGCAAGAGCGAAGTATAGCGGCCACAAAAACTTACACGGCCCAACTTGCAGTGATGGCCATTTTTGCCGCTACTTTGAGCGGTAATGCAGAACATTTGGACGCACTCCAGCAAATACCCTCGGCAATGGATTACACATTACAACTGGACTCGCAACTCGCTCAGAGGGTTGAACGCTATCGTTATATGGATCGTTGCATTGTTATTGGACGAGGCTATAACTATGCTACCTCTATTGAGCTTGCACTCAAGCTGAAAGAACTGACCTACATCATGGCATCAGCTTACTCTTCAGCGGATTTCCGGCACGGGCCTATCGCGACTATCGAAAGTGGTTTACCAGTCTTCCTGGTCATGCCTGCAGGCGCCACCTTCGACGACATGCTCGACCTTGCAATTGAACTCAAACGCCGAGAAGCTGAGCTACTGGTCATTTCAGAGTCCGAACAGGCGCTTTCACTGGCCAGGACAGCTCTTCCAATCTATCCTGGCGTTCCGGAGTGGCTCACCCCTCTCATCACAATTATTCCCGGGCAACTTTTTGCCCTGAACCTGGCGCTAACAAAAGGGTTGAATCCGGACGTCCCACGTGGTCTACACAAGGTGACGAAGACGCTGTAGGAGCAGAAGGGAGATCAGGGCGGATTTTTTTGATGAAACCAAAAACCTAAAAACATTGACAACTACAGCCTATATCATACAATGCTTATAAAAGATAGGTGTAGAAAATCAGTAACCGCCCCATTCCATATTAGCGAGGGAGCTAGCAGCTATGTCTATAAGCTTTCACGATATAGAAAGACTTCAGGCCCTCTACCCTGACCGCCAAATCGAATTGCGAGAAGGAAAACTGATTATTATGAGTCCATCAGATAGTGTCTCCGGCGAAGTTGGAGCCCGATTCAGTATGCTATTAAGCACCTGGGTATATACCCATAACTTAGGGCGAATTCTGGATTCCAGCACAGGTTTTCGTCTGCCCAATGGCGATCTGCTCTCTCCAGATGTCTCGTATGTGTCACGAGAGCGACTCAAGCATAATCCCCGCACGTATCTTTCTGTGGTTCCTGAACTGATCGTGGAGATCAAATCGAGCCGAGACCGTCTTCGCGAACTGGAAGAGAAAATCACTCTTTTTTTAGATCAGGGTGTCCAGGTCGGCCTGCTCATTGATCCTGATACTCATACTGTGAGAGTTTACCGCTCTAGTGGGCTGAGTAAAGATGCGGAGAGCGGAGAAGCCATTCTTCAGGGAACAACACTCCACAATGGAGATACCCTGACCATCCCTGATCTCTTTCCCGGCTGGGAAATCCCAATTACCAGCCTTTGGCCAACTGTGTACGAGTAGCTTGGACTACTTGCCTGAGCAACGAAAAACTTGTAGAGTATTCTTGAGATTTTCTATCTGGACTACTCGCCTTTCAGGTAGTGAGAATTTCAGAGAACATATAAAGCTGATAACCTTTCCCGCCACTCATCAGTTGCAAAGGCTATGGCTCCTTTGCAAAGGGTGGCTTGAAGTGCCAGCGATTGATCGAAGATAAGTATATCAGCGTCATAACCAGCCTTTAAGCGTCCTTTACGATGCGAAACTTGTGCTGCCAGTGCTGGATTGAGTGTCAACATACCTACAGCTTGCTGGAGCGAGACATCTGTCATCAGAAGCATATTGCGCAATGCCTGATCCATGGTTAAGACACTACCGGTCAACGTTCCATCAGTTAAACGAGCAGCGCCACGAATCACCTTCGCGGGCTGACCAGCGAAATCAAATGTGGATTCAGGAGCGCCTGCTCCCGCGAGAGCATCGGTGATTACAACGATTCGATCTGGCCCCAACAACTTTACCAATGCATTCATTGCCGCTGGATGAACATGCACACCATCAGCAATCAGTTCTCCGCGCACTTGTTCGGTTTGAACAATAGCTGCGATAGGACCTGGTGCTCGATGAAGTAGCGGACGCATTGCATTAAAGCAATGCGTTACATGCGTTACTCCCAGTTTAATCGCCTCCAGCGATTGTTCGTACGTTGCGTTGGTATGGCCCATGCTTACGGTGACCCCTGCATGTACCAGCCGACGAATCATAGCTGAAGCTCCTGGCAGCTCAGGAGCAAGAGTAAGTAGGCGCAGATGTCCATCCGCTATTTCAAGCAATTGCTCTGTCTCGGTCTCATCTGGCATGCGAAGCCATGATGGCAGATGTGCTCCTCGCTTTGCCACACTGATGTAAGGTCCCTCCAGGTGAATCCCTATAGGCTCAGCACCGTCTCCCTGGTCATCCAAAACTTCGATAGCTGTTTTCAACTGCTCTTCCGGTATTGAGCCAGGAATACCAATTACGACTATAAGAAAAGAGGTGGTTCCTGTTTTTGGTACCCAGTGTGCATAAGCTCGAATTTCACCGGCATCTATAGTTTGTAAATTATAACCACCTCCCCCATGTGTATGCACATCAATGAAACCAGGAATTACTATCATACCTGTGGCATCGATGATATGTGCTTGTTGCTGGTCTGAGTATTCCGGACATTCAACTGATTGAATATGCGTATCCTCAATGGTAATGGCGCCACGGGGAATATCTGTTGTGGCATCTATGAGGTGAGCGTCACGTAACGTAAAGCGCATTGATCCTCTTTACCTTCCTTCTCCTAGCACGCAGCCTGAGCGCGCAGCGCCAGACACACAGTGTCATTTGCTGTGTGGCTAAGTGCCATAGGTGAACTATCAGGGACTATCTGATCTGGAATCCCTGTTACCCATCCAGGTTGAGCACTTGACAGTGACGTAAAATTATGTGATTATTATATTTAAGCAAAGTGGTATATACAATATACCAATTATACCACTTGTTTTAACAATTACCATATTTAAGAAAGGAAAGCAAGAGGTTACTGTCAGGAAAGATATACTCAAGCTGGCTGTATATATGACTGTTATAAAGTGATGTCAATGACACGCTAATGGTAGATGTACCCAACGTGAGAAGATCTAAAGTAAGAGGGAAAACAGATGAGTGCTATTTACAGAAACAGTCCCCTACCTCGCTATTATCAATTGAAAGAGATTATGCGAGATAGAGTGCAATCAGATGAGTGGAAACCTGGAGATCTCATTCCATCTGAAAGGGAGTTGAGCGAGAAGTATGGAATTAGCCGCATGACAGCTCGCCAGGCTATAACCGAGCTGGTAAATGAAGGACTGTTTTATCGCGAACAAGGGAAAGGAACCTTCGTAAGCCAGCGGAAAATCACCCAGCAGTTGATTCGCCTTACCGGATTTACCGAAGATATCAAGGCACGCGGACAAAAACCTGGCACAAAGGTGCTTTCGGCCCAAATGTTTCCGGCTGATGAGACAACTGCTGAAAAACTACGCATTGATCCAGGAACACTCATTTTCCGCCTACAGCGCTTACGGCTCGCAGATGATGAGCCACTTGCCATTGAATTATCGCAAATCACCTTCAAGGATTGTGAAAGATTACTAGAAGAGGACCTGGAACAGAATTCACTCTACCGCTTACTAGAGACCAAATATGGGATACCACTCATGGAAGCAGACCAGGAGTTAGAGGCAGGGCTGGCAGGCAACGAAGAGGTGCAACTTTTAAAAATATCCCTCGGCAGACCGGTACTATTTACTCGCCGAATTACGTACACAGAACGCAATCAGCCGATTGAATACGCCAAAGCCGTGTATTGTGGTAACAAGTATATATTCCATACTCATTTAAAGCGTGATCAACTGATACCATAGAGGTGAGTTAGATGGATACATTGATTGAACAAACCCTGGGTGTCCTTGATACCGAAAAGGTGAACCCGTCATCGACGGAAATTGATCGAATGAGTCCACTTGAAATAGTGCAAGCAATGAATGCTGAGGATGAGAGAGTAGCTCAAGCAGTTAAGCTGGTATTGCCACAAATCGCCCTGTCAATTAAAGAGATAGTTGGGAGACTGCGACGTAAGGGGAGGCTTATCTACATTGGGGCGGGTACATCAGGACGTCTTGGAGCTTTGGATGCCTCTGAATGCCCACCAACCTTCAACATTCCATCAGATATGGTAATCAGTTGTATTGCAGGTGGTCAGCAGGCATTGGACAGGGCATACGAAGATTTAGAGGATTGTTGGGAGGCAGGGCAAAAAGATTTAGTTTCACTAGACATTTCAGAAGTGGATGTGGTGATCGGCATCACTGCTAGCGGGCGAACACCCTATGTGCGTGGTGCTATCGCCTATGCACGGGAACGCGGCGCATTGACGATTGGCCTGGCCTGTAACGAGAATGCTCCACTTGAGAAAGAAGTCGAGATCATGATCACCCCTGTTGTTGGACCTGAGGTGATTACCGGCTCAACACGCCTGAAAGCAGGTACTGCACAAAAAATGGTGCTGAACATGCTCAGTACTGGCACAATGATCCTGCTGGGAAAAACCTTTGGCAACCTTATGGTAGATGTGCAAGCGACGAATTATAAATTAGAACAACGTGCCCTCTCGATTGTTCGGCATGTAACAGGACTGGATCAAGATGTAGCGAGAACGCTACTTGAGATTTCAGGAGGTGAAGTCAAAACAGCCATTCTGGCGTCACGCGCCAATATTTCACCGGAAGAAGCCAGAGAAAGACTCGCGGCACATGACTCTATTCTTCGAGTTGCATTAGAAGCCACCGAGGGCCGATGAATCGGCGGTGAGCGCGATAAATCGGCCCCTACTGAGGGTTGGAGTGGCATAAAGGTGAGGTGTATACTTGGATAATTACACTCATGGCATGACACTGGAAGAGCAGATTGGCCAATCGCTGATGGTTGGCTTCTGGGGAACAACTCCTTCCCTGGAAATTATCGATTTGATTCAACGCTATCATGTTGGGAATGTGATCTTGTTTTCGCGCAATATCCACAATACTCAGCAAGTTCTTGAGCTTACACAGAAACTCCAGGAGATTGCAAAAGAGGCGGGTCAGCGCTATCCATTGCTCATTGCCATTGATCAAGAAAATGGTATCGTGCAGCGGCTTGGAGATATAGTAACTATATTTCCAGGCAACATGGCTTTGGGAGCCATTGGTTCTGAAGAGATCGCCTACAAAGTATCGATGGCGACAGGAAACGAACTCAAGGCACTAGGAATCAATATGAATCTGGCTCCAGTGGTTGATGTTAATAATAATCCGGCTAATCCGGTCATCGGTGTACGCTCCTTTGGTGAAAATCCATCGCTGGTTGCTCGTCTCGGTGCTGCAATGGTCAAAGGATATCGTACAGCAGGAATTTTTTCTTGCTTAAAACACTTTCCAGGTCATGGAGATACAGCTACAGATTCGCATCTTTCGCTACCTGTAATTCCCTATGCACTTCAACGCCTGGAAGCCCTGGAACTTGTACCTTTCAGGAGCGGGATTGAGGCGGAGGCCGACAGTGTGATGATAGCACATGTTGCCTTTCCTGCTCTAGCGGAGCAAAATACATTACCCGCTACTTTATCGCCCTCTATCGTAGAGGGACTACTTCGCGAACAACTAGATTTCAAGGGAGTCATTCTTTCTGATTGCATGGAGATGCAGGCCATCTCAGACGCATTTGACTCGGAGCGAACAGCGGTTATGGCGCTGCGAGCAGGGATAGATCTTGTTCTGGTATCTCACGAATACACACACCAGCGAGCAAGTCTTGAGGCAATTCAAGCAGCAATACAGTCAAATGAACTCAATGCCCAGGCAGTTCGACAGGCAGCAGAACGAGTATTGAAACTCAAAGCGCATTTTCTTTCCTGGAATGATTTACCTGGCACAACAACACCTTCTGCCATTATTGGTTGCGAGAAACATGTACAACTACAGAGCATGGCTTTTGAATTATCCATCACTCTCGTAAGAAATGGTGAAGCGCTCCTACCTTTGCACCTGGATTCAGGAGAGCGCATCGTGGTACTCTCACCACAAAGAAACCTCAAGTCGATGGTAGAAGATCGCTCGTTTTCAGATGAGCTATTGGTAGATATCCTACAACAGTTCCACTCTCAAGTGGAACTCATGCCTGTTCCTCCAGACCTGCTTGAAGACGATTTCGTTATGCTTCTGCAAACAACCCGTGAATCTGATATTTTCGTTCTTGCCACAGTGAATGCGCATCGAGATGTGCAGCAGGCGGAACTTGTGAGATGCCTCATATCATCTGGGCGGCACATCATTGTCATAGCCATACATAATCCGTACGATCTGCAAGCATTTCCCCAACTTAGTACGTACCTTTGCACTTACGAATATTCACAACCTGCCCTGGTCGCTGCTGTGCAAGTAATGTTTGGTGAAAAACATGCAAAAGGGAATTTACCTGTGAGTATACCTGGTCTATAAGCAACATTGTATGTTATCTCCTCCTCTGCTATACTTTGAGAAAGAGGCGATACAAAGATATCCCAGGGATTAGCGTAAACAAATTGCGAAGGAAGCGAGGCTGATGGCTTTATCACACGATCCATCGATGAGTGTTGAAGAGTATCTTCAACTTGATCGAAGCAGCATCGAGACACGCTATGAATATATTGATGGGTATGTGACGATGTTAGCTGGAGGTACACTGGATCATGCCACGATTGGCGCAAATATCATCAGTATCCTGCGTCGCTCGCTACGTGGCAGTCCCTGCCGTGTCTTTACTTCAGATCCCCGCGTGCGTCTTTCCGGAACGCGCTTTGTGTATCCCGATGCCTCAGTTAGCTGCGATGAACAAGACCGTGGACAGAGTGATAACGTACAGTCTCCTCGTCTGGTTGTCGAGGTTCTTTCTCCTAGTACCGAGAGCTATGATCGTGGACGAAAATTTGGCTTTTATCGTGAATGTCCGACCATCCAGGAGTATCTGCTGATCGATGCACAGCGTCCGATGTTAGAAGTGTATAGACGAGAGAAACATGATTTCTGGATATTGCGTGCCTATCGTTTGGATGAAGATGTAGAACTCACCAATCTCGGTGTGCGTTTTCCAGTCAGTGCCGTCTACGAAGATGTGATTTTCCCGCCTCAAGATGAAAGTACGAGACTATAGCATAGTTATTCAATGAACAGTCTCAGGTTACTACAGCGGTATGCCAAAGGAGCTATACGACGATGACAGACCGCATAGGTCAGCAACTTGCTAACTACCGCCTGATCAGCATACTTGGGCAGGGAGGTTTCGCTGATGTCTACCTCGGTGAGCATATCTATCTCAATACCCTGGCTGCAATCAAAGTGCTGCAAGTGCGATTGACAGACGAAGATAAACAAAGCTTTCTTGAGGAAGCACGTACCATCGCCCACCTGAAGCATCCCTCTGTTGTGCGCATCCTGGAATACGACGTGGTAGATGGCATCCCTTTCCTCGTTATGGAGTACGCCCCGAATGGCACCTTGCGCCAATGTCACCCGAAAGGCACGATTATACCTCCAGCCAATATTGTAACATATGTGCGGCAAGTGGCAGCTGCTTTACAGTATGCGCATGATCGAAAACTCATCCATAGGGATGTGAAACCAGAAAACATGTTGCGCAGTAACAAGAATGCGGTCTTACTTAGTGATTTTGGACTTGCAGTGATTGTCCAGAGTTCCCGTGATCGGCTCCAGACTGTCGCAGGCACTGTAACCTATATGGCACCAGAGCAACTGCAGGGCAGAGCATCCCCTGCCAGCGACCAATATGCGTTGGCGGCGGTTGTCTATGAATGGTTGAGCGGGGAGCGCCTCTTTTCTGGGTCTTTCATAGAAGTAGCTACACAGCATGTTTTGGTGCCTCCTCCATCTTTATGCGATAAGCTTCCCGAGCTTCCAACAGCTATTGACCATGTAATACAAAAAGCACTGGCTAAAAATCCAGAGCAGCGTTTCGCAAGCGTTTTAGAATTCGCTAGAGCCCTCGAACAGGTATGCCAGGTAGAGGTAGCAAAACAGAACAAAAGTGGATCAGGTCCTTTGGGAAAGCTCTTCACCTGCTACCGCAAACACACTGCTGCCGTGCTAAGCGTTGCATGGTCGCCTGATGGTAAAAAGATTGCCTCATCCAGTGCTGATAAAACTGTTCATATCTGGAACGCTACTAGCAAAAACCCTGTCTTAATCTACCGCAACCACAGTAAACCTGTAACCGCGGTGGCCTGGTCGCCCGATGGTTCACGTCTTGCTTCTGGCTCCAGGGATACGACGGTACAGGTTTGGAATGTCCAGACCGGGCGTAAGCATATGACCTTTCGAGGCTTCTCGCAAGAGGTGAGCGCTGTGGCCTGGTCACCTGATGGGAAGTATATTGCTGCCGGTTCGTGGGATACCACAATACAGATACGAGAGCCTGAATCAGGAAGCAGATCTTTCACCTATCCAGGCCATAGCAGCCCTGTTCATGCCGTAGCATGGTCTCCTATCATCTCTTCATCCCCTACCGAAGGTGTCTTGCGTATTGCTTCCGCAAGTGGTGCGGCTGCAAATGCTGATGTTGATAATACTGTGCAGATATGGAATGCTCTAACCGGAGACGACCCATTGATCTATCGCGGCCATTTCTATTTTGTGAATGCGGTGGCCTGGTCTCCTGATGGCAAGAAGATTGCCTCCGCGAGCGCGGACACCAATGTCCAGGTATGGAGTGCGCGAACAGGCAGCAGTGCCCTGACTTATCGGGGGCATTCTAGCAAGGTGAACGCTGTTGCGTGGTCCCCCAATGGTATGCGCATCGCTTCAGCAAGCGATGACCGAACAGTACAGATATGGGATGCTACCACAGGGGAAACTATCTTCACCTATCAGGGTCACACTAAAGAGGTGAGCAGCGTTGCGTGGTCTCCCAATGGCACACGCATCGCTTCGGCCAGCTATGATGCGACAGTGCATGTCTGGAACGTTGGTTGAGGAGCATCAAGATGGAATACAGGAAACGGATTTTCTCCAGGCCTCGTATTGGCCAGCAGCTTGGAAACTACCGTCTTGTTCACTTGCTGGGACGTGGCAGCTTCGCTGATGTTTACCTTGGCGAACATATACACCTCGATACTCAAGCGGCCATCAAAGTGCTCGATATGCGGCTGACCAACGATGACATGGGAGATTTTCTCAAAGAGGCACGAACTATCGCCCACTTGAAGCATCCTTCCATCATCCAAATACTTGAGTTTGGCGTAGAGAATAATACACCATTTCTGGTCATGGATTACGCCCCCAATGGCACGTTGCGTTCACATTTTCCCAGAGGTAGCCGTTTCTCGCCAGAAGATATTCAGCCCTATGTGATGCAAATTGCTTCTGCTTTGCAATATGCACATGACGAGAGGCTGATTCATCGAGATATCAAACCAGAGAACATGCTCCTAGGAATCAATGACGAGGTTTTACTCGCCGATTTTGGCATTGCTATCGTTGCCCATAGCTCGCGCACTCAAAGTATGCAAGGGGTGGCTGGTACCGTTGCTTATATGGCCCCTGAGCAACTTCGAGGGATGCCAGTCAAGGCAAGCGATCAGTACGCACTCGCAGCCGTTATTTACGAATGGCTAACTGGAAAGAGCCTTTTTCAAGGTTCTTTTGTGGATGTTGCTACCCATCAAATGCAAACTCCTCCACCTTCATTAAGCGAGCAGGTTCCAACTATCTCACCAATGGTTGAGTCAGCAGTACTCAAAGCATTATCAAAAGAACCTTCTCACCGCTTTGCAAGTGTGCAGGAATTCGCCGATGTTCTTGCACAAGCTATCAACAATGGAGAACTATATTCTTTACAATCTAGTGAAGTATTATCCTCTTCCACTACTGAACCTCTCCTCTCGATACAAGATGTGGATGTCCTACCTCTACAGGAGACAACTATCACTACCTATAATGGGCATCCTGCTGCGGTAAATGCCATCTCCTGGTCACCAGGCAACAGGCAGGAAGTAGCACTTTACCGTAGTCACATCGCTTCGGGAAGTGATGATGGGACAGTACAGATCTGGGATGCAATGACCGGGCATAAAATCTCTACCTACCGTGGACATTCTGGCGGAGTAAGCACCATAGCCTGGTCACCTGATGGGAAATGGATCGCTTCGGCGGGAATAGATTGCACAGTACAAGTATGGGCAGCGGATAGCATGCGCAAGGTATGCACTTACACCAGACATTCCGACAAAGTAACCGCTTTAGCCTGGTCACCTGCCAGGCTTTCATCATCCGCAGGACATAGCTTCCTCATCGCTTCGGCAAGTGCTGATAGCACAGTACAGGTCTGGGACGCAGCGACAGGCCATAGGGAGTTCAACTACCGAGGCCATGCATATCCGGTACATGCAGTATCCTGGTCGCCTGACGGGCGATATATTGCCTCGGCAGGAGAAGATATGACGGTAAAGGTCTGGAGGGTACCTACCAAGGATATTCCTGTGGGAAAAATACTTCTCACCTCTCAAAGCACCTCTAATACAATACTCACAATGGCATGGTCACCTGATGGAAAATACATCGCTTCTGGAGGGGCCAACCAGATGGTTGAAGTATGGGAAGTTGCCACAGGAAGCACAATATGCACTTATCGCAGTCATAAATTCACGGTAAGCGCTGTAGCCTGGTCACCTGACGGAACACGGATCACATCAGCGAGTTTTGATAGAACGGTACGAATATGGGATGCCACAACTGGAGAAAATGCCGTCATTTACCCCGGTCATTCTAGCTGGGTATATGCTGTTGCGTGGGCACAGAGTGGACAATACATCGCTTCGGCAAGCAGTGATAAAACTGTGCAGGTGTGGCTGGCAGTGTAATTAGCTCAGAAGTCCATATTATTCACCCGTGCCAGGCAGCAATAGAAACCTCGCTCGTATTGTTTGCACCTGCTCGACATCAAAAGGCAGCAGAATGCGAAATCCCTCTTCTATATTCACGTTATCTAGCTCTTCAGGCACAGCTTTTGGTACAGGTAGAGGCCCTGTATCAGTAGGGAAAAACGTACGGAACAGCAGAAAAAGTCGGCTGGTTGTGTATATTGCTCGAGCACTAAAAGACGAGCCTCCAGGAAATGTCAAAGTGAGGAATACACGCTCTAGCAAAGTGGCTATTTCTGGGTTGAGGAAAGCAGAGTTGCTTTCTGGGTTCAGGCGCATTTTGCTATACAATGGCAAATCCTCATAGGCAGCAAAAACAACAAGCCCCAAACCCTCGACATTTTCAGCCAGTTCATTTTTCAAGCGAGTAATTTTGTTGATTCTGCTCTGTAATAAAAAATCCTCCTGATCAAGAGGATATCCTTTATAACGCTCGAAAGGAGTTACAACTGACCCTCTTTGCAACACATATGGAGCGGCTGCAGTGGAGATGTTCAAGGTATCAAATAGCCCTGTTTGTAATCGGATACGCGATGCGATACCTCCGAAAAATCCATTATCATCTATACGGGTGGTTGTGCCATTTTTTGCCAGGTGAAGTAATGGGAAAACTTCACCTTGATGCACAACCTGGATAGTGTTCCAGTATGTGTCTCTTTCTTCGATCCATCGATTCTGCTTATGTGCCATCTTCTAAAGTTTCCTTAAAAATATGTGTGTATCCTCATAGTTTATCATATCAAGATGGCTTTATCAGTGTGCTACAATAGAGCCATGCTTAGAACAGTAACGGTTACTCGCTATGTCACTCCGCTGCGGGAAGGTGGTTCGCTGCCGGCCATCGTCGAGGGGAATGACGATGGCCTTTATGTACTGAAGTTTCGTGGCGCTGGTCAGGGAGTAAAAGCGCTGATTGCCGAGTTAATAGCAGGAGAACTCGGTCGAGCTTTAGGACTTCCCGTTCCTGAAATTGTGCTCATGGAACTTGATCCCATATTGGGACGTTCTGAACCTGATTACGAGATCCGATCTTTGATCAAAGCAAGCGAGGGCCTGAATCTGGCTCTGGATTACTTACCTGGAGCGCTCGAATTCAATCCGCTTGATGCAAGTAGACTTGACCCGTTATTGGCATCTTCAATTGTATGGTTCGACGCTTATGTCACCAATGTAGATCGCACTCCGCGCAACACCAACATGCTATTTTGGCATAGACGACTGATGCTTATTGATCATGGTTCTTCGCTTTACTTTCATCATAATACAGGTGATTTCCTCTCGCGTAGCCGCAACCCATTTCCTCCGATAAAAGACCATGTCTTGCTTCCCGTGGCCAGCGCTCTTGAGGAGGCCGATGCTCTTATGACTAAGGCTTTGTCGCCAGAAAATCTACAGCAGACGGTCAATTTGATCCCGGGTAGTTGGCTGAACTCTGACCCATTTTTCGCAGACCGTGACGCGCATCGTGAGGCATATCTGGCATACCTGCTAGACCGCCTGGCAGCCTCGCGATACTTTGTGGAGGAGGCCAAACATGCACGCGCCCAACTCCTATGATTATGCGCTCATTCGGCTTGTGCCCAGCGTCGAACGCGGTGAATGTCTCAATGTCGGCGTAATTCTTTTTTGTCGTACATTGGACTTTCTCGGAGCACGCATCTACCTGAATGCGGCACGCTCGCTAGCAGTGTCCCCTGATCTTGATCTCGCAGCCATTCAACAGCAACTTGATACAATCATGCTCATTTGCGAGGGAGGCCCAGAAGCAGGCCCATTGGGTAAGATGTCTCAATCTGAGCGATTTCACTGGTTAGTTTCTCCACGCAGTACCATTATTCAGATCTCTCCAACACACGAGGGAGTGTGTGATAATCCCGAAGCGGCTCTTGAACATTTGCTTAAAACGATGATATTGCTGTAAGAGATGGTTGTGAATAGGTTTTTGTGGTAAAGAAATGCTTGATTTACAATTAGGTCTAAATGAGGTTCATGTGTGGAAGGCCTCGTTGGAGGTTTCACATAATGTTTTCAATCATTTTAAGAATGTGCTGTCAGCAAATGAACGCGACCGAGCAATGAAATTCCATTTTGAAAAAGATCGTCGACATTGGATAGTTGCGCACGGTATTTTGAGGTTACTACTAGGAAGGTATCTAGACGTCGAAGCAATTGAACTACAGTTTGTGACCAACGATTATGGGAAACCATCATTAGTACAACCTCCCCATGAAGTACGCTTGCATTTCAACCTTTCACACTCTGGCGAGATTGCCCTTTATGCGTTCGCATATGGCAGGCAGCTTGGAATTGATGTTGAGTACATGCGAGGGCTGCGTGATTACGAGGAAGTGGCTACTCATTATTTCTCTTCTTATGAATGCGCGGTTTTACGAGCATTGCCAGCCTCATTACGTGAAGAAGCTTTTTACATGTGCTGGACCCGCAAAGAAGCCTACATCAAAGCACGCGGGATAGGCCTTTCTCAACCGCTTGACAAGTTTGACGTATCCCTGACGCCGTCGGAACCTGCAGCATTACTCGCCGATCGGAGCGACCCCGAAGCGCCTGGGCGCTGGTCACTTTACACCCTTGCTCCCGAAGATCGTTACGCTGCTGCACTTGCTGTGGAGGGCGGTGGTTGGCAACTAACCCTCTGGGAATGGCATCATGTCTCTTATTGATCGCAGGTGAAACAAAGGATCATGACTTCTCTGCTGAGGCCGATGATGAATTTTTACAAGCAAGTTCGGTAATGTCTCGCAGGCGCACAATTTATTGGCGCACCGCCGATTGATCGGCCAACGGTCCGTCGATGCGCATTTCAGGCCGATCAATCGGCGGTGGGCGCGATAAATCGGCCTCTACGGTTGCCTTACACCCCCTGCTTGCACTTTGGAAAATCAGCCAGCAATGGCTTCTTTGTAGCGACTGATAGCATCTATGTGGTCGCGGAGTGACTTGAACCCGGCACCCATCGTGTTAATGGAGATATGTGTTGCTCCCAGATCTCTCCATCCTTCTGTCTGACGAACCCATTCGTCGAGATCACCTTCGCGAGCGTTCATTCGCGCCTCTATGCCTACAGTACCAGGGTCACGTCCAGCTTCCTTGATGTAACTCCGCAGGCGTTCGACAGATTCACGCATTCGTTCGTCTGGCGGTCCCTGGGGAAACCAACCATCGCCTAGACGCGCAACACGATGCAATAGTACGTCGGCACTACCACCCATCCAAATGGGAATGGAATGCCCGATGGGGAGAGGATTAAGTCCGGCTTCAGTGATGGTATGGAAACGACCTTTGTAGCTGACAACGTCCTGACTCCATAAAAGACGCATAACCTCGACTTGCTCCTCAATCATACGCCCTCGCGTGTTAAAGTTCGCACCCAGCGCCTCGTACTCCACAGGATTCCAGCCTACTCCCACGCCAAGGCGCAGCTTTCCACCAGTAAGGATATTAACTTCAGCAGCTTGTTTAGCTACGAGCGCGGTTTGTCGCTGAGGCAGGATGATGACTGCTGGAACCAGTTCCAATTGCGTCAGTGCCGCAAGATAGCCAAAGAGTACGAATGGTTCGTGAAACATATCACGATAGGTATATCCCCGCCAACCTGGACGATTTGTGGGATCAGCACCCAGTACATGATCGAACACGACTAAGTGTTTGTAGCCCAGTCCTTCTACTGCTTGCGCATAGTCGCGGATAGCTACAGGGTCTGCACCAATTTCGGTCTGTGGGAATGTGACTCCTATTTGCATATTAGAATACCTCGAGCTCTCGTTATTTTTTCTTCAGACTTTTTGATCATAGCACTCACACATAAATTCTGTCCAGAAGCATAGAAAGCTGGCATGTATAATACAAGTTCGACATGAAGCAAGTAAACTCTTGACATGAAGAGTTCTCAAAGGTACGCTATGAACACATTGACCTATCCATCAATCAACATCAGAAGACTAGAGAACACATGTCACCTCGTACAGAAGAAACCAATGCGCGGATACGTGAAGAGCAGAAGGAACGAATCCTCGAAGCCGCTAAAGCTATTTTTGCTCATAAGGAAGCTGTTTTGGTTAGGAGATCAGCAGTATTGCGCTATTTTCGCTAACAGCTCATCCACATCAAATGGTTTTGCAACGAAGTCATCAGCACCTACTGCTGTTACAGATTGTCTGGCATTGGGATGGGCAGATATCATAATAATGGGAATGCGCTTCGTCTCTTGCTGGCTTTTTAACTTTTGACAGATGAGCCGCCCATCTTTGCCGGAAAGTAACACATCCAGAATAATTACATCGGGCAACTCACCATTCGTATCATGCAGATTTTCAGCGTATTCGCCTTTTTCTGTTGTCTTCACCTCGTATCTGGCATCTTCTAGCATAAACTGAAGAGCATCTAAAATATCTGGGTCATCATCTACCACGAGAATCTTTTTTACTTGCTGCTCCATGTTGATCATCCTCTCCATTTCTCATCATTCTTTGTTCGATGGTAGCGTACTGGATTTATACGGCAAGGTAAAGGAAAACAGAGAGCCTTTCCATTTCTCGCTCTCAACTGTCAGAGTGCCACCATGTCGTTGAATGATTTCGCGCGCGATGTACAATCCAATCCCAAGGCCAGGGTAGGTTTTCTCTTCTGGATCACTGACGCGATGGAAGCGATCAAAAATGTGGTTGATGTGCTCTTTCTCAATCCCAATGCCAAAGTCCTGGACGCTCACCACGACTGCATCTTGCGCTGCAGTTAATTGGACGATGATCGTATCTGCCAGGGGCGAAAATTTGACAGCATTCGTCAGGAGATTGGTGAGTACCTGGCCAATGCGGTCTCTATCTCCCCAAACAAGCTGACTGGTTCTGCCTTCAATCCGAATGCGATGTTTGCTGGTGGTGGATTGAATCTGCTCCACTGTTTCTTTCACGACCTCGTTCAGATCAAACCAGTCTTCCTGAAAGTAGAGCTTGCCATACTCAATTCTGGATACATTGAGGAGATCCTCAATAAGCAGCGTCAGTTTATTCAGTTGCGCATCCATTTTAGCAAAGGAAGTGGCCAAACGTTCTTCGCCTCGTCTGCCAAACTGTTTCTGTAAAACCTGGATATACAGCTTGAGCGATGTCACCGGCGTTCGTAACTTATGAGAAGCAATAGAAATAAAATCATCCCGAAGGGTAATGGCCTTTTGCGCTTCGGCATACAGGTGCGCATTGTCAAGGGTTAAGGCAATCCGTCGCGCTAACTCCTGAGCAAAGGCGAGATCATCATGTGTGTAGCATCGCTGGGGTTGGGTGGAGGAAAAGGTAACTGCACCTATCACTTTATCGCGGGCAGTCAGTGGTATTCCCATATAGGAGGTGAGACCAAGAGCATGGATAATGGGAAGTATCGCTGGATTCTCCTGGAGGAAAGGGGCAACCACCTCAGGTGTCACAACAGTGATCAGTTCTGGCTGACCTGTCTCCAACAATTTCTGTAAGCCATGAGAACTGTTGGCTCGATCTTTATATTGCTCGTACAGTTCACGTACAAGGGCAATTTTTTCTGGCTCAATGTGGTTGGCGACGATTTCTCTGATCTGCTGCTGTTCATCAAGAACGGCAATACGACAGTAATCAGCCATTGCCGGCACAATCAACTGCGCGATTTCCTGAAGCGTCAACTGATGATCCAGAGAGGAAACCAGTTTCTCACTGATTGCGTTGAGTAACTGCTGCCGTTCCTCTTGGTGTTTTCGCTCTGTGATATTCCGAAAATTGCCGACAATCGCCTGAATGCGTGGGTCATGCAGGTAATTGGTGCCAGTGGCTTCAATCCAGACCCAGGAGCCATTTTTATGTTTGACGCGATACTCCAAAGTGACTTGCTCTCCTGGCTTCTGAAGCAGAGACTGGAATTGCTCCATAAAGAAAGAGAGATCGTCAGGATGGATAAAGCCTTCTGGGCTTGCACCCTGGATCTCTTCTGGTTTGTAGCCTAAGACGTGTTCGACAGAATCACTGGAATACAGGACATGCCCCTCGGCACTTATTAACTGGATCGCATCAGCACTGTATTGAATCAGAGCACGAAATCGTTCTTCACTCTGTTCGAGGGCCTCCTGGTATTCTGTCTCTACCCTATCCTTCTTGCTGCGTATTGTCATCGTCGATATCCTAATATTTCTTGTCGATAGATGAGGCTTTGAGCACTATAACACCTTTCCTCTACTATGACAAAGTGAACAATTAGGAACCGTTCTTCTCCTATTAGTTGCTACTGGAAAGATGATTTGGTATAGTTATACCAAGATCAATAACAGCCAGGAAGCTTTATGCCTAAAGATGCAGATCGCTCACCGATAATCCTGCCACCCCGGAGCGAGATCACGGGGGAGTCGGAACAAAACCCGGCACTTCGCGGCCCGCGCCCGAGACGACGCAGGACCGGCTTCTTGATCTCGCTTGCTCTTGTCACATTGGCAATAATTGTGGTTGTGACTGGTTTGTATATGCATTTTGGCTCAATCACACAGCCTACTCAAAGCAAGCAAGGTACCATTCCTCCTGAGCAAACTGGCACTTTTATCTCAGCTCCATATGACACATCCCAATTGAATGCTCTCACACACCTGGTCGATCGCATGAATTACAAAGAGCTGGCCAGTCTTTATGTATCGCATATGTCGCTTGATGAAAAGTTGGGCCAGATGATCATAACCGAGAGCGAACAGAACACCTATTCAGATGATTTGAACTATATGATTACCCAACTGCATGTCGGTGGAATGATCATGTACGAATCCCACCTGCAGACGGCCAGTCAGGCCAGAGCAACAACCAGCCTGACACAACAGAATGCAAAGATACCCCTCCTGACTTCGGTTGATGAAGAAGGCGGGTTGTATGTCAATCGCCTTGAGCATATCTACGGAGCGCGACCCGGTCCTACAGAGATCAGCCAGACTGGTAGCCTGGTTTTTGATCAACAGCAGGGAGTAAAGATGGCTCACGACTTGCTCTCAATTGGTCTTAATACTGACCTGGCACCGGACGTAGATGTGTCGATTATTCTAGGCTACGATACTGAGGATCGCACTTTTGGAACTACGGCTGACGAAGTAATCAAATATGCCGGACCTTACATCGAAGCAATGCAGAGTCACGGGTTGATTGCATGCTTAAAACACTATCCCGGTGGCTTGGGAAACACTCCATATGATGCACACGATATCCTACCAACTGATAATCGCTCGCTAGCTCAGATCTACGCAACAGAGCTCGCGCCTTATAAAACCTTCATCAACTCGCCCAATCCTTTCATGCGACCTGCGATGATCATGTCGACCGACGTACTGATGCCAGCCGTTGACCCGGTGCTGCCAACAGAACTTTCGCATAAATTTATGACTGATATCCTTCGCACTCAGTTTGGCTACGATGGCGTGGTTATCACCGATGCGCTCTACATGGGTGGTATCTCTGATCGATGGAGCGAGCCTGAAGCAGCAGTGTTGGCAATTCAGGCTGGTAATGACATGATCCTGAGTCCTATGGGAAGCGCGCGCACAGCGGCTGTGATCGAAGCTCTTAGACAGGCACTTCAGGATGGTCGGCTTTCTATTGCTCGTGTGAACGAGGCCGTGACGCGCATCATCGCTCTAAAGATGCAATACCATCTCTTACCCGCTACAATACCACGAGATTAATACTTAATGATATGTAGAAGCGCTTGGTGAAGCAGCACTTTTTTGCGCAAATTAGGTATAATACAAGCACACAACAAGCAAGGGCCGATAAATCGGCCCCTACAGATGAACAAAAGCTTTTGTTCATCTGTAGGGGTACAAACGGGTGTCCGGATGAATTTGTCAAAGTGCATATATACCCAGCCAGGTAAACGATCTCTTTCTCAAATGCCTTTTTGACTATAAGAAATTTATAATAAATAGGAGTCTTTATGTCAATACCTACAGAGCAGCCGGAGAGGCCTCTACCTTCATATCAAGAGCTAGCCAGAAATTCGACACCAGGGGAGGGACAGATAGCTCAAAAACCCCGAATGCGCAATTCTTCTGCGTGGGCAAAGGTGCTCATCCTGCTTATACTCATCTTTATGGTTGTATTCCTGGGAGGCGATATCAGACAAATGCTGGCAGGTTCAACCACACCAGCCTTGAAGGTATTGGCAAAGACTGGTCCGCTCATCCAGACACCGCTTAACTCGGACGAAATAAATCAGTTGCATCATCTTTCCGAGTATCTCAATGATAAAACCCTGGCAAGAATGTATCTTTCACATATGACACTTGATCAGAAGTTAGGTCAGCTCTTCATGGTTCAGTATTGGGGCTACTCCTACTCAAGCGACCTGGAGACGATGATCCACGATCAGTATGCTGGTGGCGTGATTATCTATGGTGCACAGATGAATACTTTTAATCAGACGAAAAACGATATTGCTCGTATGCAGAAGAAAGCCTGGATGCCACTGTTGATCTCAGCTGACGAGGAGGGAGGTTTTGTGGAGCGTGTCATGAATATCTATGGGGATCGTCCAGGTGCTTTGGAAACGTACCAGACAGGAAATATCCAGAATGCGGCGAAACTGGGAAATAGTATTGCGCATGACCTGCAGGCGCTTGGCATCAATACCGATCTGGCGCCCGATGTAGATGTGCCTGTAGTACGAGGACCAGATCAGTATATGCGAACCTGGGGCTATACACCGCAAGAGGTGATCGAATGGGGAGGGACCTATTTGCGTGCTATTCAGGGAGATGGGGAGATAGCCTGCCTCAAGCACTTCCCTGGGCTTGGCGCTGCCACAACAGATGCACATCAGAACCTGCCGGTTGTCAATCGCTCACGAGATCAACTCTATTCTACAGAGCTTGCTCCGTACAAATATTTTGTGCAATCACAGAACAAATTGGACAATCCGGGTATGATTATGACGACTGATATGCTGATGCCAGCGCTTGATCCGACTATGCCTGCGGAACTTTCGCACACTATCGTTACTGACACCCTACGCCACAAGCTGGGCTATGACGGCGTTGTCCTTACCGATGCCCTCTATATGCTTGGAATTGCGAATAAATGGAATGTACCTCAGGCAGTGGTACTCGCGATTGAGGCAGGCAACGACATGATACTGGGTGTACGCGATTCCTCCGTTTTGAGAGAATCCGTCGCGGCTCTAAAGCAAGCGATTGCTGCTGGTAGTCTCTCGATGGAACGCATCGACGAGTCGGTAGATCGCATTATTGCTTTGAAAATCCAGTACAACCTCTGGCCCAGCACACCTGTAATATAGAATCAGGCAATGCCTGAAGAGCGCGCTTCGCGTACCTGGCGCATAATCTCTCGAAGCTGACCCAGGTGATCATCGTCGTGGTACAAACCCATGAGGAAGCGTGCAGTGGCATTGAAAGGACCGAATCGTGGTGAAACCGAGTATACCACTTCAAGATGCGGTTCGTCCGGCCAGGCATCAAGCATCGCCAGGCGCATACGTCGACTTTCTTCAAAGCGATGACGAACCTGATCAATAGTTTGCACGGATCTCCATGGTACTTCGTAGCGTGAACGACCTTCGGGGGTAAGCCCCCGCGCAAGTGTCAGTGCGAGTGCTGCTGACTCCTCGGATGAAGCTGTAGTATGAACAGCAACATGGCCAAGTGTCCAGACCAGATCTCTTTCCTCGGGTAACCCAAAGGGATCTTCAGCGTTGGGATCCTGTGGAACAAATACTACATCCTCGTCTGTGGCATCCGCGATAATTGACAGCATAGTATCGATCATCTCATTCGTTAAATTGCGAAGATCCATCGCCGTGAGGTCCCGTGCCATGTCTGAAAATGTTATAGTTCTGTTCTTTACAAGCGTGAAATCAAGCAAGGTATGTATCCTAATCTAGCAAGAGAATCTCGGAGGGAAATATTCACCGGGAACGATAGATTCCCCTCATTTGCTTTAAAACTTTTTCATCTGGGTGTCGTGACATGCACCGAGAGGGCTGATAAATCGCCCCTTACGGCTGTCCCGTTGATGTTGTTAAATGCCATAAAGGAGGCAATTAACCTCTCATTCATTGAGAACGCTTTTGCTTTGTTAGCTTATTCCAACGTATCAGATTCTTTGAAAACGTAAGCAGGATATTCAGCTAAGAATAAACGTCAGTAAAGCCTACTATTAGCTTTTTCAGTCCCGATTCATCCCAGGTTGGGAAGGACTGCCAGCTTTTGTGCTTCTTGCTCGTGAGGCGTGCCTGGCGGGGGCACTATTCGCAGCCAGGTCGAGCAGGAATGCCAGGACAACCCAGAGCCAGCCCCAACCGGTCACACTTCCAGAGATATAATAGACGATGACATAGGTCAGGGTGGTAAACGGCAAGAAGAGGATCCCCAGCAGTGGCAGAAGCCAACCCTCGTGAAATGCACGCTGTACCAAAGGTGTAGAGAGCCAGACGACGAGCAACGCCAGACGGGCTAGAAGAGCAAAAAACCAACTCATGATGGATACCTCCTCCCTCGAATGGGTATAAAGTCCACTCAATGCCAATGTTCCTCTTGGTTCGAGACGCTCTGCGCAAGCATGAAGAGCCTGCGGGCAATCAGGACGTACCAGATCAGCAAACCCACGACGGAATTGAGCGAGAGGAAGACTCCTATCACTGGCACGAAAAATCCTACTGCGAGTACGTTTGCTACAATTCCCACAGAAGCGCTGACGTTCCCGAAGATAGTGCTCCGTAGCATAGACCTTTACAGGGTAAAGTCTACGATATGGACATCACAAGGACAGCACAAAAGTGGACCTCATGCTCACAGGGCTATCACAGATGAGCAGGAGGTCTAGGGGAGTGTGAGCGACAGGGGTTTGTACATCTGCGGGAGCCGCGCGTCGGGCTGTGCTTCCCCTAACCCTGAGTATACTCTAGATGAGGAGATGCGTTACCTGTCCAGCTGGTGTTGATTGCTTCTCAACGCGCTTGGGCATTACTTGCTGCATCTCTGAGATCTGATCATCAGCAATGATAGTGTCCTGTGGATGCAACTCATGCCAGACGCGTAAGATTGCACCAGCCTCTCGATGCCGGTAGATAAAGCGGCACTCGATCTTAGCCTCTTGTGCCAAATAGTTTGTTCTACCCAGATCTCTTCTGGCTTGCTCATCGTTCAAATGCGGTTCAATTAATCTGAACAGTTCGGGTTTGCGCGTGGATGTACGCTCCCCAAGGTATAGGAACACCACCGGTTTCTTCCCAGGATTATTAATTGCCGAACTTATTACTGCTTCATTATACGAACTGCCAGCAGAAAGAACTGCCAGAATAGCTCCTGGAAAATTTTTCTCAACCCCGGTTACCACTACCGGGACCCGTCCCTTTCTCTTGTGAAGAGTATAATTGGCATACGCTAGTGCCATGCCCAACAGAGCGACAGAGCCGCCGAAAGCAGTTGCCAGCGGTTTTGCGAACAGGTTCGTTGACCATGCTGTCAAGACAAGAAACGTCGTGAGTATACCTAACGAGAAATTGAATGTCGATCTTGTCCAACGCCCTTCTGGCTCTGGCCTGAGAGCAGGATTAGCTCGCTCTTCCTCAGTCATTTCTTCGCCTGGCGCCTCATCAACTTTGTTTTCTGCATTTGAATCTTGAGTGCTTTTTTGAGATGAAGTCGATGTTGAGGATATATCGTGACGAGCACGAGAATGTGAGTTAGCGTTCAATGTAGATTTCAATGCTTGCAAACGTCTATATTTGCGGGCGCGATAGCGCACGATATCCATACCCAGGCAGGTCAAGGTAAACGCCCCCAACAAACCAAAGGCGTACATATCACCAAGAATATTGATATCGCCTCGTACTGCTACGAGCACAAGCATGGGAATTATTGTAGCGAGCGCAATTGAGTAGTGTGGAGTGCCACGTAACGCATTACGTTTTAAGATGATTTGTGGGAAGAATTCCATACGTGAGAGAGCCAGAAATACATGATATGAACCAATAATGGCGGTATTGCTGGCAAACACTAACAGTGCACTTGCGCTGATCGCAACCTCCGTTTGCAATAACATACTTCCCCAATGGCCACCTAATAGCGAGATGATCTGGCTCGAAAGCACAGGATCAGCTGCCGCATGAGGCAGTAAAAGTGTGGATAGCATAGTGAGTAGCGGACTGGTCAATCCGACCGTTAGAATAACCAGGAAAAGCGCCATCTTCCCAACTTTCCTACGAGGAAGTTTCATGACAGGAGAAAGTTGTGAAATACTTTCCAGACCCGAAAATGCCAGAAACGATCCCGCAAAACCAACGAGCAGAGTAATGGGAGTCAAAGCCCTACCACTAAACATTTGAGGGAAAAGAGACAGAAACTCAGAGAAAGAGATATGGGTGAAGACGGTCACAAGTATAGCGAGGTCACTCGCGAAAGCGATCAATGCCCCTACCATACTCACTTTGGCGCTTTCACTAACCCCTACCCAATTAAGAATACCCAGTAGAACGAGGATAACGAGGGTAATCCATACAGTCATATTTAGCCCGAGAAATCCTGTCTGAGGGCCAAGGATTGGAAGTACTACGCTCAAATAAAGCATTCCTGAGAGGCAACTGATTGCCGCTGTAAGAAAGTAATCTACCAGAATAAACATCCCACCTAACGCGCCAAACCAATGATTAAGCGCTTTTGCCGCAACAGTCACAACACCACCACCTTGTGGGAAACGGTATGTGACTTCGACATATTTGAACGTCAGTAAAATAAATACAGTCATCGTTAAAAAGACGAAGAAACCCGCTAGTTTCCCAACCGTTCCATAAAGAATACCGGGGACATAGTAGATTGAGGTGCCAATATCCGCGAACACAACCGCCCAACACAAAAAAGGTCCAAGTTTTTGTGTTTCTTGCCCCACTTGAACATCCTGTTTAGGCGCTGCTTTCACCTGCACTATAGTTCCGCGTTCCTTCCCAGTATAACTCCTCTATTTCAACTAGCTAAGTATTGCTTCAGTTAATTGATGTGGAGAAATATGATCAAATAGATTTTTGCCTTTCGGATCATAAGATTCCTTCGCAATGCCAGGTATAAAAGCCATCTGTTCTTTTCGACCTTTTCCTACTATGATTGTTTGCGTACTATACCCGTAAAAACTCGGATTCGTTCCGCCAAACACTGCAATGATTTTCACAGAATTATTGGGATAATAAGTTGCATCATCCCCGTCCTTTAATTTCTTAGTAGCTGCCGCTAAATGCATCAAGCCTGTATCGCCAGTAATAAACATATCCGATTGATCTATGAATGCTACTACGTCCAGAAGTTTTGCTTTAGGTTCGGCTGGCATGAGGAAAATGCGGCCTTCGAACTCACCAGTGAGAATCTTGCATAAATTTTGAGCAGCACTTGCGTCGGTATAGCCTTGCAAAATGCAGACTATAAGATCGGGGCAATTTCTTAATGCTTCAGCTATGGATGTGGCGAGCAAATCAACAGGTGGCCTCGTAATTACGGAAGTTGTATCAGATGCTACCACCATTAACTTGCTAGATTCTGGAGAAACTTTTGATCTCTCCTTTATGTTTCTTACAACCACCCTGGCATTCTTTACCTGCTCGGAACTCATATAGAGGGGAATATCACCGCTCATGTCGGCCATTACACTCTTATTTCCAAAAAAGGTGCTAACCATGCGCCTGGTTATTTTACTCATAGGTACATCCCCCTGGCGAAAGAGGGACAAAAAATCTTTACCCAATTGTAATAAATTTGGATAGACGATTGTGGAATGCAGCCTCAAATAGAAGCCAGGCGCGAACATAAAGGCAAATACCGCAGCATAATGCCTATCTCGTAAAAAATGGATTAATGCTGCTGTTTTTGCATCTAGCCTGATTCCATTTAGCCACATGGTCATTTCAGAAAGGGAAAAGAGACTATTATTCGTTAGAATAATACGATTAACTCGTGGATCGTGTTCAAAAATTTCAGCTTGAACACTATTACACAGAATATCTATTTTACCAAAAGCTTGCGGCTCCTCCTTTATTATTTGATCAACAAAGCTTAATCCTACTAAAACAGCATCACCTATGCCTTTATACATTGTGACAAGAAAAAGGCAATTAGTATTCATTTTCATGATTTATAGCCTATTTTCAGCTATTTTCTTATGACGATATTGCATCCATCGATCTGTTGCCCATCTATAAAGAAAGATGAAGAGAAACAACCAGAGCGCTCCAGTGAGGTATCCTCCTAGCGCATCAAACAACCAGTGATCACCCTCCAGTACACGCGAATAGCCAATAAAGAGTAGATCGCAGATAAAAAACAGTTGAAATGGGATCAACACCCAGCGATAACGCCATTCCCGTGCGGATTTGGTGAAAGTCAGGTAGAGGAGGAAACCATAACACACTACATCATGCGTAACATGACCTGAAGGAAAGGTATAGTAGGGATAGATGTCATGGACACAGATGCCATTCTTCACACTTGGACGCGGACGTCCAACAAGTGGTGTCAAGAGGAGAAAGAGACCCCCCGCACTGGCTACAGCCACCACGAAAAACAGGGCCTGCCGCCACCAACGCAGCAGCAGCAATGCACCAACCACGATCGCACCCCCAATAACTGATGGGATAGGATCATTCAGAATACTCACATCAAAAAGAGCAGCCTCTAGCAATGAATGGGGTTGTATAGGTATAGGACAGGGAACCGGGTGAGGACCTTGAATATCCTTGGTAAAAGCCAACTCAACTGGCCACGGGTTCGTATGATTATGGACGATAACAGCAGCCACACCCAGGATTATTGCACCAATTACCCAAAGAGCGATCCAAAAAATTCGATGAGTGACAGGTAATTTATTCTCAAATGGAGCAGTTCCATATGATTGTTTTGTGGGAGCATTCGATATAGGATCCATTGATTACTCCTTTTGAGCTTACGCTAACATGTATTCCTATATAACACGTTCTTTTAAGCCTAAAGATGACATGCTAGAAGGCCCTGTGCAGGCGTTCTTTTTAAGGAATACTGTTAGAAGGAGTTTTTTGTATGTCCGTCCTCTCTCGCTTTCGCTACTGGGTTTTAGCAGCTTTCCTAATGACGCTTGTCCTCATATTCACACTGTCATCTACCGCATTTGCATCTGTAACAGCAGGTTCATTGTTCCAGATAAGCAGAGATCCTTACACGAACTCGACAAGCCAGCATCAGACTGAAGTTGAGCCAGACAGCTACTCAAATGGTTCAACTATCGTCTCGGCAACCCAGGTTGGTCGTTTCAATGACGGTGGCGCCTCCAATATTGGATGGGCGACTTCCACTGGAAATGGCACAACATGGCATGGTGGCTTCCTGCCAAATACCACAGTCTATGCCACACCTGCGGGCACCTTTGATCGAGTCAGCGACCCCTCGGTGACCTATGACGCCGCACATAAACACTGGATGATTTCCTCCCTTGCTATCTCGAATGCAACGGGAACTCCGGTTGGAGCAGCAGCAATCGTAAGTATCTCGTCTGATGGAGGACTTACCTGGAATGCCCCGGTAATGGTTGCAAACGCGAACGGTGGCTTCTTTGATAAGGATTGGATTGTTTGTGATAACACAGCCACCAGCCGATTTTATGGACACTGTTATGTTGAATGGGATATTGCATCCAATGGTGACCTGGTACAAATGAGCACGTCTAGTGATGGTGGGAACACATGGAGTGCAGGGCAGGCTACTGCAGATAACGCCACAGGCCTAGGAGGACAACCTCTTGTACAGCCAAATGGCACTGTCGTTGTCCCTTTCCTGAGCACAGGAGTATTGGGTTCTACATCGAGCATTTCGGCTTTCACTTCCACCGATGGAGGATCAGGCTGGAATAGCAGTGTGACGATCGCTTCTCAAACCGATCACCAGGTGGCTAGCATTCGCACTGAGCCACTTCCATCTGCTGAGGTAGATAGCGCAGGCAAAGTCTATGTTGCCTGGCAAGACTGCCGATTTGAAAGCGGTTGTAGTGCGAACGATATCGTGATGAGCACTTCAACCGCTGGCAATACCTGGTCTGCGGTGCAGCGCATTCCTACAGATGCAGTCGGTAGCGGTGTAGATCATTTCATCCCCGGCATGGCTGTTGACTCTTCAACATCTGGGAGTAGCGCTCATCTCGCTCTGGCTTATTATTATTACCCAAATGCGAACTGCACAACATCGACATGCCAGTTGGAAGTTGGTTTCGTTTCATCGGTTGATGGTGGCAATAGTTGGTCGACAAGCTCCACGCTCACACCTTCTGCTATGAATCTAACATGGTTAGCAAACACAACCGATGGATATATGGTTGGCGACTACATCTCAACCTCTTTCTCTGATGGCAAGGCGTTCCCATTATTCATTACAGCCTCTGCACCCAACGGCAGTCAATTTAATGAGGCGTTGTTCACTGTGACAACTGGCCTGACGATTGCTGGGGGAACAAACACAGCGACTGCGGAACAAGTAATCTCAAGCTGGTCTACTGCACCCGTAACACGTACTGCCTATTAAGACCGACATTGCATTTGAATTTAGCAGGTACCTATGCAGACAAGGATTCCACGAGGCCTTGTCTGCATAGGTACCTGGAAATGCTTTTATCCTCCCAACCCCTCCAACAGCATATCGCCCTCCTCTGGTGAGATACGTCCCTCGGCGATCATGCGCAGGATTGCCTCACGCTCCTGTTCGAGATCAGGCGCTGTAGCATTGTTGATCCTGGCATCTTCACTATTGGCAGTTTGTTGAGCCGATGGTTCGCTCTGGTCTAATCCTTCACTATCAGTGCGCAACGTTTGCCCTGCTGCACCTGGTGCTGGACTCGTTGGAGGAGTTGGAGGGGTTGGAGGGGTTGGAGGCACAGGTGGTTTTGGCGACTTGGGTAAACCCAAATTGCCGATGGCCTGCTCTACTGCCTCAAGTGCTCCCACAATTCCTTCTGTAGCTGCTTTGCGTGCCTGGTCTTTAAGCCGTTCTAAACGCTCTGGATCCACTCGCCATTCGCGGTCATTCACTCGCACCCGTACACGCGATGCATGCTCCCCAGCGCGACGGGCGGCCTCCTCAGCCTGTTTTTGAGCTTTTCGAGCGCTCTCTTCAGCCTGTCGTTGCGCACCTCGAGTCTGCTCATCCATCTTGCGTTTCAGTTCTTTGGACCATTCGGAACCTTGAGACCAGCCTGCTTCCTGGAAGGCTGCGGCTATCTCGCGACCCAACTCTTGACCCAACCTGCCCATCTCACGCCCCAGTTCGGACATCTCTTTGCCAAAGTCTCCCCAGGAGCTACTGTTACTACTACTGCGAGGATCACCGGCGCCACGTAGTTCCAGATCACCGCCTACACTCAATTCGAGATCTGCTGCTCCATCACCATACACAAGACTGATCATGTTACCACCTTCAAATGTTACAGACTGGCCTGTGACATCGCCTCCTACCGCGGCGCGTATGCTCAAATTAGCATTTTCCGGCAACTCTATACTGGCATCTCCTCCCACATTTAATCGAGTATGACTACCAGCAGGGAACGTGGCTTGTAATGTAAGATCTCCACCTACGCTTCCAACTTCCAAGGCAGCATTCAGACCTGACAGAACTCCATCTCCCCCAATACTTCCTACTTGAAGGTTTCCGCCCACACCTTTAAAGCTTGCATCTCCTCCTACATTCCCTACCTCGACAATCCCCCGTATATCACTAAAATCAGCGTCACCTCCACCAATACTGCCGATATGCACAGTCGCTGCATTGCTTACCTCTATATCACCGCCTACATTGCCAATCGCGATCTCGTAGGGAGTCCCGCTTCTTACCGTACAGTCATTACCAATATTTCCACAGCTCAAAGCGTCAGCAATTTCATCTACATGCAGATCTTCACCAACATTTCCAACTACGGCTGTTTCAACGTTTTCTAAGGTTAAATCGTTCCCTACAGTCTCCATCTCAACCAGTGCGACATGAGAAAGGAAAGCATCAGCGCCAATTACACCACGAGAACGAAGTGCAGTAGCATTCACGACTCTCAAATCACCGCGAAGGTCTCTTAATGCGACCGCCTCGCCGATTTTTTCTATATCAGCACCAATGCCGATGTCCTGCAATTCTACATCATCGCCAATATCTACCAGTTCAACCCGTTTCACACCATGTATCGAAACATCACCTTTTAGATTTGTAACGTGTATCTCAGCACCGGCCGGGACATGTAACTCAATATCTCCACTGCCCTCCCTAATCGTGAGAGCATCGCCTTCCTGGTAAAGCTGAGTCACACGGCCATCCGCATCAATGGCAATAGCCGATTGATCCCACACGCTCACGTGGAGATCTCCACGTACTTGCGCTATAACCACCCTTGGCTCACTGCCAGCGGGAAATGTTTGTTGCATTGTATCGCCCTCCAATTCTTAACTCAACCAATCATTTCTCAACAAAAACCTCTAATCGTTTTCCTTCTTCCAGATCTTGCAAGTCCAAAAGGCGACCAGTCGTACCTCTTTCTATAGCACGTATCACATTTTGAATTGTGCTGTCATTGAGTTGCGATACCAGGCGAGCTAGCAGGCGCAGGCTCATGCTGACAAGGTATACCGGTATAGTCGCAGTCATATTCATCTTCCTACGATTGGTAGACATATCAGTCAGCCAGATACGCACAGTTCGGTTCCCAACCTGCCCACCTGACTGCTCATATTCTGGCAACAGGGTATCTAACAGTTGTGCTGCCTGCCCAGCCGTAATTTGGCCCGATTCGATCATGTTCAGTATGCGGTTGCGTTCATCAGTCGAAGTTGTCATGCAGTTAACCTTTCAGCATCCGCATTGCTTCTTCAACGTTGATCTCTTTAGCTGCCAGGCGGTCAAGTACTAAACGGCGATCAGCTCGACCATCTCCTTCTGGTGCGCCACCCAGAGCCGTCACTATCTCATCAAGGCGACTGCGAGCGGTGTTATAGGCTATATCAAGGTCCTGCGCCAATTTCTGAATATTTCCCCGGTTCTTGACCAGCAACTCGACAAAATCTAGCTGTTCGCGTGTCAGACGGCCTATCCAACCCAGACTAAACTGACCTTTAATGACGATACCACTCTGGGGGCACTCCAGCCGAGTAACGATTAACTCGTTTCCACTGACCGGGTCCCTGGTAATAATAGGATGCATACTCTGTTCCTCCTACGTACGTAATCAACAATCTCATGAAATTTATCGTTAACTATCTGATAATTATTGCTAATTCAATAGAGATATTAGCATGTTTGAGCAATTTTGTCAAGTGATTTGGTAATTTAAATCAATTAATTGGTAATAATTTGCAGGTTGTTGAGGACTTATCTCGACTTTTTGCCATTTTACGCTCATTCTACGTGGTTGCTATATAAACATTGAACCCGCACCAGTTGGGCTTCGCTCGTAACCCGTAGATGTGTTATAGATTGATATAGTTAGGTTTTGCCCTGAAAAATCAGCAAAATTGAACAAAATTAGCCTCAGCTTTTTTCATATCTAGCCTCGGACCTGAAATAAGGCACTTGACAAGATTTTACAGCCGTCAATGGAAAAGTTCATATGCATTTGCAATCAAACGGGCAATAGACAAATTCAAAAAGTTGGAAAAGCTGAAGAAGATACATCACGTTTACACCAAATTGCGCAAGTTCGTAACGCTTTTCGTAACGAATATGTAATGTTTGCATGCTACTCTACTATCAAGATAGTATCTAATACCTGTGTAGCGAGCAGGGAAACCATTCTCGCTTCGCAGAAAAGGAGGAAGAATATGTATTATCGAATAGCGATCCAGGGAGACAAGTCGTCTACCTGGCAATGGAAATCAACGAATATCAGTTCACTAGATCCCTTGATTCAGTTTCTTCGACGCTTTCATAATCTTCCGCAAGATCACTTGCGAGTGTTCTCGTCTTCCTCACGTGAGGAGTTGGGCGAGCAGCTCGTGCGAGAGAACAATGGACTAGGGTCTAACTCAGTCACTGCAGCACAATTCTTGCAACAGCGGATGCTCGGTTCACAGCAAGGAACATCCACGACTACGCCCACTGGATCAGCATTGAACGGGAGCAGTCGAACAGATACACACGATAAAAGTGCTGCGGGTTCACTGGAGAGTAGACAGGTAGGGCGAGAACATGAAGCAATGAGGGCTGGCTTTTGGAACATCATGGCTCTGGCAGAGCTTAAATCGTCTTCTGTATGAGATAGAGGGTGTTTCCTGTTTGATGCAATCCGTCCCTACGCCTAAAGTCTTAGGGGAAATAGTTCGGATGACAGTTACATACGATGACATTAGAGCCTATACTTCTTGTAAGCAAGCGAAATCAATTGCTTTGTTAACATTAATCGCTAATGCCATTAAGTCAGTAGTACGCAAGACAAGATATATGAGGATGAAATGATCAGATTATTGCTCGTAGATGACCAATCGATTGTCAGGCAGGGCTTACGCAGGCGACTGCTGTTAGAGCCTGACATCTCGGTGGTCGAAGAGGCGAGCAGTGGAGAACAGTCATGGAATCAGGCTGCTCATCCTGCTTCTTAACTATTCCCGACGCCAGCAGAAGCACTTGCAAATCTGCTGGCTAAGTGAACATAATCAATACATCTTTGAGATCACACGATTAAGCGAGTTCATTGAAATTGTCAGTACGCAAACCCAGACTGCGGCTACAGTTCACATGGTCTGATTAGATACAGTACTCTTACAGGAGAAACAACACTATGGATCCTAATACAACCTCTTCTGACGAAAAACAACCTCGTGACTCGGCATATTGGGCACATACATCAACCTTGAAGGTAAGCAAAGTGCCAACCGGAGCGCTAAATCTCAACGTCGAAGGACGTCAACTGCTCGGTCCACTGCAAGGCTTCGGGCAGTTGTGGCAGAAAACTTTCCGTATTCGGCTAAATGGTGTTTCTGTGAAGCCAACCGAGGTGATCAAGGTATGGAAGGAAAACTTCCCAAAATTCTGGCCAAAATGGAACCGCTACTATTTACCTCTGGCGGGCATTGCGCCTGGAGAGGTAGCGCTCATCAATATGTTGATCCCTGGCGACCATCCAGTGGGAATCCCGCTTTCTACAGGGGTAATGGTGATTTACTCCGATGAAGAGTCCTTCACCTTCATGGACCCACAAGGGCACATGTTCGCGGGTTGGATCACCTTTAGCTCCATCGAAGAGGATGATGGCTGTACCATCGCCCAGATTCAACTCCAGGTTCGTGCGACCGATCCAGCTTATGAAATTGGTTTCCGTCTGGGCGCCTCCCGCTCAGAGAACAGGATGTGGCAGTACGTACTCACGGAACTGGCAGCATACTTTGGCGTGAAAGAATTTGTGCAGTCAGAGTTCGTCTGTATCGATCCCAGAGTCCAGTGGTCACAGTTCTGGAACATCTGGCAGAACGCTGCCATTCGTACATTTCTGTACAAAATGCTGGCACCAGTACGCTGGACGATCAAGCGCGTTGGGCATTGAGTGTTCTTAAGCATCGTAACGAGCAGATGCACTTCTGACAAAGCGCCTCCATGAAAAGGATCTAAAAAAATGTCTGAACCATCGACACAGGTAGAGCAGGCGACTACAAAAGCCACCTCAACGTCATCCCAACTCAAGTCACCGCCACGTCTACGCAGCTATGCTTTGCTTGGCAGTGCAAGCGAGATACAACGCGACCCGCTTAAATTTTTGAGAGACACACGCCAGTACGGTGATATTGTACGTATGCGTTTCGTTTTCTCAGATGCATATCTGATCTACCACCCCAGCGGCGCCTCATGCAACCCGCCTTTCATCGCAAGCGCATCGCTACCTATGGCACTATCATGACCGATGCCACAGAGAAGCTACTCGAACGCTGGCAGAGCTATGCTCAGCAAAATTCGTCACTGGATGTCGCCAAGGAGATGATGAGCCTGACGCTCCGCATTGTAGGCAAGACGCTTTTCAGTCTAGACTTGAGCGATGAGACAAATACGATTGGTGCGGCCGCGACGACAATGTTGAAACTGCTTGGAAACTATGTCTATGCTCCTTTTCCCCCAATCAGCATCCCCACAGCGCGTAATCGCCACTTGCTAGCCGCTAACCGATCACTTGAGCAGGTGATCTATCATATGATTGCCGAGCGCCGTCAGCAGAACACGGATACAGGTGATCTTCTGTCCATGCTATTATCAGCTCGTGATGAAGAAACGGGGCAAGGCATGAATGATCGACAAATACGTGATGAGTTGATGACAATGCTCCTTGCTGGCCACGAAACCACAGCGAATACACTGTCATGGACCTGGTACTTGCTCTCACAGCACCCTGAGGTTGAGCAGCGCCTCTATACCGAGATTGACGAGGTGTTTGGTGGAGCGCTACCAACAATTGAACATCTGCCAGAGCTGAAATACACGAATATGGTGCTTGAAGAAGCGCTTCGGCTCTATCCACCTGCATGTATCTTAAGCCGGAAAGCCATTACAGATGACGAGTTGGGAGGATATCGTATCCCAGCGAACAGTATGATCATCGTAAGCCCTTATGCGACACAGCATCATCCCGATTACTGGCCGGACCCCGAAAGCTTCGATCCTGAGCGCTTTACGCCCGAACGATCGGCCGGTCGCTCGCACTATGCCTACTTTCCATTTTCGAGTGGGCCACGCATGTGTATTGGCAGCAGCTTTGCCATGATGGAGGCACAGTTGATCCTGGCCACCATCGCTCAACGCTACCAGTTGCGCATGGTGCCTGGTCACCAGGTCGAGCCTCAGATGCTAGTGACGCTGCGCCCTAAATATGGCTTAAAGATGACTATCAGTCGGAGAGAAAGGTAGAACGTATGCATTTCTGATTGGTGCCTACTTTTTTATGCTAAACTATGTGTCAGGTACACTGGCTGTTCTTCAACTCAATCTATCCATCCAGGTCTTGGAAGCTCAAACCAGGGACCATTGGTTGGGATACCTTAGAGTTGTACATGGGCGAGGGGTCCGTTTATGGCAATAGAGAAAACACTGTCCCCAAGTCAACATGCTGAAGCAGGAACGCGCTTGTTTGGTCGCCGGTTTATCCTTGCACGAGTCGTATGGGTAGCAGCGGTCACCTTGATTGTGGTGCCCTTTCTTGCCATGCTCCCGGCATACTATACACTCCTTCAGACCGTCTGCACAGGCACTACATGTGCTATCTGGCAACCCACTCCTGGCTCCGCACTGTCCATTCAGAAGCTTGGCATCTCCGTTAGCACCTATGCCACCTTCACCCTCGCGCTCACGCTCGCCTCAGCGTTCTTCTGCTTCGCCATTGGTGCAGTGATTTTCTGGCGCAGGTCCAATGAATGGATGGCGCTCCTGGTGGCACTGGGGGTGATAGCGCTAGGCACAGTGAACGTTTCATCGGTATTACAGGCGAGCTACTCTACATGGCAAGTACTCGCCATCGTTTTGGATGTACTTGGAGATGGAATATTTTTCCTGGTCTGCTCACTCTTCCCCAATGGACGATTTGTGCCACGATGGACGCGCTGGCTTCTCCCCTGCTGGCTTGTATCGGGCATGGTCTTTCTCTTCTTCCATGATATCTCTTTCGTGTACCTGTTCCATAACCTGGTATGGCTTGCAGAGATAATCTTGCTGGTGATCGCATTACTCTACCGCTATCACTATGCTTCCAGTCCACTACAGCGTCAGCAGACCAAGTGGGTCATTTTTGGTACATGTGTAGCAGGTATCATCGTAGTCGGGTTAAGAATACCAACTCTTATCTTCCCCTCGTTGTGGCAAGCTGGCTCGTTCTATCGGCTTATCAGTGGGCCTGCCTATATCGTAGTCGTGCTGATCGTCCCGATCTCCTTTGGCCTTGCCATTCTTCGCTACCGGCTCTATGACATTGATATACTCATCAATCGCACGCTGGTGTACAGCTCGTTGACGGCAATTCTTGGCCTGGTCTACTTCGCGAGTGTCTTTGCCCTGCAATCGCTTTTGAGCGTGTTCACAGGACAACTCTCAACAGGGGCACAGACTCCCGTAGCGATTGTCGCTTCCACGCTTGGCATTGCCGCACTGTTCCAGCCATTGAGACGACGTCTTCAAGCTATTATCGACCGCAGGTTCTATCGCTCCAAGTATGATGCCGCTCGTACCCTTGCAGCCTTCAGTAAAACCTTGAGCAGTGAAGTGGACTTGAACCAGTTGCGGGAGGATTTGTTAGCAGTCGTTCAAGAGACCATGCAGCCCAGCCATATCTCGCTGTGGTTACGAGACCCTGAACAGTCCCGGGAGCGGAACACACGACTGCTGCCAGAAATCGATGAGGATTTGAAGAACTCACAATACTAGTACCGACGTGGTGGAAGTAGTGCAGGAGGGTATTGCAGCTCCTCCTGGCGCGTCTTTTCACTTGTTCTGGCTCACTTCTCGACTAAATAGCCGGATGAACGTATTACCAACCCGAAAACCGACATTGCGCCAGCGCTGTTGCAGGCGATTCGTCACATGGAAGCGCCTGGCGGCAGCGCGTGAGTCCAACACCGCCTTGCGGCCACGAGTGAGGATGTCCATTTCCAAGGCCTCGACTTTCGCTGCGGCCTGGTCAGGGGAAGTGGCTAGATCCGCACAATACTGCGCCAGCTTGAGGCCGTCGACCATGCCCATATTGGCCCCCTGCCCCTGGAAGGGGGCCATCGGGTGCGCGGCGTCACCGATCAGCCAGAGCCGCTCCTCGCGGACCCGCGTGATCGGGTCTCGGTCATAGTAGCCACGCACACCGACGCTCGCCGGATCAATGGCTGTGACCAGTTCAGGAACTGGTGGGTGCCAGCTGCTGGTGGCCTGCTGGACCCGGTGTAACAACTCGGCTGGGGCTTGAGCGTTCAGGTCATCTTCCGACGCGGCATGCACAGTATACGAGAGGTGAATGCTGTCCGGCTGCCGATAGCAGAAGAGGGAGGAGCCATCGTCGAAGCCTTTCAGCCAGTTCAATCAGTGTCCCAATGACCATCTCCGGTGGAGAGGCTAGCGTATCAAACAAACCGCTAGATCGATTCACCCACGCGGCTTGCATACCCGCGGCCTCAGCACCAATTACGTCAAAAGGATTTGAAGAGATAAGACGAACCTGGTCAAGTGGTCTACCAAGTCTGTTTGCGACATGTCTATAGACGATAGGTGAGGGCTTATACACCTTCACCTCGTCTACACTTACAAATCCTGAGCAGTACCTTTCGAGATTAGCTGCTTGCATAATAGCTGAAAGCATAGCAGGACTTCCATTAGAGAACACTACCATTGTATAGCCTGCATCTTTCAGGCGTTGCAGTCCAGGTTCGACATCTGCAAAGCGCTCAAGATTGTTATACTGAGCCATTAATGAATTCTTTTGCTGTGCATCCAGGATATGCTCAGTAGCTACAAGTGCATAATCAAGGGCTTTACGTGTCACCTGCTCGAAGTCTTCATAGCGTTCCATAGCTGTAAGGCGGAACGTGAACTCAAGCTGTTTTTGTCGCCATATCTCAGCGATACGCTGCGCGCCATCTGGAATATATTTTTCAAGCTGCTTCCAGATACGAATCGGGTCAACCAGCGTGCCATACATATCGAAAGCAAGCGCTTCTGAAATGAACATTCTCTCTCCTTCCTGTGTTTACAGTGTACATCATCATTTGCTGGTCTATTCGAGTCATAAGTCTACAGGTAGAGGTGGAGGACGAAGCGGAACAGGTGAGGACTGGATTATGTTTGTTGTCGTTGAGCCATACAAGAGGAAGCAGTCGAGGAGTCGATCGAGCTGGTCAATGGCTGGAATGTATACCTTGAGAATGAAGCAATCCTCTCCAGTGACACGATGACATTCAACGATTTCAGGAATCTGCTGGGCCAGTTCGGCAATTTTAGAAAGTTGTCCTGGACTTGGGCGGATACGTATGTAGGCAGTAATTGGTAGTCCGAGTGCTGCTGGATTCAACTCCAGGCGATACCCGCAAATCACTCCAGCTTCCTCCAAGCGCCGGACTCGTTCCGTCACGGCAGGCGATGACATCCCGATACGGCGACCCAGTTCAGACATAGTCAATCGGGGATCACGCTGCAGTTCTTCAAGCACTCTCAGATTAACCGTGTCAAGTTCATCATGAAATGATGTATAGGTAAATATCCGTTTTTCCTTTAACTCTTGAATCATAGAACCATTTTCTCCTTAAACTTGTCATGTATTTTTGCTATTTTCCATTGTATCATAAAGGAGTAGGAAATCTAAGTTAGGAGACAATATGTTTCAAGAAAGAAAAGCGGACGTAACGACCAACATCCCTCCACAGATGTTCTTTTTTGTGAGTGCCATCTTCCACTACCTGGGACCAGCATTTGCCGTGCTCCTCTTCTCGAGTGTTTCAGTACTCGGGGTAGCATGGTTCCGTATCGCGAGTGCCGCAGTCGTCTTTGCCATGTGGCGACGGCCATGGAAAATATTCATGAGGATCCCCTGGGCGAAGCGACGCACGCTTCTCGCATTAGGAGTGGTGCTCGGACTCATGAATGCCAGCTTTTACCTGGCCATCTCTCGACTCCCCTTAGGAACAGTTGGAGCTATCGAGTTCCTCGGTCCTATTACGCTTGCTGCGCTCGGTGCTCGAACCCCAAGAAACATTATCGCATTGCTGCTAGCAGCTGGGGGTGGATGGATCCTAACTGATGCACGATTCGGTGGGCAGCCACTCGGATATATGTTTGCTTTTGCCAACTGTGCTTTCTTTATGCTATACGTGGTACTTGGTCATCGCATTGCCCAGGATGGTGGTGCCGCCGGGATTGATCGACTTGGCGCAGCAATGCTCATCGCGCTCATGACTATTACCCCCATCGGGTTCAGTGGCGCGTTGCCAGCGAGGACGCAGCCACTGCTGCTCCTCGCTGGCATTGGTGTGGGTATTTGCTCTTCGGTCATCCCATATGTGTGCGATCAGTTAGCCATGGCTCGGCTGCCACGTGCGACATTTGCGCTTTTGCTCTCATTACTGCCAGCATCCGCTGCCGCGATCGGAATTATTGTCCTGCGTCAGATCCCTACGTTGGTAGAGATTGTTGGTATTCTCCTTGTGGCAGTTGGGGTAGCACTGCATCAGATTCCTGATGCAGTGCGCGCAAAGCGGGAGCGCTATTAGCGCTCTCGCTTTGTAAATTGACCGCTTCACTATGGTAAGTAGCCGTTTCAATCAGCTCAAATCAGCGTTTGCTGTGAACCAATATCAATATTTGGCTAGCGAGGGTCCTCTGGGGTCATCGTGTAATCATCGGCCTCGAGCTTAGCAATGGGATCAGACATGTCTGGTGCAACAGTTGGGTGATCCGTTTCCGCTTGAGCATTTGAGTTGGGGGGCCGTGATGTTATAGCCCCATTCTTACGCAGAATTTCTAATACTTCGTGCTGCTGGCCAGCAACCCTGACTAATACAATTGTACGCCCTGCATCTAATTCATTCTGATAGTAAATTGCGTCCTGCTCAGGCACACCCATACGTATAAAATCATCTGCAGTAGCTACAGGTGTTGTTTCTTGACCTTTAAACAGTCTCTTGAGACTAGCCATAAAGCCACCCGCCTCATCTGTATGCCTGGAAACGCTAATCTCGTCATCGCTAAATCCTACGCGCCGGAGATCGTCGGCAGCTAGATTCGCAGAAAGGTCCTCTGTGAAGACGCCTACTACCGTTGAACGTTCACTCATGACCATACATTTGCTCCTTTCGGTTCATGTTAAGAACGATCTTAGTCCTTACGCTCTCGTTATACATTGACAATATTTGGGTAGCGGCTATGTTGTGTTTATTCTTTCCAATAGAAGAGTCGTAGGAGAAAAATTTCTCTCTATTCTTCCACTATCGACACGCATCGAGAACTGCAAAAGTTACATGTTAAGACAAACTCTTGACTACCTCAGCCTTTTCGTGGTATTTCTATTACTAGACTGACCGGTCAGTCTAGTAATAGAAATAGAGTTAACAATGGCGCGACGGCCAGATACTAGCGAAATACGCAGAAATCAGATATTAGATGCAGCCACCACAGTCTTCGTACGACAAGGCTTCCAGCACGCCCGCATGGATGACATCGTAGAAGAGTCGGGTTTGAGCAAAGGCACATTGTACTGGTACTTCAAGAGCAAGGAAGATATCATAAATGCTATTTTGCGTCGTCTTTTCACAGGAGATCTTGAAAACCTTGAGAGCCTGGTGCAAGCGGAAGGGACATCGAGCGAGCGCATGATACAACTCACCAATAATCGCGTAAATGGCATGAAACAAATGTCTAGCCTTGTACCGATCATTTTCGAGTTTTACGCTGTAGCAGTACACCAGCAATGGGTGCAACAGTTCATCGGCGAGTACTTTAAGCATTTTCGTACATTGCTGGAAGAGCTCATTCAACAAGGTATAGACACGGGCGAGTTCCGACCCGTCAACGCAACAAAAGCTGCAATCTCTCTTGCTTCTCTGTATGAAGGGCTAACTTTACACTGGTTGATGGATCCTCAAACGGTACAGTGGGAGATATTGAGCGAGAACTCGATTC
>WNFY01000478.1_pt1 | contig 77284 bp, 76 predicted proteins | sample 5400091 | NCBI WGS metagenome assembly WNFY01 (sample SAMN13153364, study PRJNA577476) | soil metagenome | isolation source: 60 cm soil or saprolite under grassland replicate 1 | place: USA:California | collected 2016-06-15
GACGACATCTGGCACTTCCACGACAGCCACTGCGCGCAGGAGCCCATCTCCCACGACGCCCAGCCCCGCCGGGCGTCGAAGTCGGCCAGCAGGACCAGGAACCGGCAGGTTGCCGCGGCCAGGTGCCCGGCCAGCTCGCAGATCTGCGCCTCCAGCCGCTCCAGCGGCACCCGGGCCGGCTCAGCCGGGGAGGCGGCTGCGTCGGCCGGCGGCGAGACGGCGGCGAAGACAGAGCCCGGCCTATCAGTATCGAACATGCATTTGACACTAACACCAAGGTCCGACAAAACGGGCTAGCCTGTCACCCCCAGCGGACCCGGACGCTGGACTGCCAGGCGGAGAGCAGCCCGGGGTCCCCGGCTACGGTGACGCCGGCCCGGGCGGCGTCGGCGCGGTTCCACAGGTACAGGTAGAGGCCGGATGCGGGGCCGCTTACCGTGCATCCGGCCTCCTGGAGATCGTCGGCATCGCGCCGCGGCTGAAGGCGGCCCTCGTGCGCCTTGACGAGCCAGGCGTCGCCGGTGTCCATGGCGAGCACGCGCAGCCGCGTGCCGCCGGCGGTCGAACGAGGCTGGTACTTGCGCCGCCGCCCGAAGCCCGTGATCAGCTCGTCGATGCCGTCGGCGGCGAAGCCGGGCTCGTACTCGGGTGTAGCGCCGACAGCGCTGTCCGCATCGGCCCGGTGGATGGCAGTCTCGTGGGCCTGCCGCCGCGCCCAGAACGCCAGCGGGGACGGGGCGGGCATGAACGTGGCGCACGCGACCGCCGGATCGGCCGTGGCCAGGGTCTGCGCGAGCGCGGCGTGACCGTCCCGGAACCAGGCGAGCAGCCCGGCGTCGTCCGCGCCGCCGCTCAGGATCTCCTCCTCCGACGGGCCGTCGATGATCTGGTCCGGGCGTTCGGTGATGTGCCTGGCGGCCCACCGGTGGACGTAGCCGGTGTGCCGCAGCAGGTCCTTGACCTGCCAGGGCGCGCACGGCGGGACGGTGGCGTCGAGCCCGGCCCGTTCGGCCGCGTCGGCCAGCCATTCGCCCTCGCGGCGCAGGGCGTTGACGTGCTCAGCGATCTCCATCGCGGTCAGCTTTCGGCTCGCAGGATGTCCAGGGCGTGGGCCAGGTCGGCGGGGTAGTCGCTGGTGAACGTGACCTCGCGGCCGTCGGCGGGGTGCGCGAACGTCAGGCTGACCGCGTGCAGCCACTGCCGGGTAAGGCCGAGCCTGGCGGCCAGCACCGGGTCGGCGCCGTAGAGCAGATCGCCCACGCACGGGTGCCGCAGGGCGGCCATGTGCACCCGGATCTGGTGGGTCCGGCCGGTTTCCAGGTGCACCGAGATCAGGCTGGCGGCCCGGAACGCCTCCAGCGTGTCGTAGTGGGTCACGCTCGGGCGGCCGTCGCTGACCACGGCGAACCGGCCGTCACCGGACGGATGCCTGCCGATCGGCGCGTCCACCGTGCCGCGCAGCGGATCCGGGTGCCCCTGCACCAGCGCGAGGTAGCGCTTGTCCACGGTGCGCTCGCGGAAGGCCCGCTTGAGCGCGCTGTAGGCCCGCTCGCTCTTGGCCACCACCATCACGCCGGTGGTGTTGGCGTCCAGCCGGTGCACGATGCCCTGCCGCTCGGCGGCGCCGCTGGTCGCCAGCGTGTGCCCGGCCGCGGTCAGGCCGCCAGTGACGGTCGGTCCGGACCAGCCCGGCGTCGGGTGCGCGGCCACGCCCCGGGGCTTGTCGATCACCACGATGTCGTCGTCCTCGTAGAGGACGACGAGGCCCTCGACCTTGACTGGGCGCGGGGGTTCGGCCGGGCGCGGCAACGTGACCTGCAGCGGATCGCCGGCCAGCACGCGGTCCGATTTCGACGCGGTCCGGCCGCCGAGGAGCACGAGGCCGTCCCCGATCAGCTCCGCGGCGCGCGACCTGGACAGCCCGAACATCCTGGCCAGCGCGGCGTCGAGCCGCTCGCCGTCCAAGCCGTCGGGGACCGCGACCAGGCGCTCGCCAGGAGCCGTCATGCCGATTCCCTGGCCGGCCGGGTCCCGTCCATCCGGATCCCGAGCAGCGCGAGCAGCACGACCAGCACGCCGGCGCACACGATGGCGGAGTCGGCGAGGTTGAAGACCGGCCAGTCCGGCAGCTCGATCCAGTCGACCACGTGCCCCTGGAACGTCCCGGGCGCGCGGAAGATCCGGTCCAGCAGGTTCCCGGTGGCCCCGCCCAGCAGCAGCCCCAGGGTGATGGCCCAGCCGACGCTGCGCAGGTTCCTGGCGGTGCGCAGGATGTAGACGACCACGCCGAGGGCGATGACGGTGAACACGATCGTCATCGAGGTGCCGATGCTGAACGCGGCCCCGCCGTTGCGGGCCAGCGTGATCGTGAGTGCCCCGCCGAGCAGCCGGATGTTCGGGTGGCCCGGCATCGTGGCCACCACGATGGCCTTGGAGATGACGTCGGCCGCGATGACGAACGCGGCCACCGCCAGCAGCAGCACTACCCGGCGCGGCCGCTCAGGTGGCGCGGCGTTCATGATGAGGAAGCTTATCTGCGCTTTGGAGCTACGCTGGGCCGGTGCAGGGATTCGAGCCGCTCCCCGCGCAGGTCGATCTGCCCGCGCTTGAGCTCCAGATACTGACCCGCTGGCAGGACGCGGGGATTTTCGAGCGGTCGCTGAAGCAGACCGAGGACGGACCGAGCTGGATCTTCTACGAGGGACCGCCCACCGCCAATGGCATGCCCGGCGCGCATCACGTGGAGGCGCGCACGTTCAAGGATCTGTTCCCCAGGTTCAAGACCATGCAGGGGTTCCACGTCCCGCGCAAGGGCGGCTGGGATTGCCACGGGCTGCCGGTCGAGGTCGCGGTGGAGAAGGAACTCGGTTTCACCGGCAAGCGGGACATCGAAGCCTACGGGGTGGCCGAGTTCAACGCGCGCTGTCGTGAGTCCGTCCTCAGGCACGTCGACGCCTGGCTGGAGATGTCCCGGCGGATGGGCTACTGGGCCGACACCGACCACGCCTACCAGACCATGGACCCCAGCTACATCGAGTCGGTCTGGTGGTCGCTCAAGGTCGTGTTCGACGCCGGGCTGCTGGTCCGCGACCACCGGATCAGCCCGTACTGCCCGCGCTGCGGCACGCCGCTGTCCGACGCCGAGCTCGGCCAGCCCGACGTCTACCAGATCATCTCCGACCCGGCCGTCACGGTCAGGTTCCGGCTGCACACGCTGCCCGAGGGGGCCCCGCGCGAGCTCGAAGGGGCCGACCTGCTCGTCTGGACGACCACGCCGTGGACGCTGGTCGCGAACACCGCAGTGGCGGTGCACCCGGAGGCCGCTTACGTAGTGGCCCGCAGGTCGCGAGACGGCGACCGGGTCGTGGTCGCCGACGACCTGTTCGCCAGGGTGCTCGGTGACGGCTGGCACGTCGCCGCCAGGTTCAGCGGGCAAGCGCTGGTCGGGGCGAGTTACCAGCGCCCGTTCGGCCTCATCGAGATTCCCGACGCTCACATCGTGGTTCCAGGGTCATTCGTGACCACGGAGGATGGCACCGGGCTTGTCCACCTGGCGCCGGCTTTCGGCGCCGACGACATGAACGCCTCGCGCGCGCACGGCCTGCCCGTGGTCAACCCGATCCGGCCGGACGGGCGGTTCGAGGACGACGTGCCGCTGGTCGGCGGGATGTTCTTCAAGGACGCCGACCGGCGGCTGATCAACGACCTCGACGACCGCGGCCTGCTGTTCCGGTCCGAACGGCACGAGCACAGCTACCCGCACTGCTGGCGGTGCGGCACCGTGCTGCTCTACTACGCGGTGCCCTCGTGGTACATCAGGACCACCGCGATCAAGGACAAGCTGCTGGCCGAGAACGAGCGGACCAGCTGGTACCCGGCCACGGTCAAGTACGGCCGGTACGGCGAGTGGCTGCGGAACAACGTGGACTGGGCGCTGTCCCGGACCAGGTACTGGGGTACGCCGCTGCCGCTGTGGGAGTGCTCGCAGTCGCATCTGACCTGCGTCGGCTCGCTGGCCGAGCTGTCCGCGCTGGCTGGGCGGGACCTGACCGGGCTCGATCCGCACCGGCCGTACGTAGATTCGGTCACGCTCAGGTGCCCCGCGTGCGACGGCGAGGCGCGGCGGGTGCCCGAGGTGATCGACGTCTGGTACGACTCGGGCTCGATGCCGTTTGCGCAGTTCGGCGCGCCATGGCGTGGGCTGGCCGAGTTCGAGGCGTCGTACCCGGCCCAGTTCATCTGCGAGGCGCTGGACCAGACCCGGGGCTGGTTCTACTCGCTGATGGCCGTGGGGACGCTGGTGTTCGGGCGTTCGGCGTACGAGAGCGTGGTGTGCGTCGGGTTGCTCGTCGACGAGACCGGCCGCAAGATGAGCAAGCACCTCGGCAACGTGCTCGAGCCGATTCCGCTGATGGACCGCCACGGCGCGGACGCGCTGCGCTGGTTCTTCGCCGCCTCCGGCTCGCCGTGGGGCGCGCGGCGGGTCGGGCACGACGTGCTCAGCGAGATCGTCAGGAAGGTACTGCTCACCTACTGGAACACCGCGTCGTTCCTGGTGCTCTACGCCAACGCGGGCGGCTGGAGTCCGGCTGAGGGGGTTCCTGTTGCCGACCGGCCCTTGCTGGACCGGTGGATGCTCGGCGAGCTGCATGCTGTGGTGCGTGACGTTACGTCGGCGCTGGAGGCGTTCGACACGGCGGCGGCCGGGCGGCGGCTGACGATGTTCATCGACGACCTGTCCAACTGGTACGTGCGCCGGTCGCGGCGGCGGTTCTGGGACGGGCCTTCTTCTTCTGATGGCGCTTCGGCGTTCGCCACGCTGTACGAGTGCGTGACCACGCTGACGCTGCTGCTGGCGCCCTTCGTGCCGTTCGTGACGGACTACGTCTGGGGGGTGCTGCGCCAGGCCGGGGCGCCGGAGTCCGTGCACCTGGCGTCGTGGCCTGCCTTTGACGCTGCGCTGATCGATGCTGAGCTATCCACGCAGATGGCGCTGGCGCGGCGGCTGGTCGAGCTGGGACGTTCGGCTCGGTCGGGGGCTTCGGTGCGGACCAGGCAGCCACTCCGGCGTGCGCTGATCGGGGCGCCGGGCTTCGACGCGCTGCCTGATGAGCTGCGGTCGCTGATCACGGCGGAGCTGAACGTGGCGTCGCTGTCCGTGCTGAGCGGTGAGCTCGTCGACTACGTGGTCAAGCCGAACTTCCGCGCGCTCGGCCGCCGGTTCGGCCGGGAGACGCCTGTTGTAGCGGCCGCGATCGCCGCCATGCCCGCCGCCGACGTCGCCGCCGCGGTGCTGGCAGGCGGCACGGTTACCGTTCCGGTGCCTGATGCCGGGGCCGTTTCTGTCGGTCCCGACGACGTGATCGTGACCCAGACGCCGCGGGCTGGCTGGGCGGTGGCCACCGACGCGGGCGAGACCGTGGCCATCGACACCACCGTCACCCCGGAGCTGCGGCGCGAGGGGCTCGCGCGTGAGGTCATCCGGCTCATCCAGGAGGCACGCAAGAGCGATGGCCTGGACGTTACCGACCGGATCGCGCTGCGCTGGTCGGCGCATGATGCTGAACTAGCCGCGGCGCTGACCGAGCACACCGCGCTGATCGCGGGCGAGGTGCTAGCAGTGGAGTTCGGCCCTGCCGGGGCTTCCGGGGCTTCCGGGGATAGGCGTGTGCTTGCTGACGTGCGGGAGCATGCGGATGAAGAACTGGCCCTGCGGTTCTGGCTCAGGCCGGTCTGAATCGGGGACGGCGCGCGGACGCCTGCCGGACGCACTGGAACCGGGCCTTCACTGCGTTAGAACGCACTGGATCCCTGGTTTCATGGCGCTCCAGCTGGTCAGGCGCAGGCGAACCGTGATGCCAATGGGGCCGGCGTGTCCTGAGCCCGGTTTCTGGGACGTGCCGCCCGGCCGCGGCCTACGGGCCAGAGCCGGTATGCATGCCTTACTCGGGGGACCTCTCGGGCTGGTCCGGAAGGCAGGCGCGGCAGGGAGTACAGCCTGCTTCCCGGGCGGCGGCGCGGGTCATCTTGTCCAGGTCGCTGTCGCCCATGAAGCGGATGAGGATGCAGCTGGCGTTGTGGTACCTGGGGACGCCCGGGACCACAGTTACCTCCATGCCGGGGTCTGGGCCCGCGGGTCCGGCCTGGCCGGCTTGCTTGTCCTGCTCGGGCTGCTCGGGTTGCCGGGTCGCGGGAGCGCTGGCGGCAGAGGTGGCGCCGGGGACAAGCGTCATCCCTGGCTCGGCAGCCGGGTCGGCTTCGGAGACCGGTTCGGGACCGCCAGATGGCTTGAGCTCGGGAGCAGGCTCCGGCTCGGGCTGGCTCGCGGCGGCGGGCTTGGCCGCGTCCAGAGCACCAGCCAACGACTGTTCCTGAGCAGACGACTTTTCCTTACCAGACGGCTGCTGCTCAGCGGACGACTGCTCCGTGACCGGGGGCTGCTCGCCGGGTGGCGGGGCGTCCGGTGACCGATCGCGCCTGGCGGCCGACGCGGGTTCGGCGCGGGACGGGGCGGGCTTCTGGACCGGCTGAGGTGACGTGGCAGGCGCGGCCGACTCGACGGGCTTGCGGGAGGCCGGAGGCACGGACGCCGCGGCGCCGGATGCCGGCGTCGCAGGAGGCGACGGCGCTGCGGGCGGGGGCGAGGCGGGGGCTTCGGGGGCGGAGGGCTCCCCAGGCCTGGGGCCCTGGCCGGGAGGCCGGATAGGAGCAGAGGGCTGGCCCGGGGCAGGAGCCGATGGGACCTGGATCGAATCGTCGCGCCACTCCCAGACACCGCGCGCGGGGTCCTCGCGGTGCGGGGTGAACGCGGCCGGGGCAAGCGGCGCGTCAGCCGGGCGCGAAGCCGGCGTCGGGGCCGGCGCCTGGCCGGGGGCCCGCGCCTGGCCGGCGGCCGGCGCGGGCCTAGCCCACGGCGGCTCGCTGACGGGCACGTGGAGCGTCCCAGGCTCGGCCGTCGCAGGATGGGCCGTCCCGGGTTTGCGGGTTAGCTCACGCCAGTTGACGGCCGCGCCTACGCCCAGCGCTAGCAGGGCCACGCCACTCACGCCGATCGCGATGTAGACGAGCAGCAGTTTGCTCGTGACCACACCGGCGACCAGCAATCCGACCGCGACGACAACGAGAAACGCACTGAAGCGAATCACTACGCGTTATCTCCCCGCGGTCCCGCTCAAGGTCCTTGTGGTGCCTACCGGCGCTCGCGCGAGGGCGCTCCATCATTCGTGCGGAAACCACCGGAGTGCTGCACTACCTCGGGGACTCCGTACTGGCCCGTGGCCTGACCGCCATTGCGCGCGCCGCTCGGTGCAAGCGCGGGCGGCATCGACGGCTGCGAGCCCGGACCCATCGTCGGGAAGGTCCCGCTGTCGGTGACGCCGGCCTCCAAGTCCCGGAGCTGGCCTTCCAGGTAAGCCTTCAGCCTGCTGCGGTACTCGCGCTCGAACGCACGCAGGTCGTCGACCCGGCGCTCAAGTTCCTCGCGGGTCTGGACCAGCGAACCCATGGCCTGGCGGTGCCGTTCCTGTGCGTCGCGCTCCAGGCTCTCGGCCCGGGCGCGCGCGTCGCCGGTGATCTGCTCCGCCTGGCGCCTGGCCTTGGTGAGCACCTCGTCCGCCTCCCGGCGGGCGCGGCCCAGGGTCTCGTCGGCTTCCCGGCGGGCGTCGGCAATGGCCTGGTCGGCGGTCTGCTGCGCCAGCGAGAGCACGCGGGCCGCCGTGTCCATGTTGTCCTCGATGTGCGGCATCCCGCCCATCATGACCGGCTCGGGCTGCCTGCGCTCCGGCTCCATCCGCTCGGGCGCCATCATTTCAGGCTTCGGGTCCGACAGCGGGGAACTCAGCGCGGGTACCGCAGACTTGCCACCGCGCAGGACTTCCGCCAGCTTGGCCCGGAGTTCTTCGTTCTCCTGGATCAGCCGGTCGAGCTCAGCCTCGACCTCGTCAAGGAAGGCGTCAACCTCTTCCTCGTCGTAGCCCGGCCTGAGCCTGGTCGTACTGAACTGCTTGTTCCGCACATCCGCGGGCGTCAGCGGCATCTCGTCTCCTCGGCGCACTTGGACCGTGTTCCTCACGACGGTACCCGAATCAAAGCCGCGGCACGACCACTTCAAGCAGGATCAGAATCACGATGAACAGAACCATGAAGCTGAGGTCCAGGGCCACCATGCCGAGCCGGAAGGTCGGGATGAAGCGGCGCAGGAGCTTCAGGGGCGGATCTGTAATCGTGAAGATACCCTCGGCTATCACCAGCAGTATGCCTGACGGACGCCAGTCGCGGGCAAAAACCTGCACCCAGCTGAAGATCATCCTGCCGATCAGGACCACAAGATAGATCGTCAGCACATAAGTGAGGACTTCCCTCAAGTACTGCACGAATCCACCCTTTAGCTCTGGTTGAAGACTAGCTCTGGTTGAAGAAGCCGCGCTCTGCGATACGTGCCTTGTCCTCCGCGGTCACCTCGACGTTCGCCGGCGACAGCAGGAAGACCTTGTTCGTCACACGCTCGATGCTCCCGCGCAGGCCGAAGATCAACCCAGCCGCGAAGTCGACCAGACGCTTCGCGTCGCTGTCGACCATCTCGGTCAGGTTCATGATCACCGGAGTGCCTTCGCGGAAGTGTTCCCCAATAGTACGCGCTTCATTGTAAGTGCGAGGATGCAGTGTCGTAATACGGGCGAGGTCGGTCGTCTGCGACACGTGCTCGGCGCGCCAGTCGGCGGGCTGGTAGCCGGCGTAGTCATCATGGCCGTTACGGACGTCGGGCTCGTCGATCTGCTCGGGCCGATCGGCCTGATCGTCGTAGTCCTCGTACTCACCGTAGGAGTCGTACTTGTCCTGGTAGCGGTGATCGTCCTCAACGAGGCCGAGGTAGACTGCCATCTTCCGCATGGCACTGGCCATCCTTCAATCCTCCCAGCCTGCACCCGTCGTCGCCGGCCGCTTCGGCCTCACGCGTGGGACATTACCCGACACGCGGCCCGCGATCGCCGAGCAACGCCGTACCGATTCGCAGGTGTGTCGCGCCGGCTTCGACGGCAGCCTCCAGATCGCCGCTCATGCCGGCCGAGATCACCGTGGCACCCGGCCTGACCCCGCGCACGGCGGCCGCGCTGACCCGCAGCCGCGCGAACGCGTCAGCCGGCGGCATGGATAGCGGCGCCACCGCCATCACGCCGCCGAGCACCAGCCCTTCCTCGGCCGCCAGCGCCTCGGCCAGGGCCGGAACCTCCCCCGCGACCGCCCCGCCGCGGGCCGGGTCGCCGTCCAGGCTCACCTCGACCAGGCACTCGATCACCCGCCCGGCCCGCCGCGCGGCCTTGCCGAGGGCCCCGATCAGGCGGTGCCGGTCCACCGAATGCACGACGCTGGCGTACCGGACCACGCTGGCGCACTTGTTCGTCTGCAGTTGTCCGATGAAGTGCCAGGTGAGATTCAGGTCGGCACACTCGGCTGCCTTCGGCGCCGCCTCGGCGTCACGGTTCTCCCCGATGTCGGTCACGCCCAGCTCGCTGAGCAGCCTGACGTCGGACGCAGGCCTGGTCTTGGTCACCGCGACCAGCGTCAGCTCGCTGGCCTCCCTCCCGGCCGCCTCGCACGTCTTGGCGATACGGCTGCGGACTTCGGCCAGCCGCAGGGCGAGTTCTTCCCGCCGGCCGGGGTCGGTCACTTCAGGAAGTCGGGAACGTCAAGGTCGTCGTCCTCCTCGAAGACGACGGGGCGGCGGCGGGTGGTGGCGACGTCGAAGGTCTTGCCCGCCGCCTCGGCGTGCGCCGGGCGGTACGAAGCGGAGTCCCCGGCGTCCGAGGTCACGGCGACCCGCTCCGGCTGGCCGGGGCTCTCCCGGCGCGCTGGTTCCGGCTCGGGCATCTCATACGCAGGGGTGGTGACCGCAGCGGCTAGGTCGGAGGACGCGGTGTACCCGTCGCCGGGCACCGGCGCACTAAGAATAGAGCCAGCCGTCGAGGCGAAGCTGGCGTCGGGGACGGCCGGAGCGCTCCCGTTGCTGCCGTGGCCGACCGCAGGCGGAGCGTCGTCGCCCGTCTCGCCGGCTTCGAACGTGGCCGGTCCGGTCGGCGGGGTGACAGTGCTGGCCGGCGTACTCGGAGCCGACGCGCTGGCACGGAATGAGGAGCCGCCGTCGGCCGAGCCGTGGCCGGCGCGCTCCTGGTCCAGGCCCGCCGCGATGACCGTCACCCGCACTTCGTCCCCGAGGGCGTCGTCGATGACCGCACCGAAGATGATGTTCGCGTCGACCGCGGCCGAGTTGGAGACGAGCTGAGCCGCCTCGTTGATCTCGAACAGGCCGAGGTCCGAACCGCCCTGGATAGAAAGGAGCACGCCGTGCGCGCCGTCGATGCTGGCCTCGAGCAGCGGGCTTGAGATCGCCATCTCGGCCGCCGCGACCGCGCGGTCGTCGCCGCGCGACGAGCCGGTGCCCATCAGCGCCGATCCCGCTCCGGACATGACCGACTTCACGTCGGCGAAGTCGAGGTTGATCAGCCCCGGCGTGGTGATCAGGTCGGTGATCCCCTGGACACCGGAGAGCAGTACCTGATCGGCGGCCTTGAACGCGTCGAGGACGCTCACGTGCCGGTCGGAGATGGACAGGAGCCGGTCGTTCGGGATGACGATCAGCGTGTCGACCTCGCTGCGCAGCTTCTCGATGCCGACCTCGGCCTGCACCACCCGGCGCTTGCCCTCGAAGCCGAACGGCCTGGTCACCACGCCGATGGTGAGCGCGCCCAGGGACCGGGCCACGTTCGCGACGACCGGCGCGCCGCCGGTGCCGGTGCCGCCGCCCTCGCCGGCCGTGACAAAGACCATGTCGGCACCCTTGAGCACCTCTTCGATCTCCTCGCGGTGATCTTCGGCCGCCTTGTTGCCGACATCGGGATTGGCCCCGGCGCCCAGTCCCCTGGTGAGTTCGCGGCCCACATCGAGCTTGACGTCGGCGTCGCTCATGAGCAGCGCCTGCGCGTCAGTGTTGATCGCGATGAACTCGACGCCCTTGAGTCCCTCTTCGATCATGCGATTGACGGCGTTGACGCCGCCACCGCCGATTCCGACGACCTTGATAACCGCCAGATAGTTCTGCGGTGCTGCCACGAGGAGGGTACCTTTCCGCTGGTTTTAAACGCTGCCATCCCGGCTGGCGGGCGGCGTTTTTCGATACTTCCCTGATTTCACCGCCAGGGCATTCGGCCACCATCAGGTTTCACCTTCAGGTTAAGATTTAGAGTTTTTCCCGTCGGCATGATTGATACGGACAGTAGGGTCGGACGGCACCCGGGTCAACTAACCACGCGCGAACCGGTCAGCGTGTCGCGGATCGGCGGGTCTTGGGCATCGGCCAGTTACCTGGCCGCGACGGACCCCGGGCCACTCACGTCGTAATAGCGCAAGTGCGGCCGCATGAGGACGGCAAGTTCCCGCGCCTTGATCCCGGCCCGGCCGGTGTCACCCCACAGCACCGTGACGCCGCCGGCCAGCCGCAGGGTTACCTGGTCCGGGTGCGGTGCGGTGACCGAGATCACCGAACGCCGCAGCTGGGCAGGCAGTTCGCCGAGGACGGCCGCGGCCGCGGCCAGGTTCGGGTCGCCACGCAGCGCGCCCTCTGGGGCCACGGTGGGATAGAGCGGCAGATCCGCGGGGCGCCGGGCGACCCGCTGCAGCACCACGCCGTGCGCGTCGGCCAGTTCGTACCCGCCGCCGTACGCCGGCAGGACCAGCACCGGCGTCCGCTCCCGCACCACGATGACCAGGCGGTTCGGCCATGATCTGGTGACCTGCGCGCTGCGGACCTGCGTGATCTGCTCGATCCGCGCCGCCGCCCGGGCAGTGTTCACCCGGATCAGCGGCGTGCCCGGCACCACGCCGGACCTGGCGAGGACCTCCGATCGCGGCACGAGGCGCGTCCCGCTCACCGTCACCGAGCGGACGACGAGGAGCGGCGAGCCGAACAGGACCCAGACTGCGGCCGCGACGATGCCGGCCGCCGCGAGGGCGAAGAACGCCACACGCCAGCCGCGGCGCCTGCGTCCTGTCTTAGCACCAGAAGTCGGGCTGTCACCAGCGGCTTCGTCAGGAGAGGCCACGCCATCTCCGATCATGCCGCTGGCGCCGGTCACTCTCGTGACCCCCGGAGAGTAGCGACCAGCCGCGGCCCGAGCGCGGTTATATCGCCCGCTCCCATGGTGAGCACGAGGTCGCCCGGCTCGGCGATCGCGTCGATCACCTCGGCGACCCGGGCCGGGTCCGGCACGAACCTGGCGTGCCCGCCGGGGACGGCGTCCACGATGAGCAGACCGGTGACGCCGGGTTCCGGATCCTCCCTGGCGGCGTACACGTCGAGCACGATGGCCTCGTCGGCCAGCCCGAGCGCGGCGCCGAACTCGGGCGCGAAGATCCTGGTCCGGCTGAACAGGTGCGGCTGAAAGATCGCGATGACCCGGCCCTTGCCGGCATGCTGTGTAATGTCCCTGGCCGCGCGCAGGTCGGCGGCGAGCTCGGTGGGGTGGTGTGCGTAGCTGTCCAGGACCCGCACCCCGCGCGCTTCGCCCTTGAGTTCCATCCGGCGCCGCGCACCGCGGTAGGCCGCGATGGCCGCGGCCACCCGGGGCGGGGCGAAGCCGAGCTCGACGGCGGCGGCGAAGGCGGCGGTGGCGTTCAGGGCATTATGGTGACCGGGCACGTCCACGGTCATCTGGGTGAATATCTCACCGAACGGTCCGCGGTCGGCCGCCACGGTGAAGCTGATCGCCATCCCCCGGGACGCCACGTCGGTGAGCCGGTAGTCCGCGTGCCGGGACTCCCCGTACCTGCGCACGCGCGCGGGATCCAGACGCGCCGCGACGGCCTCGGCGCCCGGGTCGTCCGCGCAGGCCAGAACCATGCCGCTGACTCGCAGGCCGAACGTGGTGAACGCGGCCTGGATGTCCGCCAGGCTCGCGTAGTTGTCCAGGTGATCGGCCTCGACGTTGGTGATGATCGCGAGGTCGGGCGACAGCAGCAGGAATGACCCGTCGCTCTCGTCCGCTTCGGCCACGAAGTCCAGGCCGGATCCGTCCTCCGCGCCGAGCCCGGTCTCGGTGAGGATCCCGCCGATGACGTAGCCGGGGTCGGCCCCGCACTCGCGCAGCACCGTGGTGAGCATAGATGTGGTGGTGGTCTTGCCGTGCGTCCCGGCAACCGCGATTACCCGGCGGCCGGTCATCACCGAGGCAAGCGCCGCGGCCCGGTGCACGACCCGCATCCCGCGCCTGGCCGCCTCGGCCAGTTCCGGGTTGTCCGGCCGGATGGCGCTCGACACCACCAGCGTGTCGCCGGGGCCGAGGTGGCCGAGGTTCCCGGCTGCGTGCCCGACCCGCACGCTCGCACCGAGCTCGCGCAGTTCGCCGAGCAGCTCGGAATCCCTGGCGTCGCTGCCGGACACGCCGATGCCGCGGGCCAGCATGATGCGCGCGATCCCGGACATGCCCGCCCCGCCGATGCCGGCGAAGTGCACCCGGCCGAGCCGGGCCGCTGGCACCGGCTCAGCCTGCGTGATCAGGTTCTTGAGCATCTGAATCTGCAATCTTGATGACCGCCTCGGCCAGCCAGCGGTCCGCGTCGCCGCGGCCGAGCGAGTGGGCCGCCTCCGACATGTCCGCCACCTGGTCGATGTTGACCAGCACGGGCAGCAGGGTGTCGCGGATCCACTCGGCGGTCAGGTCGGCGTCGGTCACCAGCATGCCGCCGCCCCGCTGCACGATCGGCAGCGCGTTCAGCCGCTGCTCGCCGTTGCCGATGGGCAGCGGGACGTAGGCGGCCGGCAGCCCCACGGCGGTGAGCTCGGCGCAGGTCATCGCGCCCGCCCGGCACAGCGCGAAGTCCGCCGCCGCGTAGGCGAGGTCCATCCGGTCGATATAGGGCGCGGCCACGTAGGGCACGCCGGAGGACGCGACCGGGGCTTCGTGGCCGTTGCGCGGGCCGATGATGTGCAGCACCTGTACGCCGGCCTCGCGGAGCCATCCGGCCGCCCCGAACACCGCCTCGTTCAGCGAGCGCGCCCCCTGCGAGCCGCCGGTCACCAGCAGCACGGGCAGGTCGGGGCGCAGCCCGAAGTGCGTGCGCGCCTTGTCACCCAGCCCCAGCCGGTCCAGGTCGGCAATCTCGCGGCGGATCGGGATGCCGAGGTACTTGCCGTTCCTGAGCTGGGTGTCCGGGTGACCGGTGAAGACATGCGTGGTGAACCGGGCGCCGATCCGGTTGGCCAGGCCGGGCTTGGGGTTCGCCTCGTGCACCACGATCGGGATCTTGCGCCGCCGCGCCGCGAGGTAGGCCGGGGTGGCGACGTAGCCGCCGAACCCGACCAATACCTGGGCCCGGGTCCGGTCGATCGCGGCCGCGGCCGCGTTGACGGCGCTGGCCAGCCGCCCCGGCACCGTGAGCAGCTTGGGCGTGACGGACCTGGGCATCGGCACCGCGGGAATGAGCTCCAGCGGGTACCCGCGCAACGGGATGAGCCGTGTTTCCAGGCCGCGTTCCGTGCCCAGGCAGGTCACTTCGGCGCCGGGGTCGATCCGGCGCACAGCGTCGGCCAGTGCCAGCGCTGGCTCGATATGGCCGGCGGACCCGCCGCCGGCGAGCAGTACCCTCATGTGTTTTTTACTTTCGGTGCTTGGACAGACCGAGCCAGCTTAGAACGCGCAGCGGCCAGCCGGGGCCACGTGCGGCCAAAGCCTCGCGGGCACCGGGCTCAAGCCGGGCGAACGACATGAGCATGCCCAGCCCGACCAATGTCACCAGCAAGGATGATAGCCCGGCGGAGACGAGCGGCAACGGGACTCCGGTGATCGGCAGGACGCCGATCACCGCTCCGATATTGATGGCCGCCTGCACCACGATCCAGGCCGTGATGGCGGTCGCGCCCAGGCGGCAGAACATATCCGGCACGCGCCGGGCGATCCTGAGGCCGGCGAAGGCAAGGCCGCCGTACAGGATGGTCACGCACATGGTGCCGATGAGCCCTAGTTCTTCGCCGATGATGGCGAAGATGAAGTCGGTGGTCGATTCCGGAACCCAGCCCCACTTGCCCCCGCTGGCGCCGAGGCCCACGCCGAACCAGCCGCCCGAGCCGACCGCGTACTTGCCCTGGATGGCCTGCATGTTGGGGCCGGTGGCGCTGCCCTGCTGCGCCAGGTAGCCGGTCAGGCGCTGGAATCGGTACTTGGCCGAGACGATCATCAGGACCATGGCCAGGGCCATCAGGATCAGCACGCCGGTGTAGACCCGCCCGGGGGTGCCGATGACCCACAGCAGGGCGAGGAAGATGACCAGCAGGATGAACGTGGTGCCCAGGTCGTCGCCTTCCATCACGAGCAGGCAGAGCACGCCCGCGCCGGGCATCAGCGGCACCAGCATGTGCCGCCAGTCGGCCAGGTGGCCGAACCTGTCCTTGCGGGCCAGCAGGTCGGCTCCCCACATAGCCAGGGCGAGCTTGGCGATCTCCGAGGGCTGGAGCTGCTGCCCGCCGATGTTGATCCACCGCGAGGCGCCGTTCTGGGTGACGCCGACGCCGTGGATGAGCGTGAGGCAGAGCCCGACCACCGAGACCGCGAGCAGCGGGTACGCCAGGGCGCGGAACAGCTTCGGCGACGAGCGCGCCGCCACCCACATCAGCGGCAGGCCGATGCAGGCGCCCAGCAGTTGCTTCTTGAAGTCGGAGTAGGGCGAGAGACCGGCGGTCAGGTCGGCCACCGACGCGGTGGACTGCACCATGACCAGGCCGAGCCCGAGCAGTAGCAGGGTGATGCCCAGCACGAGGTAGTACGACGTGAGCGGCCGGTCGAGCAGCGCGCGCCAGGTTAGGAGCTGGACGCGGAAACCCTGCTCGGGCAGGTCAACCTCCGCGAGATCCTGGGGCATGATTCCAGTGTGTTAGCCGGCCCTCGGCAAGACCCGGACATCCGGTGCGTGTCGCGGATTTCGGCTCCAGCTGGCATGATGGGATCCAATGAGCAGGTCAGAATCTTCTCGCTTTCCGGTGACTATCTCCCGGCTCCCCGTGACACGCTGCGAGGTGTGCGGGCGCACCCTCGCCTACCGGCCCGGCCAGGCCAGCGCGGTGCTGACCCAGCACTACAACCGGATGCACCCGGAGGCCCTCACCGGCACGCCGGGCACAACGGGCTAGACGGCCTACCCCCGGTTACGCAGCTGGCGGGCTCGTCGGGCAGTCTGGATTCATGGCAGAAACGCTGACAATGATGGCCGTGCACGCCCATCCGGACGACGAGGCGTCGAGCACGGGCGGTGTGCTGGCGGCCTACTCCGCCCAGGGCATCCGGACCGTGGTCGTGACGTGCACCAACGGGGAGTTCGGGGACGCGCCGGGCGGGGTCAAGCCCGGGCAGAACGGGCACGACGAGCAGGCGGTGGCCCAGCAGCGCCTGGCTGAGCTGCGCGAATCCTGCACGATCCTGGGCGTGACGAACCTGGAAGTCCTCGGCTACCACGATTCCGGCATGCCGGATTGGGACTACAAGGACCGGCCGGACGCCTTCTGCAACATCCCGGAGGCGGACGTGGCGGCCCGGATCTCGGAGCTGATCGACAGGTACCGGCCGCAGGTGCTGATCACGTACGACGATCAGGGCGCGTACCAGCATCCGGACCACGTGCACGCGAGCCGTTCGGCCCAAAAGGCCTTTGCCGCCAGCGGCAGCGTGGCCAAGCTCTACCTCACCGCGATGCGCGGCAGCGACTGGCGGAAGATCTGGGCGGCCCTGCGCGAACTCGGCGCCGATGTGCCCGACTGGGACGAGCCGGATCCGGAACGGCAGCGGCGGTCGCTCGCCTCGGAGGAGCGCATCACCACCACCGTCGACATCAGGTCCGTCCTCCCCCGCAAGCGCGAGGCCCTGTTCGCGCACGGCAGCCAGATCGGCGGCGAGTCGTGGTTCAGTAAGATTCCCGAGGACATCGCCGCAGCCGCCTTCGGCCGCGAGAGCTTCATCCGGGCCAGCGACACCACCGGCGCCCCGCTGCCCGAGGACGACCTGTTCGCGGGCCTGCGGCCATGACCGCCGGGCCCTACGCCGACGCCGCGGGCCTGGTCGAGCGGTCGGCGGCGGCATACGCGGCCGCCGTGCCGGTCACGCCGGAGGACGACGGCTTCTTCGGGCCCGCGAGCGTGGCCTGGCGGGTCAGCGCGGACCTGGCCGCGCCGGTGGCTGGGCTGCGGTCGCTGCTGATCCAGGCGCTGCACCCGCTGGCGATGGCCGGGGTCGACCAGCACAGCGACTGGCGCACCGATCCGGTCGGCAGGCTCGCGGCCACCTCCGCCTACGAGGTCACGGTCACGTTCGGGGACCGGGCCGGCGCCACCCGGGCCGCGCGGCGAGTGCGGGCTGTCCACGAGCATGTCCGCGGCGTGGACCCGGTGACAGGCCAGCCGTACGCGGCCGGCGATCCGGCGCTGCTGCTGTGGGTGCATGCCGCCCTGGTGGATTCGGGCCTGGCCGCGAGCGCCCTGTTCGGCACGCCGCTGACCGCCGCGGACGCCGACCGCTACGTGGCCGAGATGACCATCGCGGCCGAACTGCTCGGGGTGCCGCACGAGATGGTCCCGGACAGCGTGGCTGCCCTCGACCGCTACTTCGCCGGCGTCCGGGCGGACCTGCGCCGTACGCCCGCGGCCGCGGAGTCGATGAGCTACCTGCTCGACCCGCCCGGACTTGACGAAGACATCGCCGAGCTGTGGCAGGACATCAGGGACGCCGCGGTGCTGGCGCTGCCCGGCTGGGCCATCCAGATGTACGGCTACGCCGAGCCGCCACCGCTGACGGCGGAGCGGCGGACCGAGATCCGCCAGGCCCTCGGCGTGCTGGACGCGGTCTTTCTCGGTGAACCGGGCGTGCTCGAGGCCCGGCAGCGGATCGTCGCGCGGATGCGCTCGGCAGGCAAAAAGCAGGCGGGCGAAACGTGAGGGTGAGGCGCCTGGCGATCGCCGCGGGGATCGGCGCCGTATCGGTCGCCGCGCTGTCGCTGCTGCGGGACAGGCAGAACGGCCTGCCGGGGCTCCGGAGGCTCCGGCTCGAGCGGGGCCTGGCCGCGGTGCGGCTGGCGGCCCGCGGGGGCGCGCGCTACGCGACCAGCGCGCCCCGGCTGTTCGCCAGCGCGGGCGAGCACCGCGAGGCGCTGCGCAACGATCTGGCCCTGCAGACCGCCGAGGACGTCGCCGCCACCCTGGGGACGATGAAGGGCGTGCTGATGAAGCTGGGCCAGATGGCCAGCTACGTCGACGACGGCCTGTCCCCCGCCGCCCGGCGGACGCTGAGCCGGCTGCAGGACAGCGTGCCCCCGATGAGCCCGGAACTGGCCGCCCAGGTCATCACCGACGAGCTGGGCCAGCCGCCGGACCGGGTCTTCGCCACCTGGGATCCCGAGCCCATCGCGGCCGCCTCGATCGGGCAGGTGCACCGGGCGATCACCCGGGACGGCCGGGCCGTCGCGGTGAAGGTGCAGTACCCGGGCATCGCCGAGACGATCGAGGCCGACCTGGGCAACGTCGCGCTGCTGCGCCGGATGCTCAAGATCACCGCGCCGATGCAGGACGTCGACGCGCTGCTGGCCGAGCTGCGGGAACGTGTCACCGAGGAACTCGACTACCGCCGGGAGGCCCGCAACCAGCAGATGTTCGCGCGCTACTACGCCGGCCATCCCACTATCGGCGTGCCCGGTATCGTGCCCGAGCTCTGCACCCGCCGGGTGGTGACCAGTGATCTGGCCGACGGCGCGCGGTTCGCCGAGCTTCTCACCTGGTCGCAGGCCGAGCGCGACCTGGCCGCCGAGACGATCTACCGCTTCGTGTTCCGCAGCCTGTACGGGGCGCACGCGTTCAACGGCGACCCGCACCCGGGGAACTACCTGTTCCATCCCGGCGGGCGGGTCACCTTCCTGGATTTCGGGCTGGTCAAGCACTTCACCTCCGGCGAACTGCGGCCGCTGGTCGCGATGGTCAAGCACCTGTGCGTGGACAACGACCCGGACGGCTTCCGGCGCGCCATGGAGGACGCCGGCTTCCTGATGCGCGGCGCGCCGCTGCCCACGGACATGATCGTCGAGCACATGGCCGTGTTCTACGACACGGTCCGCGAGCGGGGTCCGCGGACCATGACCGGGGCCTACGCCTCGTCCGTAACCAGGCGCTTCTTCGACTTCCGCAGCCCGCTCGCCGCCTACGTGCAGATACCCAGGTCCTACGTGATCCTGCAGCGGATCAACCTGGGCCTGTTCGCGCTCCTCGGCGAGCTGTCCGCGACCGCGGACTGGCGCTGCATCGCCGAGGAGATCTGGCCCTTCGTCCAGGGGCCGCCGTGCACCCCGATGGGCGCCGCCGAGGCGGGGTGGCGCGCTGGAAAAATTACTACGGGAACAGGTTGAACGGACGCAGGTAGCTGGCCGGCGCGTAGCTAACGAAGGCGGGCGCGGTCGCGATCCCGCCGGTGAAGATGTTGAACTGCGGGCCCAATGCCGCGGCCTGGGCGTTCATTACGCCCGGGCTGGGCACGTGCCACCGCCCGGTGGCCAGGCGGTTCTCCAGCGTCTGGACCGCGGTGACCGTCTCGGCCGGGGTGAACGTGCAGTGCCCGGCACGATGCACGAAGACCTGGCGGAGCAGGCTGGCGCGGCCGGCCTGGTCGACGGCGCTGCGGTACGCCTGCTCGTTCTCGGGCACGACCAGCCCGTCGCCCGTGGTGTGCATGGTCAGCACCGGGACCGAGATCCTGCCGTTGAAGGAGATGTTCTTGATCAGGTAGGCCTCGGCGTTCGGGCTGGCCTTGACCCGCGGCGCGCTGTTCAGCGTCAGCAGGTCCTTGGTCAGGCTCAGCCCGGCCGCCCGGTAGAGCGCAGCGACCTCCTTGAAGTCGGCGGACTTAGGCAGGTCGGTGAAGTAGTTCACACCGGTGTTCCAGGACGGGTTACCACCGGCCCTGGCCTCGAGTTCGGCCCGGAAGGCGAAGACGAACGGGAAGGTCACCTGCGAACCCCACATGAACTGGTTCGCTTCCTGAGAGGCGTAGTCGGTGGCGGCGGGTTCGGGGGACAGCGGGGTGAACCAGCCGGGCGTGTCGCCGAGCGCCGAGACCAGGGCGAGGCGGGCCCGGCCCTGCGGGGTCGCCTGGGCCTGAGCCCCCGCGACCTCGGCGGCCTGCAGGTTGGCCGCAGGGTTGGTGATGTTGACGATCTGCACCGCGGGGTCGATCAGCTTCTGGAACGCGAACTCCGCGTCGAGCGCGGTGTTCCAGGTGGCCACGCCGCCGGCCAGCACGCCGCACATGGGCAGCGCGGCGTTGAACCGCTTCGGGTAGTCCTGCAGCAGCCCGGCGGTGATGATGCCGCCCAGCGAGTGCCCCCAGGCGACCGTCGTCCTGGGCTGGCCGTAGAGGCTGCCGAAGGCGTCCAGCGTGTTGATCTGGTCGGGTAGCGCCTGCGCGATGGCCCAGCCGGTACTGGCGTAGGACGAGCCCGCGAGCGCGAAACCGTGGCCGAGCATCCAGGCGGCGGTGACCGGGTCGCCGACGTCCTGGGCCGGGTTGGCCGAGCCGGGCGCGACGTAACCATGGCTATACAGGTACAGCGTCCCGTTCCAGGCACCCGCCGGGCACTCGAGCAGGTACGTCGCGCCGTCGGCCAGCTTCCCGTTGACCGTCGTCACCTGGCCGGATCCGCCGCAGGAGGACGACGAGGCGGCCGCCGTGCTCGCGGTAAGCCCACTTTGGACGAACGGTAACTTACCGGTAGGTCAGTTAAATGGGGAGATATCGCCCCTGGATTGGCTGAATTTTCACGGAAACTACGCTGAAGCGTGTCCTTGACGACGGGGGTGTATGGCCTGCAGCCGGGCGGCCTGCTCAGCGGGCAGCCTGCGGACGGCCTCCCGGAACGTCACGCCGGACATCTGATCCAGGTGGTCCCGCGTCCACGCGGCCACGTAGGCCGGATCTTTCTTGGCGGTCTCGCGCAGCACCCATCCGATGGCCTTGGAGATAAAGAACTCCTTCTCGGTCAGCATCGGCGTGGCGTACCGCTCGAACCGCTCGTGGTCGAGGCGGCCCCGCCTGATCCCAGGCAGCAGCGTGAGCAGGGCAGACCGGCGGACCCAGAAGTCCTCGTCCGTCGCCCACACGTCGATCAGCGGCCAGGCGTCCGGGTGGACCAGCGCTATCGGGCCCGCGATATCGCCGGCGAGCGGGTCGACGTAGGCCCAGCCGTGCGCCTCGCGGACCCATGCCTCCACCAGGGCCAGGTCGGCGGGCAGCAGGCGCCGGATATACCAGCGCAGGACCTCGATGGCCGCGGTCCGCCGCTCGTGCACGGGCTCGCGCCACAGCGCCCGCGCCCAGGCCAGCGCGCCGTCCCGGTCCAGGTCGCGGCGGGTGCGAGCGACGTCCCTAACGGCCGAACGGATGGCCGGCACGCTGACGCCGAGGAAATCCAGGTCGCTCTTGAGGTATCGCTTGGCCTGCCCGGCCCGCTCGCCGTCGGCCTGGGGCAGCAGCGCCGCCACCACCTGGCTGGCGGCCGCGGCCGCGTCGAAGACCGCACTGGTCACCATGAGGGAGGATTGTCCCATGCCACGACAGAACCGGGTAACGCCGTACGGCGAGCTGATCGCCGTGCCCGATCGCGGCATGTTCTGGGGTAACCGCGGCCCGCTCCTGGATCGCGAGGGCCGGCTGGCTCGCTACTCCCGCGGGCAGGCCTGGGCCATCTGCGTGCTCTCGTTCAAGGGCCGGCTCAGGCAGCAATGGACGCCGGGGCGGCTGACCGAGCTGTACTTCCTCGACGAGGCCACCGGGCTCGCCGCCGGGCACCGGCCCTGCGGGGAATGCCGCTATAGGGATTACCAGGCGTTCAAGCGGGCCTGGGACGGAGGCGGCGTGCCGGGCGACGGCTTGCCGGGCGCTCCGGAGATCGACGCGCGGCTGCACGCCGACCGGCTCGCCGGGTCCGGTGTGCGGCGCACGTACCGGGCGCCGCTGGGCGGGCTCCCGTCCGGGACCATGGTGGACATCGGCGGGGCGCCCTGGCTGGTACACGATGGCCGGCTGCTGGCCTGGACGCCGGGCGGATACCGGCAGCGCCCGGTCGAGGCGCCCGGCCCGGTGACGGTGATCACCCCGCGGGCCACCGTGGCCGTGCTGGCGGCGGGGTACCGGCCGGTCCTGCACCCGAGCGCGCTGGCCGCCTAGACGCCGGGGAGGCTGGCCTGATCAGACCCGCAGGACGAGCCCGTCGTGGGCCGTCTCGCAGCAGGCCTGCTCCTGGCGGCCGAGCATGTCGGCGGACATGTGGGTCAGCACGGTCCGCCGGGCCGTGAGCTCGCCCCGGCGGGCGGCGAGATCCGCGTGCCGCAGGTGGTGCGGCACGGGTTTGTCCCAGTAGTACGCCTCGGCGATGAGCAGGTCCGCGCCGGCCGCGGCGTCGGCGATCGCGTGTGTCCAGGCGGTGTCGCCGGTGTAGGCGATGATCCTGCCGCCCAGGGTCAGCCGCAGGATCAGGGCCGGGGCGCCGCTGGGGTGGCTGGCCTGGAAGGCCTGGGCCCGCACTCCGGCCGTGGTGGCGGAGCCGCCCGGGCGCAGCTCCGTCACCTCGACCGCGAACCGGCGCCGGACCCGGGAGGAACCGGGGAACAGGCACTCCATCGCCTCGGCGAGCCGCTGGCCGGTGCCGGGCGGGCCGGCCACGGCCAGGGGCGCGGTGCGCCCGCCGAACTGGGCGTCGAGGATCAAGAACGGCAGCCCGCCGAAATGGTCCCCGTGCAGGTGCGACACGAACACGGCCGCGATCGCGCCCGGGTCGAGACCGCACCGCCGCAGTGCGGGCAGCGACGTCGCCCCGCAGTCGAGGAGCACGGGCGCCTGGGGCCGGGGCGGCTGCAGGTGGATGCAGGCCTGGAGGCGGCCTCCGCTGCCGAATGCGTCGCCGGAGCCGGCGAAGGTCACCGTGACCCCGGCCGGGGTCCCGGCCGGGGTTCCGCTAACCACCGAACCAGCCCGGGACGTCGAGCCGGAACTTCTCGCCCCGCACCATGAGCCGCAGCCCGTCTTCCAGGTCGGACAGGCGGCCAGTGCCCAGCGTGCCCGCCCACCGGAAGCGGATGTCCTCGAAGATCATCGCGGACAGGGCCAGCACCTCGACACCGCGCGGGGTGAGGCGGGCCAGCTTGCGCCGCCGGTCGGCGTCGTCGCCGGAGCGCCGCACGTAGCCGAGTTCCTCGAGCCGGTCGATGGTCTTGCCCGCGGCCTGCTTGGAGACGCCGAGCCGGCGGCCCGCCTCGGTGGCCGTGGCCCCGCCCAGTCCGATCGCCTGCAAGGCGAAGCCGTGCGCCGGGCGCACGTCGGGATGGCCGCGGCGGGCTAGCTCCGCGTGCAGCTCGTCGATGATCGACCGGAACCCGCCGAACAGCAGCAGCGGCAGCTCGAAACCATGGGTGTCATTTGACATAGATCGACAACCTTGTTTACTGTTTTAGACAATCTAGTTGTCTACCTTACCCGGAGATAGATCATCATGTCCTTCGCTGAGCACACAATCGAGTCCGCGCCGCCGGCCGCCCGCCGGTTCCTGACCGCGACCAGGGACCACCTGGGTTACCTTCCCGCCGGCATGGCCCGGATGGCGGCTTCGCCGCAGCTCATCGACGGTTTCCTGAAGCTCACCGCGATCTTCGAGAACACCGCGCTCGAGCCGGTGGCGCGCGAGGTGCTGGTCATGACGGTGGCCACCAGGAACCGCTGCCACATCTGCGTGGCCATGCACACGGCCAGGCTCACCGCCCTCGGCGCCGACCCCGGCCTCATCGAGGCGCTGCGCGACGCAGACCGCGCGGAGCCGCTCCCGGACGAACGCCTGGACGCGGTCCGGGTGTTCACCCTGCGGGTCCTCGACACCGCGGGCGACGTCGGCGATCGGGCGCTGCGGGACTTCCTCGCGGCCGGCTATACCACCCAGAACGCGCTCGAAGTCGTGCTCGGCATCGGCACCTACACGATGTCCACCCTGGCCAACCGGCTCACCGGTGCGCCCGTGGACGACCAGCTGGCCGCCTACGCCTGAGCGTTATCGTGCAGCATGACGCGAAACGATGGTGACGCGCGGGTGAGGCTGCGCCCGCTGGTGCCGGATGACCAGGACGAGTTCATCGCGCAGGCGCGGGCCAGCACGGGACTGCACCATCCGTGGTACACGATGCCCACGACACCGGAGGCCTTCCAGGCCTACCTGGCCAAGTACAGCCAGCCGGCCGCCGAGGGATTGCTGCTCTGCCTGCGCGACGGCGGCGCGCTGGCCGGCATGATCACCATCGATTCGATCGTCCGGGGACGCTTCCAGTCCGCCACCCTGAGCTATGCGGTGTTCGCGCCCGCGGCCGGGCGCGGCTACATGTCCGAGGGCCTGGCCCTGGTACTGCGGCACGCTTTCTGCGAGCTGCGGCTGCACCGGCTCGAGGCCAACATCCAGCCGGCCAACCAGGCCTCGCTGCGGCTGGTCGGCCGGCTGGGGTTCCGCCAGGAGGGCTACTCCCCCGCCATGCTGTTCATCGACGGTGCCTGGCGGGACCACGAGCGGTGGGCCATCACCCGAGAGATGACAGCTTTCCCTCCGGTAGACCCGCACCCCACCCTCCCCGCTCGCTGAGGCCCGTCGGGGCGTGCCCTAACCACGGCGATGTGACTCTGTAGTGGTCCTGACCACGGCGATGTGACATCGTCGTGGTTACGAGAGCGCGCTGGGAGTGGCTCGTGTGAACGGAGCGGCGCGAGCGGCGGGAGGGGCGCGCGGGAGGGCGGTGGGCGTCAGCCGACGTAGAAGATGCCTAGGCCCAGGGCTACGCAGATGCCGGCGATGATCCAGAAGCGGACGACGATGGTGGTCTCGGCCCAGCCGGCCAGCTCGAAGTGGTGCTGCAGCGGGGCCATCCGGAACACCCGCTTACCGGTCAGCTTGAACGACCCCACCTGGATGACCACCGACAGGGTGATGATCACGAACAGGCCGCCGAACAGGAGGAGCAGCAGCTCGGTTTTGGTGGTGATGGCCAGCCCGGCGAGCGCGCCGCCGAGCGCCAGCGACCCGGTGTCACCCATGAAGATCTTGGCGGGCGGCGCGTTCCACCACAGGAAGCCGGTGCAGGCGCCCATCACGGTAGCGGCCACGATCGCCAGGTCCTGCGGGTCGCGGACGGCGTAGCACGCCTGGGCGAGGAAGACCGTGCAGTCGTTCCGCAGCTGCCAGATCCCGATGATCATGTAGGCGGCGAGCGCCAGGATGGCGGCGCCGGTGGCCAGGCCGTCCAGGCCGTCGGTGAGGTTCACCCCGTTCGAGGTCCCGGCCACCATGAAGATGACCCAGACCACGAAGAGCACCGGCCCGATGGAGACGCCGAAGTCGGCGTAGAACGACAGGTGGGTGGACGCAGGGGTGAGGTCGTACCCGTCCGGGAACCTGATCGCGAGCAGGGCGAACACCACGCCCACCACGGCCTGCCCGGCCAGCTTGGCCCCGCTGCGCAGGCCCAGGCTGCGCTGCATGTACAGCTTGATGAAGTCGTCCGCGAACCCGACCAGGCCCAGGCCGGTCATCAGGAACAGCACGAGCAGCCCGGACGCGGACATGGCGTTGCCGGTGACCACGTGGCCGATCAGGTAGCCGGTGAGCGACGCGACGATGATCACGGTGCCGCCCATGGTCGGCGTGCCCCGCTTGGACAGGTGCCCGGCCGGGCCGTCGGACCTGATCTCCTGGCCGTAGCCGCGCCTGCTGAACGTCTTGATCGCCAGCGGGGTGCCGAACAGCGCGATGAACATCGACACCGCGGCGGACAACAGGACGGTCTTCACTGGCCGGCCTCCCCCTTCAGAGCAGCGGCGACACCTTCCAGGTGCGCCGCGCGGGACGCCTTTACCAATACGACGTCCGAGGGCTTGAGCCGGTTCGCAATCAAATCGAGCGCGGCCGCGCCGTCCGGCGCGGCCAGCGCCTCACCGGTCCAGGAGCGCACCCGGCGCGCGCCGTCCAGCAGCGGCGCGGCCTCCTCGCCCACCGCGATGAGCCCGGCGAGACCGGAGTCACCGATCCGCGCGGCGTACTCGCCGATTTCCTCGTGGCTGGCCCGCGAGGTGCCGCCGAGCTCGGCCATGTGACCGAGGATGGCGAACGCCCGGCCGCCCTGAGAAGATAGGTGCGCTAGGGCATCGATCGCCGCCCGGGCGGACTCGGGATTCGCGTTGTAGGCGTCGTTGATGACCGTCACCCCATCCGCCCGCCGGTGAACCTCCATCCGCCACCGGCTGCGCGCGACCGCCGCGCCGAGCCCGTCCGCGATGCCGTCGAGGTCCATCCCGAGCTCGCGCGCCAGGGCCGCAGCGGCCAGCGCGTTCGGCACGTTATGCGCGCCGTGCAGCCGCAGGGTCACCGGTGCGGAGCCTTCGGGTGTCAGCAGGGTGAAGGACGGCCGCCCCAGCTCGTCCAGGCGGATGTCCGCCGCCCGCACCGGGGCGTCGGAACCGGGCGCGGAGGAGAACGTGACGACCCGGGCCCCGGTCCGTTCCGCCATGGCCAGCACGCGGGGGTCGTCGGCGTTCAGGATGGCCACGCCGTCCGCGGGCAGCGCCTCGGCCAGCTCGCCCTTGGCCCGCGCCACCTGGTCCAGGCCGCCGAACTCACCGGCGTGCGCATGCCCCACGTTCAGCACCACGCCGTAGCGGGGCGGCGCGACGCGGCACAGGTAGGCGATGTGCCCGATGCCCCGGGCGGACAGCTCGAGGACCAGGTACCTGGTCGCGGCGTCGGCGCGGAGCACGGTCAGCGGATGGCCGAACTCGTTGTTGTACGAGCCCGCCGGGGCGATCGTCGGGCCCAGGCGCTCCACCAGCTGGGCGGCCAGGTCCTTGGTCGAGGTCTTGCCCGACGACCCGGTGATGCCGGCGATCCGCACCGCGGGCAGCGCGTCAACCACGGACCTGGCCAGCGCGGCCAGTGCGGCCGGCACGTCCGCGACGAGCACCGAGGGCACCGGGACCGGCCGGGTGGCCAGCACCGCCGTCGCGCCCGCGGCCACCGCCGCGGCGGCGAAGTCGTGCCCGTCGGACCGCTCGCCCGCGACCGCGGCGAACAGCCCGCCCGGCCCTGCTCGCCGGGAGTCGATCACGACCTCGCCGCTGACCATGGCATCGGGGTCGCCGTGGCAGAGCTGCCCGCCGGTTACCCGGGCGATCCGCGCCAGCGACAGGGGGATCATCGGTTCACCGCCCAGGGTTCAAGCGCCGGCGCCCGTGCGGCCAGGGCGGCCGCGGTGACCTGGCGGTCGTCGAACGGCAGCACCGCGCCGCCCACGTACTGGCCGGTCTCGTGGCCCTTGCCGGCCACCACGATCACGTCACCCGGCGCGGCCAGCGCGACGGCCTGCCCGATGGCCGCGGCCCGGTCCGGCTCGATGATCACCCGGGCGCGCTCGGCGACCGGCACGCCCAGCACGCCGTCCAGCATCGCCGCGAGGATGGCCAGCGGGTCCTCCGAGCGCGGGTTGTCGCTGGTCAGGATGGCCACGTCGGCCAGCGACGCGGCGGCCGCGCCCATCATCGGGCGCTTGGCCCTGTCCCGGTCGCCGCCGCAGCCGAGCACGATGATCAGGTTTCCCTGGGTGACCGGCCGCAGTGAACGCAGCACGGCCTCGACCGCGCCCGGTTTGTGCGAGTAGTCGACGAACGCGGTCACCCCGAGCCCCGCCACGGGCACCCGCTCGAGCCGGCCGGGCACGCCCGGGCAGGCGCCCAGGCCCGCCACCGCGTCCTCCAGCCTGACGCCCGCCTCGATCAGCGCGACCAGGGCGCCGAGCACGTTGGCCACGTTGAACACCCCGGCCAGGCCGACCGACACGTCCGCCTCGACCCCGCCCGGCCCGATCACCCGGAACGTGCTGCCGTCCGCGCCCGACCTGACGTCGGCGGCGCGCCAGTCCGCGTCGCCGGCGCCCGCCGCCGAGAACGTGATCACCGGCACCGGCGCGGATTTGGCGAGCCGCCGCCCGTACTTGTCGTCGACGTTCACCACCCCTATTACGGGCGGCATGAACAGCGACGCCTTGGCCCGGAAGTAGTCCTCCAGGTCGGCGTGGAAATCCAGGTGGTCCTGCGACAGGTTGGTGAAGACGGCCACGTCGAAGGCGGTGCCGCCGACCCGGCCCAGGGCCAGCGAGTGACTCGACACCTCCATCGCGGCGGCGGTCACCCCGCGCTCGACCATCACCGCGAACAGGGCCTGCAGGTCCGGCGCCTCCGGCGTGGTCAGCGAGCTGGCCAGGCATTCGTCCCCGACCCGGAGCTCGACGCCGCCGACCAGGCCAGTCTTGTGGCCGGCCGCGCGCAGGCCGGCCTCGATCAGGTAGGTGCTCGTGGTCTTGCCGCTGGTCCCGGTGACGCCGATGAGGCGGAGCCGGCTCGACGGGTCGCCGTACACCCAGCAGGCGATCTCGCCCAGCTTGCCGCGCGGATCGGCGAGCCGTTCGGCGGCATTGAATTGCCCGCGGCGACCAGCCGGACGCCGAGCAGCGTGCTGAGCGCGGACAGCGGCCGCTGCGGCCGGGACGCGGGACGGATCGCCACGGGCTGAGGGTACCTCCATCACGGGGCGTTCAGGCGTACCTTCGCAGGTGTGGCCCCGTCCGGCGGGATCTGCAGCGTGGCGAGCGCGTCCTTCATGACCTGGTAGAAGACCGGGCCGGCCACGATGGCGCCGAAGTGGCCGCCCTTGCGCGGGTTCTGCACGTTCACCGACACGACGAGCTGCGGCTTGTTGCCCGGGGCCATGCCGATCCAGCTCGACCCGTAGATGCACAGCGCGCATATCCCGTTGGACTCCTGGGAGGTCCCGGTCTTGGCGGCGACCGCATAACCGGGGATGACCCCCCACGGCTGGCCGCCCTCCGCGTCGATGCCCGGTACCTGCTGCATGATCTGCAGGAGCTGCTGCGCCGTCTTGGCCTTGATGACACGGTGCGACGGCGACGGCGAGGCCGGGATGTACTTCCCGGCCGAGTTGGTGGTGCCCTCGACGAGGCTCGGCTGCACCCGCACGCCGTCGTTGGCGATCGTCGCGTAGACCTCGGCCATCTGCATCGCGGTCGCGGCCACGCCCTGCCCGAACGCCAGCGTGTACCTGGTGTCGCCGTACCATTGCGACACCGGCGGCAGGTCGCCGTCGCTCTCGTTCGGCAGGCCGACGCCGGTGGGCTGCCCGAGGCCGAACGCCCGCAGGTAGTCGTACTGCGTCTGCTCGCTGATGTGCTTCGCGACCTGCGACATGCCGACGTTGGAGGAGTGCGCGATGATGCCCGCGATGGTGTAGTGCTCGCCCGGCGCCCACTCGGCGTCGTGGATGAACTGCCCGCCCTCGCGGATCTGGTACGGGATCTTGTACGCGCTCATCGGTGTCTGGCCGCCGCGCTCGAGCGCGGCCGAGGCGGTGATCACCTTGGCCGTGGAGCCCGGCTGGAACTGGGCCTGCACGGCCAGGTTGGTGGTCTGGTCCACGTTCGTGACGTCCGACGGGTTGTACGTCGGGTACTGCGCCATGGCCAGCACGGCCCCGGTCTTCGGCTGGATGATCACGACGGTGCAGCTGTCCGCCTTGGTCTTCTTGACCTGGCTGGCGCACGCCTGCTCGGCCGCGTACTGCAGCGGCGGAACGATGGTGAGCCGCAGGCTGCTGCCGTTGACCACCGGCTGGTTGTGGCTGCCCGCGAGCGGGATCTGCTGCCCGTCGGTGCCGATCTGCACCTGCTCGCTGCCCGACCGGCCGGCCAGCAGCGCGTTGTGCTGCAGTTCCAGGCCGGCCCCGCCGGTGATGACGCCCTTGCGGATGCCGGTGAAGCCGATGATGTTGGCCGCGACGCTGCCCTGCGGGTAGGACCGGGCGTAGCTGGCCTTCTCTCTGATGCCGGGCAGGCGCATCGCCGTGATCTGGCTGCTGGCCTGGGCGGGAACGCCCTTGGCCAGCACCACGTACTCCCGCGAGGTGGGGTGCTGGAGCTTGTCCAGGACCGCGGCGGAGGTCAGGCCCAGCGGCCCGGCCAGCGCGTCGGCGACCTGCTGACGCTTCGCCGCCGGGATCAGAGGCGGGTCCGCGGTCACCGTGTAGGTGGTCACGGTCATGGCCAGCACCTGCCCGTTGGCACCGGTGATGCTGCCGCGCAGGGCGGGCAGCGGGATGGTGTAATCCCGCTCCTGGGACGCCAGCTTGCGGTAGTTACCCGACTCCATGGCCTGCAGCTGGACCAGGCGGCCGGCGAACAGCGACAGCACGAAGACGATCGCGAGCAGGGTGATGCCCAGCCGCCGGGTCTGGTTGCCGCGGGCGGGCTGGCGGCGGGCAGGCCGGGCCGGGCGGGCCGGCTTGGGGTCGGCCGGCCGGTCCCTTGTGATGGGCGCCCCCCGGACCGGGGTCCGGGCCGGGGGGGTACGGGGGGGCGGGTAGCCCCCCCGTGATCGGGGGGTTCCGGGGGGTCGCCCCCCCGGGGGAGCACTGCGTCGGCGGCCGGCCTGCGGCCGGCGGGGAGGGTTTTGTGGGGTCACGGATTGTACCCGGGAACGTTGATCGCGGCTTGGGCCCTTGACGGCTTACCGACGACGATCTTCCCGGATTTCAGGTCGACGAAGCCCAGGTGGGGATTCGGCCGCATGCCGAGCTGCTCGGCTTCCTTCGCGATCACGGCCGGGTTCCCCGCCTGCGCGACCTGGTTGGTGAGGGTCTGCGACTGGCGGGCCAGCTCGGCGTTCTGCTCCTGCAGGCTGGTGATGCGGAACGACCCCTGGGCCAGGGTGGTGCTGATCACCAGGAGCGAGACCAGGGCGCCGCCGAGCAGCCCCACGAGCAGCAAGATAAACGGCATCCGCGGCGCGCGAGAGCGTGCTCTCGGCCCGGCAGGCCTGGGCGCGGGCCTGGTTCTGGGCGGCGGCATCGGCCGGGTGTGCCGCGGGGCGCGGACCCTGCTGTCCGGGGGCGTGCCGCGGCCGGGCACCTGGCGGGGGGATGCGGGGGTGCGCCGCATAGTGTCAGTGGCCATTGTCTGTGCCCCCTTGGGTCATGCTGCTTGCCTGATGCGCTCCGCGGCCCGCAGCCGGACGGAGGCCGCGCGCGGATTGCCGGTGACTTCTTCGCTGTCGGGACGCTCGGCACCCCTGGTCAGCAGGCGGAACTGTGGCGCGGCCGCGGCGGCGGGCACGGGCAGGCCAGGCGGGGTCTGGTCGGCGGACCGCCGCACGAGCTCCCGCTTGACGATGCGGTCCTCGAGTGAGTGGTAGGCCAGCACCACGACGCGGCCGCCGACGGCCAGCACGTCAAGCGCTGCGGGCAGCGCCCGGCGCAGCGTGCCGAGTTCGTCGTTCACCTCGATCCGCAGCGCCTGGAAGGTGCGCTTGGCCGGGTTACCCCCGGTACGCCTGGTGGCCGCGGGGATGGCGTCCTTGACGATGGCGCTCAGCCGCTGAGTCGAGGTGATCGGGGCGCGGGCGCGCTCGCGGACCACCGCCTCGGCGATCCGCCGGGCGAACCGCTCCTCGCCGTACTCGTGCAGGATGCGGGAGAGTTCGGCGGGCGGGTAGCCGTTGACGACATCGGCGGCGGTGCGCTCTGCGGTCCGGTCCATCCGCATGTCCAGCGGGGCGTCCTGAGCGTAGGCGAATCCGCGCTCGGGGTCGTCGAGCTGCGGGGACGATACGCCCAGGTCGAACAGCAGGCCCATGGCTTGTGCGGGGCCAAGGATGGCCGGGATCTCGTCGTACCTGGCGTGCACCAGCGTGACCCGTTCGGCGTAGGGGGCGAGCAGCTCGCCGGCCGCCTCGATCGCGGCCACGTCGGCGTCGATGCCGATCAGGAACAGGCCCGGGCAGGCCTCCAGCAGCGCGCGGGCGTGACCGGCCCGGCCCAGGGTGGCGTCCACCAGCACCGCGCCCTCGGCGACCAGGGCGGGCGCGAGCAGGGCCGTGACACGCCCGGCGAGCACCGGTACGTGCTGAGCCCTGTCCACGATTCCCTCCTGGTGTTGAGTACGGCGCTTCCGGCCCCGGCCGGCCCCATCCGCTCGCGCTGCCGGCTGGCACCGGGGAAGTGATGCCAGCAGGAAGCGGCGGATGGGAGCCGGCGCGCGGGGCTACAGGATTCCCGGGAGCACCTCCTCGGCGGCTTCGGCGAACGAGTCCTCCTGTGTGGCGAGGTAGGTCTCCCAGGCTTGCGTGTCCCAGATCTCCAGCCGGGTGTTCGCGCCGATCACCACGCAGTCACGCTGCAGTCCCGCGTAGGTACGCAGCGCGGTCGGGACGGTGATCCGGCCCTGCTTGTCGGGCAACTCGTCGGAGGCGCTGGCGAAGAAGACCCGGCTGTAGTCCCTGACCGACTTGGCCGTCACGGGCGCGGTGCGCAGCGCCTCGGTAATGCGGGCGAACTCCTCTTGCGGGAAGACGTACAGGCAGCGCTCCTGCCCCTTGGTGATCACCACGCCCCCAGCGAGCTCGTCCCGGTACTTCGCAGGCAGGATCAGCCGGCCCTTCTCGTCAAGCCGGGGGGCGTGAGTACCGAGGAACACAGGTGCTCACCTCCCGGGCCTATCCTCCACTGTGCTCCACTGTACCCCACATTTCCCCACGGTCAACGGTTAAAACGCCCCGATCGGCCCCTCTCCTCCACTGAAGTGCCAGGTAAGCGCGGTGGAGTGGAGTGGAGGAGCCAGTGGAGGGAAGTGGGGGGCCGCGGTCCCTAGTACGGCTGGCCTGGATGAACTAACAGGCCGGCGGCTACGTTGAATTAGGAAAAGGAGCAGCGTCGCGCGCCGGGCGAAGAAGGACGTACTGTAGCTAGACCGGCTGCGTTTCCCTGACAGGATGTTCGGACTGGCTGGTGGTGCGCCAGCGCCTTCGAGGAGGCCATGTGGTTCTAGACACCGGACGGCAGACGGGGAGTCCGATCGATGATCTAGTCCCGGCAGCCCGCCGGATCGGCAAGGCGATCGAGGCCGTCATCGAGGGCAAGCGGGAGGCCATCCAGCTGACGCTGACCGTGCTGCTGGCCGAGGGGCACCTGCTCATCGAGGACGTGCCCGGGGTGGGCAAGACCATGCTGGCCAAGGCGCTGGCCCGGGCGATCGACGGCACCGTGCGGAGGGTTCAGTTCACGCCGGACCTGCTGCCCAGTGACATCACCGGCGTGAGCGCCTATAACCAGGAGCGGCGCGACTTCGAGTTCAAGCCGGGTCCGGTGTTCGCCAACATCGTGCTCGGCGACGAGATCAACCGGGCCTCGCCCAAGACGCAGTCGGCGCTGCTCGAGGCCATGGAAGAGCGCCAGGTCACGGTCGACGGCACCACCTACTCGCTGCAAGAGCCCTTCATGGTGATCGCCACCCAGAACCCGGTGGAGATGGAAGGCACGTACCCGCTGCCCGAGGCGCAGCGGGACCGGTTCACCGCGCGCATCTCCCTCGGCTACCCGCTGCCCGCCGCCGAGCGAGAGATGCTCGACACCCACGGCGGTGCCTCCCCGCTGGCCCAGCTCAGGCCGGTCGCGCGGGCCAGCGACGTTCAGGAACTGGTGATCGCGGTCCGCAGGGTATTGGTATCGGACCAGGTCAAGGATTACATCATCAGCCTGGCCAACGCCACGAGGACCTCGCCCGAGCTGCGCCTCGGCGCGTCCCCGCGGGCCGCCCTGCACCTGCTCCGCGCCAGCCGGGCCTGGGCCGCGCTGGACGGGCGGGATTACGTGATCCCCGACGATGTGCAGCGGCTGGCCAGGCCGGTGCTCGCCCACCGGCTGCTGCCCACCGCGGAGGCCATCGTGGAGCGGCACCTGCCCGAGCACGTGGTGGACCGGATCGTCGCCCAGCTCCCCCTGCCGCGGCGGTGAGCCTGAGGCGTGGTGCTGGGAGGTAGGCCATGCGCGGGGTATTCGGCTCGCTGACCACGCGGGGCCGGTCATTCGTGGCCGCGGGCGGCGCGGCCATGGTGTGCGGCCTGGCGATACCAGAACCCGACCTGGTCCGCGTCGGCGCACTGCTGGTCATCCTGCCGCTGGTGTCCGCGCTGATCGCGCGGCGGTCCCGGTACCGGCTGTCCTGCGCCCGCAGGCTGGACCCGCCGCGGATCCCGGCCGGCCAGCCCACCACGGTGACCGCGCGGGTGGAGAACGTGTCACGGCTGCGCACCGGCGTGCTGCTGGCGGAGGACGTCACCCCGTACGCGCTGGGCAGCAGGCCGAGGTTCGTGCTGGACGAGATCGAGCCCGGTGGTCACCGGGAGCTCAGCTATCAGATCCAGTCGGACAGCCGGGGCAAGTTCACCATCGGCCCGCTCCGGGTCCGGGTCGCCGACTCGTTCGGCCTGGTGGAGATCAGCCGGTCGTTCAGTACCATCAGCACGCTCGTGGTCACGCCGCGGATCTTCGAGCTGCCGCGGGCCACCGCGCAGAGCAGCTGGCTCGGCGAGGGCGACGGCGGGATGCGGACGATCTCGGCCATCGGCGAGGACGACGCGGCGCCGCGGCAGTACCAGGACGGGGACGGCCTGCACCGGGTGCACTGGAAGTCGACGGCCCGGTACGGCGAGCTGATGGTGCGCCGCGAGGAACACCAGTGGCGCAACAGCGCGTCGGTGTTCCTCGACACCCGGCGCGCGGCGCACGCGGGGACCGGGCCCGCCTCGACGTTCGAGTTCGCGGTCAGCGCGGCCGCCTCGATCGGCGCGCACCTGTCCGGCGAGGGCTTCCGGGCCAGGCTCATCACTGAGGCCGGCGAGATCGCCCCGCGCGGCACGTTCCAGGACACCCTGCTCGACATGCTCGCGGTCATCACCCCGTCGCACGCCGCGGGCCTCCGTAACGGCACCGCCGAGCTGGCCCGGGCGGGCGGCCAGCTGATCGCCGTGGTCGGCAGGCTGTCCGCGGACGACGCTCGCCAGCTGGCCGCGAGCAGGCGCGGGAACGCACCCGCGATGGCGTTGCTGCTCGCCGTCTCGGCGTGGGCGACCGACGGGATAGCCGAGGACACGGCGCGGACGGCGGAGATCCTGTCGGCCGCGGGCTGGCGGATCGCGGTGGCCAGCTCGAGCACGCCGCTCGCGACCGCCTGGCAGCAGCTGCACCGACCCTTCGACCCGGTCGACCGGCCGGCTCCGATCGGCGGTCTCGGAGGTGACCTGCGATGACGCTGAACAGCCGGATGACGGTGACGACGGCGGTGGCCTGCGTACTGGTCTCCACCGTCTTGCTGCCCCTGTTCACCGACGCCCTGTGGTTCGTGATCGGGGCCGGCGCGGTGATCGCCGTCGCGGGGACCGGGGCGCTGACCCGGCTGCGCATGCTGCCGGTTTCGGTGTGCCTGGCGGGCGGCCTGGTGGGCCTGCTGCTGTACCTGAACCTGATCTTCGAGGTGCGGCACTCACTGCTGCTGGTGATCCCGACGCCGGGCTCGCTCAGCCGGCTGTGGCACCTGGCGGGCACCGGGCTGCACGACGCGAACAGGTACGCGCCGCCAGCCCCCAGCCGGCCCGGCCTGCTGCTGCTGGCCGTCGGCGGGGTGGGCATCACCGCCGTGCTGACCGACCTCATCGCGGTGCGGCTGCGATCGACCGCGCTGGCCGGGTTGCCGCTGCTCGTCCTGTTCACCGTGCCGGTCACCATGAACGCCCCGCACTCCGCGCTCACCACCGGGCTGGTGTTCTGCCTGAGCGCGGTGGGCTACCTGGCCATGCTCAGCGCCGACGGGCGGGAACGTATCCGGGTCTGGGGCCGCCTGGTATCGCTGTGGCGCTCGGCGCCGCGGTACGGCCGGGCGCGCGAGCACGGGGAAAAGGGTCCGGGCCCGGACACCCGGGCGCTGGCCGCGGCGGGCCGCCGGGTCGGGCTCGCGTCTATGGTGCTGGCCTTGTGCGCGCCGCTGCTCGTGCCCGGCCTGCACGCGAGCAAGCTGTTCTCCTCCGGCCCCGGCATCGGCGGCACGGGCGCTGGCAGCGGCCAGTCCCTGACGCTGTCGAGCGCCCTGAACCAGGCCGTGGCGCAGTTGCACGAGGCCCAGCCGCGCGCCCTGTTCACGTACTCGACCAACGCCACCCAGTCCGAGCAGGCCAACGACGCGGGGTACTTCAGGCAGTACGTCTTCGACACGCTGGGCGACAAGGGCTGGAAGGTCGACGATTGGGCCGCCCGTTCGGTACCGGTCAGCTCGATCTCCGGGCCCCCCGGACTGAGCAGCCTCATGGCAACTCAGACGATACGGACGATCGTGCGGGCCGGCAAGGACCTCCGCAGCCTGGGCACGCAGCCGACGTTCCTGCCGCTGCCCTACCCGGCCATCCAGGTCACCGCGCCGGGCAAGTGGCTCGTCGATCCCGACCGGATGGTGTACTCCACCAGCGATTCCATCGCCGACCAGACGTACTCGGTAACCAGCGTGCTGGTGGACCCGAGCCAGGCCCAGCTGCAGACGGTACCGGGCCTGGTGCGTACCCCCGCGCTGGACCGGGACCTGCAGCTGCCCCCGGCGTACCGGACGTCCGCCCTGAAGAAGCTCGCGGCCAGCAACACGGCCGGCCAGACCACCGAGTTCGCCAAGGTGAACGCGCTAGCCACCTGGCTGTCGGGAACGCAGTTCACGTACAGCCTCGCCCCGGCGCAGCTGAGCAGCGCACGGAGCCTGGTGAACTTCCTGACCAAGGGCAAGATCGGCTTCTGCGTGCAGTACGCGTACGCGATGACCGTGCTGACCCGCCTGCTCGGCATCCCGGCCCGGTTCATCGTCGGCTACACGGCCGGGACCCGGCAGAAGGACGGCAGCTACGTCGTCAAGACCACGGACTCGCACGCCTGGACCGAGGTGTACTTCCCGGGCATGGGCTGGATCAGGTTCGAGCCCACGCCGGCCGGCCAGGGCACCGCCAACGCCCCCGACTACATGACCGGCGGGGGGCGGACCGGGCAGGGCGGCGGCTCCGCCCCGAACCTTGGCGCGACCCAGAAGCCGGGTCCCCTCAAGACGCCTCCGCCCGTTGGCGGGCTGGGCACCAAGACCATCCGGCCGGACGCCACCGGGGGCGGGCTGGCCGGCTCGGCCAAGCGGGCCAGCACGCCGTGGACGGCGGTCGCGCTGGCCGTGATCGCCGCGCTGGTGCTGGCTCTCGGGCTGATCTCGGTCGTCGCCGGGCCGGCCCAGCACCTGCTGGCCGGTCATCCGGGCGCCTCCCGCCGCCGGCCCCGTACCGCGACTGTCGCCGTTGTCGGCGTCGCCGCGGCCGCACTGGTCGCGCTGGCCCTATACCGGCTGATGGCGCGGACAAGCGGGCTGAATCTGGGCGTCGGCTGGGCCACCGTCGGCATTGCGTTCGGTGCCACGGCCGCCGTCGCGCTGATCACTCCCGCCGTGTTCCGCCTGGTGCTGCGTCGCTGGCGGTGGATGCGGGCCGACGACGACGCCGGGCGCGCCCACGCCGCCTGGCGCGAATTCCACGACGACCTCGCCGACTTCGGCATGACCAGCCGTCCCAGCGAGCCACCTCGTACGCTGGCCGCCCGCGTCACCACCACGCTGGCCGAACCCGCCGCCGACGCCGTCACCCGCCTGGCCCTGGCCGAGGAACGGGCCAGTTACGCCGCCCGTCCCGCCGGATCACAGAACCTGCGCCGGGACGGCACCGCCGCACGCCGCGGCCTGGCCGCGAACGCACGCCGGTCGACCCGCTGGCGCGCGGCCGTCTTCCCCGCCTCGATGATGACCGTCCTGGGCCAGGCCGCGACGCGGATTCCAGACCCGATCATGACGCGGAGGTCCAGGCGCGGCACGCGGTGAACGCGACGCGGACCGTTACATCCTGCCGCCCTCTTGCCGGCGCCGCCATCGCTCTTCCATCCGCTCCATCATCCGGGCCCGCCTGGTCTGCGCCGCGCGGCCGGGAACGCCGGGGCCTCCGGGTCCAGGCCGCGCCTGGCCCTTGACGGCCTTCGCGCTCGCCTTGGCCCGCACGGGCCTGACCCTGGCCAGGTGCCGCCGCCAGCTGACCACCGCCCAGACCAGGGCCAGCAGCGCGACCGCCGCCCCGGCGGCTTCAAGGTACACACGGTGGGTAACCACGCCGGCCGCAAGCAGGCCAGCACCGACGGCGACGCCGATGATGGCCTGGGCCAGCTTCCGCTTATAGTGCACGCGCGGATCGCTGGAGCGCACGAGACGCCCGAACTTCGGATCCTCCCTGTAGAGCGCTTGCTCGATCTGCTCTAGCTGGCGCTGCTCATGTTCAGAGAGCGGCACGACGCCTCCCATAAAAACCCTTGCGCCCGGCACGTATGCGGGTGATCGGTCACCTCACATACCCGGTTCAATTTCCAGAATACGAGCGTTGACACACCGCTGGGTAGAGTGGACCCCGTAGCAGGTCAGAAAGCACCCTTAGCTGGGGCGATCAGGGTCCTCGACGAGGGCCGCCGGCCGGACCGCGCTGACCCCGAACCGGCTGGCGATCTTGTCCACCGCCTGCTCGGCCTCACGCCAGCCGACCGGCCGGTCTTCGAACGTAAGCTGGGCATTCGCCCTGGCTGCCGGGACGAGGCCGGAGACCCGGACGCCGACGAGCCGGAGCCGTGCGCCATGGTCGAGACCGGCCGACTCATACAGCGCGCAGGCTGTGGCATAAATCTCATGAGCCACGTCGGTCGGGTAGGCCAGGGTCCGGGACCGGGTCATCGTCTTGAAGCTGGCCAGCCGGAGCTTGACCGACACCGTCCGCGCCGCGTAGCCGCCCGCGCGCAGGCTGTGCGCCGTCCGTCCGGACAGCTTCAGCAGCTCCCGCCGGATCCGTTCCGGGTCGTCGATGTCGGCCGCGAAGGTCTCCTCGGCCCCGATGCTCTTCTCCGGCGTGTTCGGCGTCACCTGGCGCTCGTCCCGGCCCCAGGCCAGCGCGGCCAGGTGCGAGCCGTGCGCGACACCGAGCTCGTGCTGCAGGGTGGCCAGCGGGGTGTGTGCGATGTCCGCCACCGTGCGCAGCCCCAGCCGGGCCAGCATCTCCCCGGTCCGCTCGCCCACGCCCCACAGCGCCGAGACCGGCAGCGCGTGCAGGAACTCGAGCGTGCCCGCGCGGGACACCACCAGCAGGCCGTCCGGCTTGCACCGGGCCGAGGCGATCTTGGCCACGAACTTGGTCGTCGCGACCCCGACCGAGCAGGTGATGCCCTGCTGCGCGGCGACCTGGGCACGGATGTGACGGGCGATCACGGCGGGCGGCCCGAGGCGGCGCAGCGCGCCGGAGACGTCCAGGAAGGCCTCGTCGAGCGCGAGCGGCTCCGCCTCCGGCGTGACCGTGCCGAAGATCGCCATGACCTCCCTGGACACCTCGGCGTACCGCCGGTGCCTGGGCGCCACGAACACCGCATGCGGGCACATCCGCTGCGCCCGGCCCACCGGCATCGCCGACCGCACCCCGAACGCCCGGGCCTGGTATGACGCGGAGAGCACCACGCCCCGGCCACTGGTCCCGCCGACGATGACCGCCCGGCCCGCGAGCTCGGGCCGGTCCCTGATCTCCACGCTGGCGTAGAAGGCGTCCATGTCCACGTGCAGGATGTGGCAGCCGGTGTCGTCCATGAGGGGTCAGCGGTGGGCGAGCAGGTGCAGCTGAGCGGCGATGTCCCGCAGCGGCGGCGCGGCCGCGGCGGCCGCCTCCAGCGCGCGCAAGGCCTCGGTTCCGCCGACTCCGCCCGCGTCCCCGTCGAGCAGCGCGCCGGGCACCAGCCCGCTGAAGATCCGCAGCCCGTGCGCCTCCCCGGCGCGCAGCCCGGCGCCCTCGATGAGCGCGGTCAGCGCGGGCAGGGTGAAGCGCCGCGGGGTCCCGGTGGCACCTCCGGTCTCGAGCAGCTGACGGGCCTCGGTGAACCGGCCGGCCAGGGCCCGGTGCAGGACCGCGGCCACCGCGTTGGCCGCGAGCACGCTCACCGTGGCGGACGGCCGGAGCACGGCCGCGATCGCGGTCATCGCATCGGCCGGCGAGTCGACGTATTCCAGCACGTTGTGGCAGATGACGAGGTCCGCCGCCTTCGGCCCGGCCACGCTGTCCAGGCTGGCCGCCTCGCCCTGCACCGCGGTCAGCCGCGCGCCCGCCTCGGCGGCCCGCCGCTGCGCCGCCGCGAGCGCGTCCGGGCTCGGGTCGACCACGGTGACGTTGTGCCCCAGGGCGGCGAACGGCACCGCCAGCCCTCCGGTGCCCCCGCCTACGTCGACGATGTCCAGCGCCTGCCTGCCCGTCTCCGCCACCCGGGCGGAGACGACATCGCTCAGCACGTCCCAAACCAGGGAGAAGCGGACGCCGTCGCGCCTGAAGTCTGCCGCCACGCCAGCCTCCTTCCAGGAGTCCAATCTAGTGTGGTGTTAGCTCCCGGGGGGGATTACGTTCCGTTCCAGGGCCGTGAACTTACGTGACTGGGTTTACGTTGTACAGGCGTGGGGAACTCTCAGATTCTTCTTTGCGCCACCTGCCGGCAATTCCAGCGCACCTGCAGTCGGCCGCCGTATGCTCTTCGCCATGGCTGAGCACCTCGAGTTGCCTCGCCCCTGGCGGCTGATGCTGACCGCAGGATGGAACCTGGCCGAATCGCTCGGCCTGCCCGTCGCCGGGTACGCCGTCGGCGCGCAGCTTGGCGGCCGGGACGCAGGGATGCTCGCCGCGACCGGCGTGGTCTGGCTGACCGTGATCGGCCGCAAGGTCATCACCCGCAGCGTCCCCGGTCTGCTCACGATCTCGGCCCTCGTGCTCACCTTGCAGACCGCCGTGGTGATCGTCACCGGCAGCATGCTCTTCTTCCTGCTCCAGTTCCCGCTAGCCAACCTGGGCCTGTGCGTGCTGTTCGCGCGGACCGCGCCCACCCGCAAGCCGCTGGTCGCCCAGCTGGCCGCCGAAGTCGTCGCGCTGCGCCAGCCGTCGGCCCATCATCCGGGGCTGCACCGGTTCTTCCAGGGTGCGACCTGGCTGTGGGCCGGCATCTTCTTCGTCACCACGGTCGGCCTGGCCGTGCTGATGACCACCGAGACGGTCAAGGTGTTCCTGCTGCTCACCACCGCCGTGACCATCGGCGGCGTCGTCGCCGGCACGTTCCTTTCCGCGCTCTGGTTCGTCCGGGTGCTGCGCCGCTTCGGCCTGCGCGTCCGCTTCGCCCAGCCCTGACCCTGGACCGTCGGCGGGATCGAGGTTTCAGATCCAGCCGTGGCCGCCCACCTGGTACCACATGTGGCTCAGCCAGTCGTCGTAGGGGATGATGCTGCCCGCCAGGACCGGGTAGAAGTACCAGAACATGAGCAGCACGCAGAGCAGGTAGGCGCCCGCGACCCCGGCGCCCACCGAGCGGCGCAGCACGCCCGCGGTGGCGGGTCCGAGGATCAGGCCCAGGCAGAGCACGATGGACAAGATCAGGAACGGCTCGAACTCCAGCGCGTAGTAGTAGAACTTGGTCCTGGTCACCAGCGGGAACCACGGGCCCCAGCCGGCCAGCACGCCGAGCAGCGTCGCGGGGCCGGTGTAGCACTGCGCGTAGAAGGCGACCGGCCGGGTGACCAGCAGCCAGTCCCACGGCTGCGACTGGTACGGGTGCGGGAGCTTCAGGCCCAGGCCGAACCCGATCGCCTCCCTGTGGTACTCGAACAGCGAGTACAGCGCGGAGATCACCGGAGTGTGCACGCCATGGGCCTGGGCGTAGTCCCGGTCGTAGCCGGTGCTGGTGGCGAACCAGCCGCTCCAGCTGGCGATGTAGACGGCCAGCGGGACCACGATGAACGTCAGCGGCAGCCAGACGGTCTCGCGGAGCCCGCCGCGGACGAACGACTTCAGCCCGGCCGCCCGGCGCGCGCCGATCTCCCAGGCCAGGAACAGCATGGCGAAGCCGAGGATGTACCAGGCGGCGTTCCACTTGGTGGCCACGGCCAGGCCGAGGAACACCCCGGCGGCCAGCTGCCACTTGCGCAGGCCAAGACGGGGGCCACCGGGACGGCCTGGATGGCGCGCGACGAGTTCGGCCAGCCGGGCCCGGGAGGTGTCCCGGTCGATCAGGATGCAACCGAACGCGGCGAGAACGAAGAACATCAGGAAGATGTCCAGGATCCCGGTCCTGGACAGCACGAACTCCAGCCCGTCCAGCGACATCAGCAGCCCGGCGACGCAGCCGAGCAGCGTCGAGCGGGTCATCCGCCGGGCGATCCGGCAGATCAGCAGGATGGCCAGCGAGCCGAACACCGCGCTGGCGAACCGCCAGCCGAACGGGTTCAGCCCGAACAGCCACTCGCCCACCGCGATCAGCAGCTTGCCGACCTCGGGCTGGACCACGTACTCCCCGCACGCCGAGGTGTGGTCGCACGGCGCGAAGAAGTTCGTGTGCCCGGCCACGATCATCGGGTTGGCGATCTCGGGTTTGAGGAGCTTCAGCTCCACCCCGTGCTTGAGGATGCTCCAGGCGTCCTTGGCGTAGTACGTCTCGTCAAAGATCAGCGCCTTCGGCACCCGCAGCCGGTCGAACCGCAGGAACGCGCCGAACGCGGTGACCAGCAGCGGGCCCAGCCAGCCCCAGGGCCGGTCCTCGGGCATCGGCGCGGCCAGCCGGGCCCGGAGCACGGCAAGCCGGCCAGCCTCATCCATGGCCGGCTCAACCGCTGCCGCCGTCACCCGGGTAATGGTACGCCGGCCTCCGGGGTCAGGGTTGCGGGGAGGGTTTGAGCTTGGCGATCCGGGCCAGCAGGCCGTTGACGAACGCGGGCGAGGCCTCGGTGGACAGATCTTGGGCCAGCAGGACGGCCTCGCTGATGGCCACGGCGTCGGGCACGTCGTCGGCCCAGAGCAGCTCGTAGACGCCGATGCGCAGCACGTTCCTGTCCACCGCGGGCATCCGGTCCAGGGTCCAGCCCTCGGCGTACTGCGAGATCAGCTCGTCGATCCTGGCCGTGTGCACGGCTACGCCCCGGACCAGGTCCGCGGCGTAGCCGGGAACCGGAGGACTGCCCAGCGTGATGCGCTCGGCGAGCAGGTCGAGCACACCAGTGCCGCGCTGTTCGGCCTCGAAGAGGATGTCCAGGGCCCGCTTGCGCGCCTTGCTACGAGCGGGTGGCATCAAGCACGGCCGAGATACTGGCCGGTCCTCGTGTCAACCTTGATCTTCTCACCGGTCGAGATGAACAGCGGCACCTGGATGGTCGCGCCGGTCTGGAGGGTGGCCGGCTTGGTGCCACCGGTGGAGCGGTCGCCCTGCACGCCAGGGTCGGTCTGGCTGATGGTGAGCTCGACCGCGGCCGGCAGGTCGACGTACAGCGGGGTGCTGTCGTTGAAGGCCACCGTGACGGTCTGCTCTTCGAGCAGGTAGTTCGCCGCGTCGCCGACCACGGACGCGGGTACCCGCGGCTGGTCGTAGTCGGTCATGTCCATGAAGACGAAGTCGCCGGCCTCGCGGTACAGGTACTGCATCTCGCGCCGGTCCACGTTGGCCACGTCCACCTTGACGCCGGCGTTGAAGGTCCGGTCGACGACCTTGCCGGAGAGGATGTTCTTCAGCTTGGTGCGCACGAATGCGCCGCCCTTGCCCGGCTTGACGTGCTGGAACTCGACAACGGTCCAGAGTTGCCCGTCGAGGTTCAGCGCTATGCCGTTCTTCAGGTCATTCGTGGTGGCCACGTTCTGTCTCCAGGTCAAAGAACGAGAAGTTCTCTCGTCGTAGTCGTGAGCAGGCCCGTCCCGGCGGCCCCCACGACCAGGACGTCCTCTATCCGGACACCACCCCGGCCGGGCAGGTAGACACCTGGCTCGACGGTGACCGGAACCCGGCTTGCGAGTGTACCCGTTCTGCCGTACCCGATGGTCGGCGCCTCGTGTACCTCGAGCCCGACGCCGTGCCCCAGTCCGTGCTGGAAGTGGTCGCCGTGCCCGGCGTCGCGGATCAGGTCGCGGGCGGCCGCGTCCACGTCGCCGACGTCGGCGCCCGGGCGGGCGGCGTCCAGACCGGACCGCTGCGCGGCCGCGACCAGCTCGTAGATCTCCCGCTGCCAGCCGGCCGGCTCGCCCAATGCGACGGTACGGGTCATGTCGGCGTGGTAGCCGCCGTACTGCGCGCCGAAGTCCATCATGATCAGGTCGCCGCGGCGCAGTGGCCGGTCGGTCGGCGCGTGGTGCGGGATCGCGCCGTTCGGGCCGCTGGCCACGATGGTGTCGAAGGCGGGCCGCCCGGCGCCAAGACCGACCATCCTTGCGTCCAGCGCCGCCGCCAGCCCACGTTCGGTCATGCCGGGTCTGATCAGCGAGAACACGTCGGCGATGGCCTGGCAGGAGATCCGGCAGGCGGTCCCGAGCAGCTCGATCTCGGACGGATCCTTGACCGCCCGCAGCTCCTCGATCTTTCGGCCGAACGGGATGACTTTCACGCCCCCGGCTCTGGCCACGAGATCGGCGTGGCGTTCGACCGTCATCTCGTGCGCCTCGAACGCCACCGTGCCCAGGCCGCGGCTGGCCATTTCCGTGGCCAGCCGCGGCTCGATGAAGCGCTCCGTGATCAGCTCCACGTCGGGGCAGTCCCGCTGGGCGGCCAGCGCATAGCGCGAGTCGGTCGCCAGCACCGCCGCGCCGTCGGCAGCCAGCAGCAGTGCGGCGTTGGAGCTGGCCAGGCCGGTCAGGTAGCGGACGTTGGGGCCGGAGGTGATCAGCGCCGCGTCGGCGCCGGCCTCGATGATCTTGTCCTGGGCGCACCCCCGGCGGGCGGCGTGAATCTCGGGCATGGGTTGACTCTACGCGTGTGAACGCGGCCTAATCCGCGAGGGCCCGGACCTGCTCGATGAGGCGGACCCGGGCCTCGAGGGTGGGCGCGAGCGGGGTGACGTTGAGGGTGGTCACCCCGGCCTCGCGGTAGGCGGCGATGCGTTCGGCTACGTAGGATTCCGGGCCGATCAGCGAGGTCCGCTCGACTAGTTCGGCGGGCACCAGGGCCTCGGCCTCGGCCTTGCGGCCGTCCAGGTAAGCGTCCTGGATGGCCTTGGCCTCGGTCTCGTAGCCAAGTCTGCGGGCCAGGTCGTTGTAGAAGTTGCGGCCGCGCGCCCCCATCCCGCCGATGTACAGGGCCAGCTGGGGCCGCCCGAGGTCGCGCAGCCGTATGATGTCGCTGCCGTCGCCGATCGCCAGCGACGCGTGGGCGATCACGTCCAGCGGGCCGAGCGCGGGGTCGCGCTTGGCCGTGCCCTCGGCCACGGCGCCGCCCCAGACATCGGCGGCCTTCTCCGGCAGGTAGAAGATGGGCATCCAGGATTCGGCCAGCTCGGCGGCGAGGGCCACGTTCTTCGGGCCGATGGCGGCCAGGGCGATCGGGATCCGCTCCCGGACCGGATGGTTGATCAGCTTGAGCGGCTTGCCCAGGCCGGTCCCACCCACCTCCCCAGCCCCCTTCTTTAGCGGCAGGTGATAGTACCGGCCCTGGTAGGACAGCCGCTCGCGGCGCCAGACCATCCGGCAGATCTCGATGACCTCGCGCGTCCGGCCGATCGGCGCGTCGTACGGCACCCCGTGCCAGCCCTCGATCACCTGCGGTCCGGACGCGCCCAGGCCCAGGGTGAACCGGCCGCCCGAGACGTAATCCAGCCCGGCCGCGGTCATCGCGGTCAGCGCGGGCGTGCGCGAGTAGAGCTGGAAGATCCCGGAGGCGATCTGCACCCGCTCCGTCTTCGCCGCGATGAAACCGAGCTGGCTCACCGCGTCGAAGCTATACGCCTCGGGCACGAACACGATGTCGAGCCCGGCTCGCTCGTAGTCGGCCAGGTCCGTCACGGTCTCGGCGAACCCGCCCGCATAACTGAGAAACATCCCTATCCGCATAACCGGAGCGTAGCGGCTGAGCTGGTCAGGCTCCTAGCGGGGACCGGGGCGGGTAACCCGGCCCGTTCGGCTAGATTGATATCTTCTGGTACGCCTGCCACAGGAGTTCCTCGGGCGGGTCGTCCAGAATCGAGGGGCGGGCCAGTCCGTCCAGCACCACGAGACGCAGGTGCGAGCCGCGGGCCTTCTTGTCCACGCCCATCGCCTCGCGCAGCGACGGCCACACCCCGGCCGGGTACGCGGTGGGCAGGCCGACGGCGGCCAGGATCTTCCGGTGCAGCTCGCAGGTATCTTCGTCCAGCCGGCCGGCCAGCCGGGCCAGCTCGGCGACGTACACCATGCCGATGGCCACCGCGTGGCCGTGCTTGAACCGGTACCCCTCCACCCGCTCGATGGCGTGGCCGAGCGTATGCCCGTAGTTGAGGATCTCGCGGAGGCCGGTTTCGGTCAGGTCCTTCGACACCACCTCGGCCTTGACCGCGATGGCGCGCTCGATCAGCTCGCGCGCGTGCGCGCCGTGCGGGACCGCGGCGCCCCCGGGGTCCGCGCGCACCAGGTCGAGGATGGCCGGGTCGGCGATGAAGCCGGCCTTGATCACCTCGGCCAGCCCGCTGACATAGTCCTCGCGCGGCAGTGTCTCCAGCGTAACCAGGTCGGCGAGCACGCCGGCCGGCGAGTGGAACGCGCCGACCAGGTTCTTGCCCTCGGGGATGTCGATGGCAGTCTTGCCGCCCACGGCGGCGTCGGCCATGCCGAGCAGCGTGGTCGGGACCAGCACGACCCGGACGCCGCGCAGCCAGGTCGCGGCGACGAACCCGGCCAGGTCGGTGGCTGCTCCCCCGCCGATGCCGATCACGCAGTCGGATCGGGTCACGCCGTGCCGGGCCAGCCGGGACCACAGCCGGGCCGCGATGTCCGCCGTCTTGGCCGCCTCGCCGTCGGGCACCGGTTCGGCGTGCACGATCAGGCCGGCGGCGCGCAGCGCGCCGCACGCCGGGCGGGAGATCTCACCGAGGCCCTCGGCGTGGATGACCACGACGGTGCGCGCGCCCTGCGGCACCAGGCCGGGCAGTTCGCCCAGGATGCCGACGCCGACGACGACCTGGTAGGGCGGGCCGCCGTCGGAGGGGGTGACGTCGATTCTCGTCGCGGTCATCAGGTCGTGATCTCGGCTGCGATCCGGTCCGCGAGCTCGGCCGGGTCCAGGTCGTCGGTGGGCACCGTGATGGCGGCGAGCCGCTGGTAGATCACGTCCCGCTCGTCAAGCATGGTGCGCAGCCTGCCGCGCGGATTGCCGGGGACCACCACCCGGGGCCGGTCCAGGCCGACTCGCCGGGCCACGGTGCTGAAATCGGCGGACAGGTAGTAAACCGGCAGGCCTTCGAGCAGGGCCTGGATCCCGGTGTCGAGGACCGCACCGCTGCCGAGCGCCAGCACGCCGCCGTGTTCCCGCAGCGCACCGAGCGCGCTGGTGGCCGCGGAACGCTCGAGCTCGCGAAAGGCCTCCTCGCCGTTCTCGATGAAGATGTCGCCGACCGGCTTGCCCGCGGCCGTGCCCACCTCGGCGTCGGTGTCGCGGAACTCCACCCCGAGCCGGTCCGCGAGCAGCGGCCCGACCGCGGATTTACCCGCCCCCGGCGGGCCGATCAGGACGACGAGGGGCCCCTTCGGGGTCACGAGATCACCAGGGCCTTGAGATAGGACTCGGCGTTGCGGCGCATCTCGTCGGCCGAGTCGCCGCCGAACTTCTCCACCGCGGCCCCGGCCAGCACCAGGGCCGCCATCGCCTCGGCCACAACCCCCGCCGCGGGCACCGCGGTGGCGTCGCTGCGCTGGTTGATCGCCTTGGCCGGCTCACCAGTGCTGGTGTCGATGGTGTCCAGCGCGCGAGGCACGGTCGAGATGGGCTTCATCGCGACCCGCAGCCTGATCACCTCGCCGGTGCTCATGCCGCCCTCGATGCCGCCGGCCCGGTTGGTGCGCCGGGCGACACCGGAGTCCGTGGTCTCGATCTCGTCGTGGGCCACCGACCCGCGCCGGCCGGCGGTGGTGAAGCCGTCACCGACCTCGACGCCCTTGATGGCCTGGATGGACATCAGCGCCCCGGCCAGCCGGGCGTCCAGCCGCCGGTCCCAGTGGGTGAAGCTGCCCAGGCCGGGCGGCAGCCCGAAGGCCAGCACCTCGACCACGCCGCCGAGCGTGTCGCCCGTCTTCTTGGCGTCGTCGATCTCGGCCACCATGGCCTGGCTGGTAGCCGCGTCGAAGCAGCGCACCGGATCGGCGTCGATGGCGGCTGCATCGCCGGGGCCTGGCCCTGGCATCAGGTCGTCCGGCGTCCTGACCTGCCCGATCGCGACCACGTGGCTGAGGATCTCGATGCCAAGGACCTGGCTGAGCAGCCGCCTGGCTACCTCGCCGAGCGCCACTCGCGCGGCCGTCTCCCGCGCGCTGGCCCGCTCCAGGACGGGCCGGGCGTCGGTGTGCCCGAACTTCTGCATCCCGGCCAGATCGGCGTGGCCGGGCCGCGGCCTGGTCAGCGGGGCGTTCCTGGCCTGCCCGTCCAGCGTCGCCTGGTCCACCGGATCGGGCGACATGACCGTCTCCCACTTCGGCCATTCCGTGTTCGCGATCCTGATCGCGACCGGGCCCCCGAGCGTGCGGCCGTGCCGGACGCCGCCGGTGAGCTCGACCTCATCCCGCTCGAACGCCATCCGCGCGCCGCGGCCGTAGCCGGCCCGCCTGCGGGCCAGCGCGGCGGCCACGTCCTCCGTGGTTATTTCCACCCCGGCGGGCACGCCCTCGCAGATCGCGACGAGTGCGCGCCCGTGCGACTCGCCTGCCGTCAGCCAGCGGAACATGGTCACGATCCTAGGGGGTCGCGGGTGACGCTGAACTCGACACCGCGGCGCAGCCGGCCCGCCAGCCGGCCCGCGATGCTCTGGGCGACGTGGTTCACCGCGGGCTGCCAGTCACCGCCGGCCAGGCTGTCGGCCGACAGGTGCAGCCGGACGGCCAGATCCACCTGATGGCTGGGAGCCATGCTGACGCCGGCGATCACGGGTTCGGCGGCGATGGCCGCTTCGACCTCGGCGCGCACGTCCCCGTCCTCGTACGCGGCCGGGACCGGCTGCCCGGCCGCCAGCGCGGCCAGGCGCGTTCCCTCGACGGCGAGCGGCACCGGGCCGGCCACGTCGATGACCACCGCGCAGCCGTCGGCGGCGGCTGCGCGCCAGACCCGGTCGGATTCGGCCGGGACCGGGCGAGCGTTCGGGCGCCAGCGCGCCAGCGTGTCGAGGCCGGTGAAGGCGAGCACGGCGGGCCGCCCGTCCCGCCCGATCAGGGTGGGCAGCACCATCTCGCTGTTCTTGTCCCCCTCCGTGGCCCCGTCCCCTTTAGCGACACGGCCATCGGCCAGCACGGCGACCACCGGGACGAGCAGGCGCGCGGCGGCCAGCGCGGTCAGCACGTCCTGCTCGCTGCCCTCCCCCGCGTAGTACGCGGCCAGGGCCGCCGTCACGTGCGGGTCGGCGGTGCCGTCGTCGTCGCGGAACTGCTGTCCGCCAGGGTTCAGATGCCCGGACACCCCACCGACCCTACGCCACGCACCGCCCCCGTCCGGTAACCACCCGGCTGGGATTACATCACACAGTGATTACATTGCTGCACAGAGTAATGAATTCTCTGAATGAGACACTTTCCAGCCAATTACCGTCATGAAGTCGGCACAATCGGTGGGGCGGGGTATCCATCAGCATGCGCACGGAAGGAGCCTGGGTGACCCAGCCCGAGCGACTGACCGCGATCGCACCGGGCACGCCGATGTGGAAGGCCGTGCCGCCGCGCCTGGTCGGCCCCTATCTCACCGGACAGCGATCGGTGCTGGCCGGGTACGTGTACCGCGCTCAGGACGTCCGCTTCCACAACCCCGCCGAGGCCTACCTGGCCCTGAGCCTGGGCTGGGAGGACTCGGAGTTCACGCCGCACATGAGCGAGATCTACCTGGTGGCCTGGCTGGCCAGGGCGATCGACGGCTACCTGCCCGCCAGTGGCCACGGCGTCCCCGAGTTCTACATCGAGCCGATCGCGATACCCGTCGGGGCGGGCATGTGCAGGCTCGGCCCGGACGGCGATCAGCTCGTGGCCCGCTACGACGGGCTGGCCTGGCAGCGGATGGAGCCGTAAGCCATGCGATACCGGCTGATGGCTACCTACTTCGGCGTTCCGTACCACGCCGGCCTCGGCCCAGACGGCAACGAGGCGACACTGTTCTCCCCCGGCCCGCCGCCGGACGAGCTCGGTTTCACCCCCGCGGGCGGGCACTGGCGCAAGCAGGTCAGCGTCACCGACCTGGGTGCGCTGTGGCAGTCGCGCCTGGTCGGCGAGTACCGCGGCGAGCCCTGCCTCGTCCTGGACGATCTCGGCGACCGGCTGCACATCGCCTACCAGGGCCGCGACTCGGCCCGGGCCAGGCAACTCGGCTATTGGGAGATCGACCGCGAGGTTTTCGAGGTCGTCGTGGCCCGGCAGGACGTCACCGGCCTGACCGAGGAGCGAGTGGAATATCCGCTGGATGCGGCCATGTTTCCGGCGTCGAACCGGGATCCGGTGGCCCAGCTGCGGCCGGAGGCGCCGGCCCGCGGCCCCGGCGGGACGCAGGGAGCCAGCGGGGCGCAGCCCTCGGCCGCCGAACGGACCAACCCGCTCCGGGTGGTGGCGCGGCCGGGACCTCAGCCGGCCCCGAACCCGGCCGCGAACCCGGCCCCGGCCGCCGAGCCCGGCGGGTACGCGACCCCCGGGGCGGACCGGTCGTCGAGCACCCCGGACCGGATGGCCGCCTGGCACGGCTCGCCCGACGCCGAGCCCTGGCCGGCACCACGGCCGGATTCGCGGGTGGATTCCGGGAGTAATCCTCGGCTCGATCCCAGAAGCGACCCTCGACTTGACCCCAGAAGCGACCCGCGGCCCGGTCCCGGGCCCCGGGGCGCGGCGCCGCCCGCCCCACTGTCCGCTCCGCCGGGCGGCCGGCGCGCCGGGCGACGTGACCGGGTACCTCAGTCTGTCTTCGCCGAACTCCTCAGCCTGGCCGCCATCCCGCACGCCGCCTACGCGGTCGACGAGGAGATACCGGGCGCGATGTGCCTGGTCAAGGCCGACGGCGGCTTCGAGGTGTTCGGCCGGACCGACGACGCCCGGCTGGACGTGCGCTTCTTCGAAGACGAGGAAGCGGCCTATTTCTACCTGTTCGGCGTCCTGGCGGCCGAGGCGGTGCGCAGCGGGCGGTTGCGGCCGGGGCCGTTCAACGGGCACGTGAACGGGTCGCGCGGGCCCGGAGTGCCCGCGGGCCCGGCCACGGAAAACGTTTCGAAGTACTTACGGCGCAAGAAGTTACCCAAACCGGCACCCCGTGCAGTTATGGTTAATTAGCCGGCGGGGCTGACGGTCCCCCGCTCCCCAAGCAGCCCCGTCGGCCTCCTCTAGGACGGGTCGCAATGGGGATATGAGCACCGGATATAAATCCCATTGCCATTACTTGCCAGACGTTAAATACCTTCACTTCAGGCCCGGCAGTTGCAGCCGGACGTCGCCCGCACTGTTATCCAGTGGCCGGTCGGCGTGGCCGGGTACCGTTGCGGACGTGGCCGCTCCCCCGACGGGCGCTGACCCCGGTGCTGATCCGGGCGCCGGTCCCGGTGCTGATCCGGGCGCCGAAGTCGCGGTGACCACGGGAGTGGCCAGCCTGGCGGTCCGGGACCTGCTGCGCGGGGGCCGCCGGCACGGCAAGATCCTGGCCCGGCTGCCGCACGCCATCTACCTGGAATTCGCCGACACCGTGCCCGAACCGCGGGTAATCGCGGTATCGCCGCCGGACGCGATCCGGCTGCCGAACGCGATCATCACCGGCCCGTGGGATGCGCCGCCCTCCGCCCCCACGGCCGGTTCCGGGGAATGCTGGGCGGGCGGGAGCCGGGTGCTGGCCTGCGGCCTGGACATCAGGATCGTCCGCTGGTGGGATCCATCGCCGGTGTTCGGGCCGCTGTCCCGGGCCAGGCTCGACCACGGCTCGGGGGTTCTGGCCAGGCTCTACGCCGCGGCCGAGCACGCGCCCGGGCTGGCGGGCCAGGACGGTCCCGGGCAGCTCGCGGCGTGCTGCGCAAGCGGTGACCTGGCCGGGGCGGTGGAGGCGGCTGAGCACCTCGTGGGGCTCGGTCCCGGCCTGGTGCCGAGCGGCGACAGCCTGGTCAGCGGCGTGCTGCTCGCGCTGCGTCTGCTGGGCGGGGCTATCTCCGGCGGGACCCGGGCGGTGTGGCTCGCGAACTGGCTCAGCGCGTCGGTGACCTGCGACGCGGCGCAGCGGACGACCACGCTCGCGGCCTCGCTGCTGCATTGCGCGGCCAAGGGCCAGGCCGCGGCCGAGGTGTCCGCGGTACTGCTCGGGATGGCGGGGCAGGAGCTGCTGGAACCGGCCGCGTCCCGGCTGCTCGCGTCGCCCCAGGGGGTCGACCTCGCCTGGGGCCTGGTGGCAGGCTGCCGCGCGGCGCTGCTTTTGTCCGTAAGCTGACCGATGTGATCGTTCCGCTTACCGGTGTGCAGTACGAGATCGAGGCCGGACAGTACCGGGCCACCGTGACCGAACTCGGTGCCGGCCTGCGTGAGCTGGCCTTCCGGGGCCAGCCGCTGGTCGCGGGCTACGAAGCCGACGAGCTGCCGCCGGCCGGCGCGGGTCAGCTGCTGGCCCCCTGGCCGAACCGGGTCGACGGCGGCCGGTACGTCTTCGGCGGTACCGAATACCAGCTAGCCCTCACCGAGCCCGCCCGGGGCAACGCCATCCACGGGCTGACCCGGTGGGCAGCGTGGTCCGCGGTCCAGCAGGACGCCAGCACGGTGCGGCTGCGCAGCGCTCCGCACGGCCAGCAGGGGTATCCGTTCGGCCTGGAGATCGAGGCCGAGTACCGCCTGGATGCCGGGACCGGCCTGCAGGTGACCGTGGCCGCGCGCAACCGCGGGAGCCACGCCGCGCCCTATGGCACCGGCTCGCATCCCTACCTGACCGTCCGGACGCCGTCGGTCGACGGCTGCGAGCTGACCCTGCCCGCGAACTCCTGGCTGCCGCTGGACGATCGCGGCATCCCGTCGGGACCGCCCGAACCCGTCGACGGCACCGCGTTCGACTTCCGGCAGGCGAGGGTCATCGGCACCACCCGCCTGGACCACGCGCTCACCGGGCTGAGCCGCGGCGCCGACGGCCGCGCCTGGGCGTACCTGGCCGCTCCCGGCGGCCCGCGGGCGGGCCTGTGGGCGGGCGACGGCTACCGCTGGCTCCAGGTGTTCACCGGCGATCCGCTGGGGCCGGGACGGCGCCGCAAGGCGGTGGCGATCGAGCCGATGACCTGCCCGCCGAACGCCTTCGTGACAGCCGATGACCTGCTCGTCCTCGAGCCGGGCGAGAAGGTCACCCACTCCTGGGGGGTCCAGGCCTGCTGACCGCGATGTGCTCCAGGTCGGCCGGCGTGTCGATGTCGTCCGGGCGGCCGGTGTCGCCGCACTCGACCAGCGTGACGAGGTCGGGGCGGGCGCGCAGGAACGCCCGGGCGCCCTGGTCGCCGGTGGCCGTCGCGATGACCTCGGGCCAGTGCTCGCGGGCCAGCAGCACCGGGTTGCGCGGCCTGCCACCGTAGGCGGCCACGGCCACGCCGGCGCCGGCCTGGTACGCGGCGATCAGGCGGCCGACCGCCGCCGCGCCCACCAGCGGCTGGTCGGCCAGCGCCACGACCACGGCACCCACTTCCGGGCCCGCCTCCAGCTCGGTCAGGGCGCGCAGGGCGGCGCGCAGCGAGGATCCCATGCCGGTGCGCCACTCCCCGTTGTAGACGGTGCGGGCCTGATGCTCCGGGCCAAGGTCGACCTGGGCGGCGCCGGTGACGATGAGGACCGGGTCTGTGCCGCCGGCCCGGAGCAGGGTGACGCCGCGCTCCGCGAGGGTCTGGCCGTCCAGCTCGACCAGCGCCTTCGGCCGGCCGAACCTGGATCCCTCCCCCGCCGCGAGCAACACTCCCGCGACTGCACTGCGCACGATCCCCAAGCGTATGCGCTGTCCCTGGTAGCATCCATCGCGAATCGGGGAGTGACGACGCAAATGACGACGCAGGACCCGCCGCCGAACGGTATCGATATATCCCGGCCGAATGTGGCCAGGATTTACGATTACCTGCTCGGCGGCAAGGATAATTTCACCGTCGACCGAGAGGCGGCGAAGCAGCTTCAGGCGGTGGCGCCTGACATCGCGGGAATCGTCCGGGACAACAGGTCCTTCATCGGCCGGGTGGTGCATCACGTGGCCACCGAGGGCGGCATTCGGCAGTTCCTCGACCTCGGCGGCGGCCTCCCGACCCAGATCAACGTGCACGAGATGGCCCAGCAGGTCATACCGGATGCCCGTGTGGTCTACGTCGACATCGATCCGGTGGTCTGGTCGCACGGCCAGGCGCTGCTGGCGCACGGCGACCAGGTCGCCATGGTGCGCGCGGACCTGCGCGAGCCCGCCACGGTGATGCGGCACCCCGATGTCCTCGCCCTGCTCGACCTGGCCCAGCCGGTCGCGGTGGTCTGCGCGGCCGTGCTGCATTTCGTCGCCGACGAGGACGACCCGTACCGGATCATCGCCGAGTACCGCGACCACATGGCGCCGGGCAGCTACCTGGCCATCAGCCATGGCACCACCGGCACCGCCGAGGAGGATCCCGACGACGTCGTCGGCGGCGTGACCAGCGTCTACCGCCAGGCTTCGGCGCAGTTGCACGTCCGTTCCCTGGCCGGGATCGAGGGTTTCTTCGACGGCTTCGACCTGATCGAACCCGGTGTGGTCTGGATCAACGAGTGGCGGCCGGGCCCGGATTTCCGGTCCGCGGGACAGCCACGGTCACTGCGCGGCGGTGTCGGCCGCATGCCTTCGATCTAATCGGGGGGTTCGGGGGGATCAGGGTTTCGTCCCCCCGGAGCCAGCAGAGCCGGCGAACTGGTGGTGGATCCGGCCCTCGGTGGAGGTCAGCGGGTGACCGGTGCCGCCCCAGCGGAGCTGGATCAGCTCGGCGGCGATCGATACCGCGGTCTCCTCCGGCGTCCTGGCCCCGAGGTCCAGCCCGATCGGCGAGCGCAGCCGGGCCAGTTCGTCCTCGGTGAGGCCGACCTCGCGCAGCCGGGCCAGCCGGTCGTCGTGCGTGCGGCGGCTGCCCATCGCGCCGATGTACCCGGCCGGGGTGCGCAGCGCCACCTCGAGCAGGGGCACGTCGAACTTCGGGTCATGGGTGAGCACGCAGATGACGGTTCTGGCGTCCACGTCGGTGGCGGCCAGGAAACGGTGCGGCCAGTCGACCACCACCTCGTCGGCGTCGGGGAAGCGCGACGCGGTGGCGAACACCTTCCTGGCGTCGCACACGGTGACGTGATAGCCGAGGAACTTGCCGACCCTGGCCACGGCGGCGGCGAAGTCGATGGCCCCGAACACCAGCATCCGCGGCGCCGGGGCGAACGAGTTCACGAACACGCTCAACTCGTCCCCGCGCCGCTCGCCGTGCTCGCCGTACCGGCGGATACCGGTCAGGCCCTGGGCGAGCATGCCGCGTACGTCGTCGTCGACCGCTGCGTCGAGCCGCGCCGCACCCAGGGTGCCGGACGCCCCCGAATGGCATCCATCCGGCTGAGAACCGCTGCTGGCCCAGATCACCCGCCGCGCGCCGATCTGGCCCGGGCCGGAGATCACCGTCGCGACCGCGACCGGCTCGCCGCGCTCGACCGCCGCGGCGATATCGCCCAGCTCGGGGAACCGGGTCCTGTCGATCCGCTCGACGAAGATGTCGATGATCCCGCCGCAGGTCAGCCCGACCGCAAACGCGTCGTCGTCGCTCACCCCGTAGGTCTCGAGAACCGCGTCCCCGGTCTGGCAGACGTCCAGCGACAGCTCGTAGACGGCGCCCTCGACGCATCCGCCGGACACGCTGCCGACGACCTCGTGGTCGGCTGAGGACGCCACGGCCAGCGCCGCACCCGGATCACGGGGCGCACTGCGGTACGTCCGCACCACCGTGGCGAGGCCGAACGACTCCCCGGCCTCCCACCACTTCGTGATCCGGTTCAGGATGTCACGCACTCGCGTCACCTCGGCAGTCAGTGTCCTGTGTGGGGAAACCTAGAGGGCTGGTCCGGCTATTCCCCGGCCTGTTTCCGGAGGACGCTGGCCGCCGCGGCGCGGATCAGGTCGGGGATGTCGGGGTGGGCGGGGCGCTCGCCGGCTTCGAGGTCTTCGGCCGTGAGCCAGCCGTACTTGTCGGTGGTGGCGCGCTCCCACTGGTCCAGGCCCTCCAGGCTCACCGCCACGGATCCGACCGCGACCGCGTAGAAGGTCTGCTCCTGGGCGATGCGGTGGCCGCCCCAGGAGAACTCTATGGAGTTCGCCGCGATCGGCTCGCCCAGGCGCTCAGGCTCGACCACGATGCGGGTCTCCTCGTACAACTCCCGGGCACCCGCCGCACGCAGCGATTCTCCGGGGTCGGCCGCGCCGCCGATGGTGAACCAGAAGGGCCGCTCCGGATGATGCGGATCCCAGCCGTGCAGCAGCAGCACGCGACCTTCGTCGTCGACCGGCAGCACCCGGGCGGTCTGGCGGTGCCAGCGCGGTCGTCCCCCCGGGTCAGCACTGCTCATAGCTACTCGACGATCTTCGAAATCGGGATCTCCAGGATGTCCTGCGCGCCGGCCGTCTTCAGGGCCGGGATCAGCGTGTTGACGCCGCGCTTGGGGACCACGGTCTCGACCGCGTTCATGTTTCCGCGGGCCAGCGTGGTGATCGTCGGCGAAGACAGGGCGGGCAGCATGTCGGTGACCGCCGCCAGCTTGTCCGCGGCCACGTTCAGCTTCAGCAGGACGTGCCCGCGGGCCTGGATCGCCCCGCGCAGCAGCAGGGCGATGTCCTCCATGGCCGTCCGCTTGTCCGCGTCCGCGAACGCGGGGGGCGACGCGATCAGCTCGGTGTAGCTGGTCAGCAGCGTCTCGAGGATCCGCAGGCCGTTCTTGCGCAGCGACGAGCCGGTCTCGGTCAGGTCCACGATCGCGTCGACGATGTCGGGCACCTTGGCCTCGGTCGCGCCATGCGACGGTATCACCATCGCCTTGACCCCGCGCGAGTCAAGGAACCGCCTGGTCAGTGACGGGAACTCGGTGGAGATCCGGACACCCTCTGGCATGTCGGCGGCGGACTGCCAGGGCGCGGAGTCGGGCACCGCGAGCACCACCCGCACCGGCTGCGAGGTCGCCTTGGAATACTGCAGTTCGCCGAGCGAGACCACGTCGGCCTCGGTCTCGGCGATCCAGTCGCGGCCGGTGATGCCGAGGTCGAACAGGCCACGCTCGATGTAGGACGGGATTTCCTGCGGGCGCAGGAACCGGACCCGGTCGATCCGCGGGTCGTCGATCGACGCGTGGTAATCCCGGTCCGAGGACCGGCGCACGGTCAGGTCGGCCGCGTCGAAGAGCTCGAGGGTGGCGCGCTCGAGCGAGCCCTTGGGCAGTACCAGTGAGAGCATGAGTCATCCCTACGGGGTCGGCATGGAGTCAGCGGGCGTGCGCGAACGCCGTCAATGTCGCTGCGCGGCCGGCTCGCGGATGGACCGCAGCACGAGCGCGGTGTCGAGCGCCGCCACCACGGCCTCCCATCCCTTGTCCTCATGGCTGCCGGGCAGTCCGCACCGGTCCAGAGCCGACTCTACCGTGTCACAGGTCAGCACGCCGTTGCCGACGGGCCTGCTTGTGTCGAGGGCGACCCGGGTGAGGCCGGCCGTCACCGACTCGCAGACGTACTCGAAGTGCGGGGTGCCGCCGCGGATGACCACCCCGAGGCAGGCCACGGCATCGTGGTGACGGGCTAGCTCGGCCGCCACCACGGGCAGCTCGATCGCGCCCGCCACCCGGACCACTACGGGGTCGGGCACGCCGCACGCGATGGCCGCTGCGGTGCCGCGGGCCACTAGCGCGTCGGTGATCTCGCGGTGCCAGCGGGTGGCCACGATGGCCAGGCTGAGCCCGGACGCGTCCACCACCGCGGCACCCGGGCTGCCCGCGCCGCTCACGCCGACTCCGACCCGTAGACGTGAGGAGCAGCGACGACGGAAGGATGCCCGTTCAGCGGCGCTGGGGCGGGTACCCCGGCCCGTTCGGGATCATTGAGATCGTGAATTTCGTGGCCCAGCCGGTCCCGCTTGGTGATCAGGTAGCGCAGGTTGAACGGGGTGACGGCCGAGGCCAGCGGGACCCGGGCGGTGATGTCCACGCCGCAGCCGGTCAGGCCGGTGACCTTGGCCGGGTTGTTGGTGAGCAGGCGGACCGAGCGCACGCCCAGGTCGGCAAGCATCTGCGCGCCGGCCGAGTACTCGCGCGCGTCCACCGGCAGGCCGAGCTCGGTGTTGGCGTCCACCGTGTCGGCGCCGGCATCCTGCAGCTCGTAAGCCTGCAGCTTGCTCAGCAGCCCCACCCCGCGGCCCTCGTGCCCGCGCAGGTAGAGCACCACCCCGCGGCCCTCGGCCGCGATGGCCGCCATGGCCGCGAGCAGCTGCGCGCCGCAGTCGCAGCGCAGCGAGCCGAACACGTCGCCGGTCAGGCACTCCGAGTGCAGCCTGGTCAGCACACTCTCGCCGTGGACGTCGCCGAGCACCAGCGCCATGCACTCGGTTCCGTCGATCTCGTGCCGGTAGCCGAACGCCTGCCACTGGCCGTAGGCGTTCGGGATCCGGGTCTGCGCCTGGCGGCTCAGCTGGCGCTCGGTGCGCCGGCGGTACTCGATCAGCTGCTCGATCGAGATCAGCGCGAGGTCGTGGGTGGTGGCGAACGCGCGGAGCTCGGGCAGCCGGGCCATCGTGCCGTCATCGTTCACCACCTCGCATAGCACGCCTGCCTCTGGCAGCCCGGCCAGCCGGGCCAGGTCCACGGCGGCCTCGGTGTGACCGGGGCGGCGCAGCACGCCTCCCTCGGCGTAGCGGAGCGGGAACACGTGGCCGGGGCGCACCAGGTCGGCCGCCGTGGTGGCGGGGTCGACGAGCTTGGCGATCGTGGCGGCGCGGTCCGCGGCCGAGATGCCAGTGCTGATCCGGTCCCGCGCGTCCACGCTGACCGTGAACGCCGTTCGGTGGTGCTCGGTGTTGTGGGCGGTCATCTGGGGGAGCTGGAGCCGGTCGAGCTCGGCCTCCCGCATCGGTACGCAGATCACGCCGCTGGTGTAGCGGATCATGAAGGCGAGCAGCTCGGGGGTGGCCATGCTGGCGGCGAAGATGATGTCGCCCTCGTTCTCCCGGTTCTCGTCGTCCACGACCAGCACCGGGCGGCCCGCCGCGATGTCCTTGATCGCGCGGTCGACGTCGTCGAGCAGCTGATTCACTTGTCACCCTCCGGGATGATGAGCATCCGTTCCACGTACTTGGCGATCACGTCGACCTCGAGGTTCACGACCTCGCCTGGCTGCCGGGTCCCCAGCGTGGTGCGCTTCAGCGTCTCGGGGATCAGGCAGACCTCGAACCAGCCGCCGGCGGCACCGGGCGGGGTGAGCGCGGAGACGGTGAGACTGATCCCGTCGACCGCGATCGAGCCCTTCTCCACCACGTACCGGGCGATCCCGTCCGGGAGGGTGATGCGGACCTGGTCCCAGTGTTCGGCCGGGGTCCGGGAGATGATCGTCGCGGTGGCGTCCACGTGCCCCTGCACGAGATGACCGCCCATCCGGTCGGCGAGGCGGACCGAGCGTTCCAGGTTGACCGGGTTTCCGGGGGTTAGTGCGCCCAGCCCGGACCGGCTGAGGGTCTCCCCCATCACGTCCGCGGTAAAGGTTCCGTCCAGGATTCCGGTAACGGTCAGGCAGACACCGTTGACGGCGATCGATTCGCCGAGGGCGACGCCTTCCGTGGAACCCCGGATGGTGAGCCTGGCCGCATCGCCGTGGTGATCGACCCCGGCCACCTCGCCGAGTTCCGCCACGATCCCGGTGAACATCCGCGCTCTCCTCCTCGAAGCCAACTCATGGTCCGGCTCCGGGGATGCGCGGGTACGCGCTGTGCATACAGCCGGGATGACCCGGCCGTTCGCGTGCTGCCTCCCATCCGGACTTTCACCGTCGGTCCCGGAATTTCACCGGGTCAACCGGCCGCTGGATGCGGACGGGTCGCGGACTTTCACCGCCGGCTCGGAGTTTCACCGACCCCGGAGCACGCCTCTACTGCTATAAGCCAGTGTGCCACACGAGGTATTCCGCGGCTTCGTGCCTTTCGTCACGCTGGCCGCGGACGGAACTGGTAACCGACGCGGTACTCGGTGACCAGGCACGCGCCGTGACCTGGGCCGAGCTTGCGCCGGAGCCGGCTCACGTGCACGTCCACGGTGCGGCTGTCCCGCGGCACCGGCCGGCCATCCTGGCCGAGGGCGCGGTGCCAGACTCGCTCGACTAGTTCGGCGCGGGTGAACACGATAGCCGGGTGCGCGGCGAGGAACGCCAGTAGCTCGAATTCCTGGAAGGTGAGCTGGACCTCCCGCCCGTCGATCCAGACGCGGCGCTGCGCGTGATCCAGGAGCAGCCCGTGACCCGATGACGGCTGGCCGCCTTCAGGCGGCCGGGTGCCTGCCGATATACGGGCGGTCGGCGCGTCCGGGTCGGCGGCGGACGTCGTGATCGCGTAGGCGACGATGGCCAGCGAGGTCCCGGTGCCGGGGATCGGCACCACGGCGAGCAGGGTGGCGTCCCGCCCGGGCGGGGGAACTTGCTCGTCCCAGGGCAGGGCGGGCCCGGCGTCGGGGTGATCCGGCGGGCGCGACCGGTAGAGCAGCTGGTTTTCCGCCGCAACTCCTGGAGACACCCTCCTATAGTCCAGTTAAATGATCGCTTTTGTCAAGAAATGGTTGGACGGTGGGGGTGCGTAGGATGCCGGGCATGGCGGTCAGGGCGGTCATCTTCGACTGGGGCGGGACGCTTACCCCGTGGCACAGCATCGACCTAGGCGAACTCTGGCTCGCGGTTTGCGCGCGGCACTACCCGGCCGAGGAGGCGACAGCGAACGCCGCCGCGGTGCGCGCCGCCGAGGCGGAGCTCTGGCGGGAGGGCGAGCTGTCGCACCAGAGCGCGACCATGCAGCGCATCTTCGAGCGGGCCGGGGTGTCCGTGTCGGACGAATTCCTGGCGAGTTACTTCGAGGCGTGGACGCCGCACACGCTGACCGACCCGGACGCGCTGCCGCTGCTGCGCGAGCTGCGGCGGCGCGGCATCAAGGTGGGCGTGCTGTCCAACACGATGTGGCCGCGCAGCGCCCACGAGCAGATCTTCGTCAGGGACGAGGTGCTCGAGCTGATCGACGGCGCGGTCTACACCAGCGAGATCGACTGGGTCAAGCCGCACCAGGAAGCCTTCCGCGCGGTCCTGGCGGCCGTCGGCGAGGCCGACCCGGCGGCGTGCGTGTTCGTCGGCGACCGGCCCTACGACGACATCCACGGCGCCAAGAGCGTGGGGATGCGCGCCGTGCTCATCACGAACTCCGACGTCCCCGGGTACGAGGCGGCCGAGCCGGACGCCACCATCACCCGCCTGGCCGAGCTGGTGGAGTACATCGACCGCTGGTCCTGAGCACCGCGCTTGGTGGCCGACCGGAAATTTCCGGGAAAAAACCGTTGGCGAACCGGGAACCGCCGGCTCTTACCTTCGGGGAGCCCACTTCGGGACGGGCGGAACGCCGGGAGCTTACCAATTTGGGGGGGACGCTCTCGGCGTTCTGCTTTGTACGGCGGTGGCGGGAAGACCCGATTTGGTTTTGTATTGTCCGGATGTGGCGTCACGCGGTTCGATAGCCATATGCACGACAGCGAGGTCGCTGCGGCGATAGTGGCCGGTGACCCTGACGGGCTTGCCGAAGCCTATGACAGGTACGCCGCACCGCTGTACACGTACTGCCGCTCCCTGCTGCGCGAGCCGGCCGACGCGGCCGACGCCGTGCAGGACACCTTCGTCATTGCGGCGTCCAAGTTGGCGGGACTGCGTGATCAGAGCCGGCTCCGGCCATGGCTGTACGCCGTGGCCCGCAACGAGTGCCACCGGCGGCTGCGGGACAAGGCGAGCGCGGCTACTTCGGCGCTGGACCAGGTGCCGGAGATGAGCGACGAGTCCGCGGATGTCGCCGAGGGGGCCGAACGGGCCGAGCTCCGCGCGCTGCTGCGTTCGGCGGTCCGCGGCCTGGGCGCCAGCGAGCAGGACCTGATCCAGCTGCAGCTACGGCAGGAGCTCGACGTCGCCGAGATCGCGGCCGTGCTCGGGGTCTCCCGCAACCACGCGCACGCCTTGCTCTCCCGGGCCCGCGCCCAGCTCGAGGTCTGTATGGGCGCGCTGCTCGTGGCCCGGTCCGGACGGGGCGACTGCGAAGCGCTCGGCGCGCTGCTCGAGGATTGGGACGGGCAGCTGAACGTGCTGATGCGCAAGCGGATCAACCGGCACATCGAGCGGTGCCCGGCGTGCACCGAGCGCAAGCGCCGCGAGCTCGCCCCGGCGCTGCTGCTCGGCCTGGCCCCGTTGCCCATCGCCGTCATGCCGCCCGGACTGCGCACGCAGGTGCTCAGGCTGGTCAGCAGCGACACCCCCGGCGCGGTGGCCCACCGGGCCAGCGTGGCGAAGCGGGCCGACATGTCCGGGCCAGGCGGTTTCCCCAAGCCGCTGGATCCGCCGAAATCGGCGTGGTGGCAGGCTCGTACGGTGCAGGGCGGCGCGGCGGCGGCCGTCGTGGTGGCCGCCGCGGTGCTGGTCATCCTGGCGGTGACGGGCGCGTTCGGCACGCACCATGGTCAGCTGAGCGCGCTGGGCCACGGCACGTCGTCGGCCGGCGCCGGCCCGGGCTCGTCCGGCCGCACGGCCTCCGCGAGCCCGCCCGGCGGCCCTGGCAGCTCCGACAGCCCGGGAAGCTCGGGCAGCCCGGGAAGCTCGGCGAACGCTACCGCGAGCGGCGCGCCCGGGGTGTCGCCCTCGGCGGTTGCGGGTGGCACGACCCCGGCGGGCGGCGGCCCCTCGCCCTCGGCGCGGCCGTCCAGCCACGGCCCGTCGCCTAGCCACAGCCCGTCACCCAGCCGCGCCCCGTCGCCGCCGGCGAGCAGCACGACTGCTCCTCCCCCGCCCCCGCCACCCGGGACGCTCCGGGTGGCGCCCAGGACGATCGTGGTCAGCGCGCTATCCGGCGCCAGCCTGACGCTGACCGCCTCGGGCGGGCCGGTGTCGTGGTCCGTCACGGAGTCCTCCGGCCTGATCGGCACGCTGTCCGTGGCTCCGAGCTCGGGCCGCCTGCAGGCGGGGCAGAGCACGACGGTCAGCGTCAACGTCAGCGGCGGGCTCCTGGGCCTGGCCGTTCCCCGGACCGGCGGCGGGGTGTGCGTGGGCTGCCAGCTCACCGTCAACCCGGGCGGCATCGTGGTCTCGGTCGTCATCGAGGTCGACGTCACCCCGAGTTCGCCGCCGCCGAGCTCGAAACCGCCGAGTCCTGAGGTGGTCACCGGGCGCCCCGCCGCCCGGCTAGTGAACTGAGCCGGTGCGCTTGAAGGTCGCGATGACCGGCGCGGTCTGGACCGAGCTCACCCCGGGCAGCGCGGCCAATTGGCCGGTGAGGTACTCGTAGAGGTGCCGCGTGTCGCGGAAGACCGCACTGGCCACCAGGTTCGTCGGCCCGGTCGTGGCGGCGGCGAACGGGATCTCGGGGTGCGCGGCCAGGGCGTTTCCCGCCTCTTCGAGCCTGGCTGGCTCGACCGAGAGCCACAGCAGGGCGTGCTCGCTCAGGCCGAGGACCCGGTTGTCGATGTCTAGCTCGAAATACAGCAGGCCGGACCGGCGAAGCTCGTCGATCCTGCGCCGCACGGTGGACTCGTGCCAGTGGATCGCCGCGGCCAGCGCGGCGGTACTGGCCCGGCCGTCGCGGGCCAGCTCCTTCAGCAGCGGTTCGTCCTCGGCCTCCAGAGAGCCACGGGCGGGCGGATCCTGAGGCGTGCGGCGCGGGAGTTTCTCCAGCTGGGCCGGTGACAGCGCGCGGGTGGCTTCGCGCCATGGGCCGGGGGTGAAGTCGTGCAGGATCGAGTGCGCGGTAATCTGCACGACGCGCCGGCTCCCCGGCAGCCCGCGCAGGAACAGGGCGTCACGCTGTTCCTCGGTACGGGCCTGGACGGTGCAGATGACCTCGGTCCCGCCCGAGGCGAGATGGACCCACCTGGTGTCAGGACGGCGCGCCAGGGCTTCCGCGATCGAGTCGGCGCCGCCGGGAGTAGTCTGCAGCCGGAGGAACCAGTCGGTCCAGCCGAGCCGGGAGCCGTCGGGTACGCCGAGGACGCGTAGCCCGGCCGACTCCGCCATCCTGCGATAACGCCGGGCGGCGGTCTGGTCTGAGATCCCCGCTACGTCGGCCACGGTGCGGAACGACGCTCTCGGCTCGATCGTCAGGATGTGGACAATCTGCCGGTCGATCGCGTCGAGCAGCGGGGTTTCCACGCGAATTAGCGTAGCTGGAGTCGAGATCCGGCACAATTCGCCCTGACCGTGGATTCCGAGCGGTCAGATCGCGCAGCATGATGTGCGGCGTCAGGGGAAGGGGCGCCCTATCACGGAGGGAACCGATGGATAAGAAGTGGTGGACCCTGCTCGCGGTCTGCGCGGGGATGTTCATGCTGCTGCTCGACGTCACGATCGTCGTGGTGGCCCAGCCCGCCATCCAGGACGGGCTGCACGCCAGCTTCACCGACGTGCAGTGGGTGCTCGACTCCTACGCCCTGACCCTCGCGTCGCTGCTGCTGACCGCGGGCGTGCTCGCCGACCGGTACGGCCGGAAACTGCTGTTCCAGATCGGCCTGGTCATCTTCACCCTGGGCTCGCTGCTGTGCGGCGTGGCCCAGGACCCGCTGATGCTGATCGTGTCCCGGAGCGGCCAGGGCGTAGGCGGGGCGATCATGTTCGCCACGTCGCTGGCGCTGCTCGGGCAGAGCTTCCGCGGCCGCGATCGCGGCGTGGCGTTCGGGGTCTGGGGGGCGGTCACCGGCGTGTCGACGGCGCTCGGTCCCGTCCTCGGCGGCGTGATCACCACCGACTGGAGCTGGCGCGGAATCTTCCTGGTCAACGTGCCGATCGGTGTCCTCGCCGTCGCACTGACCGCCTGGCGGGTCGAGGAATCGAAGTCGCCGAACCCTACGCCGCCCGACTGGGCCGGGTTCGCGCTGCTGACCACCGGGCTGGTCAGCCTGATCTACGGGCTCATCCGGGCCGGCGAGAAGAGCTGGTCGGACGCTGGCGTCATTATCTGCCTGGCGATCGCGGCCGCCGCGCTGGCCGGGTTCATCGCGGCCGAGCGGCGCGTCGCGCACCCCATGTTCGACCTGTCGCTGCTGCGCGTGCCGACGTTCGCGGGAGGCTCGATCGCGGCCTTCGCCATGAACGGCTCGCTCTACGCCGTGCTGCTCTGGCTGGTCATCTACCTGCAGGACGTGCTGGGTTACTCGGCGCAGGACGCCGGCCTCCGGCTGGCCATCATCAGCGGGGCCCAGCTGGTCACCGCGGTCGTGGCCGGCCGGGTCAGCGAGCGCGTGCCCGCCCGCTGGCTCATCGGGCCCGGCCTCGTGCTGGTCGGCGTCGGGCTGATCATCATGGGCGGGCTGACCGGGACCAGCGACTGGACGCACCTGATCCCCGGATTCATCGTGTCCGGGTTCGGCGGCGGGCTGGTCAACCCGCCGCTGGCCTCGACCGCGATCGGCGTGGTCCCGCCGCAGAAGGCCGGCATGGCGTCCGGCGTCAACTCGACGTTCCGCCAGATCGGCATCGCCGCGGGCATCGCCGCTCTCGGCTCGATCTTCAACTCGGCGCTGCAGCACAACCTGATCACCGCTCCGGCCGTGGCATCTTCCGCTCCGCGCGTCGCCACCATAGTCCGCCAGGGCCAGGTCGGCCAGCTGCTCGCCCGCCTGCCTCCGGCGCGCCGCGGGGCGGTGGCCGAAGCCATCAGGTCCGCCTTCGCGGCCGGCCTCAACGACCTGCTGATCGTGACCGCGGCGCTCGCGTTCACCGGGGCGGTGTGCGCCCTGCTGCTGATCCGCCCCAAGGACTTCGTGCTCACCGGCCGCACGCAGCCGCCGGGCGGCTCGTCCGCGCGCACGGGGACCGGCGCGGACAGCACGAGCCCGGCCCGTTCGGCTTCGTAGTTAACAGCGGATCCGACCTCAGCCGGACGGCCGGCCCCAGGCTGCATGGGCGGTGGCCCGCTCAGCCTGGGCGCGGAGGGCCTGCACGGCCCGCCCGGGATCGTCGGAGCCGTAGACGGCCGAGCCGGCCACGAAAACGTCGGCGCCCGCTTCGGCGCAGCGCTCGATGGTCTCCTCGCTTACCCCGCCGTCGACCTGGAGCCACACCGTGGCCTCCCGCCCGCCGACCAGCGCGCGGGCCCGGCGCAGCTTGGGCAGCACCATGTCGAGGAAGGGCTGGCCGCCGAAGCCGGGCTCTACCGTCATCAGCAGCAGCATGTCGACCTCGGACAGCAGGTCCGTGACGTGCTCCACCGGGGTGCCCGGGTTGAGCGCCAGGCCGGCCCGGGCGCCGGCCGCCCGGATGGCGCGCAGCGTCCGCACCGGGGCCTGCGCCGCCTCGGCGTGAATCGTCACGTTCCTGGCACCGGCCTCGGCGTACCCGGGGGCCCACCGGTCCGGCTCGGTGATCATCAGGTGGCAGTCGAGCGGCAGCGTGGCGTGCTTGAGCAGCGACTCGACGACGGGCAGGCCGAGGGTGAGGTTCGGCACGAAATGGTTGTCCATGACGTCCACGTGCAGCCAGTCCGCGGTGGCGGCGACCGCGGCGGCCTCGTCGGCGAGCCGGGCGAAGTCAGCGGACAAGACGCTCGGCGAGATCTGAACGGCCATTAGGATCGCGGGTTGCAGTCCCCGGCCGTCAGGCCGGAGACGAAACGCCGCCTCACCTCCCCGGAATGACAGTGGTAGTCGCACTGTGTTCGTATGTCCCGGTACCGCCTGCTTCCCTCTCCCGCCCAGGAGACAGTGCTGCGGGACCACTGCGCCCACGCCCGGTTCATTTGGAATCTGGCGGTCGAGCAACATGCGCACTGGCACCCGGGCCGCAAGAGCGCTCCCGGTTATCTGGAGCAATGTCGGCAGCTTACCGCCGTCCGCGCCGCGCATGAGTGGCTGCGCGCGGGCTCCCAGATGGTACAGCAGCAGGCGCTGCGGGACTTCACTCTGGCGATGGCCGCGTTCTTTGATCCGCAGAACCGAACCGGACGGCCGTCGTGGCGAAAGGCTGGCCGGAACGAGATGTAAGTAGCTGGAATCCCCGCCTACGGGGAGGATGCCAAAGTAGACCTGAGTGTAGAGTGCCTGGACGCGGCGCTGATCCCCCGCAGGCGTGATAGCGGTCCGGTGTGGCGCCGCCGGAATGTCGTATGGCGCGGGTACAGTTCGATACTGAGTTCGACTGGATCGACCTGGAGGTTGCGTATGCATTCGGACCCGCCCAGCGCCCTGCTCAACCGGGTACGCAAGCTGCTGGCAAAGGCCGAGGCAGAGGGGGTGACTCCGCCTGAGGCGGAGGCGCTTACCGCGAAGGCCGCGGAGCTCATGGCCCGGTACGGGATCGACCGGGCCCGGCTGGCCGCGACGCGGCCCGACACCGACCGGCCGGGCAGCCGCATCATCGACATCGACAACCCGTGGGCGCAGGTGCGGGCGCACCTGCTGGCCGGGCTGGCCGGGGCCATGCGGTGCCAGTGCGTCCTGCTCAGCACGACCAGGCCGGGCGCGCGCATCCACGTGTTCGGCTACGCCTCGGACCTGGAGCGGGCCGACATCTTGTACACCTCACTGCTGCTGCAGATGGCGCGCGGCCTGACCGTGGCGGCGGTCCCGGCCGGGGTGCGCAGCGTCCGGGCGTGGCGGCGCAGCTGGCTGCTCGGCTTCGTCACCGCCGTCATCACCCGGGTCAAGGCGGCCGAGGACCGGGCGGCCTCGACCGCGGAGGGCGAAACGCACGAGGGGCCGAGCACCGCGCTGGTCCTGGCCGACCGGGCGGTGGTCATCCGCAGGCAGCTGGAGCAGGCGTACCCGGTGACGCGCCGGACCCGCATCACCTACAGCGGCCGCGGGTACAACGCCGGCTACGCGCAGGGGCAGCGGGCCGATATCGGCAACACGAGGCTGAAGTCAGCCCGCGCCCTCAGCCGCGCCTGAGCCGTTACGGCGGAGCAGCGCGAGGAAGATCGCGTCCGTGCCGTGGCGGTGCGGCCAGAACTGGGCGAACCGGGAGCCGGCCCCGGAATCGGCGCAGCGCAGCCGGAGGACGTCGGCCAGGACAGCCGGCGCGTCGAGGATGGTGACGTCGTCCCGGGCCCGCGCCACGGCGGTGACGACATCGCGGGTCTCCGCCAGATGCGGTGAGCAGGTCACGTAGGCCACTACACCGCCGGGCCGGACCGAGTCCAGAGCCGTGCCGAGCAGCTCACGCTGCAGGCTGGCGAGCTCGGCCACGTCGCCGGGGGCCTTGCGCCACCTGGCTTCGGGGCGGCGGCGCAGTGATCCGAGGCCGGAGCAGGGGACGTCGGCCAGGACGCGATCGAACGTGCCTGCCGGCCAGGGCGCCTGTCGTCCGTCGGCGGCGATGACGCCATGGTTCTGGCGGCCTGCGCTGTTCTCGTGGCCAGCGCTGTTCTCGCCGCCCGCGCGGTTCAGCGCGTCCAGGACGCGGCGGGCCCGGTGCGGGTGGAGATCCGCGGCGACCAGCCGCGCGCCGCGTTCGGCGGCCAGGGCGCCCAGCAGCCGCGCCTTACCGCCGGGACCCGCGCACAGGTCGAGCCACAGCTTGTCCTGGCCGGGTACGCCGGTCCTGGTCAGGGCGAGCGCGGCGAGCTGGCTGGCCTCATCCTGGACGGCCGCCTGACCGCTGGCCACCAGCGGCGAGGGGTCGCCCCCCGCCAGCCGGAAGCCGTATGGCGACCAGCGGGTCCGCTCGCCGTCCGGCAGCGGGCCGTCCGCGCCGGGGCTGAGGGCGAGGACTACCTGCGGGCGGACGTTTCCCGCGGCGAGGGCGTCGTCGATCTCGGCGGCGTCCGGGCCGAGCGCATCACCGAAGGCGTCGACGATCCAGCGTGGATAGCTGTACCGGACGGCTAGGTAGCCGGACGGATCCCCGCTCCGGTCCGGGGCGACGATCTGGATCCAGCCGTCGAGGTCACGGGTGGCTACCCGGCGCAGCACCGCGTTGACGAAGCCGGACGGCCGTGGGCCGCAGACGTCCTTGGCCAGGTCGACGGAGGTCGCGACGGCGGCGTGGCTGCCCACCCTGGTGGCCAGGAGCTGATGCGCGCCGAGCCTGAGCACGTCGCGCACCGGCGGGTCGATGTCGTCCCGGTCGCTGCAGGCGGCCAGGATGGCGTCGTAGCTGCCGCGGCCGCGCAGCGTGCCGTAGGTCAGTTCGGTGGCGAAGGAGGCGTCCCGGCCGGTGAGGCCGCGCTCGGTGAGCAGCGCCGGGAGCAGCAGGTTGGCGTAGGCGTCGCGGTCCGCGACCGCGCGCAGGACGTCATAGGCGGCGCGCCGGGCCGGGTCGGTGCGCGGGCGGGCGGCCCGGGAACGGTTCGCCGCCGGGCGGCCGGGGTGGTCCCGGCCCGGGCGGGGGCGCGCGGCGCGGCGCGGGGCGTGCGCGGGCATATCAGCCGAACCGCAGGGGACCGCCGGAGCGCAGGCCGCGGGCCCATTCCGGCGCTGTCATGCGGCGCTTGCCCGGGGCCTGGACGTCGCCGAGCAGGACCGGACGGGAACCGGTGCCGACAAGCACGGCGTTGCGGGCGGCCTGCAGCTCGCCGGGCGCTAGATCCGGCAGGGCCGCGGAGCCGTCCGGACCCGGGCCCACGGGGTCCGCGGGGTCTGCGGGGTCTAGGGCGACGGGGCCGAGCTTGAGGCGGACGCCGTCGAGCTCGGTCCAGGCACCTGGGTCGGGGGTACACGCGCGGACCTGCCGGTCTACCACGTGCGCGGGCAGCTTCCAGTCCACCCGCGCGTCGGCCGGGGTGATCTTGGGTGCGAAGCTCACGCCCTCGGCGGGCTGCGGGACGGCCTTGACCGTGCCGTCCTCGATCCCGTCGAGCGTCGCGACGAGCAGTTCGGCTCCCGAGTGAGCGAGCCGGCCGAGCAGCGTACCGGTCGTGTCGTCGGGCCGGACCGGTTCGGTCAGCACCCCGTACACCGGGCCCGCGTCCAGCTCCTTGACGATCAGGAACGTACTGGCACCGGTCACGTCGTCACCGTGCAGGATGGCGTGCTGGACCGGTGCGGCTCCGCGCCAGGCCGGCAAGATGGAGAAGTGCAGGTTCACCCAGCCGTTCGGCGGGATATCCAGCGCCGCCTGCGGCAGCAGCGCGCCGTACGCGGCCACCGGGCAGCAGTCCGGGCCGATCTCGCGTAGCCGGGCCAGGAACTCCGGGTCGCGGGCCCGGTCCGGCGTGAGCACCTCGAGCCCCGCGGCCGCGGCGCGCTGGGCCACCGGGCTGGCCTCGACCTGGCGGCCCCGGCCGGCCGGGGCGTCAGGACGGGTCACCACCGCGGCGACCTCGTGCCGGGACGCCAGCAGCACGTCAAGCGCCGGTACCGCCGTTTGCGGCGTACCCGCGAAAACCAGGCGCATCAGAGCTCGCAGGCCGGCGGATCGGAAGACCGCATGTCAGATGGCCTGCCCACGGGTCTCGTGCGGGGACACGCGTACCCGCGGGACCGGGTCGCCCCACCACTCCGCCTCGCGGATCGCCTTCATCGCCGCTTTGCGCTGGGCGTGGTCCATCCGGTCGATGAACAAGATGCCGTCCAGGTGGTCGGTTTCGTGCTGGATGCAGCGGGCCAGCAGCTCGGTGCCCTCGATTGTCACCGGATCGCCGTACATGTTGAAGCCCTTGGCCACCACGCCCCACGCCCGCTTGACCGGGTAGGCGAGGCCGGGGAACGACAGGCAGCCCTCGTCGTCCTCGTCCTCCTCCTTGGACAGGTCGAGCGAGGGGTTGATCAGGTGCCCCGGCTCGTGGTCGTCCACGTGGTAGGTGAAGACCCGCAGGCCGACCCCGATCTGCGGTGCGGCGAGGCCCGCCCCGGGCGCGTCCAGCATGGTCTCGGTGAGATCCTTGACCAGCCTGCGCAGCTCCGCGTCGAAGTCGCGGACCGGCTCGGCCGGCGTCCGCAGCACAGGATCACCAAAAAGACGGATGGGCTTTACACTCACGTCGTCATTCTATCGGTCAGGCCACCTCGGCCGGGTCGAGCTGAACCCGGATGGCGCCGCCGTCCTTACGCGCGCTGCGCATGGCCTGGACCGCGTGCAGGGCCCGGGCCAGCTCAAGGCCGTCTCCCCTGCCGATCCTGATGAGAGCCCGCTCCCGTACCTGTTCGGGGACGGTGGCCTCCTGCCTGCCTGGCGCGGCCTCCACCGGAACAGGCCCGAGAATCTCCGCCCGCTCGGGCAAGCTGGCCGTGCCAACGAAGTCCGCGACCGCCTCGGGCGGGCCGGTGACCGAGGCCATCCGCACCGCGGGCGGGAAGCCGAGCTCGGCACGTTCGGCCAGCTCGCGTTCCGAGAACGTGACCGGATCCCAGCGGATCAGCGCCTGCACCGCGGGCAGCGTCGCCTCGGCCAGCACCACCACGGGGCCACCCGGGCGGACGAGGGCGGCCGCGTTCAGCCAGCGACGCAGGGCCTCCTCCGCGGCGCGCAGGCTGGGCCGGCCGAGCAGCGCCCAGCCGTCGAGCAGCAGCGCAGCGGCGTACCCTTCCGGCGCCACCGGCTCGGCGCCAGTTGTGGCGATGACCAGCGCGGGTTCGGCGGGCACGGTGGCGAGCACGTGCCGGCCGCCCGAGGTGCGCACGGCCACGCCGGGGAAGGCGCGGCCGAGTTCCTCCGCGGTGCGCGACGCGCCGGTGACCAGCGCGCGAAGCTGGCCCGAACCGCAGCGGGCACAAGCCCAGTCCGCTGCCAGCGCACCGCACCACCGGCAACCCGGCGTCCCGTGCGAGCCGCTTATCTCCAGCGGCCCGGCGCAGGTGGCGCACCGGGCCTGGGCGCGGCACCGGGCGCAGGCGACGGCAGCCAGGTAGCCCCGCCGCGGCACCTGGACCAGGACCGGGCCCTGCGCGAGGCCGCCGCGAGCCCCGCCCGTCAGGGCCTCACGCGCAGTGCGCAGCGCCAGGCTGGGCAGCCGCGCGGTCATCGCGGCGGCATCCCTGGCCAGTTCGGCCTCGTCTGGCGCGGCCCTGACCCGGGGCGCCGCCTGCCGGAGCGCCTCGGCGCTGCCAGTCAGCGGCCGGGCCCAGCCGCCCGCGACCAGCTGGGTGAGCTCGGCCGTGCGGGCGAAGCCGCCCATCAGCGCGGCCGCGCCAGTCCGGTGAGCTCGCAGGGCGAGCACCTCGCGGGCGTTCGGGTACGGGGCGCGCGGCTCGGCGTGCAGGTCGTCGCCGTCGTCCCAGAGAACCACCAGACCGAGCCCGGCGACCGGGGCGAACATGGCGGACCGGGTGCCCGCCACCACCCGAACCAGGCCGCGGCGCACCGCCAGCCAGCGCCGGTAGCGCTCGGCCGGGCCGAGGTCCGCGGCGAGGCAGACGTGATCCAGGCCAGTCCCGGTTAGGGCGGCGTCCACGCGGTCCAGGTCGCGGGCGTCCGGCACGACGATGACCACGCCGCGGCCCGCGGCCACCGTGGCGGCGGCGGCGACGGCGATCTCGGCGGGCCATTCCGCGGCTCCGGTTCCGGGCAGCGCCGACCAGGCGGCCCGGACCGGGCGGCCCTCGGCCAGGCCGGCCAGGAACGCCGCCCCGGCGGGATAGCGGCTCCAGGAACCGGGGTCCGGAGGGGCCGCGGCGGGTTCGGCAGGCGCCGGGGCACGCGCGATCCCTGCGGCGGGGGCTTCCCGTTCGCCGGGGGCTTGCCGTTCGGCGGTGGCGTGCCGCGGCGGGATGGCCAGCCGGAGCACATCCGCCAGCGTGCCCGCGTACCGGTCGGCCACCGCCCGGGCCAGGTCGAAGATCTCCGGCGTAAGCACGGGTTCAGGCGAGATCACCCGCTCCAGCCGGGCCAGCCTGCCCTGGTGCTCACTGGTCTCGGTCCGCGCCAGCAGGTAGCCGTCAACCAGCTGGCCGGCGAACCGGACCCGGACCCGGCAGCCCGGCACGGCCTCGGCGTCCAGGCGGGCCGGGACGAGATAGTCGAAGGGGCGGTCGAGGTGGGCCAGCGAGATGTCCACGGCCACCCGGGCTACGGGCAGCCGCTCGCTCACCGCCTGGTCCTTCGCCACGGTTCCGTCCTACCAGAACCGCGGTAGCGATCACGCCAGCGTTTCACTGCGTTGTGCCGCGGGGGGACGAGCGCAGCACGCGCCGCCCTCAGATCGACCTGAGGCGCGCCGCGCGGGCGGGTTCCGCGCGGCGCCGATCAGGGGTGCCGATGGGAGGTCAGGCGCCGACGGCGTCGCGGAGCTGGTCGGCCCGGTCGGTGAGCTCCCAGGAGAAGTCGGGCTCGGTGCGGCCGAAGTGCCCGTAGGCGGCGGTCTGCGCGTAGATCGGCCGGAGCAGGTCGAGCGCGTAGATGATGGCCCGCGGCCGCAGGTCGAAGACCTGCAGCACGGCGTCCTGGATCCGCTCCACCGGCACCTTCTCGGTGCCGAAGCACTCGATGAACAACCCGACCGGCATGGCCTTGCCGATCGCGTAGGCCACCTGAGCCTCGCAGCGGTCCGCCAGGCCCGCCGCCACGACGTTCTTGGCCACCCAGCGCATGGCGTAGGCGCCGCTGCGGTCGACCTTGGACGGGTCCTTACCCGAGAAGGCTCCTCCCCCGTGCCGCGCCATGCCGCCGTAGGTATCGATGATGATCTTGCGTCCGGTCAGCCCGGCGTCCCCCATCGGGCCGCCGATCTCGAACCGGCCGGTCGGGTTGACCAGCAGCCGGAACCCTTCGCAGTCGATGCCGGCGTCGGCCAGCACGGGCGCGACCACATAATCCCTGATGTCGGGGGCGAGCAGTTCGGAGAGGTTGATGTCGGGCGCGTGCTGGGTGGAGACCACCACGGTGTCCAGCCGCACCGGGGTGTCTGCCTGGTACTCGATCGTTACCTGGGTCTTGCCATCCGGCCGCAGGTACGGCACGGTGCCCGCGCGGCGCACCTCGGACAACTGGCGGGCAAGCTTGTGCGCCAACATGATCGGCAGCGGCATCAGCTCAGGGGTCTCGCGGCAGGCGTAGCCGAACATCAGCCCCTGGTCCCCCGCGCCCTGCCGGTCAAGCTCGTCGGTGCCCTCACCCTCCCGGTACTCGAACGCGTCGTTCACGCCCTGGGCGATGTCCGGCGACTGAGAACCGATGGAGACCGACACGCCGCAGGATGCCCCGTCGTACCCCTTGGCCGAGGAGTCGTAGCCGATCTCGAGGATCTTGTCCCTGATGATGCCCGGGATGTCAACGTAGGTCTGGGTGGTGACCTCCCCGGCCACGTGCACCTGGCCCGTGGTGATCATGGTCTCCACCGCCACACGGCTGCCCGGATCATCCTTGATCATGGAATCCAGGATGGCATCACTGATCTGGTCGGCCATCTTGTCAGGATGGCCCTCTGTAACCGATTCAGAGGTAAAAAGACGACGCGCCACTTTAGGCTCTCCCCTCGCTGTGGGTGACTGCGGTGAGTTTATCCTGGACTGCGGTGAGTCTAGCCGTCACCGAGCGATTCGCTCAGCCTCTCGGCGACCAGATCCCATATCACATCGGCCAGGGCTTCCTTGGGCCCGCGCGAGACCGGCGTGACGGTCCCGTCGGCACCGTAGACGACCGCCTCGTTATCCGGCGTGCCGAACCCTAGCCCGTTTCCCACCGGATTGACGACGAGCAGGTCACAGCCCTTTCGCTCCAGCTTGGCCCGGGCCTGTTCCGGGGAGGTGTCGGTCTCGGCGGCGAACCCGACCAGAATCTGGGAAAAGGGAGCCGGGGGCGCGAGCCCGGCCCGTTCGGGATCATGGGCCGAACGGGCGGCCTCCCGCGCCTTCCGTGCCGCGGCCAGCCCGGCCAGGATGTCGGGGTTCTCGGTCAGCCGCAGCGTTTCCGGCGGCTGGCCGTCCTTCTTGATCTTCGCCGTGCTGCGCGCCGCCGGGCGGTAGTCGGCCACCGCGGCGGCCATCACGACCGCGTCGGCGGCCTCGGCGGCGGCCAGCACCGCCTCGTGCATCTCGCCTGCCGAGACCACCCGGGTCACCTTGGTCCCGGCCGGGTCGGGCAGCGCCACGTTGGCCGCCACCACGGTCACTTCGGCGCCGCGAGCCACCGCCGTGCTGGCCAGCGCGTACCCCTGCGTCCCCGTGGACCAGTTGCCGATGAACCGGACCGGGTCGATCTCCTCCCGGGTGCCGCCGGCCGATACCACCACGCGGCGGCCGGCCAGGTCGGCCGTCAAAGGGCCCACGGCGCCGCGGGCCAGCAGCCTGGTCGCGGCGGCGAAGATCCCGGCCGGTTCCGGCAGCCGCCCTGGGCCGCTGTCCCGGCCGGTCAGGCGGCCGACCGCGGGCTCCAGGACGATGGCGCCGCGGCGGCGCAGCAGCGCCACGTTGGCCTGGGTAGCCGGGTGCTCCCACATCTCGGTGTGCATGGCCGGGGCGTACAGCACCGGGCATCGCGCGGTGAGCAGGGTGGCGGTCAGCAGGTCCCCGGCCATCCCGGCGGCGGCCCGGGCCAGCAGGTCGGCCGTTGCGGGCGCGACCAGGACCAGGTCGGCGGCCTGCCCGATCCGGACGTGCGGCACCTCGGACACGCCGGTCCACACGTCGGTGGTCACGGGCTGGCCGGACAGCGCGGCCCAAGTGGCCTCGCCGACGAACCGGAGCGCGTCGGGGGTCGGCACGACCCGGACCTGATGCCCGGATTCGGTCAGCAGCCTGAGCAGCTCACATGACTTGTACGCCGCGATGCCCGCGCCGACGCCGAGGATGACGCGGGAAGACATGGAACCCTGACGCCCCGTCAGCCCTCGATGACCTCGACGTTGAGCATGTGCTCCTTGATCTCGCGGAGCGAGATGGACAGCGGCTTCTCCTGGCTGCGCGTCTCCACCAGCGGCCCGACGTACTCGAGCAGGCCCTCTCCGAGCTGCGAGTAGTAGGCGTTGATCTGCCGTGCGCGCTTCGCCGCCATGATCACCAGCCGGTACTTGCTGTCCACGACGTCAAGGAGCTCGTCGATCGGCGGGTTGATGATGCCGTCGGCGGCCTGGTGGGCCTGAGTGCCTGCCACGTTCTGCCTTCCGTAAGTCACACTTATCGATCAAGGCTACCAGCTGGCGGCACACGTCCTTGACGGATGTATTCACCAGGGTGACCTCGAACTCAGCGGCCGCCGCGAGCTCTTCGGAGGCGACCGCCAGCCTGCGCTGGAGCACCTCGGCGGGCTCGGTGCCGCGTCCGGTGAGCCTGCGCACAAGCTCTTCCCAGGAGGGCGGGGCCAGGAACACCAGGCGGGCGTCCGGCGCCACGCGCTTGACCTGGCGCGCCCCGGCCAGGTCGATCTCGAGCAGGCAGGCCACGCCCGCCTCGAGCTTGGCGTTGAGCGGCTCGCGCGGCGTGCCGTACCGGTTGCCCGCGAACCGGGCCCACTCGAGCAGCGCCCCGCTGGCGATCAGCCGGTCGAACTCGTCATCATCGACAAAGTGATATTGGCGCCCCTCCACTTCCCCGGGGCGCGGGCGGCGTGTCGTCGCCGACACAGAAATCCAGATCTGCGGACAAGTCCTGCTGAGTTCCGCGACGACCGTGCTCTTCCCGACCCCGGAGGGCCCGGAGAGCACGGTCAGCCGCGAATGCACCGGGGTCGCGACCGCGGCGCCGGAGGGACTAGGCCGCCTGCCGCGTTGCTCAGATATCGGCACCGAACTCTTGCTCAAGCGCGGAGCGCTGGTTGGTACCTAGTCCGCGCACACGGCGCGATTCCGCGATGCCAAGCCTTTCCATGATCTGCTTTGCCCGGACCTTGCCTACGCCCGGCAGGGATTCGAGCAGTGCGGAGACCTTCATCTTGCCAATCACGTCATCAGTTGTGCCTTCCTTGATGACGTCGGACAAGGACGTGGCCCCGCGCTTGAGGCGGTTCTTCACCTCGGCGCGTTCTTTGCGTGCTCTGGCCGCCTTCTCCAGGGCAGCCGCACGTTCTTCGGGAGTGAGGGGAGGAAGAGCCACTCGGGGTCACCTCGGGTTTCGTTGGAAAAAGGTTTGTCGGGAGGGGAAACTAGCCAATCACGTACCCTTTAGGCAACGCAAACTGCCGGTTACGTCATTAC